>Ga0302270_10001893_pt1 | contig 20737 bp, 16 predicted proteins | sample III_Bog_E2_3_FD_198773 | JGI IMG/M metagenome (GOLD analysis project Ga0302270, IMG submission 198773) | Peat permafrost microbial communities from Stordalen Mire near Abisko, Sweden - III_Bog_E2_3 | ecosystem: Environmental > Terrestrial > Soil > Wetlands > Peat | place: Sweden: Abisko... | reverse complement strand
CAGATCATCGGTGAGCTGAAAGAGCGGCTGCACCGTTGGACCAAAGAGGGGCAGTACGGCTTCCTCTTCGACAACGTGGAAGACACACTCAGCTTCTCCAGGTTCCAGACGTTCAACTTTGCCGGCTGGGGTGACGCTCCCGAGGTGCTGGAGCCACTGCTGTTCTATGTCCTTCACCGGGCCAGCAATGAGATTGCGAACCCTGCGAAGCTGGCGACCTTTAAGACGTTCCTGCTCGATGAGGCGTGGTTGTTTATTAAGAACGAGACCATCCGCAGCTACATCGTCGCCGCTCAAAAGACGTGGAGGAAGCACAACGCGGCCATGATTCTTGCCACGCAGTCCATCAAGGAGCTTGAGGAGTCGGGGATGCTGGCGATTGTCGCTGAGAGTTGCCCGACCAAGATTTTCCTTGCCAATCCCGAGATGAACCGCCAGGTCTACCGCGAGGCCTTTCACCTCAACGACACCGAACTCGACATCATCGCCGACCTCATCCCACCCGGCGAGATGCTGATTCGCAAGGCACAGTCCAGCAAGAAGGTCCGGCTCAACGTCGATTCCGTCTCGTATTGGATTGCCACCAACAACGCCCGCGACAACCTGCTCAAGAGGGAGGCCTTTGCGCAATACGGCATCGCCGAGGGCGTCCGCCAGCTCGCTATCACTCACCCATTTCAACCGCGCCGCTAAGGAGTCCAACATGAAGAACCTTAAGACAACAGCCATTGCAATCATGCTCGCCACACTCGGAAGTCTGGCGATGCACGCCCAGACTGCCTCTCGCAACGTCTTCTACCACTCGCAGGACATCGTGCCCATTCGCGCCAAGGTCAAGTACACGACGCTCATCGTCATTCCGGCCACCGAGAAGATCATGGAGGCCGCGACCGGGGATAAGGACTTCTGGATTGTGGATGTCGTTGGTAATTTCTGCTTCGTTCATCCGGCCAAGCAGGGTATCAGCTCCAACCTCAACCTCATCACGGACAAGGGTAACATCTACAGCTTCACCCTGACCGACGTTACCGGGCAGGCGGGCGAACCGGATCTTAAGGTCATCATCCAGCCCGCCGATGCTTCCAACATCGTCGCAGCCAACGGCCCCGCGCAGTATGTTCCAGCCGCCCAGCTTGAGCAGGCGCATCAGCAGATAGCGACGCTTCAGTCTCATGTAGGCGCAGCGGTGGATGAGTACAAGAGCGGCTATCCCATGCAGCTCAAATTCGACTACAAGTTCAGGTTGAATGAGTCTCCCTTCGATATTCAGTCCATCTACCACGACGACAAGTTCACCTATATCAAGACGAACGCACCGGAGAAGTTCAGCGTGTACGAGATGCGCGACGGCAAACCGAACCTTATCAACTACGATCTGCGCGATGGAACCTACATTATCCCGAAGGTCATGGATAACGGGTACGTCGAGCTGGGCAAGAAAAAGATGGAATTCACGAGGAAGGGTTAACCAAATGGCCGATACTGTCCGCACCGTTAAAGACCCGCAGCTTACCGACCGGACGCCGCAGCCGAAGGGCGTATTGCAGAAGAACCTTAAGATGTTTCTTTACCTGGGGGCGGTACTCCTCCTCATCCTTGCGACTGTCATCAGCTCCCGGAAGAAGACACCTATGGCTGCGGAGAAGGCCAAGGATAATCCTCCACAGCCTTATGTTCAGGACAACACCGCGAATAACGTAGACGCCTTACAGCGGCAACTTGGGGCCGACAAGCTGAAGGCACAGCAGGACGCCCAACTGGCAGCCGCTACCGGCTCCCCAGCGAACGGTACAGGGGCGCAGCAGGCCGCAGCGTCGGGTTTCGGTCCCGATGGTCGTCCACTGGCCCCGGCGGGCACCTACACCCCAAACGGCACCCAGGCGAACGGTCAGCCCCAGCTCACACCCTCCCAGCAGGCCGGACAGCAGCTTGCCGCGACCGAAAAGGAGAGAGCGGATAAGGCGCGCTTCTCGTCCAGCATCGCCTATGCGCGTCCGGCGGACTCGGCACCCCAGCAGCAGAACGGACCGCCGCAGCCTTCGGCGGCGGCGCAGAATCCTTACGCCGCTGCTTTGCAGGCAGGCCAGCCTACCAGCTTGACCGCTCCCCGCGCCGCAGGAGCGTCGAGGGCAACGGGGGATCAGATGCCAGCGACGGACTACAAACGACCGTCCGAGGTCAACATCGACAATGCCATAGGCCAACCCTATGTCATCTACGAAGGACTGACGCTCGATACGGTGTTGATGAACCGGCTTGACGGCGATGCGGTGGGGCCGGTGAAGGTGCTCGTATCCAATCCCGTTTACTCGCATGACCACCAGCACGTCCTCATTCCCGAGGGAACGATTGTGCTGGGCGAGGCCCGCAAGATCGGTAGCACGGGGTTCGGCCAGCAACGCCGAATATCTGTGGCATTCCATCGCCTGTTGATGCCGGACGGTTACAGCGTGGACCTCGACCAGTTCCACGGCCTCGACCAGATTGGCGAGGAGGGATTGAAGGATCAGGTCAACAACCACTATCTGCAAATCTTCGGAACGTCGATTGCACTTGGCGTGATTGCGGGTGCCGCCCAGATCAGCCAGGGCGGATCGAATCTCACCAGCTCCGGCTCGCAGTCATTTACCAACGGCGCGGCCTCCAGCGTCTCGCAATCGGCTACGACGATTCTTGACCGATTCATTCAGATTCCGCCAACCATCACCATCCGGGAAGGGCATCGCGTGAAGGTTTATTTCACGCAGGACATGCTCCTACCGGCCTATGAGAATCACCGCATCGCGCAGTCGTTCTAAGGAGAATCACCATGAAGGGATTATTGCCCGCTCTACTACTAGCTGCTACCGCTCTCGCCAGTCCTGCTCACGCGCAGTTTGGCAGCGGCATCGTGTTGGACCCGACGCAGGCCGCACACGCAGCCCAGCAACTCATCCAGGGAAGTCAACTCTATACAACCACGATCAAGACCACGCAGAACGTGATGGAGACGTACAACCTTGCACAACGCATGGCTACGGCACCCTCCAGCTACTACACCGCATTCTCTAATATGGCGCAGCAGACCTGGACGCCGGTAGCTCATCCCGCTAACACCTATGGCAATTCGCTTGCATGGACCAATGCGGCAACGACCGGCAACGGCGCGGCGGCGGCGAACCAGAGTGCGAGTATCCAGCGCACCGGGCAAATCTCCGGTTACAGCTCACTGAATGCTCAAGGCCAACAAGCTATTGCCGCTCAGGGGGCGACCATCGACCTGGGCGATGCGATCAACGCAACAAGTCTGCAAACGATAGGCACGGTGCGGGCGAACGCTCCGCAACGTGAGGCGGATATCAAGACGCTCGAAACCGCAAGTCATTCCACCGACCCAACCCAGCAGACCGAACTTGCTACGTTGCAGCGCATCAATCAGGCGATGCTCTTGCAGCTCCGCACGCAGCAGGAAGCGAGCCAGATGACACAGGCCCAGAGCTTGCAGCAGATGGTGCAACAGAAGCAGCAGCAGGACGCTTTGAAGATGTCCATGCAGGTTGCCGACGGCTACGAGACGAACTACAACAGCCACGTCTCGCATGACACAACAGGCATCACCAAAGCACTCAGCTACTGATCCGCCGGGGCGATTATGGGAAATCAATTACTCACGTTCATAGCACAACAGTGCGACAGTCTCACCGCAACGATGTCGCCTTCCGTCGATGCAATCGGACTCCATATCGTCCTTTCGCTGGCAACGATCATGATGGTCTGGTTCGGTGTGCAAGAGGCTCTTGCATCGGCGCAGGGAGGCCCCGGCTTCAATATGGCGAAGTTTCTCAACTTCTTCATGCTCATCAGCTTCGCTTATATGTTCGTGAAGTATTACGACAGCAGCATTCCCGGTATCGGCTATTCGCTCAAAGGCTTCATCAGCCAGGGAACCACCAGTCTCGCTCAGACGATTGGACAGGACGGCATACAGTCGATGTTCCAGTCGATTGACGCAGCATTGGCGAAGTCCGGCCCCGGCATGGCGATGTTCACCGCGCCGTATCTACTCTTCGCCTATATCAGCACCCAAATCGGGCTATCGGTGCTCTCGGCTATCGCCACCGTCATCCTGGCCTACGGCGTGGTTGCCGGGACGATCATCGGTCTTCTTGGTCCAATCTTCATTCCATTTCTCATCATCGAGAAGCTGGAGTTTCTCTTCTGGGGATGGTTCAAGGCGTATCTCAGCTTCGCCTTTTATAAGGTAGTCGCAGCAGCAACGATGAGTATTCTGGGGCACCTTTTCATCACCTATTACGCCAATCTAACCGATTTCACCAATCCTCTCACTCTCATCAAGAATCTTCCATTGCTCATCGTGCTTGTGGTCGTGAACGTTTTTCTGATTCTCAAGATTCCGGCAATGACTGCCTCTATTTTTTCCGGCAGCAGCAGCGGGCACGATGCAGGCATGGGCGCAGTCACCGGAGCAATAACCGCAGGAATCATGAAGTAATTGGAGATCCCTATGCCAGTACACGAGACTCAATCGCCCGAAATCACACGTGCAGCGCAACGCTATCTGGAGCAGTACGGCGATCCGCTCGTAATGAACACCTATTTGAAGGTGACGATACTCGTTCTTGCCGGCGTCTGCCTAATGCTTGGCGCGCTCACCTTCAAGAGTCAGAAGGCTCTTGTCGCTATTAAACCGCTCGTCATTCGCATCAACGACGTAGGCCATGCCGACGCAATCGACTACCGCAATTACCAGTACAAGCCGCAGGAGGCAGAGAACAAGTATTACCTTTCGCGGTGGGCCACACTCTACTTCCAGCGTAACCGCTACACCATCGAACGCGACCAGACGCAGGCGCTTTATTTCCTCAATTCCGACGTGCAGCAGGCAGTTATCCGGCAGGAGCAGCAGACCAGGACAATTACCAACTTCCAGCAGGACAGCACACTCCCGTATGTAGACATCAACATCAAGAGCGTCATCCTGGACGATCTGCGGCAGTCCCCCTATTCGGCCCGCATTGAGTTCGAGAAGGTTTACACCAATGCCAACGACCACTCCGAGCTGAAGACCGAACGCTGGACCGCCAGCGTGACGTATGTCTTCGCCGATCACGTCGCAAACAATGCTCTGGCATTCAATCCGCTTGGACTCACTATCGTTCGCTACCGCGCAGACCAAGCGTTCGATTAGGAGGCGATATGAATAACGATCTGGACCTCCTCATCTCGTTTCTCCAGCCGATCAAAGAGCTATTGCTTGACGATACGGTGAGCGAAATTATGGGCAATCCGAACGGGCAATGGTGGTTTGAACGCAGGGGCAAGCTGGAACACACCGAGGTTGTGTTCGATGCAAAGGCTTTGCGTACCGGCCTTGAGGTGATAGCGAACAAACTCGGCCGGAAGCTGGACGAATCGCACCCGCTATTGAATGCCCAATTGCCGGACGGTAGCCGCCTTGCGGCGGTGCTCCCGCCCGTTGTGCGGCCCAACCCCGCCGTCACCATTCGGAAGTTCTCCAAGGTTCGTTTTACCATCGCAGACCTCATCCAGACCGGCGCAATGACCACGGAGATAGGCGACATGCTGAGCGGGTATATCGAGCAGGGAAAGACCATCCTGATTAGCGGCGGAACGGGCAGCGGCAAAACGACACTGCTTAATGCACTCGCCGATTTTATCCCCGAGGAAGAACGCATTGTGGTGATCGAAGACACGTCCGAGCTGCGTATCGGCAAACCCAATCTATTAGCGTCGGAATGCCAGACTGAATCGCATACCGGCATGGTGAGTTTCAACGATCTATTGAAGGCTGCATTGCGGTGGAGGCCCGACCGCATCATCCTCGGCGAGGTGCGCGGCGAAGAGGCGCGTACGCTGCTCGATTCCTTCAATACCGGACACGCGGGTTCGATGGCAACCATTCATGCCAGCTCTGCGGTGAAAGCGCTCCGCAGGTTCGGCGAATTGGCGATGCGTTCGCACCAGCAATCGAATCGTGACGATATATCGGCGGAGATTGCGGATACCGTCCAGATAGTCGCCCAGGTAGGCAGATTCCCGGATGGCCGCAAGGTAAGCGAGATCATCGCGGTGCGCGGATATGACCGCGCCGCAAAGCTATTCCTGTACGACACCATCTTCGATCTCGCAATACAGCGCGAAGTTCCAGCAGTCCACCCAATCAATTCAACCAGCAACAAGAGGGAGAACGTCCATGCCATTGCTTGAGATCACAACCAGCCGCAAAGTCACAGCCACCATTTCACTTGAGGAGCCCACTGCAAACCTCGTCAACCAATACGCGGCATTCACCAGAGTTGCCGCAGACGATGTAGTGAACAAGGCGCTCGAATATGTCTTCACCAAAGACAAGGACTTCCAGAAGTTCATCAGTACGCCGAACGATGCCAAACCGATCCATTCGTTGCGTATCAAGCGCAGCAGTGATGATGCGCTGAAGGGAACGCCGGGACGCAAGCCAGCATCGTCAGTGGCAACTCCAATAGCGAGTCCCGTGGCGAATGTGGCGGCAAAGTAATATGCATTACCCCTTCAATCATTTGTGCAGCGATTGGAACGGTGCTACGCACCGGATGAATTATGACACTCCACCCCTCCGAGGGTCGTGCTGGGTGTACCCAAGGACACCTGCACCTGCCCGAATAAATGCAGCTACTTAGACCCGTTGGGTGTCCCTACGGACACTCAGGGACACCCAAGGACACCAGTCCCGAAAGGAAGAATATATGCCACTTCTAAGCGAAGATCAGCTCACCGAAGAAGCCACGAAAAGAGCGAGCTTCCGCTTGATTGGAGTTACCACCAAGCTCAGCCCGCATGAGGTAGCGGACGTTGAAAGGCTTGCCAAGAAGCGCGGCCAGCAACGCGGCGAGTTCATTCGTCGCCTCATCCTTGACGAACTGATACGAGACGGCGGCGCGCCTACCGCCAGCCCGGAATTGAGCGAGATCGTGGGCATTCGGCTGATGCTGACGAACCTCTTGAGGCCGCTCACAACCGGCCTCAAGATCACGCCCGAGGTGTTCGACGGAATCATGGTCGAGGTCAAGAAGCGGAAGACGGCGCTTGCCGTCGAAACGAAGCAAGACCTGGAGCGTGCATGATGGCAAGTCAACAGTGGGGTCGCAAAGAAACCATCATCTTCCCAGCGCATTCCCCGATCTATACCTACGGTGTGGTGTTCCTCGCGCTCGTACTAACCGGCTGCTTTATCTACCTCCGTTTCAGCTACGGCCAGACGCCGTTGCAGCAGTTCTATACGCCGATCTACGCACGGGCGGCGGCAGGGAGTGCCCTCAGCAAAAGGGACAAGTACCAACTGCTTTACGTTGGGGACGGCAGCAAAGCGGGCCAACTCGCGGTCGAGAGGGACGTGCAAGCGGGCACGACGCCCGCGCCGAGTGGGAAGCACATTCCACTAGTGCTTTCGAGCGCGGCGACGGGGCGTGGACTCCGCGCTCTCTATCGCGGGCCGGAGCAGCTTTACCTTGACGCGCCCTTGCACGAGTACCTCAAGAGCGCCGTTTTTCAGGGCGACCGGCTCCGCGACATCTACAAACTTCCGTTCCTGTTTGGCTTCCTTTCGCTGCTGGCGCAGCTCCCGCTTTCCATACGGCAAGACATCAAACGCCGAAAGCAAATGAAGTACGGACGGCTGCTCAAAGGACCGGTGATGCTCACACCCAAAGAGTTCAACGAGACGGTTCAGGGCGACGGAATTGGCTTCAAAACCACCGAAGCCAAAGAGATGATGCGGATACCGCTGAGGGCCGAAGCGCAGCACATAGAACTCATGGGCGACACAGGGGCCGGGAAGACCAGCCTCATTATGCAGATACTCCGGCAGATTCAAGCCAGGGGTGAGATGGCCATCGTCTACGACCCCGCCTGCGAGTTCATTCAGAGGTTCTACGATACCGAGCGGGGGGACATTGTGCTGAATCCTTTGGACGCCCGCTGCCCCTACTGGGGGCCATCCGAGGAGCTTCGCCGCAAGGCCGAAGCCAAGGCGATTGCAGCCTCTCTTTACCAGCCGACCAGCGACAAGAAGGGCGAGTTTTTCACTGAGACACCACAGAAAATCTTCGCTCACTTGCTTACCTTTGGGCCGACGCCAACCCAGTTGGTCGCATGGCTTTCCAACCCGGCGGAGATCGACGTGAAGGTGCGTGGAACCGAGATGGAGGCCATGATTGCGAAGGGCGCACAGCAGCAGCGCAATGGCGTTCTCGCTTCGCTTGGATTGGTTGCGGACAGCTTGCGGATGCTCCCCACGAAGGCCCAGGCTACATCGACCTGGAGCGCAACCGAGTGGTCCGAAAAGCGCAAGGGGTGGATCTTCATTACGTCGAGCGCCACCGAGCGCGAAGCTCTCCGCCCCTTGCACAGCCTTTGGATCGACCTCTTGGTATTGCGGCTCTTGACCGCCCCGCAGGGCACCCAGAAGCCGGTTTGGTTTGTGTTGGATGAACTGGCGAGCTTGCAGCGTCTCCCGCAGCTCCACACCGCGATAACGGAAAATAGGAAGAGCCAGAACCCTCTCGTGTTGGGCTTCCAGGGGAAGGCCCAGCTTGAGGTGATCTACGGCCATCTGGCCGAGGTGATGCTGTCGCAGCCCGCCACCAAAATCTTTCTAAAGACGACCGAGCCGAAAGCCGCAGAGTGGGTGTCGAATGCCATCGGCAAGGTCGAGATCGAGCGTATGAAGGAGACGCACTTTGACGGCTCCCGCTCCGGCAAGAACTTCAGTTTGGATCGGCAGGTAGAGCCGCTGGTGATGGATTCTGAAATCTCGGGGCTAGAGAATCGGCACGCCTTTCTCAAGCTGGGTAACAACGTCGCCCGCTTCCACTTCGAGTATATGGACTTGCCTCAGAGGACTCGCGGCTTCATAGCCCGCGATATGGAAGATGATGCGCTGGGCTTCGATCCAATCACTCTTGTACCGAAGGCTCAGACGGCCAACGAGCCGAAGATTGACCTTGAAGCCGAGGTGCCGAGGGTAAAGGAGATTGCTCCTCCTAAGGTCGAGGATGCCGTCGTGCCGGTGCCCGACGAACCGACCGAAGAGGATATTGCAGAGGCAGGCACCGACCCGGATGCCCCTGTTGATTCCAGCGAAGTCGCGGGCGAACAAGGACTCCAGACTACGTTCACCTTAAAGGATTAGAGGGACGTATGCTCACCATCTCGAAACCAATCAGCTCCGGCCAAGCCCAGACCTACCACGCCAAGGAGTTCACCTCTGCCGAGCAGAACTATTGGAAGCAGGGCGACACCATTCTTGGCGAATGGCAGGGGCAATTGGCCGAGAAGTATGGCCTTGCCGGAGCGATAGATGCACAGCACTTCGCTCGTCTGAGCGAAGGCCAGAACCCCCATACTGCCGAACAACTGGTCAAGCACCGCACGGCCCAGGAGTACACCACAACGGACGGAACTACCGTGAAGCCGGTTGAGCATCGGGCCGGTTGGGATGCGACATTTTCCGCCCCGAAGTCCGTTTCGTTGACGGCTCTGGTAGGAGGCGATGATCGTGTTCGCGAAGCCCACCGGCAGGCCGTGACCATCGCCCTAACGGAGTTGGAGCGGTACACGCAGGCGCGAATCGGCGGCAACAATCCCGCCGAGACCACCGGCAAGTTCATAGCCGCGAAGTTCGAACACGACACCGCCCGCCCGGTGGACGGCTACGCTGCTCCACAGCTTCATACCCATGCCGTGATCTTTAATATGACCGAGCGGGCAGACGGCTCAACTCGCGCACTTCAACCCCAGAGCTACTTCGATACCCAGCAGTTCGCCACCGCCGTCTACCAGTCGGAGTTGACGTTTAGGCTTCGGAATCTCGGCTACGAGATCGAGGCGGGCAAGAGCGGCGCTCCCGACGTAAAGGGCTACACCGCAGAGTATCTTGAAGCGTCCAGCCCGCGCCGCCAGCAGATTGAGGAAGCCATCGCGCGGAGCGGATTCAGCGGGCCGGAGGCCGCGCAGATCGCCGCTCACAATACCCGCGACAAGAAAGAAATCCATACTCCCTCCGAGGTGCTGGCTGCCCATCGGCAAATTGCGGCCGAGTTCGGAAATCAGGCCGACCACGTTGTGACGGAGGCGAGAGTTCGAGCTGAAGGTCTGGCGCATAACCGAGTTCCCGATGCACCGCAGCGGGCGCGGGAAGCCGTGACATTCGCCAAGGAACGCGGCTTCGAGCGCGAGGCCGTCACCGACGAGCGGGACATCATGCGCGACGCCTTGCGGCGCGGCATGGGCGACCTCACCTTTGACCAGGTGCGTGACAACTTTACCCAGCGGAACGGCGCGGGAGAGTTCCAAATCGTACCCGGCCAGAAGCATGAAACCGGACGGCAGTTCACCACCCGCGAGACCATCGCCGCGGAACTGGCGACCATTGGCCACATGCGGCGCGGCCAGAATACCGTCGAGCCGATTCTTCCGAAAGAGCAGGCGGCAGCTCACGCAGACACCCGTGACTTCCTCAATCCGGCACAGCGCAGGGCTATTGAGGGGGTGCTGACCACCCAGGACCGCGTACACGGCTTGCAAGGACTCGCCGGAACCGGAAAGACCACCACCTTAGAATCAATTCGAGAGGGCGCAGAGCGCAACGGTTACGTGGTCGAGGGCTTCGCCCCGACCAGCCGCGCAGCAGCTCAACTCCGGCACGCTGGTATCTCCGCAGACACGCTTCAGGGCTTTCTCGCGCGCGGCGGCGAGGGCCAGATGAAGGGCGATCCCGACAGGCGACACCTTTACATGGTTGATGAATCCAGCCTTGCCAGCACCCGCCAGATGCAGGCTTTTATGGAAAAGATCGGGCCGCAAGACCGCGTTCTGCTCATCGGAGACACCCGCCAGCATCAAGGCGTCGATGCCGGCAAGCCCTTCGAGCAGATGCAGCAGGCAGGAATGCAAACCTCGCAACTTGACCAGATCATGCGTCAGAAAGACCCGGAACTATTGCGGGTTGTGGAGCATTTCGCTAAAAATGAAACGGCTGTGGGTATCGGCTTATTGCAACAACAAGGCCGCGTCACGGAGATACCGGACAACGTGCAGCGTATCGAGGCTATCGCCAAAGACTATGCCGCCAAGCCTGAAAATACGCTTGTCGTCTCGCCCGATAACGCTAGCCGCCGCGAGATAAATGACGCCATCCGTGCGGAGTTGAAAGGCTCCGGTGTCGTCTCCATAGATGACCACCGCGTGAATGTTTTGACGCAGCGATCGGAGCTTACCAGCGTTGACCGGAGTTGGGCGGCGAACTATCAGCCGGACGATATTCTCTATTACTCGCGGGGCAGCAAGGAGCAGGGAATCGAACCACGCAGCTATGCCACGGTGGTTTCCACCGACCCCGCAGCGAACCTCATCACGGTAGGTACAGAGGAAGGGAAGCAAGTCACCTACGACCCGGAACGCTTGCGCGGCATCACGGCGTACCGCGAGATAAGCCGAGAGTTTGCCGAGGGCGACCGCATCCAGTTCACGTCCACGAACCGCGAGCTGGGTGTCTCCAATCGTGACCTTGGAGCCATCCAGCGAATCGACGGCACGCGGATCGACGTGAAGATGGACGGCGAGAAAGAGCGAACCGTGAGCTTTGATGCCGCGCAGATGAGGCACTTCGACCACGGATATACCGTGACCTCGCACAGCTCACAGGGACTCACCGCAGACCGGGTGTTGGTGAACATGGATACGACCGTTCACCCGGAACTTATCAACACCCGCTTCGCTTATGTCTCTGTCTCCCGCGCTTCGCAGGATGCGCGGATTTACACCAACGACGCCTCAACTCTCGGAGAACGCCTCAGTATCGACGTGACCAAGACTTCAGCCGTAGACCTGCAACAGGTCCACGGCCAATCAAACGGCAACCAACCGACCCAGACCAAGGAGTCACCGATGACCAACAGCAGGGAACATACGCAAGAGGAAGTACACCGCGAACCGCAAGCAGCGACGATGGTTCCTATACTCGAAATCGTGCGCGCTGAAGTCGATAGTGAGCATCGGCATAATGCTCCCCTTGAAACGGCTATGCCGCATGAAACCTCAGGCTACGAGTGGAGGCACGAGACAGGCGAGATTCAGAGTTACAAGCACGATCAGACGGGCGGTTGGCTGCATATTGAGCCTGAAAGCAACTTTTACAACCGGGAGGCTCAACCAATTACGCGGGAAAATGCTCTTGAAAGCGCAAGTCATCCACAGATTCATTCCGTAGATGACAATTCAAGAACGCAATCGCCAAGAAGTGACAACAACGACCAAGGCATCGGCATTTAACCATCAGCAGCTATCGTGCGAGAAACGAAGTGAAGCCGAAACAATACACATCGGAGGCGTACAAGGTGCCCTGTGGTCAAAGCACTTTTGCGGTGTTGGGTGTCTCATTCGATGTAGTGGGAAAGTGGAGTAAGTCTAACCGTCAGACTCGATCAGCTCGTATACGCACCTTATGCCGGTACGCGAACCACGACACGTTCCTTAATCCGCTCATAGAGTTCAATCTCAGCAGAGTGGGATATCTGGACGGTCAGGGCAAATCGCTGTTTTGAAAATTCATCGGGAAACCATTGGCGCTCACATCGAACGACGAGGTAGTAAGTCTCTCCATACTCCGCCGCTGGATTGTTCCTCATCGTGAAGCACGCACTCTGCAATGTTCCACGCTCCCGCGTATTCGGGCCAGAATCGAAACTACAGTTATAACGTGCATCAATCTCAGGAACCGGCCCCTCTTGCTCGACGGATCTCTTGCGGTAATGTTCGATCACTTCTTGAAGCGTCTTGCCACGTACCAGCCTGAAGGACATTTCGACCCCGAGGTACGCAGCACGGGTATGCCGTGTTGGAGCATCAAAAGCGAGAGTGACTTTAATCTCGCGTGAACCTTTCGTCTGATTGAATTCAGCGGGCACCGGCACTTCATATACAAAAAATCTATCCATGCCAATCTCGGCATCCGCATATAATACAACGCGATTTCGGTCTGAGGTTGATGCGCCAACAACTTGGGCAATTCCATAGCCGCAAAGATTTGGCAACGCCGTGGCACCCAGGCCGCTGAGCTTACGCACCGCCGGGTCAGGTGGCTTCGCGGAACTTGCAAGCAAAGCACGTAGCAAGTTTGCCGATGCGTTTGGCATGGCCCTCAGTACCAGAGCAGCTTTATGGGCAACGAGGGGAGCAGCATAGGACGTACCCAGGGCGGTTGTGAACAGCCGCTCAAGATATCTCGGATGCGTCGTCAAAATTTCGCTTTCGGCCCGTTGGGTTAGACCTTGCACTGTGCCGTCGTAAAGTACGTTGCCGCCATCGTCACACAGGTCAGGTTTCAGAGCTTCATGCACACCAGGCCCGCAACGAGTGAATGGCGCTGGCTCTCCAACGTCAGCAATTGGTCGAATGCTGACATTGTGGGCTACTTGTGCGTTCAATGCGGCCGCATGTGCGACTGCCCCAACAGCAAGTACATTTGCGCCAACAGCGGGTTCAAACAACCTGCTTTCCGGCGCAAGTAGATAGCGCGGGTAGCCGAGTAGATGATCTTCAGGGTTTCCATTCGATGGCTGATGCTGGTAGTTACCGGCAGCGACCACGATGAGAATATCCAACTCACGGGCTAACTCATCGAGGATGGCAGTCCACATGCCAACCTTGCCGCCACCATAACGGGCCTTCTGATCGCCTAGTGAGAGATTGAAAATCCGGCATCCTCGCGCATGAAGGGCGCGGATGATTTCATTCATTTGTGAAGGAACAAGCCTTCGTTCGTCGAAGTTGCCTGCATCATTGACGACCTTACCGCTTAGGAGCCGGACTTGCGGATCAAATGTCCCATTCTCAAGACAAGCGCGGACATCCCCAAAGGCAGCCACGCCACTAACTCTAGTTCCGTGTCCAAATACATCGTTGATTCCGAGCGACGCAGGTGCGCTCAGCCGGTCGACGACCAAAGTCGTCAACAAAGGGTGTCCGTTGTTTATCCCTGAATCGAGTATCCCAATGAGAGGTGCTTCATCGTCGGGTGTTGCAACCATCCCGAGATCGCGAATCCCTGTATCGAGCAAGACCTCTACATCTGCGTCCACTTCAGGAGGCAAATCCACGACCCGAACGAGCGAAAGCGATAAGAGCCACCTGACCAATAGACCACTACCAATCACACGTAGCGCGGTGAAGGAATGGCCGATATACCTGTCTGCAATCTCTCCTCCCCGTTCGATGACTTGCCGATCAATCGACTCTGCTTGTTCAGCTCTTTCTAGCTGCGTACCCACTTCCCAGAGTTCTACGTCGAGGACGAACCGTCGGGTTTCTTCAAACGACTCTACGGCCTCGAAGCCTTCATACTTGAGCGCGCTGCCAATGCGGTCGGCGGCGGTGAGTGGTCCGAGTTCCTCGATTGCAGCGATTAGAGAGGAGTAGCTGGGATTCTTTTGCCCTTGAGGGACGCCTTGGCCGTAAGCCTGTAGACGTCCTCGGAACGCAGTCAATTCGGTATCGCTGGAAAACAATACGACGGAGTTATTTTCGTCGTGACCGAGCACCGTCAGTCCAGCTCGTATCCATTCCTCCTCAGACAGTGGATGACTTGTCTTCACCCGGACAATTAATTTGGGATCGACTGTAGTGGCTCGGAGCTTGGCATGAGTCGCCAACGCTTCATCGACAGCTTTTGTAACACGCTGAGCCTGTTGCGCGGGATTGCGGGGAACCTGTGTCCCAAAACCGGGACGCTTGCGCCGTTCAATGTCCACTTCGGCGCGCGGCAAAATGAGATGAGGAAGCTCTGGCATGACTCAACGCCGTTATTTGGTATGGTGCTGGGCGATATCCCTTCTACGAGTTTCAAGCGATATGCTTTCAAGAAATCGCCTCTTACTCACAGATTTCTGTTCGCTCAAGACCGCTCTACGAATGGAGTTGAGACATACCCGTTCGATGTCTGCGTGAGAAAAACCCTCAAGAAACTTGGCCATCTCGCGTCCATCGAAATCACAACTGAAGTTCTTAAACTTAAGCGCCAGTAGCCGGACAATTTCGGACGTTGTTGGCTTCTCAAAGAAGACTACTTCGTCAAACCGACGCCAAATTGCAGGATCGAGCTGCTTTTCGTGATTGGTCGCAGCGATCACGTATCCTTGACCCCGGAATTTCTCGATGAGCACAAGCAAGCTGTTCACCACGCGCCTGAGTTCACCATTGAGCGTCTCATCATCCCGTAGTCGAGCTATCGCATCGAATTCGTCCAGCAGCAGTACGACGGGCTGTGCGGCGGCGTAATCGAAAATCTTGCGAAGGTTTGAAGCGGTCTCGCCGAGTAGCGAAGATACGAGTGCATCCATGCTGACTACGAGCAACGGCAATTTAACTTCATGCGCGAAGACCTCAGCGCAGAGGGTTTTTCCGCAGCCAGGTGGCCCGCAGAAAAGCAGCCGAGCCCGTGGGCGCAGTCCATGCGCGCCAAGCGTATCTCGCTGTCTGAATTCGCCCAAGAGAGATAGCAGCAATCGTTGATTGGGGCGGTCAAGAATGAGGTCAGATGCACGACGCTCCGGCTGCACTGCTTCAACGAGTGGAAGCTGCTTATCCCGCTCAAAAGGTATGACGGATAGCTTGTGGTTGTTTGCCTGGTCTCTCAGACCAAGTGGACGCTGAACCGAACCCAAATTTCGTCGAAGGGCACTGGCCAGAACTCTGTTGTTCTTTGATTCCTCATCCCGGATGATGTGATCCGCAGCATCCTGAAAGGCTTGGCTATCGCCATGAGCGTAGCTGTGAAACAACTTCTTCAACAGTTCACCCTTTGCCATAGTCCCGCTCCCTCTCCAGCTTACCAATTCCTCATGCTTGCAAGTATGCACCAATTTAGATGCAGTTGTGCAGAAGCCGGTACAAAACCAGTATAGCGAAGAAAATACGAAAACAGTTAAGCACTATAACCACCGCTCTTTGGGGGAGGACGCTCCTCCCTGCCTCCGGCCCTTCGGTCCTTCGCCACCCACCTCAGCAGGGAGATTTACCCTCCCCGCAACGCCCCTCCGACAAGTACAACAGCCAACGCAATTTCTTGCGCTCCGCGCCCGGCAAGGAAACCAAACCTGCTGAGGAGCGCCGCTCCTGGCGCGCGCAAGGCGATGGAAAAAGCTCCGTGCAGCTCCAGGTATTCGCTTCCTCCGGCCTTCGGCTGGCCTGAAGGCCACTTTTCCCACACCCTGCACTTGCCGCCCTCGATGGCGTGGGCCATGGCCAAGGCGTGTTTGGAAACAAACACAGCACAGCCATTAAAAAACAGGAGGAACCACCCATGAATACCGCCATCGTCACCACAACCGAAACCACCGTCAGCCCCTTTGTCCAGAACCTTGAACAACACAAGCAAAAGCAGCAAACCTCGAAAGAGGCAATCGCAGCCAATGTCCAAGCCCTCATCCAGCAACTTGAGGAAGGACACAGCGAAGGTCTAACTGCCTACCTCACGGCGATGGGAAGGTTCCATCGTTATTCCTTCGGGAACATCCTCGAAATTGCGAGGCAAAAGCCAGATGCCCAACGAGTAGCAGGGCTGTATGCGTGGAACCAGCTTGGCCGCAAGGTAATGAAGGGACAGAAGGGCATTCGTATTCTGGCTCCTGTTATCGGCATCAAGCGCAAGAAGGATGCCGACGCAGCCAAGGATGTTCGGACACAGAACCAAGCCGTCCTTGTAGGCTTTCGTTCGGCCTACGTCTTCGACGTTTCGCAAACCGAAGGTGCAGAGCTTCCCGAGCTTTCCAGCCGCGTCACTGGCGATGTCGGAGAGCGGCGGGAGCGTCTTCTCGATTTCATCGCAGCTCAGGGCATCTTGCTTGAGTACAAAGAGAGCATCGCTCCCGCGTTGGGCATGAGCTACGGTGGCAAGATCGTTTTGCTTCCCGGCCAGTCTCCGGCGGAGGATTTTTCAACTTTAGTCCACGAAACGGCGCATGAACTCCTGCACCGAACCTCACGGCGCATCCTCACCACCAAGGTTGTCCGCGAAACCGAAGCCGAGGCAATCGCCTTTGTAGTCGGCAAAACCATCGGCCTCAACACAGGCCGAGTATCGGCGGACTACATCCATTTGTACGCAGGGAACGCGGCACTTCTCACAGAGAGCCTTGAGGTCATCCAGAAAACCTCAGCCCTCATCCTCTCCGCGCTGGAGAACCCAGTCGAGAAAGCCACCCCACCCGAGGCAGAACCCGAACTGGCGCAAGCCAGCTAACACCCTCTCTATGGGCGGACGGCATGATGCCGTTCGCTCAAACACTCCCCGAACGCCCAACCGCACAAGGAGAATCACCATGAAGATCAACACCGCAACCGAGTATCGCAACCTTCCACTTAACGTCCTTACCGAGTCCACTACCAACCCGCGCCGGATATTCGAGGATGCCGCTCTCAAGGAATTGGCAGAGTCCATTCGAGTCAAGGGCGTTCTATCGCCCTTGCTCGTGCGGCCTTTAAACGGGCAGAACTTCGAGATTGTGGCAGGAGCAAGACGCTACCGCGCCGCTCAGATCGCCGAGGCGGCAACCGTCCCTGTTCGCATCGTCAACCTTACGGATGCCGAGGCGTTAGAAGCCGCTCTGGTCGAAAATCTGATTAGGGCTGACGTGCATCCGATGGAAGAGGCCAACGGCTTCTTTGCGCTTCTCGCCTTGGAGGAGCCGAAATACACGATCGAACAGATTGCTTCCCGCACTGGCAAGAATGCCTCGTTCGTCGCAGCCAGATTGAGACTGACTGAGCTTGTTCCGTTGTTAGTCGAAGCCTTCTACCGTGAGGAGATCGGCGTCGGACACGCGCTGCTACTGGCGAAGTTGCAGCCAGCCCAGCAGGAGCAAGCTCTGCCCAACTGCTTCCGTGAGGATTGGGGAGGGGGCAGCGGTAAAGCCAAGCGCATCTTGCTTCCCGTGCGGCATCTTCAGCACTGGATAGAGCACAACGTCCTCTTGCTCTTGAAACAGGCACCGTTCAACAAGCGCGATGCCCAACTCGTTCCCGCCGCTGGAAGCTGCGTTGATTGCCCGAAGCGTACCGGAAATAACAAACTACTCTTCGCTGAATGGGCGTCTGACAATGAATCCCAATGCACCGATCCCAACTGCTATTCCGTGAAGGTAGAGGCGTTCTTGCAAAAGCAGATCGCCACCAAACCGGAGCTAGTGCAGATCAGCACGGCCTATGGACAGCAGCCGGAGGGCAGCAATATCATCACTCGCAGCAAGTATGTCGAAATCAAGTCGGAGAAGCCCAACACCCCGGAGAAAGCAAAGTGGCCGGAGTTTAAGACGTGCAAATACACCACCGAGGCTATCGTTTCCGAGGGCATCGACAAGGGCCAACTGCGGAAGGTTTGCACAGAGGCCAACTGCCCGGTGCATCACCCGAAGAAGCAGCCGTCAAAAGCCGATACCACTTTCAAAGCGGAGCAGGAAAAACGCCGCAAGGAAGAAGCATTGGCGAACGCGACCGGAATGCGTGTCCTGCAAACCATCGCCGCCGCCGTTCCAGTTCGGCTGATGAAGCGCGACTTACTCTTCATTGCCGAACAGATGCTCCCGTTGCTCGACGACAAGCGGCTGGAGATGGTCGCTCGGAACCGAAGCATCAAGCCGAAGGAAGGGGAATCGGCTCCCAAGCTGCTAACCGCATTCGTTCGCAAGGCAGAGGAGAGCGCACTCGGAAAGCTGATAGTCGAAACTGTCATTCTGCTTTCCGCCAGAACGCAATCTGACGGTGGCAAGGTTCTACGCGCCGCAGCCCAAGCCTATAAGGTCGATACCGATTCCATCGCCCTCAAGGTGAAGCATGAGTTTGCCGCTAAGGACAAAGCGAGAGGAGGGAAGAAGACGCAAGCAGCAGCGAAGCCGGAACGGAAGCGTGGCGCATAAAAATGCGAGGAGCCTGTCCACAAGGGACAGGCTCCTCGCGTTGTGCGGCACGTTGAAGAGACCAGGAATCGACAACCCAACTCATGCCGGATCGTCCCAGCGAGAAGTGAAGCGCGAACCGTATTCAATCGACTTTCGATAAGACTCCGAATCGTGATCTCGATTCCATAGCAGCTTGTAAACCGCATTCACCGCAGACTGCATAATGGCCTTCATCTCGTCGTCCGTGATATGAGAATAATCGGATATGCCATGACATACGGGACAAACCCGGCCTGCGTGAATGTCCTCGATCGGCCCATTGCGAAAAGCAAGCGCGACAATCGCCTTGGCTTCTGTGGCGAGTTGCGTGTCCAGTCTCTTCATAGCACCTCTCATGCACAGACTATCTCGTACTTGTCCTCATATTGTGAAACGATGCCGTTCTCGGGCGCATTCGTGCGGCTTTTTTCGTTCGATTCCAGCTTTAAGCCGTAGTGATTTTCAGGGAGGGCGTCAGGGTCTGTTCTGCATAATCTCCTGTTTGCACGATCACTCGGCCACCGCGCCGGTGCTGGAGCTGCGCCCTTCGGCTCTGCGTTCAGAACTCGCGTACCGCGCCCTTCGGGTTTAGGACTCCTCCCCCCTCGCAGGCTCCGGGTCCCCACTCCAAAAACTTCTTCACTTGGTAACGCGGCTACGCCGCGACTTGGGAGCAGCGCACCTTTGCGCCCCTTCGGGATGTGTGTCCCGAGTAACCGGGCAAAAGGAGAAACATCATGCAAATCAAACAGACCATCACCCTCTTCGGTACCGTCAGCAACTCAGCCACCAGCCGCATCTCCAAGAACGGCCGCAAGTACACCGCCTTCGGAGTCGCCATCATCTCCAACCGCAACCTGCAGGCCTTTCACTACAACGTAGTTGCCTTCGGCAAGCAGGGACACTTCGCCAAGCCGCTGCAGAAGGGAGCTCGTATCAAGCTAGTTGTCCAGGCGCAGTCTCAGCCCGATAACATCGCCAGCCTCCCACTCCTCACCGCAACTTTCGTGCGACCGGTTCGTCCGGTCGCACGGGGAGGAGAGTGAAAGTGCCTGTTTTTGACGCATCCAAATCGGCTCGTCGGAGCGGGTGGCATTGCGCACCCGCTCAAGGAGTATGGCTTTTATCTGCTCAAGCTTAATCATTCGCCTCACCTACCGCATTTACCCCCAAATGAGAATTTGCTGGCTCTACTCTATTTCTTCCAGACCGCTTTGCCCGATAGAGGGCTGCATCTGCTGCAAGGAGCAACTCATCTTGCGAGATGTGACTGGCGGAGCCGGTCGCAGACGTAGCTCCAATGCTCACTGTGACCACGCCGTGGGGGCAGGCTGGGTGCGTGTATTCAAGATTGAATACAGCCAGACGCATATTTTCCGCGATGACGCATGCGCCAGCAAGATTTGTGAAAGGAAGAATCGCCACAAATTCCTCTCCACCATAACGTGCGAGCGAATCGCTCTCTCGGTGCAATTCATTCTGCAGCGCCTCTGTCACAGCGACTAGGCAGCCATCTCCTCCCTTGTGTCCCATCACATCATTGAAGGATTTGAAATGATCGATATCAATCAAGAGTAATGCAATATCATGCTTTGCCCGCAGGGCTCGTTTGCACTCAGCCGCGAGCGCTTTGTCAAACCAGCGACGGTTGTAAAGACCTGTGAGGAAGTCCCTACGTGAGAGTTCTTCGAGTTCGTTTCTGGCATAGACAAGGAGGTTTTGGGATTGAACGTACCGCAACTGAAGGA
>Ga0302270_10001888_pt1 | contig 20754 bp, 8 predicted proteins | sample III_Bog_E2_3_FD_198773 | JGI IMG/M metagenome (GOLD analysis project Ga0302270, IMG submission 198773) | Peat permafrost microbial communities from Stordalen Mire near Abisko, Sweden - III_Bog_E2_3 | ecosystem: Environmental > Terrestrial > Soil > Wetlands > Peat | place: Sweden: Abisko... | reverse complement strand
GAAATGCTCGCCGCCTATCCCGCTGAAAAGCGGGAGCTGGCGCGGGCAGTTTATTATCGCTTCGCTGACGGCGACAGCACGCAGTTTTTCAGCCAGCTTTTTCTCGTGCTGGACGTGTATGCCCATTTTGCCGAGCGCATCCCCGCCCGGATGATTTCGGCCAACGCCGATTCGCTGGCAACCCTTCAAGAACTGCGCGAGGAAGTTAGTTTGCTCGTCAAAACGATTGAAACACGCGATGCCAACATTACGGATCATGCCGAAAAGACCGACGAGCTTTGCCGTGCAACCCAGGAAAAATGCGATGAAACCATTGCGGCCATTGAATTGACCGTGAAAAATCTTGGCGCACAGGTGGACACCAAGGCCATCGTGCAGGGGATTCAAAACTCAATTCAATCCGGCATTGACCAGAAAATCATCGCGCCATTCGTGCAGCACACCAACGATCTGGCTTGGAAGGTCATGCCAACGCTGGAAAAAATTCAGGACGCCGCCGACGAAGCCAAGTCCGAATGGTCAAAACGGATTTGGAAAACCGCTTGGACAACCAGTTTGTTTTGGAGCATGGGTGCGGCCATCCTCATTGCCTGCCTGATTTGCTTGGAGCTTACTGCCCGCTACGACCGCAAAATGGCCATCCAAATTGATGACATGGCGCAGGTCATGCAATTCAATCAGGCGGCGTTTCACATGCTGGCGGTTGCCAAAATTCCCATCAAAGTGTTGCCGACGCAAAATGACAGCTTTGCCAGTCCGCCGGGATTTGTGCTGGTGATTGAAGGCGCTTACGCCGCTGATTTGCGTCAGGTCAACGGACAAAACAACGGCTGCATTTTCTTCCGCAGCAGCGTCTCCCAAAAACAAATCCGGCACTTGCTGCCGGACGGCGAAAATCAGGGGCACGCCACCAACGACCCGGCAAAATAGTTTGCGCACATTTCCCGGCGCGACACCAGGGCTGTCTGAAAATCCACTCATTTTGAGGAGCGCAACCGGCGCCATCCAGATGCGCGCGGGAAAAATGTTTTTCCGGGAAGAAATCGCAACCCCGAAATCATCGCCTACGAACGGCGGAGCTTACGACGGGGAAACTTGGTGGACACTTTCAGCGCAACGTCGGATCAAGTTTTTTCAAATCCAGTTTTGCGGGAAATAAATCCATGACCTCGACGCCGAGAACTTTGGCCAGAAACAGCAATTCGCAATCCGGCACCCGGCGGAATTGCGATTCCAGCTTGGCTGGCGATTCGAGGCTGACATCCCAGCCCTCGACCGCATTTTTGCAAAAAAATCTTGAATTATCTTCCCCAGCCGCTATTAACAGAGGAACTTCAGGCCGGTTCGCATTGCTGACGCATGGGCAACGGCGGTTCTTCAAGGAACCAGAAGGGATTTGGTGGAAAAATGGCAATACGTCAACCACAGGCACGGGAGGTTGCTTCCTTCGGTGAAGATATGTCTTCACCGTCGGTCTGGGATTCGCGCGCCTTAGTCCTGATCTCAGCTTCTTTTTACCAGTTCTTTCAGCACATCAACTTTTTAAACCCATAAACTTCAGCTAAGCAAATCATGAAGACTCCGAAAAAAACTCCGCCGGTTCATTTATGAAAAATTTATTCGTCTTCGGCGCGCTTATTTTAACCACTTGTTTATTTGCTGACAACGGGCATGGCCAGTCTTATCAATTGACCGATCTGGGCGCGTTGACGGGCACCAATTCCTACGCCCAAGGCATCAACAATCAACGGCAGGTTGTCGGTTATTGGGATGCCACCAATGGAACGCACGCTTTTCTTTATGGCGGCGGGGCGATAACGGATATGGGAACGCTCGGCGGTCTGAACAGTTATGCCCTGAATATCAATTCTGCCGGCCAGATTGTAGGATTTTCCCAAACCCCGGAGGGTGTTGGCGCATTTCTGTATGGCGGCGGTGGAATGACCAACTTGGGAACGCTGGGAGGTTTGAACAGCTACGGATTCGGCATCAATGACACGGCCGACATTGTGGGGTGCATTGAGACGACCAACGGCTTTCAGGCCATCCTGCTCAGCAATGGCGAAGTAACGCAGTTGGGAACTTTGGGCGGCACCAACAGCTTCGCCTACAGCGTCAATCTGATGCGTCAGGTCGCGGGAACTTCGCTGACGGCCGATAATGTGAGTCCAAACGCCTTCCTCTGGCAGGATAACTGGCTGACGAACCTGAACGATTTGATCCCTTTCGGTTCGGGTTGGCAGTTGCAGGAAGCCAGGGCGATCAACAATGCCGGCCAGATTGCCGGGTGGGGTTTGTTGAACAGCGCCAAACACGCCTTCCTTTTCAGCAGCAACACGATCATTGACTTGGGCATTCTGCCCGGCGGGACGAACAGCTATGCCTTGGGCCTGAACAACTCCAACCAGGTTGTGGGTGCCTCCACGATCAGCAACGGAGTATTGCACGGATTTCTGTGGGAGAACGGGACGCTGAAGGATCTGAACAATTCATTGTCAACCAATTCGGGTTGGGAACTGCGAGAAGCCAGCGCCATCAATGACCAAGGGCAGATCGTGGGCTGGGGCATCAATCAGGGAAATGAATCGGCTTTTTTAATGACACCCAGTCCATTGCCATCTTTTTCCTCACTTCGGCTCTGGTTCAGAGCGGACACTGGAGTGATTACGGACAGCAGCGGGAACGTGAGCCAATGGCTGGATCAATCGGGTAATGGCAACCATGCCAGCCAGACGGTCACGGCGGCGGAGCCGGTGCTGGCGACCAACGCGATCAACGGTGAGCCGGTGGTGCGTTTCAATGGGACGAGTGATTATTTGAGTTTTCCGGCCGTGAACACAACGAACTTCACGATTTTCATCGTGTATCGGATGACCGGGCATCAGGCGTGGGGCGGACCGCTGGTCAACCGTGCGGCGGGACAGTATGGTTTTGAAGTGGCGTCGGGCGGTGCGGACACGAGTGTTTACGAACCGGAACTGGTGGAGTCGTTCGGGAGCCAGGAACTGGCGGACAAGACCACGGGTGTGGGCTTGAGCCTGCCGCTGGGACCGACGTTGCAGGAGTGGACGAGCGATGCGAGATTTTTCCAAGATGGACTGGAGCAGACGGTGGTCAACGGGGCGACCGGCTGGGACGTGTCTGGCGGGCGTTTGGGTTATGCGTGGAGCTACATGGCCGGGGACATTGCCGAGGTGCTGGTTTACAACACGGTGCTCTCCGACACGGATTGCCAGGGCGTCGAAAGCTATTTGAACGGAAAGTATGCCGTGTTGAGTCCTCCGCCCGCACCGGTGATCAGTCCTGCTGGTGGAACCTATCCGGGTTCGGTGACCGTGGCCTTGAGCACGCCGGCCTTGGGAACCCAGCTATATTACACGACTGACGGCAGTGAGCCGACAGCGAGTTCAACTCTTTACGCAGGAGCTTTCAACTTGAGCAGCAATGCAACGGTGAAAGTGAAGAGTTATTTGAACGGAATGGCGAGCGCGACGACCAGCGCCGATTTTGTGGTGACGGCAGGCAGTGCTCCAACAGCGGCTGCGGGACTGGCGCTCTGGTTCAAGGCGGACACAGGATTGATCACGGACGGTAGCGGGAACGTGAGCCAATGGCTGGATGAGTCGGGCAACGGCAATCATGCCAGCCAGACGGCCACGGCAGCCGAGCCATTGGCTGTGACCAACGCGATCAACGGGGAACCAGCGGTGCGGTTTAACGGGACGAGCGATTATTTAAGTTTTCCAGCGGTGAACACGACGAACTTCACGGTGTTCATTATTTATCGGATGACGGGCCATCAGGCGTGGGGTGGGCCGATTGTTAACCGTGCGGCGGGACTGCATGGCTTTGAAGTGGGTTCGGGCAGCGCGGACACCAGTGTTTATATGCCCGAACTGGTGGAGTCGTTCGGGAGCCAGGAACTGGCGGACAAGACCACGGGAGTGGGTTTGAGCCTGCCGATGGGGCCGACCTTGCAGGAGTGGACGAGCGACGCGCGGTTTTTTCAGGACGGACTGGAGCAGGCGTTGATCAACGGGGCGACTGGCTGGGACGTGTCTGGCGGGCGTTTGGGTTACGCGTGGAGCTACATGGCTGGGGACATTGCGGAAGTGCTGGTTTACAACACGGTGCTCTCGGACACGGATCGTCAGGGCGTCGAAAGCTATTTGAACGGAAAGTATGCCGTGTTGAGTCCTCCGCCCGCACCGGTGATCAGTCCTGCTGGTGGAACCTATCCGGGTTCGGTGACCGTGGCCTTGAGCACGCCGGCCTTGGGAACCCAGCTATATTACACGACTGACGGTAGTGAGCCGACAGCGAGTTCAACTCTTTACGCAGGAGCTTTCAACTTGAGCAGCAACGCGACAGTGAAAGTGAAGAGTTATTTGAACGGGATGGGGAGCGCGACGACCAGCGCCGATTTTGTGGTGACGGCAGGCAGTGCTCCGACATCGGCTGCGGGACTGGCGCTCTGGTTCAAGGCGGACACAGGATTGGTGACGGACGGCAGTGGGAACGTGAGCCAATGGCTGGATCAATCGGGGAACGGCAATCATGCCAGCCAGACGGTCATGGCGGCGGAGCCGGTGCTGGCGACCAACGCGATCAACGGCCAGCCGGTGGTGCGGTTTAACGGGACGAGCGATTATTTAAGTTTTCCGGCGGTGAACACGACGAACTTCACGGTATTCATCGTGTATCGGATGACCGGACATCAGGCGTGGGGCGGGCCGATGGTGAACCGCGCGGCGGGAGAATATGGTTTTGAGTTGTCATCTGGCACCGCAGACACGAGTGTTTTCCAGCCACATTTGGTGGAGTCATTGGGAGGCCAAGAACTGGCGAACAAGACGACGGGCGTGGGCTTGAGCTTGCCGCTGGGACCGACGTTGCAGGAATGGACGAGCGATTATAGATATTTTGAGGATGGACTGGAGCAGGCGGTGATTAATGGTGTGGGCGGCTGGGACGTGTCCGGCGGGAGGCTGGGCTATGCGTGGAGCTACATGTCCGGGGATATTGCGGAAGTGTTGGTTTACAACACGGTGCTTTCGGACACGGATCGCCAGGGTGTGGCAAACTATTTGAATGGGAAGTATGCGGTATTGAGTCCACCGCCCGCGCCGGTGATCAGTCCTGCTGGCGGAACCTATCCGGGTTCAGTGACGGTGACCTTGAACACGCCGGCCTTGGGAACCCAGCTATATTACACGACTGACGGCAGCGCACCAACGTCGAGTTCGACCTTGTATACGGGAGCTTTCAACTTGAGCAGCAACGCGACGGTCAAGGCGGTGAGTTATTTGAACGGGATGGGGAGCGCGACGACCAGTGCCGATTTTGTGGTGACGGCGGGCAGTGCTCCAACATCGGCTGCGGGACTGGCACTCTGGTTCAAGGCGGACACGGGATTGATCACGGACGGTAGCGGAAACGTGAGTCAATGGCTGGATGAGTCGGGCAACGGCAACCATGCGAGCCAGACGGTCACGGCGGCGGAGCCGGTGCTGGCGACCAACGCGATCAACGGGGAGTCGGCAGTGCGGTTTAACGGGACAAGTGATTACCTGGGTTTTCCGGCGGTGAACACGACAAACTTCACGGTGTTCATTGTATATCGGATGACGGGGCATCAGGCGTGGGGCGGACCGCTGGTCAACCGTGCGGCGGGACAGTATGGTTTTGAAGTGGCGTCGGGCATTGCGGACACGAGTGTATACCAACCGCATTTGGTAAGGTCACTGGGGAGTGCGGAACTGGCAAACAAGACCACGGGCGTGGGCTTGAGCTTGCCGCTGGGACCGACGTTGCAGGAGTGGACGAGCGACGCGAGATTTTTTCAGGACGGACTGGAGCAGACGGTAGTCAACGGGGTGGGCGGCTGGGATGTGTCTGGCGGGCGTTTGGGTTATGCGTGGAGCTACATGGCCGGAGATATTGCGGAAGTGCTGGTTTACGACACGGTGCTTTCGGACACGGATCGTCAGGGCGTCGAAAGCTATTTGAACGGAAAGTATTTCAATCCGGCGAATACCAATGATTATTACAACGGGAACTTACCCAGTATCACAATCACCGGCGGCAACAATCAAAGCGGATTGATCAATAGCTGGCTCCCGATACCGCTGACCGTGCAATTGACCGATACCAATGCTTTGATTCTGACCAACGCGCCCGTGACCTTTACTGTGACCCAGGGAAGCGCCTTGATCGCCAATTCCAACAGTGGAATGACCACCAATGCCTTGCAAATCACAACTGACACCAACGGTCAGGCAGCGGTTTGGTTGCAATTACCTTCCAATATCGGCACCGATGTTGTGACCGTCAGCGCACAAAGTGGAACCAATGTGGTTCAAGTGAATTTTATTGAAACCGCCAAGGTAGCTAGTGGCTTATCTGTGAATGCTGCCGTTGGTGGGGAGCGCATCATGGAATTATCCACCAATGGCAGCGTGCTATCGTGGGGTGGAAATCAATTTGGGGAACTGGGCGATTTTACGCATCTTGACAACACCAATCCGGTTCATGTGGTTGGCCTGACCAACATTGCCCAAATCGCCTCGGGTCTAAACCATTCGCTGGCGATTGATTCCAATGGTGCCCTTTGGGCCTGGGGCGACAATCAATTCGCGCAGTTGGGGGATGGGGATTTAAATTCCACCAACGTGCCCGTCCTGGTTTTTGGAATGAGCAATTCGGTCATAGCGGTTGCCGGAAGCCATAAAACTTCGGTTGCGGTCAAGTCAGATGGGAGCGTATGGCATTGGGGCACGACAGAAGTGGGTTCAGGATCGGATATTTCAACCGTCACGCTGACAACTCCTACACAGGTCGCCGGAATAACAAACGCCATTGCCGTTGCAGTGGGGGAGCAACATATGCTGGTTCTATTAAGTGATGGTTCTGTTTGGGCTTGGGGACAAGATAACTTTGGTCAACTGGGCAATGGAAGCTTTGGGGACAGCAGTGATGTGCCAGTTCAAGTTTTGGGACTGACCAATATCGTGAAAATTTGCGCTGGGGCAAATCATAACCTGGCATTGGATGCCAACGGTTGTGTCTGGGCGTGGGGACGCAATAATTCTGGCCAGCTTGGCGATGGTGGAGGCGAATACTCACTGGCCTTGCCGGTGATGGTTCTTACCAATATTGTGCAGATTGCTGCCGGGACTGCCCATTCACTCGCAGTGGACAGCCAGGGCGAATTGTGGGCATGGGGCAAAGACAGTTCCGGGCAACTGGGCGATGGTGGCTTAATCAATCAAACCAATCTTCCAATGCAGGTTTTGGGGATGACCAACATGGTTTCCGTGGCGGCGGGTTCGGATGCCTCTGCTGCGTTTGATAATGAAGGCAATCTGTGGCAATGGGGCAGCAGCGACAGTGATAACAATGCGTTTCCTTGGGGAGATGAAAACAGTTTTCCCATGCTGGCTCCGACCTACGTTGATTATTATGACGGTCAGTTGCCTGGTTTACAGGTTCTCAATGGTAACAATCAAATTGGACATGGTGGATCTGAATTTGCCCAACCGCTGATCTTCCAAGTGACTGACACCAACGGCCTGGCATTAAGCAACGCCCCGGTTTCAGTCGAAATTATTTCCGGCGACATGGAATTGCGGACAAACAGCGGCGGAACCAATTTCAAAGGGTTAAGATTGACGACTGATACCAATGGTGAGGTGTCTTTGATTGGGTTTGCGGATAATAATTTAGTCAATACGAGCTGTCAGATCAGGGTCTTGGCTGCGAGCCGTGAACAGCTTGCCGAGGCGGACTTTAGTGAAACGCTCGTTCCACCGCCGACGGTCAGCATTACCAGCCCGGTCGACGGCAGCTTCCTCCTTATCGGAACAAACCAAACCCTGACGATTACGGCTGATGCAGAAGCTGCCTCCGGTTTTTCAATCCAGGAGGTTGATTATTATTACGGAACAAATGGAGTTGCCAACATACCACTGGGCGTTTCGACTTCCAGCCCTTATTCGTTCACTTGGACAAACAGCCTGTGGTGGACAAATGCTTTCGTCGGCCAATACACCCTGTCGGCGGTGGCGGTGGACACCGGGGGAGGACAATCTGGTCCGGCTCAAAGCGCAACGGTGACGATTGCCTTGGACGCCGACGGCAATGGATTGCCCGATTTTTGGGAAATGGAGTATTTCAGCCAGATCGGCCTGGATCCCAATTCATCACCGGACGGAAACGGCCAAAGCCTCTCATACGACTACCAGAATGGGATTGACCCAACCGATTACTATGATGGCGCTTTGCCAACCCTGGAAACAATCAGCGGCAATGACCAGAGCGGAAATTACAATGCATTCCTGCCGCTGCCGTTGACCATAAATGTGACAAATAATTCGCCAGTCGCTCTGACCAATGCCCCCGTGGTATTCACCGTTACGAACGGGACGGCGTTGCTGGCCGCGACCACCAACGACACACCGGTTACATCTTTGACCTTGCGCTCGGACACGAACGGCAATGTCTCGGTGTGGGTATATTTTCCGCCGGCCGGTTCCAACCCGCCCGACAGCACGATTCTGGCCAGCGCCTTCAGCGGGAGCAATTCTGTCGCCGTCATCCTCAATGAATATGTGCCGCTGGCCCATTGGACTTTCAATGATACCAACACTTGGATTGGCGAGGGCGGTCAGTTGCCGTTGCTGGCCACCAATGTGGCCGGCGTTCCAAGCTGGAGCAGCAATGCGGTGTTGGTGGACAGCATCAGTCCGGCTTCGCTTTCCTACAATGTTGTGGAGACCAATGGCAATACAAATATCAATTGCCAGACGGGATCCATGCTGTTCTGGTTCAAGCCCGACTGGGGCAGCACCAATGCCGGAGGCGTTGGGCCCGGAACTTCAGGCCGGCTGGTTGAAATTGGCAGTTACAACCCCGCTTTCACCAATGGCTGGTGGTCGTTATATTGCAGTCCCGATGGGCACCAGCTTATGTTTGGCACATCCACCAACGGCGGCGGAATGACAAATTTAACTGCCAACATTTCATGGTCAGCCGGTGAATGGTATCAGATTGCGCTGACCTATTCGCCGACCGGCAGCGCCTTGTATGTGGACGGCCAATTGCTGGCCGCTGGGGCTGGCGTGACTTTCTTCCCCAATGCCGACGAATTGACCAACGGTTTCAGGATTGGCAGCGACCAGGATGGAAACAACCAGGCTGGCGGTGCTTTTGACGAACTCGAAACATTCAATTACCCCTTGGACGCGGCCAACACCTATACTCATGGCAGCGACATTCCTGACTGGTGGGAAGTGAAGTATTTTAATCAAACAGGGATGGATCCCAACTCCGTTCCGGTTGGAGGCAATTTAACTTTATTACGGGATTACCAGTGGGGCCATGACCCCAATGTGATCAGCTTTACCTTGTCGTTGACGAATCAATATGTCAATAGCAGCACCGTGTCCGTGCCGATAAGCATCTTAAGTGGAATTCCATATTTCATGGCCGTGATGGTTGACACCAATCCGATTATCAACGGTTCACTTCCCAACTTTGCTGGGGCGACATGGGAGCCATATCCCACAAACGTCGTTGCCTTGAATTTCGGCGATGGCAGCTATACTGTCTGGGTCGGGTTGCGGGGCTTGCCATCAGATGCTCAGCAGACATGGCAGGTGACAAAGCTCATTCTGGACACGGTGCCGCCAATTCTCACCATTACCAACCCTGCTGTTAACGTCGTTTCGCAACCGATGATTCAACTGCAAGGCTATGCCAACGAGTCTTTGAGCAGCCTGACATTTGATGTCAGCAATGCCACGGGTATTTGGACAAACCAAACCGGTTACATCACCGGGCAATTCTGCGACACGAATTCATTGGCGTTCACGACGAATTATTTTCAATGCTATGACATCGTATTGACAACCAACGGCGACAATCTTATCACGCTTCACGCCGTTGATTTGGCAGGAAATACATTTACGACCAATGTCAGCTTTACATTGGACTATTCGAGCAATACGAATCCGCCAGTCACAACTTTGACTTGGCCCCAGGATGGAACAATTGTTGGCGGAACCAACTTTACACTACAGGGGGTGGTGAGCGATCCAACGGCGACGGTTTCCATAACCATTACCGACACCAATGGAAACACCAATGTCATTTCCGGGTCGGTTGCCAGGGACGGAAATGTTTTGGCAAGCAATATTCCGCTTGGCACTGGCCCTAATACCATAACTGTCATGACAACCAGCGCTTCGGGAAATACCAGCACAAACAATCTTGCCGTAACTCCAAACGATGTCGGTTTGGCGATGAATCCCTTGACCAGCGCCCAGTTGAATCAGTCGTCCGTAAATTTGACCGGGACAATCGGCGATGCCAGTTATTCTGTCACCGTTAATGGCGTGAGTGCCACAATATCAGGAGACCCAGTTTGGGAAGCGGATTATGTTCCCGTTAGCCCCACTGGCACCGCTAACATTTACATTGAGGTGCGAGACAATCTTGGAAATCTTATTGCCACTCAAGCTTTTTGCCAATTACAGCCAGCTTTAGTTACCTTGATGAGCTATTCTAAACAGGCTGAATCTTATCAAGCAATCAATAATCAGGTAGGGCTCATCTGGCAATCTTGGTTTCCGCAAGATTATTCGTGGGCGGGTTTTAACCCGCCAAACTGGGGGCAATATGGCTTCGTCCCTATCCCTGTGGGCCCGTCATATCAAATGGTCAATTATGGGATTTTTTGGAACTACAAGACGGGTGGCTTCACAAGGGGATTTGCATATTATACGGGCAACTTAGAGGGTGGCACGGAAAATCCCTATTTTGACTTGCTGGATGACAATCTTTTGCCTGGATTAAATTTCATTGATCCATTGTTGGGAATTTATCCATTGTGGGAAAATAGTGACCGTTACGGAATTCTCACAAGGACGCATGTAATGATTCAACCGCAAGGAGATGCCGTTGCTGGCACGACCGTCAGTTATCTTGTCCAAGCACAGGCCTGGGATTATTCAACTTATGAGTTTGGCCAGCAATTGCCATCGGATTCATTGAGCATTCAAGGCACAACTTTGTTCCCCGCAACAAACACGGATGGATCCGCCTGGGGGGTGACAATTTTACAGGCTCCGGCGGGCGCGAATGTGGATGTAACCCCGATAGCACAGGATCCAAACGATATATTCAACGTGCAGGCGGTTCAATTGGACTTGCTGGCAGTGGACAACAACCGTGATGGCCAGATCACCTTTGACCAGCCCGGCCAAATCAATCCCGACGACACGACGCCGGCCAAACCCTACCGGTTTTGGATCAATGACTCAAAAGAAAGCGGTGACATTGCATCCGGCGCGGATGACCAGATACCCGGATCTAGTCCGGCCAATTACAGTTGGAATCATCCGCAAGGGCGGTCGGATTATGTCAATTTCTTTCCGGTGGCGTTGTGTTTGAGTAATGTTCTTCAGCTAATGCCGACGACGGATGGTTATGAGTATCGGCTGTATCAGGCGGCGGGCGCGGTGAAGTTCCTTTACACCGATCTGACGCCGACGAATGCGTTTGACTACCTGACGAATTCCACCGGATCTGCGGACTATGGTTCGATTGCGGGTTATGACCCGTCTTTTAGTTCTGATAGTTCCGGGGCTGTTACCTATACCACGCTGGATGCTGCTGATGTGGTGCAAGTGCCGGTGGCGGATTCTGGGGTGGTATTAAACACCAACTGGCTGGCGCAAGTCCAAGCCAATGGCGGTAAAGGTGTCATCTTGGCGGAGGGCTGCGCGGCCACCACGCAACCGCTCTGGCTGGAAATCTGGCACAATGGAAAAATTGTCGGTGGTCAGCCGCTCTACTTGAGCATCAACGGCGTGGAGCAGATGTTCCGGCATCTAAATCTGCGTGATGGCGGAGATGCGCCAGCCAACCTGCCTGGCCCGGCTTATTCAGGTGATGTGGGTGTGATTAGTAGAATGGGTAAACCAAGTAACTTTCCGGATGATTTGCTGACTGGTTCCAACAAATGGCTGTTTTTCATTCATGGCTATAATGTCAGCGCCCAGGAATCGCTCGGCTGGGAAGCTGAAATGTTCAAGCGCTTTTACTGGGGCGGCAACCAGACCAAGTTTGTGGGAGTAGACTGGCTGGGTAATCCTGCAGGTGCCAATTTTCTGGCTGAACACCCTGTTTTTGGCCTGGCTGACTATTATTTAGCCGAAATGAACGCCTTTGCTACCGCGCCACAACTCGCGGCGAAAATCAATGCGCTGGCTGGTTCAAAAACCATCGTGGGACATAGCTTGGGTTGCGAATTGACAGCGTTTGCGCTCAGTGATTTTGGTTTGCAGGTGAATAATGCCTGTCTTATGGACGCTGCGTTTGCGCAGGAATGTTTTGATGACAATGCGGATGTAAATCTAACAGCCATGCAGCCCTCGGCTTGGAGCGGCTACCCGGAAGGGTTGTTTGCCGCCAATTGGCACCAGCGGTTTGACTCCAGCGACGCTCGCTCAACGCTGACCTGGTGCAATCGCTTTACGAACGCTCTTTCCAACGCCAATGTTTATAGCTTTTATTCTTCCACCGAGGATGTGCTGGGGGAATATGATGGAGAGCCAAATTCGGCTATCATCCAGGATGGATGGGCTGCACTGACTAGTTGGAATAAATCCCCATTGGGCATCTATGCTTGGGTTATACAGGAAAAAACCAAAGGTAACATTGTGTCCTATGGTATAGAAGTGCAAGGCAGCGATTACGGCGGCTGGGGATTTAATGTGTGTGATGGGTATTTGACGACCTATCCGACATGGTATGCAATAGATGGAACCACGGGGGACAGGCGGGTGAAGACGCCGTCGGAGATTGGAACCGTCACGCAGGATCTGCTGGATAGTAGCCGGTATAATTCCTTGTTCAAGAACGGCTGGGGGACGTGGAACGAATCCTGTCCCACTTGCATCAATGTCAATACGGATGCCAGCCTCTACACCGGCCCAAGCTGGATTCAGGGCTTGTTCACCACACCAGGCGGCAGCACTCTTGCCGCCGACCCGGCCAAGAACACACAACTGCTGGCGCAAGCCATTCCGGCCTTGAGTTTGCCAGTCGGGGCGAATCCTTGCCAAAACAGGCTTCTTTCTGAAAAGCAATTCAATATGCCGGTGAGTTTTACTGATTCATCATACTGGCCGAGTGACCGTGGAATCAAATTGGATTCAGGAACACCCAACTGGCATCATAACGATATAAGTCAAGTTGCCTATCCATATCTTTACAGATTATTCAATCAACTTGTCTCTATTTCAAACCAATAAAAATATGAAAAGAAAATTGCTTATATGTTTGACCGCGCTGCTTGCAGTGGCAGCCACCGATGAAGTGGTAAAACAATTTGAACCGCTCAAGGCAAAGCTCACAGTCAAGGTGCTTGATGAGGCTGGACGCCCATTTCCAAATATCGATGTCCAAATTGGGTTTGAAGACCCAAAGACACGCCGCAATATTTACGTCAAAGGAAGGACGGACACAGATGGTTTTTTTACAGCGGAAGGGGCTTGTGATGGATCAATGGCTGGTGGCATTCAAAAAGATGGTTACTATTGGAGCGGTTTCCCATTTAAGATTACTGGAACTGAAGGCAATCACTGGCTTCCTTGGAATCCAACTTGCGTGACCGTATTGCGTCCCATCGGTAAACCGGTGGCGTTGTATGCCAAAACAGTCCAACTACGAATTCCCACATTAGACAAGCCATGTGGTTTTGATTTGGAAGTTGGAGATTGGGTTGCCCCGTATGGCAAGGGCATGAAATCCGATTTTATTTTTTCACTGCATCAAGAAGATCATGGGATGCAAGACTACGACGTGATTGGAGAATTAAACTTTAAGAATCCGCTGGATGGACTGGTGGACGCTCCGGTGCCGGAGGTTGGCAAAAATTCTAAATTCAAATGGGAACGCGAAGCGCCGGAAACCGGCTATCAGCCAAAATTCCCATTACAAAACTCCTGGCATAAGGATAAAGGCATCACCCGCAGCTTCAAACTGAAGGACGGAGTATGGGAAGGCTACTTTTTTCGCGTCCGCACGGTGGAACAAGACGGCAAGATTGTGAGCGCGCATTACGGGAAGATTCGAGGCGGCATTGAGGTGTTCCCTAACAACCCAAATCCGAAAATTGATTTCACCTATTATTTTAACCCGACGCCGAACGATCGGAATCTGGAATGGGACACGAAAAAGAATCTGTTCGGTGGTTTAACCGACATGGAAACGCCGCGTGAACCGTGAAGTAATATTAGCATTTTAGATTGAGCGGAACGCAGCTATTGAACGAATCTTTTGGAATGAATTTTTATTTTATTCAAACAAGCCTCAATTCTTTATTGCGCTTACTTTTTTTTGGTTTTTATCTCATTGGCTTGTCGCTGGCGTTGAATGGCAGCAATGCTTTTGGCGATGGTCGTCTCACGTTGAATTTCAATCCCGACTGGAAATTCATCAAAGCTGATCCGGCCAATGCCCAGCAGTCAAACTTCGACGATAGCGGCTGGGAGACAGTTTCTACGCCGCACACCTACAATGACGTGGACACCTTTGACAATTTCGCGCTGTCAAAATTGCGCGGGGAGCAAAACCAATGGAGTGGACGCACTTGGTATCGTAAAAATATCACACTGCCGGATTCGGTCACGGGCAAAAAAGTCTATATTGAATTTGAGGCAGTTCGTCAGGTCGCTGAAGTCTATCTCAATGGACATCTGCTCGGCACCTGCAAAAACGGGTTCATTCCGTTCGGCTTTGACCTGACGCCGTATGTGAATTTCGGGGCGACCAATGTGTTGGCGGTGATGTGCGACAATCGTTTTATGAAGAGCCGGGTGCGAGAGGGTGGCCGTGGAACAAATGCCTTTAATGTCACAAAGAGTGCTGGCCTGACTCCGGGTGAGATTAAGGAAAGAGCCGTCATGCCAACCGATGTGAATCAAGTCCAAGCTGATCAAATTCCATGGAATAATCCGCAATGGCATCCGGCGATGGGCGGTATTTACCGCAATGTAAAACTATACATAACCGATCCACTACACATTTCGCTGCCGCTTTACGACTTTTTGCAGACCGCCGGGCCTTATGTTTATGCCACGGGTATTTCGAGCAACTCGGCCACGGTCAATCTGGAAGTGCCGGTGGAGAACGGTCGGGCAACGGATGAGAAAGTTGAATTGACGGCGCACATCTTGGATCTCACCGGCAATTCCGTTTTGACTTTGAAACAAAGCGGGAGGGTCGCTGCTGGGACACACGAACAATTCAAAATGTCCGGTCACATTGCCCACCCCAATCTTTGGGAGCCGGATCATCCTTACCTTTACCGGGTGGTTTGCTCGTTGAGCGTGGGCGGCAAGCCGGTTGATACGAGCGAAGTGCTGTTTGGCATCCGCACGGTTCGCTGGGATGTGAACACTGGATTTTGGATCAACGGCCAGCATTTGAAACTTCACGGCTGGGGACAAAAGCCGGTGGATGAGTGGCCGGGGCTGGGTTCAGCCCAGCCGGATTGGCTGCATTTTTACACCTTGGATTTGATGAAGAACGCGGGCGCGAACTGGGTTCGCTGGGGACATTGCGCGGGCGGCCCGGCACAGATTGAAAGCTGCGACCGGCTCGGTCTCATGGTTCAGCAGCCGGGCGTGGATGGTGAATCCGACTCGTTTGGGGCGGCTTGGACGCTTCGCTCTGATGCCTTCCGGGATGCCATCATTTATTACCGCAATGATCCATCCATCATGATTTGGGAGGGTGGCAATTATACGGTCACCTTGGAACACGCCCAGGAATTGCGTGGTTTCATGGACGAATATGACCCGCATGGTGGACGTGCCTACGGGTTTCGCGGTCTGAACCAAATTGATGCCCGTTTTATTGATGTATGTATCGGCACAGAGGGACGCCATGAAATTGCCAGATTGCCGGTGGTCGAAGGGGAATATGACCGGGAAGAATCGCCACGCCGGGTCTGGGATGCTTTCTCGCCACCGAATTTTAGTTGTCCTGAAGCCTTGGGCCAGACTTATGATTTGAATTCGGAACAATACGCCGTGAATGAAGTCAGCCAATACGTTCACAAAATCGGTGCGGATAATCATGCGGGAGGCGCGAACTGGATTTTCTCCGATACAACCAGTGGCGGACGCAACACGGTGGAAGTTTGCCGCGCAAGTGGCGAGGTGGACGGGGTGCGTCTGCCGAAAGAAGCCTACTATGTGTGCCAGACGATGTTTCGCGACGATCCACAAGTTCACATCATTGGTCATTGGACATATACGCCAGGAACCAAAAAGACAATTTATGTCACGTCGAACTGTCAGGATGTGGAACTATTTGTGAATGGAAAATCCCTTGGTCGCGGCAAAGTATCAGACCGCTTCCTTTTCACATTTCCAGACGTTGCCTTTAAGCCTGGCGAAATCAAGGCGGTGGCCTGGAACAACGGCAAGCCGGCGGTCACCCAGGCTATTCGCACCGCCGGTGCGCCGGTGGCTTTGCGGCTGACCCCAACCGTTGGCCCCGGCGGTTTGCGCGCCGATGGTTCGGACATTGCGCTGATTGATGTCGAGGCGATGGATGCGAGCGGTGAGCGTTGCCCGACATTCCAGCAACGTGTGGATTTTGAATGCACCGGCCCGGCGATCTGGCGCGGCGGTTACAACAGCGGGAAAACAAATTCCGTTAACAATGAATACCTTGACCTAGAGTGCGGAATCAATCGTGTCGCTGTTCGCTCAAAACTTGAGTCAGGAGTGATAACTGTCACTGCGCACTGCAACGGTCTAAAATCCGGCAGCGTCACGATTAAATCCATCCCATTTGCCGTTGAGAACGGATACGCGAAAATCTTGCCCATGATACCCGCTACGGCTTTGAGCCGAAATCCGCCAGGTCATCTCGGATTTGGCTCGCCTATGCAGAACAAATTTTCTGGAACGATGCAATTTCCACCCTCAATTAATGGCAGTCCAAATAATTTTCCGCACTGAAATTTCGTGAAGTAAATGGACGACCTAAAATATGGCACAGTTTTTCAATCCGTAGGCCAGCGAGCTATCAAGACAGAAAATGCGATGCTTACTTTATTCACACGACAGCATGGGTTTGGGAAGCACCCGTCGCCAGCTCGCCATCGCGGCTGCGCTGAATCAATCAGTCCCTGAATCAAAGATATTGCTTGCCACCAGTATAGATGAGGCATCGCACTTCAACGTGCCGGCCAATTGCGAAATTATCAAGCTGCCTGCCCTAAAGAAACTCTCAAGTGGGGAATATATCAGTCCGAGACTAGGCATCGGTGGTTCCAAATTACACGCTTTCCGTTCCGCCAAGTTGTTGGAAATTGTGCGGACGTTCTGTCCGACCATAGTGCTCGTGGATAAGCATCCGTTTGGCGTTAAAGAAGAATTAAGCGCCCCATTGGAAGTCGCGAAATCCATCGGGGCGCGGATTGTTTTGGGATTAAGGGATATTCTTGATGATCGCGATGCAGTCTTAAGGGAATGGTTGCCGAGCCGCACCCAGCAACGCATCGCCGAATATTTTGACCGTATTTTGATTTATGGGATCCAGTCAATTTTTGATCCGATCAAAGAGTATCAATTTCAGGCAAATTTGAGCGAACGCACAAAATTTTGCGGATATGTGGTGAACCCGTCAGATGGCGATGCAGCATCCGATTGTTTTTTGGAGTTGGCTGAAGAAAGGTGCGATAACCGCCTATCGGTCTTGGCGACAGTTGGCGGGGGCGAAGACGGGTTTAATCTTTTAAAGACATTTGTCGAATCTGCTAAAAATGTGAGGTGGCGTGGCTCCGTCATAGCTGGCCCCTTGATCTCTGCTCAAGACTGCCACAGCCTGCACCAACTCGCCGCAAAAAATGGAGTAACGCTCCGGCGATTCAGCCCCAGCCTTTCAAAGAGTTTTTCAACAATTGATGCGATTGTCTGCATGGGAGGCTATAACACCCTGGCGGAAAGTCTTTCCCAAGGGGTGCCAGTTGTTTGTGTCCCTCGAACAAAGCCACGGTCCGAACAACTTCTGCGAGCTTTGGCGTTCGCACAACTCGGTTTGCTGCGGACAATAAAACCAGATGATTTGAATGTGCCTAATCTTTCAGCGGCGGTAAACGATGCTTTGCAAACGTCCCGCTCAAGTCTTCACGCTCGTGTAAACTCTCTTCTAAAATTTGACGGCGCCAATCAAGCAGCAAATAAAATCATAAATTTATTGACGTGACTTCGTTTCTGCGAATTATTTGCTATTTTGGCCTTTTGTGTTCCATAAATTTATTCTTGAAAAGTTTCAGCAGCAGCAGCCGGCGAGATTATTGCCACCGCTTCGTTGGCTGATTAAGAAATCTTCCATTTCACCAAATCCCTCGCCGAAGGCTGGTGCGAAGATTTGCGGACAGCCTCACCCGGCCGTCGGCCAGATAAACCGTCAACGCTCGTCACAGTCCCAGCGCATAATTAACGGCTCCGCTCATTTGGTGTGCGCGTAAATCGGGTTTTGATAATAAGTCGCCGGGCAAGGTGTCAAAAGTTCTCTGGTCTGCAAATACAAATATGAAAATGGTTGTTCACAAGGATGGTGCATCTGCACAGGGTAGATTCCGGCGCGCTCGCCTTCGTCCGATTGTATGTCTGGCTTGTGCTCATCAAGGTCGTCCGCAATAGACAAAGGCGCTGCGCGCCGGTGGTTCGGTTTGCGGCTCCACCGTTGACGAGCACAAGCCAGACAGGGACTTGGCTCTTAAGGATTGCGCGCCGAGGATTGTTTGCCGGAAGAATGTTTCAGGTTTTGACGACGACGGGTTGGTTGACCATTTGCAACACCCATGAACCATGCTTGGAACAATCCCGCACACCGCCCTTGGACGACTGCGGAATTGCGCTTGCTGGGCACCATGCCAGACACGGTGCTCGCTGAAAAATTCCACCGCACGGAAAAGGCCATCAGGTCGAGGCGCGGTGCGCTGCACATCCCGACGCCGAAGTTGTGATGCCGCCGCCAAGACCTTGTTTTTAGGAACAGCGCGCGGGAAAGTGACGCTCCTTTTATCACTGGACAAACGAAAATTTTGGGCTATTTGATTTGAATTATGGACAGCGAGCCAGATGCAATTTTGACCGGCAGGTTGGGTGAGGCGGATTCAATTTCAATTCCGAGAGCCGCCCGCAGGCTTGGTCTCGACGCCTATGCACTTTGCACACTCATTCAACGCGAGCGTGTGCAGGCCGGACTCTCCCAGTCGGGCGAATTTGTCATTGCCAACGAGGAACTGAACCGGCTGTTGAAAAAGGATTAACGGCATGGAGAAGCGCGAAGGAAATCCACTACACGAAGTGCCGGGCAGCGATGCGCGACTGACTGACGGACAACTGGCCGCCTACAACGCCGCCTTCCCGACGATTGAGGGCGATCTTGCAACCATGAGACCCGTGCGCGAGGCGTTGAGCCGGTTGGAACACGTCCAATGGGAACGACCCGTGCCAAAGGCTTTTGCCTCCGTCACCACGCCGGAAGGTGAATGGAACGCGCACGCGCAGTTGCTCAAACTTTTCCGAACTGAAATTTTGCTTTGCCGCAAGGCGGACGGCGACGAATGGGCGGTGATTCAACGGCTTGTGGCTTCCCCCTACACGCAAGCCCACGGTGACACCGAGATTTTGCTGAAAGGAAATGGCGCCCGCGAGGTGGCGACCGAATACATGGGACAAATGCGGCACACGCTGCGATTCATGGCGCGTAACGCCGAGGTCAAAGCGCAGAAAATTGTTTGGGAACAATTTCCCGACGACCATCCAGGCAAAGTCATTCGCGCCCTTTCAGAGCGATGCGACAGCGTTGCCGAAGGCACGGAAGTGATTAAACAGGTGCAAACGCAGTCCGTGCGCCAGTCCCGCGGTATCGGCATTTGAAGTATGGATCAGGAACGTGAAAAATTTCTGAATTTGAGGGAGAAGCCGGCGCGCGTGACCGTGGAGGAAGCGGCGTGGATTTTGCGCTGCGCCGCGCACGACATTCCGATTTTAGTTTCCAATGGATTGCTCAAACCGTTAGGGCATCCGGCGGACAACGCCACGAAGTTTTTTGCTTACGACACCCTTCAAGAACTGAAGCACGACATAAAATGGCTGGCCCGTTTCACCGACGCGGTAAGTGAACATTGGAAATTCAAGAACGCCCGTAAATCGGAAAACACGGGACGGTTTTCTACGCCGGGCGAATCAGACCGTTCAGGCAAATCCGCGATGCAACGCGCATGAATGTTCTCATTTTGCGGACACCAACGGACACCAAAACGGACACCAAACGAGTTAAAAACGGTATGGTTGGATTAAGCCGAATTAGCTTGAATAGCCAATGAAATCAGCTATATTTGAACTGCAAACGCGGGGATAAATGTTCGAGCCCTTCCTCTGGAGCCATCTTCAAAACCTTGGATTTTCAAGGGATTTTGAAAGGCGGGTGGGGCAGATTGATGGTGAATGTCAGCAAAAAAGTCAGCAAAAAAAGAGTTTTTGTGCTACTCCGCAACGATTCGCACTGACTTCTGATTGACTCGCCAACTGCTCGCTAACACGACTTCGCAAGTAGTTCGTATGCTTATTACATGACTAAAACCATGAAAAAAGCATATCGGATGTTCCGACGCAAAGGCCGTCAGAACTTTTACATTCAAAACAATGCAACGCGCGA
>Ga0302270_10001873_pt1 | contig 20831 bp, 11 predicted proteins | sample III_Bog_E2_3_FD_198773 | JGI IMG/M metagenome (GOLD analysis project Ga0302270, IMG submission 198773) | Peat permafrost microbial communities from Stordalen Mire near Abisko, Sweden - III_Bog_E2_3 | ecosystem: Environmental > Terrestrial > Soil > Wetlands > Peat | place: Sweden: Abisko... | reverse complement strand
TCCTGCGGAAACAGCGGCGACGGGCGCATGCCACGGATCAAAGGGTCCGCCGCAAACAGAAAGTCGGGATTCACCAGATAGACCACCGGCTCCTGCTCCACCATGATCCTCTGGACCTCATTGAAGGCAACTCGCCGCTTCTCCTCGGAAGGCTCCGAGGCCTGCGCCAGCACCAGCCGATCGATGCGCGCCTCCCAGTCCGTCGCGGGCATCTTCTGTTGCGGCCACCACGCATGTGTCGACCCGGAGCTCAGCCAGAAATTCATCTGATCGATAGGGTCCACCGCCATGTTCGTGAATCCAAGCAAACACGCGTCGTACTCGGAGGTCTTGCCGATCCGCTCCATCAGGCTGCCGAAATCGAGCGCGACAATGCCGACGCGGATTCCGATCTTGCTCAGGTCCGCCTGAATCAGGGCGGCCACCTGCTGTCGCGTTGTGTTGCCCGCATTGGTGATCATCGAGAATTCCACCGTATGACCGGCCTGGTCGCGCAGCGTGCCGTTGCTCAGGGTGAACCCCGCCGCGCTCAGCGTCCGAATCGCCAAATCGCGATCGAACGGAAGCGGCTTTAACTCGGAATTGAACCAATAGCGGTTGGCGGAAGATAGCGGTCCCGCGGCTGGATGCGCGTGATTCAGATACGCGATTCGCGCGATGTCCTGGCGGTCGATGGCCGCGCTGATGGCGTGGCGAAAAGCAGCCGAAGTAAACCATTTCCGCTTCCACTCCGGCATTACCCCCGGCGATTCGTTGAACCACAGAAATTCCGCATCCATCGATGGGCCGAGATCCCGCGCCGCCGACGGCTTCTCCTTCAATACGCGATTGAAGCCCTCCGGATCGAGCTTCCGAATCATATTCGTTTCGCCGCGCAGGAAGCGCGCAATCTCTATATCCCGGTTGCTTTGTATATCCAGGCGGATGGAATCCATCCGGGGCAGCCGCCTGCCTGCGCTGTCGTGTTTCCAGTAGTAAGGATTGCGCTTCAGCACCACCGCTTCGCCCGCGCGATATTCCGCCACGAAGAAGGGTCCCGCCGAGGGCACCGGAAGCGGGCTTTTTTGCGCAGCAGCCGGCTGCCCGTCCGGCGCGATATAAACCTGATCGAACAGTCGCTCCAGCCCGGCCTTCGTAGCGGCATAGCGGATGGTAATCTTCTGCGGCGATTCGACTTCAATCGCAGGAAAGCCCTGACTCGAACGAAAGGGATCGCCAACCGGAGAAGCGTTGACCGGATCGAAGACGCGTCGCAGCGTGCGCGCCACATCGTCCGCGGTGAGCGCCGCTCCGTTGGAAAATTTCAGTCCTGAGCGCAGACGGAAAGTGATCGAGCGCGCGGCAGGATCGACGGTCCACGATTCCGCCAGTTCGGGCTGTACTTCATTCGTGATTGCATCGATGTGAAGTAGCCTGCCACCCGTCAAAGCCAGCACCACGCCGGAATTTTCGTCGGATTCCCGGAGCGGGTCGAAAGTAGCGGGATCGCCCGGAATAGAGAGCCGCAGAGCGTTATTGGATGGCGCCACTCCGCACGCAGCAAGCTGAAGCAGCAGCAACGCTGCCAGCGACTCCAACCAGTTCGAGCGGCCCCTGAACAGACCTGTCGGCGATGCGCGGAGATGTTCTTGCGGTCTGGGAAGCATGAGCGGCCATGGCCTTGTTGCGCCGCTTATTAGCGTACATCCTGCGGTCCGCTTCCGCCAGAAGCGCATCCGCATCCACGTCGCCTTCGGTGGGCGCGAAAATCACCGCGCCAATGCTGGAGGAAAGCCCCGCGTATCCGAGACTCGCCCAGTCCGTTCCACGGCATCGCGAAGACGCTGGATATGATCGTGCACCGCCTGCTGTTCAATGTCCGGAGCGAGTACCACGAATTCGTCTCCACCCATGCGCACCACGTAATCGTAGCCACGGCAGCATTCGTTCAATGCGCCAGCTACCGCCTTCAGCACCTGATTGCCTTCCAGATGACCGAATTCGTCGTTGATTCTCTTGAACCCATCGAGATCGCAGATGAATACGCCCAGGCAGGCCGCGCGGCGACGGCAGCGCGCCATCTCCGAATCGAGATGAAGGTAGAGCGAGCGCGAGTTCGGCAGCCCCGTCAGATAATCGGTCACCGCGTTGTCCTGCACTTCGCTCAGCTTGCGGCCGTTGGCCAGCACTGCGCCCAAGCGCGGCCCCAGCGCCTGCAGCACCCGCAGATGATCCCGGCTGAAAGCGATTTCGATTCGGTCAGCGAAATGATCGCCGTCACTGCGAAAGTATTCAGGATGAACTACGTCATGGATGCAAACGTGAGGCGCATGAGCAGGCCGATTCCATGAGTTAGCAGGTATTACGAGTAAAACACGTACCCACTGGCGACGATTGCGATTGAGATGTTGGCGACGCCCAGGAATGGCACGATACGTTGGAAATATTACAGATAGCGGCAGCCGCCCACAGATGTACCTCAGTAGATCATGACCAAACGGAGAGGTACTCAGTAGACGTTGGTTGACAGGGGAAACCTGGCAGGCGGGGAAGAAACTGAGGGGCAAATAGAAAAGAGGGGCAGGCTTAGAGCCTGCCCCCCGTGAGGAGAACAAATCGGAGGTTGTTCTGCTGTTATGCTTTGAAGCGCTTGCGGAGTACACCGACGCCGACCAATGCCGAACCCATCAGGAACAGTGTTGCCGGTTCCGGGGCGCCCGACGGAGGCGGATTGTAAGTATAGATCACGTCGCCAGTAATGTCGGCGTTCGTGCTCTGGCTGGCTGCGGTGTTACCACCGTGATTGCTGAGGGCGGTAGACGTGAACGTTGTTCCGTCCAAGCTGTAAGTCGACGTACCGGTGTATTCGGCCAGGACCGCAGCCAAGGTGTATATATAGTCTTGGGTCGCAGTGGCTGTCAGGACACCCGAGTCAGAGCTGCCACCGGCCCCGAAGGCATAGTGAGCGGTGGGAGAGTTATAGTCGACGGTGCCCGCACCAGTCGTAGGTATCCCGCCCTGAAGGTCGTTGCCGGCATCTTGCACGTAAATGTCCAGGTTGGTGGAAACGGTACCGTTGCTGCCCTGTGTATCGGTGCTCTGCAGCTTGATGTCCGTGTTCATGAAGCTGGTAACGTCGATCTCAACGCTGATCAGCGTGCCCCAAGCTGGGTTGAACTGCGCTGCGGTGAGGAGCGCGTTGGTAAAATCAGTGTTGGACAACACGGTTGCGCTGCCAGTAAATGTCTCTTCCAGTGTGCTCGCGCTTGCGATGCCGCACATGAGCGAAACAGCTGCGAATGCTGTAAGAATTCTCCGAGTGTTCATCTTGTAATATCTCCTATGGCGTGAGCGGTGGCCGAAATTCCTCCACAGCTTACCGCTACACATAAGTGATGCTAACAGGAATGATTTTTCCTTGCAAGTGTTTTTTTGGGATATCGCCATTTTTCCGGCGGGAATATAGTACCAGTACTAAACACCGGCATCTCCTTTGATTACAAGCGTGTAACCGTGGCCCGACATACGGGTAACCTAACTCAATAGAGACGATCCGGGGGACCGTGGAGGGCCTTCGGGGCCGCCGATGGACGGTATAATATTCGTGAATGACTGCGAAACTGCCTCAATTGCCGCTTGCCGGAGACCAGGAGCGCCACGTTCGAATACTCGGCGTTCGGCTTCCTCTCGCCGATCTGTGGATTTCGCTGACCATCGTATTGGCAATCTGCGCCGCTTATTCGTCAGTGGTCCATTTTGGCTTTGTCGCCTACGACGACACAAAATATATCGTGGAAAATACGCACCTGCGCGATGGAATCACAGCCCAGAACCTGAAATGGATCTTCTTTTCGTTTAGCCCGGACAACTGGTTCCCGGTCACGCGGCTGTCCATGTTGCTGGACTATAAGCTGTTCGGCCTGGCCGCCGGGTGGCATCACGCGGAAAACGTCGCCATACACGCCCTGGCCTCCGTACTATTGTTCGGTTTCCTCCGTCGCGCCACAGGGGTTCGCTGGCCCTGCGCATTCGTGGCATTCGTATTTGCGCTGCACCCGCTCCATGTGGAGTCCGTCGCCTGGGTATCGGAACGAAAGGACGTCCTTTGCGCGCTCTTCTGGTTCGCCACATTTTGGGCATGGCTGCGATACACGGAAAAGCCGTCCACGGGCCGGTATGTGGCCGCGCTGCTCTGGTTCTGTCTCGGCCTGATGGCGAAACCCATGATCGTTACGCTGCCATTCCTGCTTTTCCTGCTGGATCTGTGGCCGCTCCGGCGCGCGGTGTCGCTCAAACTCGTACTCGAAAAGGTGCCTTTTGTCGCCCTTTCAGGCGCGGTCATGTGGATTACCATGCAGGCGCAGCATACGGCGCTGACGGTGGTGGGCACGCCCGTGTTGCGGGCGGAGAACACGCTGATGTCCATCGCCGGATACATTGCCGACACCTTCTGGCCCGCCCGGCTATGGGCCGTGCGCGCTTATCCGGTGAGCCTGCCAGCCTGGCAGGCGATTGCGGTGGCCGTGGTTCTGGCAGCTATTTCCGTCTATGTGGTACGCCAGATTCCGAGGCGTCCTTTTCTGGCCACCGGGTGGTTCTGGTTTCTGATCACGCTGGGGCCGGTGATCGGACTGGTGCAGGTAGGAGGGCAGGCCCGCGCGGATCGGTACATGTACGTCCCCATGGTCGGCCTGCTGATCATAGTGGGCTGGGGCTTCGCCGGGTTCGTGGAGCGTCGCCCGTCTATGGGGCGGTCGATCGGGGGTCTGGGTATCGCCGTGTGCCTTTCCCTGGCCGTGGTCACCTGGAATCAGACGCAGTACTGGAGCGACACCAACGAATTGTTCCAGCATGCCATCCAGATGGACCCGGGAAACTACCTGGCCTGGGACTATCTGGGCCGGGCCGCGATGGAAAGCGGCCTGTTTCCCTCCGAAGCGATCTCGTGCTATCAAAACGCGCTGCGAATCCGCCCAAACTACGGGGTGGCCCACAACAATCTGGGTGTTGTTTTCGTTGAGCAAGGCAGGCTGGAAGAGGCAATTGCGGAGTATCGCGAGGCCCTGCGTCTCGATTCGAGCCTCGTGCCCGCGCACCTGAATCTGGGCAGCGCTCTCCGACGAGTGGGGCAGCCCCAGGAAGCCATGAACGAATACGAAATTGCCCTGTCGATGGAGCCGAATTCGCTTGCAGGGCACATTCAGCTGGCCACATTACTGGGTAACGGAGGCCATCTCGCCGAGGGAGTAGCCCATATGGAAGAGGCCGTCCGGCTGGAACCGGATGATGAGGTTGCACAGGTCCTGCTGGGCCAGATGCTGATGGATACGCCTGGCCGTCTTGCCGATTCGATTGCTCATTTCAACGAAGCGCTGCGGGTCGATCCCCGCTATGCCAAGGCACACCGGTCGCTCGGCGCCGCCCTGCTGCGGGTGCCCGGCCACCGGCAGGAAGCGATCGCTCATCTGGAGACGGCGCAAAGCATCGAGCCCGATCCGAAGCTGGCGAAACAACTCGACCAGTTCAGAGCGGACGGCGCGGCCGGGCACTAGTCGCTGCTTCGCTTTTGGCCTTTGCAAGGGGACGGTACAATACGCGTCATGACTGCGAACGTGCCCCCGTCCCCCCAGGCCGGGGAGGAGGATGACCGGACCGAGCGAAGCCCCGGCCACCGGGTTCCACGCACCGATCTGTGGATTTCGCTCCTCATTCTGCTGGCGACATTCGCCGCCTATTCATCCGTCGTTCACCTGGGCTTCGTCGCCTACGACGACCGAGTGTACGTCGTCGAAAACCTGCACCTGCGCGATGGACTGGCCGTCCGGAACCTCCATTGGATATTCCTTTCTTTCAGCCCGGACAACTGGTTCCCGGTTACGCGGCTTTCGCTCATTCTGGACTATCGGCTGTTCGGCCTGGCGGCAGGCTGGTACCACGCGGAAAACGTCGTAATCCACGCGATGGCGGCCGTGCTGTTGTTTGGCTTCCTCCGGCGCGCGACGCAGGTTCGCTGGCCCTGTGCTTTTGTCGCGCTCGTATTCGCGCTGCATCCGCTGCATGTGGAATCCGTTGCCTGGGTGGCCGAGCGAAAAGACGTGCTCTGCGCGTTTTTCTGGTTCGCGACATTCTGGGCATGGCTGCGCTACACGGAGAAACCGACAAAGGGCAGATATGTGAGCGCGCTGATCTGGTTCTGTCTCGGTCTGATGGCGAAACCGATGATCGTTACGCTGCCATTCCTGCTCTTGCTTCTGGACGTCTGGCCGCTCCGGCGTGCGTTTTCGCGGAAGCTGATATGGGAGAAACTGCCCTTCGCAGCCCTCTCGGGCGCGGTGATATGGATTACCATGCGGGCTCAGCAAGCCGCATTGACGGATCCAGGACCCTCTGGCTTGCGCGCGGAGAATGCGCTCACGTCCATCGCCGCATATATCGCCGACACCTTCTGGCCCGCCCGGCTTTGGGCCGTGCATGCTTATCCGGTGAGCCTGCCAGCCTGGCAGGCGGTGGCGGCGGCCGTGGTTCTGGCGGTTATTTCCGTTTTCGTGCTGCGCCAGCTCCCGCGGCGTCCTTTTCTGGCCACCGGGTGGTTCTGGTTTCTTCTCACCCTGGCGCCTGTGATCGGGCTGGTGCAGGCAGGGTGGCAATCCCGCGCCGATCGTTATATGTATGTCCCCATGGTGGGTCTGTCCGTCATGATCGCGTGGGGCTTCGCCGGCCTTGTGGCGCGTTGGCCCGCAATACGGCGGTGGACCGCGGGCCTGGCGATCACCGCCTGCCTGTCGATGGCGGCGGTAACCTGGACTCAGACGCAGTACTGGCAGAGTACGGACGAATTGTTCCAGCACGCCATCCGGATGGATGCCCGCAACTATCTGGCGTGGAACTATCTGGGCCGGGCTCTCATGGTAAGCGGCAGGTTCCCCTCGGAAGCCGTCTCGTGCTTCCGCAATGCGCTCGAAATCCGCCCCGATTTTGCGGAAACCCATGACAATCTGGGTCTCGTATTTTTCTCAAAGCAAAACAGGGTGGAAGACGCGATAGCGGAGTATCGCGAGGCGCTGCGCCTGAATCCCGGCCTTACAATTGCGCATGTCCATCTGGCAAGCGCTCTTTTAAGACTCGGCCAGCCGCTTGAAGCGAGGAACGAGTATGAAATTGTCCTGTCGCAGAATCCGGCGTATTTCTTCGCCGCACACATCGCTCTCGGAATACTGCTGGCAAACGGGGGAGATCTGGCCGAGGGCGTCACCCACCTGCAGGAGGCCGTCCGGCTGGAACCGGACGACAAAGCGGCGCAGGTCCTGCTCGGCCAGATGCTGATGGACACGCCAGGCCATCTTCCCGATTCGATTCTTCACTTCGGGGCGGCCTTGCGGATCGATCCCCGGGATGCGGAGGCGCACCGCGCGCTCGCTGCCGCTCTCCTGCGACTGCCCGGTCGCCGCGAGGAGGCGATCGCGCATCTGGAGACCGCGCAAAGAATCGCGCCCGATCCAAAACTGGCGGCGCAACTCGACCAGCTCAAAGCGGACGGCGTGAGCGGACATAAATAGAGGGTGTCGCACCGCGCTCGCGCTACTTACGGCGACGGTAGACGGTGAGGTATGCCGGAGATGCAGCGTTAAAAAGGCGGGCATCGGAGCCCCAGACGAATCCCGCGGGTTCTCCGCGCTGCAGATTGACGGCGCCCACGATGTCATAGTACTGGCTGGTATACGCGAATACCCAGCGAAAAATCCCGCGGTCGGAACCGGGCCGTGGCAGCCAGGACGTAGCAACTCCCACGAAGACGATGTATTCGGGCCGCGCCTCGACAATCTCATCGATCATCTCCCGCTGGCTGGCGGAGGCATAGGGATGGGTTTCCATCAGCCCGTAGGTAAACAGGTATCCGGTGGCTGCCTGACGGTGTGAATAGAAATAGATTTCGGCCTCCGAACCCACCACCGCAATGCGCGCACCGGGTTCGGAGTTTGCCCGTATGTAATCGGCAACCTGCGCGGCTTCCGGGAAGGGATTCAGGCCCCATGTGCTCCGGGCAAACGCATAAGGGGTCATCTCGAACAGGTAAGAGCGCTGCGACCACACCGAATAGCAACAGGCAGCCGCGAACAGTACCAGGGGAACCCCGCGGGCAAGCGTCCGCCAGGCAGGGCGAAGGGTCTCTCCACAAGCCGCCAGCGCGCCAATAGCGAGCGCAACTGCGGGAAGCATGAGAATAAAGTAGTGGGACACAAAAGACCCGCCCGCCGATACCGCGACAAACGAAAACAACAGGAATGGCAGGGTAAAAAGCGCGCCGCGGCGAGTGGCCGAAACACAGAGAGCCGCCACCAGGCCCAGCCCGGCGAGTATCCACAAATACAGATTGGGCCCCCACACCTGCGGAATCTGGTAGACGAAGGAATGATATTGCTGGGACAATGACCGCTGCGCGGCGAAGGCTTTCGCCAGTGTGTACGTCCAGTACCAGAAACGGCCGAAAGTGCCGGCTCTCAGCAGTTCCAGGCAAAGCAGCGCGTACGGCAACGCGATGCCGAGGCAAAAGGCCGCCAGTCGCCCGACGCCCGGAACCAGGGCCAGACGCTCCTGCCTGCACCGCCAGACCACGTAAAGCGCCCCGAATGCACCGAAGGCGATGCCGGGCTGTTTCATCAGAAAAGCCAGACCGTATACCAGACCACTGAGGAATAGCCATCGCGGCCGAGTGCCGGATTTCAGCAGCAGCAGCGTCGCCAGCACGGCGAAGAATGCCACGTAATGGGTGGAATGCGCAACGGTTCCCATCACATTCTGGCTGCAGCTCAGCAGCCCGTAAGAGGCGCCCGCCACCGCGCCCGCCGTGATCCCAAATAGCCGCTTGCCGAGCAGCGCCGTCAGCAGAATCGTGGCCGCATTGATCAGCAGCAACCCGAGACGAATGGCCACCGCGGTTTGGCCGAACAGCGCCAGAAAAATCGCGTACATCCAATCGGTGCCGGGCAGTTTCAGGTTGTAGGCGATTTGCCAGGGCGCGTAGCCGTCCAGCATCGCCTGCGCAAGATAGGCATGTTCGCCCTCGTCTCTTTCCAGCGGAGCGTTCAGCAGCCGGATCCGTACAATCAGGCCGACCAGAAGCACCAGGACCAGCAACAACAGGGGCAAAAAGTTGTCGCGCAGCAACCGCGTCGGAGATTTCACGGGGATACCCATCGGCTGCTGCGTTCTTCATCTTAACAACTGACGCTGCTTAACAAACGGCGCTGCATAGCGGTTTGGCCGGTAATCTGCTAATCTGCTATTCGGATGGTGGCGTGTCTGTGAAATTGTTTACAAAAAGAGGGTGGTTTTTGACGGCGGGATTGCTCTGCCTAAGCCTGTGGCTGGCAGCATGCAGCAGCAGTGCGCCTGCTCTTTATGCCACACTGACTTTCAAGAGCGACGGGAGCCATTTCGCTGGAACGGTGGTTCGCCGGGAAGCCACATCCATCACGCTCACCGGGACGGCAGGCGATACCCATACTTTTCTCTACAGCGAGCTGTCCGATATTAAGTACGGCGCGCCCGGCAGTACCGCGGCAACCCCGGCGGCGCCGCCCGGTTCGGCATCGTCGGATCAACCCGGTTCGGCGCAGACGTCTTCGGCTGCTTTAACCGGCGGGTCGGTCGTGATTCCCACCGGGACGGAGGTTCCCGTCAGAACCAGAGGCTTCCTCGACTCCTGCTGTGGACCGGTCGGTGGATTATCTCTGGGAACCACGGATTTCGACGTCAAAGTCGGCGGCAAGGTTGTGATCCCGACAGGCGCCAGCGTCACCATGGAACGGGTGGACCGTAAGGAGGCCAATGGAGCGGTATCCCTCAGTTTTGAACTCCGTTCGGCGGACTTCGGGAACCGGCATTACGTCTTTGAGTCCTCCGAAGGCGGCTCGGTACCCGCTGGCCTGCTGATCACCTTCACGGGTGCCAAATCGGGCACCCCGGAGGCGAAAGAAAGGGGTCTCAACGTGCATCTGGAGAGCCAGACCTTTATGGGTTTCAAGGCCACCGTCCCGGTGACGCTCAAGGCTTCGGAGTAGCTGGGGTCGGGCCGCCTGCCCTGTGACAACGGACTTACGAAGCGCGACTGGAAAGAGCGGCACTCATCCCTTCCAATTCGTCACATATTGCCGCCATTGTCCAAAGCCACAGGTTATTCAACCCGGCGCCGCTGGAGGCGTGGCTGAAATGCGGCTGCTGCCACGATTGGCGCCAATCGTGGCCAATCGTGTTATTTACCCTTACCCGGCAGCGCAAACGCGATCACGGCGTCTGAAGTGGGATCGCGCAGGAAACCCCCGCCCGCGGCCGATACCACGACATACTGTTTGCCATCGCGGCCCAGGTACGTCGATGGAATCGAATGCGCCGGGGCATCCACTTTCACCGACCACAATTCCTTGCCGTTCCTCGCATCGAAGGCGCGGAATTTGCCGTCTGTCGTAGCACCGATAAAGATCAGGTTCCCCGCGGTCGCAATGCCGCCGCCCGTATTCGGCGTGCCGGTCTTCAGACCCTTCGCCGCCAGCTCGTCGAACGACCCCAGCGGCGTGCGCCAGGCAATGTTTCCGGTGTTGGCGTTAACGGCAACCAGTTCGCCCCACGGCGGAGGCGCACAGGAATAACGCGTATCCGGCTGCCAGAAACGGCCGCCTTCCGGTGTCACTTTCCCGAATGACGGACCGCCCGCCGCGCCCGAAGCGCCTTCCGCGCCAGCGGGTGGGCCACCACCTCTGCCACCGCGGCCACCCGCGCGTCCACCCGATCCACCGGCCGCTCCGGCAAATCCAGCCGGAGGCCCGCCGCCCCGGCCACCGGAACCACCGCGTCCGCCGCCGCGACCACCCCCGCCTGGCTGACGCGCTTCCACATGTCCCCACTGACCGGCGTTCATCACGTTGGTGAAAATTAACCCGAGCGTCGGGTTATACGAGGTGCCATTCCAGTTGCCGCCGCCAATCGCGCCCGGATATTCGACAATGTCCTGGCCGACTTTCCAGACGTTGTAAGGCACCGCGTCCTCCAGCTTGTACTTGTCGACCAATCCCTGGCAGTAACTCGCCAGTTCCGGCGTGACATCCTTCGGAATTTCCGACATCTTCATGGCAATGCGCGCAATCGGTTCCGGCTTCACGGGAAATGGCTGAGTCGGCGACGATTTCTCGCCGGGCACCGTGCTCTGCGGCACCGGGCGCTCTTCCATGCCAAAAATCGGCTTGCCCGTGCGGCGGTCGAAGATGAACATAAGCCCCATCTTGCCCATGTGAACGACGGCCGGAATCCTGACGCCCTTTTGGACCACGTCCACCAGTGTCGGCGCCGCGGCGGAATCGAAGTCCCAGAGATCGTGATGAACCAGCTGCTGGTACCACTTCAGCTTGCCGGTATTGGCGTCGAGCGCCACAAGCGACGTGCCATACAAGGTGTCGCCCGGCCGGTTTACGCCGACATAATCCGGCGAAGGGGGCGCCGTCGGCACGTATGCCATGCCGAGCGTCGGGTCGACTGTGATGTGGCCCCAGACGTTGACGCCGCCCGTCGTCTTCCAGGCGTCGCTTTCCCAGGTCTCATGGCCGGGTTCGCCGGGCTGAGGCACCAGATTGAAGGTCCACGCCAGTTCGCCCGTCCGGATATTCCACGCGCGCACCAGCCGGTCCATGCTGGGCGCGATCAGCAACTCCTTATAGATTGCCGGTGGCGATTGCATCCGCGTCCCGATATCCAGCAGGCCATCCTTGCCGAACTCGGGCACCGGCTTGCCCGTCTTCGCATCCAGAGCGACCAAGCTATTGCCGACCGCTCCGATCACTCTGGCGGGCGACTTCGCATCGCCCGGCCAGTAAGATACGCCTCGCTCCGTGGTCTGAGTCGCATCGTATTTCCAGATCTGCGCGCCGCTGACCGCGTCGAGCGCGAAATAGCCGTTGCTGGCCGAGATGTACATCACGCTGTTGACCACCACGGGGGTCATCTCGTTTTGCGCCGTGGTCGCGCCGGTATGGAAAGTCCACGCACGCGCGAGCGTCTGCACGTTGGAGGTATTGATCTGATTAAGCTTCGAAAAGCGGGTAGCGCCCTGGTCCTGTCCGAAAGACGCCCAGTTGCTCTGCGCCAAAAGCACGCCACCGCCCAGAAGCGTTGCGGTAACGCCCGCGACCACGAGGTTTCTCTTCATTGTTTTGTCTCCAGCGATTGCGTTAGCGCGCGGGTGCGGCGTTCACTGCCGCAGGTGGTCCGGGATAAGGCCGCGGCGTGACATCGGCGTCCGTCAGCCCGAGCGCCCACTTCATCGCCTCGAAATACATGTGATAGACGTCGGGATTGTCCCAGTTCTTCGCATCATGTGCGAAGGAGCCGTAAAAGACCCGGCCTTTGCCGTACATCTTCGCCCAGGCCAGCGGAAAATCGCCGTTGGTGCTGTGCACATTGTTATTCGGCGGCAGCTTCGACAGATCCAGCCGGAGGAGTACGCGGCTCTTCTCGCGGGAAAATTCCTTCACCTGGTAGAACTCGTCGGTGAAGGCGAAGGTCGGGGGAAATTGTTTGGTGGCGGGAAACGTCGGATCCTCGTTGATGACCGTTCCCGGGACCGAGCCGTAAGGGTGCTCGTCGAAACTACCGCCCAGCATGTCGACAAACTCCGGCCAGGAATTCAGCGCCGTCAGGGCCGTGTGGGCGGCGACGAAACCTTTGCCATCGTCGTGAACGAACTTCAGCAGGTCGGCCTTCTGCTGGTCGTCGAGCTGAATTTCTCTGTGGCCGAGGAAGAAGATGGCGTCCGCGGAAGTCAGGCTGGGGCCACCGCTGGCGGGCTGGCCGGTCGTCATCAGCGGATGGTAGGAAATGATATTGGAATCGGTCCGGATGTAGGTATCCCAAAGATTCGATTCGTAACCGAGCCGCTCAATGATAGCGAGCGCGTGCGAAGTGAAATCGTGCTGCGCGATTCCATTGCGCGTATCGGCCCAGGCGAGAACGACCTTACGGATGCGGGGTCCGCGACCACCGCCACCGCGACCACCGCGACCGGAACCTCCGCCGGGTCCGCGTCCGCCTCCCGGCGGTGGGCCGGCGGGCTGCTGTTGCGCAACCGCCCAGACCGCGCAGAGAGAAATTGCCGCAACACTAAGGAGCAGACGATTCTTGATCATTAACACAGGGATCTCCGATCCCTTTCCAATACAGGGATCTCCGATCCCTTTCCAATACAGGGATCTCCGATCCAAACTATCACTCCCGGCGCCCCGGCGCATAACATGTAACGGTTCGCAAACCGTTACATGGTGAATGAGCGGGAAAGCCGTCCCTTTGTTTTCAATGAGAGGCGCCGGAGGACGCGGCTGTTTCGGCCAAAGCCGGCGTCAGTTTTCATTGCGACTGAACTGCCGCCGTAGTAGACTCGATTCGAGGGTAAGGCTGCATCGGCGGACTGAAGCGCTTTGGCGCAGCTTCCGTTCGCGTCCGCCTGAGCGGGTTTGCGATTCTAACAGTTCCTGAGTGGGGAGATCAATGAACATGAAATACAAAGAGAGTGCTGCCAGAGCCTGCGTCGCGGGTGTGACCCTGCTAACGACCCTGCTGCTCGTTAACCCTGTCGGAGTGGTCGCACAACCACCCCAGGGACGTGGCGGCCAACAGGCCCCGGCGCCGACAGGGCCAATGGCGCCCGAGAAATACAAGAACATCCAGGTGCTGACCAACGTTCCCGCGGACCAGCTTGAAGTAACTATGCGCTATGTGTCCGCCGCCGTCAGCCAGCGTTGTATCGATTGCCACGTCCAGGAGCCCTCCGGAGAGTGGTCCTACGAGAAGGACGACAAGCGCACCAAACAAACGGCGCGCTCCATGATGAAGATGGTGTACGGCGTCAACGCGGGCAATTTTGGAGTTCAGGTGGAGTGCGCGACCTGCCACGCAGGCCACACCCGGCCGGTTGGGCTTCCGATGGCGGAGATGCTGACGCCCGAGCAGGTGGCACAGATGACTCCGCCGCCACCGCCCCCAGGTGGCGGCGGTTTCCCGGGCGGCGCCGCTGGATTTTCAGGTGGCGGACGTGGCCGAGGGCCCGCCGGTCCGCCTGCCGACGATGTGATCAATAAGTACCTCGCCGCGATCGGTGGCCGCGCGGCAATCGAGAAGCTGCAGTCGTTGTCGATGGCCGGCACAGTAACGAACCGCGCCGGACAGACGGCCGGCTTCACGATCGAAGAAAAACAGGATAAGTACCGCGAGACCCGGCAAACGCGTCCTGAAGCGGACATTCGCGGCTTTGACGGAACCAGCGGCTGGGAGCAGACAGGCACCCACACCGTGGCGCTCACCGGATTTCTGCTGGATCAGTCGCTTCGCCTGAAAGATGTGGGAAGCGTGCTGCACCTGAGCGAGAAATACACGAATCTGCAGACTTCCGGACGCCCGATGCCGATCAACGGCAAAGATACGACCGTTGTGACTGGCCGCGCCGGGCAGGTGACCGAGCAGTTTTATTTCGATTCCGCGTCCGGATTGCTTGTGCGCCGCGTAGTCGCGACCCGCACGCCGCTCGGTTCCTTGCGCGAACAGATCGACTACGCGGACTATCGCCCTGCCGGCGATATCAAGGTTCCGTTCGAGATTAAACTGACAACCTCGAACGTACTCGACACCCTGAAGATTGCGGACGCGAAGGTCAACGTGGCCCTCGACGACTCGCGATTTGCGAAGCCCTAGCCAGGCGCCAGCGGAACTCGTCCGGAGCTGAATCCGCGGGACCTGCGTCCCCGTTCTAGTTATCCGGGGAACTGGTGCCGCTGACAGAGATAGTGTCCGTGGCGCCGGAACCCTCCGTCACTGTCACCGTGCTGGTGAAAGTTCCGTAAGCCACCGGCCTGAACGTCACCGTGATTGTGCACGATGCGCCGGCGCCAACAACTGTGCCGCAAGTGTTCTTCTCAGTGAGGGACGCATCGCCGCTCACAGCGATTCCGGCTATCCCGACGGAACTGCCGGTGCCGTTCGATACGGACACCTTTTGGCTGGGGCTATCGCCGATTGTGTACCCGGAGAACGTAACAGTCGGAACGGTAAGTGTGAGCACGCCCGCACCACCTCCGGAACCTGTCACACCGGTTCCGGTGAGAGACGCGGTTAACGCACCGGCGGAGAGATTTACCGTGAGCGTACCCGTCCGTGTTCCAGCCAGAACCGGAGCGAAGGTGACGGTAACGGTGCAACTGTTGCCTGCGGTCAGGGACGAACAATTGGTCGTGTCGGCGAAATCCCCCGTTGCGCTCACACTGCTAACGGTTGCCGTAGTTGTTCCGGCGTTCGTAACCCTCACCGTTTGGCTTGCGCTCGTGGTGCCCACGGTGGCCGTACCCAGATTCAGGTTGCCGGGAGAGAGAGTAACCGCCACGCTGCCGGTCCCGCTCAGACTGACCGTCTGTGGGCTGTTCGGCGCATTGTCTTTGAATGTCAGCGCCCCGGAAGCGGCGCCGGTCACAGTGGGGGAGAACGTCACTCCGACGGTGCAACTGGCGCCAGCGGCGATAGTGGTCCCGCAGTTGTTGCCAGCCACCGCGAAGCCGTTGCTTGCCGTGATGCCGGTAAAGCTGAGGGTGACGCTTTGGAGGTTCTTCAGCGTAACGGTGCCGGCCGCGCTGGTCTCGCCGACCGTCAACGTACCCAGGTTCAGCGAACCGGGTGAGACGGTGACCGCGGCCGCGCCTGACGAACTACCGCTGAGGCTGACGGTCTGGGGGCTGCCCGGGGCACTGCCGGTGAATGTCAGCGTTCCTGTTGTCGTCCCGGTTAAGGTTGGCGAGAACGTCACACCCACGCTGCAACTGGCGCCGGCGGCGATACTGGTCCCGCAGGTGTTGCTGGCCACCCCGAATCCAGAGGTCGTTGCGATACCGGAAAAGCTGAGCGCCACGTTCTGATTATTCGTCACCGTCACGGTCCTGGCCGAACTGGTGCTGCCGACCGCCGTACTGCTGAAAGTCAGCGACGTGGCGGAAATCGTGACCGGCGCGCTGCCGGTCCCGGTGAGGCTGACTGTCTGCGGGCTGTTCAGGGCGCTGTCTGTAAAGGTCAGCGTGCCTGTGGCGGCGCCGACCGCAGTGGGTGAGAAAGTCACGCCTGCGACGCAACTGGCCCCGGCCGCGATGCTCGCTCCGCAGGTATTGCTGGCTATCGCAAAGCCCGCACTGGCCCCAACGTTCGTCATGCCAAATGCCACGCTCGCGCGATTCGTCAGCGTAACGGTCTTTGCCGCACTGGTGTTGCCGACTGCCAGCGTGCCGAAACTCAAACTACTGGAAGAGACCGTGACCTGTGCGCTGCCGCTGCCCGTGAGGCCGACGGTTTGAGTCCCGGCATTACCCGCGATCGTGAGAGTTCCGGAAAACGAGCCCACCGCGGTTGGCGAAAATGAAACCGAGATGGCGCAGGAAGCGGCTGGCGCGAGGCTTGCGCTGCAGCTATTAGTCCGACTGAAGGGCGCGGCGACGGCCACTGTGGATACCTGCAGCGGTCCCGTACCGGTGTTCGTCAATGTGACTGTCTTGGCATTACTGGTCATGCCCTCGATCTGCGACGAAAAGCTCACGCTTGCCGGACTCACCGACATGAGGGGAGCGGTTCCCGTGCCTGTGAGCGATACCGACTGCATAGTTCCAAGATTCCAGGAGTCGTCGGCGACTGTCAGCGAACCTGTCACCGTACCGGTAACCGACGGCGTAAATGTGACATTCACCGAGCAATTCGATCCCCCGGCCAGGCTGCCGGGGCAGTTGCTCGTATCGGTAAATCCCCCGCTTACCGAGATGTTTCCGAGATTCAGCGTACTGCCGCCGAAATTAGCGATCATAACGGCCCCGGAACCGCTGGTTGCGGTGTTCTGAGAGAAGTTTAGGGCGTTCGGTGTAAAGCTGATCGCGGAGGGTCGGGGAGTCGGCAGCGGAACCGGAGTGGCTCCGAAAACGTAATACGGGCCATAGAATTGCGTCAGCGCGCTGGACGATATCAGGACGCCGCCCATGTCATCCACCACCTGCGCGCCGCCGCCACCCACCAGAACCATGCCACTGTTGTCGACGGCAATGCTGTGTGGCGTGGCCGAGGAGCCCAGGCTAATGGAAGTCCAGTTGGCCCCCGTCATATCGTCCACGCGAATCACCGAAGCCGTCGACGAGCCGTCCAGCACGTAGATCCTGTTGGACGAATCGAGTGCCACCCCCAGCGGAGATGCAAAGGTGTAAATATAGATACCGATGACCGGCGACTGCGTTAACGTGGTCAGATTGGTGCCGTTGATGTCGTCCATGCGGACGATTTGTCTGTTTGCGGCATCGGCGAAATAGAGGCGTCCGGACGAGTCGAAGGCAACAGGCGCGGAACTGATCGCGCTGACGGTGGTCCAGTTGGTGCCGTTCATATCGTCCATGCGGACCAGACGGTTGTTGCCCGCGTCCACCACGTAAATCCTGCCCGATGGGTCGATGCTGATACCCGAGAGATCCATGAACTGGTCGACACCGGAGCCCCAGGTACCGAAACTGGTCCAGTTGGTCCCGTTCATATCGTCGATACGAACCACGCGGCCGTTGTAGGTATCGGCGATGTAGATGCGGCCGGCTGAATCGACCGTGATGCCGTTGGCGCCATAAAACTGTCCGACGCCGCTGCCCTGCGTGCCGTAGGAAATCATGTTGGTGCCGTTCAAATCGTCCGAACGGAGGATCTGGCCGCTGTTAGAGAAGTAGAACGGCGTGTAGGCCGAGTTATAGGCCGTCGTTCCCTGTGGCGCGCCGCCAACCGCGTAACTCTGATAAGTGGTGCCATTGATCGCCTGAACCGCACCATTGAGACTCAGGGTGCCGCTAAAGTGACCATTCAGAGTGTAACCGCAATGCACATTCCCGCCCTTGCCGCCGCCCGAGCAACTTTCGACGTTCGAGAGGCTGGAAAAGGTAGCGACTATGCTCATTGTCCCGTCCAGCGATAAGAAGGTTAAATTGTTACCTGAGATGCTCAGGTTACCTGCCGGATTGGAGACATTCGACACGATAGTGCCGCCTGATGACCCGCCGGAGTTGGTAAAGCTCCCCTGATCGGCGTAAATCGCCGGAACAAATAAGGACAACAACGTGAGAATCAGCGACTTTTTCGTGTTAGTCATATAACCCTTTTGCTGAAAAGCGGCATACTCGCAAGCTAACTCCGAATCTGTGTTTCGGTGGAGCTATAGGGAGAATCAAAAGGGAGTACCGTCACCGGTACCGCGTTCTGTCCGGAGACGCCGACGCGCGGACCGCGCTGGCAGTTTACAGACCGCGCTGGCAGTTTTCGTTGTTTACCTGGACCCAATGTTACCTGGACCCAATGTTACCTGGACCCAATCCGCAATTCCCACGGAGTATCCCCTCGCCCGTTAACCAGAAACAACCCAGTACTATGAAACAGCCTTTTGAGAAAGTATACATCGTTCGGCCATGTTCGGGAAGTGCAATTTTAGTCAACGTCCGGTTAATATGTCCGCCCCGTTGTCAGAAGCGATCAATCCCGCCGGCAAGTCCCACGCTCCCTGTTCCGCTGACATAATGCGGTGGCTTTCCGCAGGTTCTGGCACAGTCCCTTCCACAACGGAGACAGTCCGGGCGTGCCGGGACACGGCTCCCGCGAATTAACAAAGTATTTCTTTCTGCCGATAAGGTGTGTAGTCAGGCATTTGTGATCTCCATTAAAAAATACCTCGCGCAGGATACGAGGGCAGATCGGACCTTGGTGCACGCCGTGCGCAATCTGGTTCAGGGTATCGGCCAGCATGCCATCGCGGGCGAAGCCGATGATTGGGCGCGATTCCGCCAGAAAATCGGCGAGATCTCCGCCGCGCTCGCGGAAGAGTCCGAACCGGAACGGCTGCTGGGACACACGGACTCAGTTCTCAAAGAGCTTGAGGAGTATAACCGCCTCGCCACGTGGTTCCACCGCTTCCAGACCATCGAACTCCAGAACATGGTGAAGATGTTGGCATCCACGGTTGGAACTATCTCCTCGATAAGCCAGGCCAATGGACGGATCCTGGGCGACATCGAAAGACAGGTCGCCGTGATCTCGGAACTGGATAACGTGCGGACGATGAAGGCTAAACTTTCGAACTGTCTGACCGATATTCGCGAGCAGGCTCAGCGTCAACAGCTTGAAACCGGAAAGACTATTCAGGAACTGCGCAGTCGCCTCGATCGCGACGGAAAACCTTCTGCCATGGATTCCGCTGAGAGAGCAAAGGATGTCGTCACCGGATTGCCCCTCCGGGATGAAGCCGAAGCGGCGCTCATCGAGTCCGCCAATATCGGCTCCCGGACGTACGCCGCCGCCATGGTGTTCGACCGTTTACAACTCCTCAACGCGCGCTTCGGCAGGCAGGCGGGCGACGAAATCCTGGTGGCGTTCATTCGCATGGTCCAGAGCCATTTGAATCCCGAGGACCGGTTGTTCCGATGGGACGGACCTGTGATTGTTGTGCTGCTGCCGCGGCAGGCCGGCTTCGAACAGGTGCGCCGCGAAATCGGCGATATCATCGAAAACAAGCTGGAGCACACCATTCAAACCGAATCGCGGAGTGTGCTGATCCCTATCGCAGCGCGGTGGAATCTGTTTCCCGTGACGGACGCGCCACAGCTCATTTTCCAGAAGATCGATGAGTTCGCGGCTTCTGCATCTGTGCGCATGTAGCGCCCGACTGATCTGCCGTAAGTTTATCGGAAAAAAAAATGGCGGTGAGGGTGAGATTCGAACTCACGGAACCCGTGAAGGTTCAACGGTTTTCGAGACCGCCGCATTCGACCACTCTGCCACCTCACCGCGTGCCTGCGTCCGAGGACACTCAGACCACATTAACCTCAATATAACATCCGCCAGCCACCACCCCGCCATCACCAGGCACGGCACGCACGCATGATAACCTGATGCAGGTCACCGCGGGTTTCCGCGGACAGAAGGACATTATGAGTCACGGCTTAAAAATTTCTCCGGCAGTCGACGGCGGTCTCGATTTTCTCGCGCTGGGCGCGCTGGTGCACCGCCTCGATCCCGGCATCATCCCGTTTCGCAAGGCTCGCACCTGCGAAATCCATGTCAGCGGCGGCGAATTCAATTGCGCCGCGAACCTTTCCGACGCCTTTGAACTCAGCACTGGCGTCGCCACCGCCATGGTGAACTATCCCATCGGCGAACTCATCGCGGAACGCGTCAGGGCCATGGGTGTGAAGCCGTTTTACAAGCGCTTCGAACACAACGGCGTCAACGGTCCGAACATGGCCGCGGTCTACAGCGATCGCGGGCACGGCGTGCGCGCTCCGGTGGTGTTCTACAACCGCGCCAACGAAGCGGGCGCGCTGCTGAAGCCTGGCGATTTCGACTGGCAGGCCATCTTCGCCAACGGCGTGCGCTGGTTCCACTCCGGCGGCATCTTCGCGGCTCTTTCGGAGACCACCGGCGAGCTGATCATCGAAGGCATGAAGGCCGCCCGTGCGGCCGGCGCCGTCACTTCGCTCGACCTGAACTACCGCGAGAAACTCTGGAAGATCCTGGGCGGCGGCACTCGCGCGGTGGAAATGCTGGGCCGCATCGTGGAACACGTGGACGTTCTGGTGGGCAACGAAGAGGATCTGCAAAAGGGACTGGGCGTCGAAGGCCCGCAGGTGGAAGCCACCTCGAAGCTCGATACCCGCGCGTTTGCCGGCATGATGGATAACGTGGTGAAGAAGTTCCCCAAAGTCCGGATTGTCGCGACGACATTGCGCGAAGTGCATTCCACGTCGCGGCACACCTGGAGCGCCGTCGCCTGG
>Ga0302270_10001872_pt1 | contig 20831 bp, 18 predicted proteins | sample III_Bog_E2_3_FD_198773 | JGI IMG/M metagenome (GOLD analysis project Ga0302270, IMG submission 198773) | Peat permafrost microbial communities from Stordalen Mire near Abisko, Sweden - III_Bog_E2_3 | ecosystem: Environmental > Terrestrial > Soil > Wetlands > Peat | place: Sweden: Abisko... | reverse complement strand
GCTATTCAGACACCCTCTACCGGCGTTCTTTAAAGTTCCCAGGCCGGGACCACCCGGAAGGCGGTGGGTTCCACGCCCATTTCCCGGGTGAGGTAGTGGATGGCATTCCTGGCGCTGATCGGGTCATGGAACTGGGCCGGTTCTTCGAAAGCCTCGAAGGGAACCCCATAGCGATGGCCATCGACCCCGTCGGCATAGACCGTGCCGCCCCCGGTGTTGGCGGCGGCCTGCATGGAGGAGATCAGCTCGACGACGGTGATGGGCCGGTCGTCCGGGTCGAGGAACAGCAGGCACTTATCCATGGGGCACCGGCCCGGAAACCCCGCCTGGAACTCGAAGGGCCGGGAACGGGAGCAGCCGTGGCCAGCCCCGTGGTTTTTCGTTGGCAAATCCATCGATCATGGCGTCCTCGCAGAAATGGACCACAAGAAAGGGAAGGCGAACGTTGGATTGGATGAATTAAGTATAGCTCTTTCTCTGGTCTTGGCTCGGATTCTTCCGGCCGGTATCGTCCGCCGGGCCCATTTGAGATTGGATTGCCTTCCCCTGGGTTCAGCCCCAAACTGAAATGGAGGTTCACCATGACCCGTGAGGAAGCCATCCGGATCCTGCACAAGGCCCTCCCGGGACTGAAGGAACGTTATGGCGTTCAGGACTTGGCCCTATTCGGGTCCGTGGCGAGGGATGAAGCGGGGCCGGCAAGTGATGTGGATGTTTTAGTAACCTTTGAGGGGCGAACCCGGTTTCGTGCCTTCATGGGCCTCCAGTTCGAACTGGAAGATATCCTGGGCACCAAGGTCGACCTGGTCACCCCGAAGGCCTTGAAGCCCCTGATTAAACCATCAATTGAAAAAGACCTCATTCATGTCCCGTGAACCCATGTTGTTCCTTCGGGACATGGTGGAATCAGCCCTGAAGGCCATTTCATATGCCAAAGGCATGTCCCAGGAGGAGTTCGAGGCCCATGGGATGGCCTATGATTCCGTGCTTAGAAACCTGGAAATCATTGGGGAAGCGGCCAAACAGGTTCCGGGTGAAAAACCGTGAAATGGCCCCTGGCATACCTTGGCGAATGATTTGCGGATTCCGGGACCACCTTGCTCATGGTTATTTCGGCCTGGATGATGATGTCGTGTGGGAAGTGGTCACTGAGGAACTTCCTATGCTCCTTTTGGAAATGGATCGTCTGACCGGAGGCACCGGTTCCGGGCCACGGATGCATGAACCTCCAGCCTAGACTTGGGATCTGACTAAAAAGCCCGAATCGGCAAACCAGTCAAAACAAATCAGTTTTGGACCTTCCCTCCGATGCCGGGGATAATGGCATTGGCGGTCCTTCTGGCGCCCCTGTTGGTCGGGGTTGGTGAAGGCCGGCAGGAGGCCGATGCCCATGTCCGCAGCGCCCAACCGACGCATGTCCCAGCTTGGCCTGCTTGCCAATTGCTGTGCCGTGTTCATGACGGTCATGGATTGCCTGATCGTGAACGTGGCCCTGGAGTCCATGCAGCGGGCCCTGGGCGCCGACCTGTCCCGGCTGCAGTGGGTGGTGGACGCCTATACCCTGAGCTTCGCCAGCTGTCTGCTCATCGCCGGAACCCTGGGCGACCGGCTGGGCTACCGGCGCATGTTCAGCGTCGGACTCTGGCTCTTCACCGTGGCCTCCATGGCCTGCGGCCTGGCGCCGGACCTCTCCTTCCTGATCCTGGCCCGGGCCTTCCAGGGCATGGGCGCCGCCCTCCTGCTGCCCAACGCCCTGTCCCTGCTGAACCGCAGCTACCAGGATCCGGTGGCCAAGGCCAAGGCGGTGGGCGTGTGGGCCTGCTGCAGTTCCGCCGGAGCCTCCGCCGGCCCGGTGCTCGGCGGGTTCCTGGTGGGCACCTTCGGCTGGCGCAGCATCTTCTTCGTCAATGTGCCCGTCGGCATCCTGGCCTACGTACTCATGAGGATCTCGGTGGCGGAGCGGAAGACCGAAGGCAGCCCCAGGCCCTTCGACTGGACCAGTCAGGCCCTGGCCATCGCGGCCCTGGCCAGCCTCACCTACGCCTTGATCGAAGGCCGGGCCCGGGGCCTTCGCGCCGCGCTCCTGCCGGTGGCGATCCTGGCCGTCTCCGGGCTCATCTTCGGGGTCCGCCAGCGGCGCAGCGCCTGCCCCATGCTGCCGCCGGAACTGCCGAGGATCCCGGCCTGGGTCAACGCCAACCTGGTGGCCTTCCTCATCTGTTTCGTCTATTACGGCTTCGTCTTCATGGCCAGCCTCTACTTCCAGACCTTCCGCCATTTCTCCCCCATGCTTACCGGGCTGACCTTCCTGCCCATGACCCTGCTCCAGCCCTTCCTGCACCCCTTCCTGGGCCGCTGGATCGCCAGGGTCGGCCCCCGCACCCCCATGACCATGGCCCTGGTCCTGGCCGCCCTGGGGCTGTTCCTGACCAGCTTCATGGGCGCGGAGACCCCCCGCCTCTGGCTGGGCATCATGATGCTGCCCATCGGCCTGGGCGCCTCCCTGGGCATCTCCCCGGCCCTGGTGTCCATGCTCAGGGCCACCCCCAGGGAAATTTCCGGGGTAGCTTCGGGGATCTTCAATACCGGCCGACAGGTGGGATCGTTGCTGGGCGTGGCCGTCCTGGGCGCCTTCCTGGGCTCGGAGAGCCATTTCCTGCGCGGCTTCCATGCGGCCATGCTGCTGTCCAGCGCCCTGATGCTCCTGGCCATCCTGGGGACGGTGCTCTGGGCCCAGAACGATATCCCGCCGGCGAGCCCCGGGGAACTGGAGCTTGCCGAGGAACTGGCCGCGGAAGTCTGAAGGATCTGGAACACGCTCCGCTTTTACCCGGGAGTCCTGACCCGAACCGCGCTATTTTCTCACCAGGGCGACGCCGCCCCGTCCCTTGGTGACCGCCGTGAAATCCCTCCTCCTCGCCATTGCCCTCTCCTTGCCCGCCGCCACCGTTCCGGCCCCTCCAGCGAGCGTCCCTCCGGTCCAGGACGCGGTCTATGGACCGGAGTTGGAAGGCTTCGAGTACCCCTTTCCGGTCAAACAGTTCCAGTTCACCTCCCAGGGCGTCGCGCTGCATATGGCCTTCCTGGAGGTCCTGCCCGAGACCCCCAACGGCCGCACCGTGGTGCTGCTCCATGGCAAGAACTTCACCGCCGCCACCTGGGCCCCCACCATCCGGGTGCTCACCAGGGCCGGCTACCGGGTGGTGGCGCCGGACCAGATCGGGTTCGGCAAGTCGACCAAGCCCGCCCACTACCAGTACAGCTTCCAGCAGTTGGCCCACAACACCCGGGCCCTGCTGGACTCCATCGGGGTCAAGGCCGTCACCGTGGTCGGCCATTCCACCGGCGGCATGCTGGCGGTGCGCTATGCCCTGATGTTCCCCCGGCAGGTGGAGCAGCTGGTGCTGGTGAATCCCATCGGCCTCGAGGACTGGAAGGCCGAGGGGGTTCCGCCGTTGACCGTCGACCAGTGGTACCAGCGGGAACTGGGGGTCACCGCCCAGCGCATCCGAACCTACGAACAGGCGACCTATTATGCGGGCCAGTGGCGGCCGGAATTCGAGACGCCGGTGCGGATGCTCGCCGGCATGTCCCTGGGCTCGGGACGCGAGCTGGTGGCGTGGAACTCGGCGCTCCTCTACGACATGATCTACACCCAGCCGGTGGTCTACGAGTTCGGCCAGCTGCAGCCGCCCACCCTGCTGCTCATCGGCCAGCGGGACACCACCGCCATCGGCAAGGACGCCGCGCCGCCGGAGGTGGCAGCCAGGATTGGCCACTACCCGGCCCTGGGCAGACGGGCCGCCCAGCTCATCCCCCATGCCAGGCTGGTGGAGTTCCCGGACCTGGGCCATGCGCCGCAGATCCAGGATCCCGACGCGTTTCATGGGGCGCTGCTGGAGGGGCTTGGAAGCCGTTAGCTCAGTATTGGCCCCAAAGAACTCCACCGGTTTTCCTGCCTCGCGACCCCTCTGTCCCAGGCCCCGGGCGAGGCTAGGATCGTCACCGCCAGCTGCGCCCGGGTCAGGGCGGTGTAGAGGATCCCCCGGGTGACGAACTCCCCCTCCAGGTCCGGCACCACCAACGCCACCCGCTCGAACTCCGAGCCCTGGGACTTGTGGACGGTCATGGCATAGGAAAGGGTCAGGGCTTCCCGCATCCCCGCCAGCGGGAAGCTCACATAGCCATCCCCCCGGGGGAAGAACACCTCCGGCCGGTCCAGCCCATCCCGCCGCACCATCATCACGACGCCCTGGTCCCCGTTGAACAGCAGCCGCCGGTAGTCGTTGTGCAGGACCATCACCGGCTCGCCGACGATAATGCCGGGGGCGGCCTCCAGATACTCCCTGGCCTTCCCCAAGGCCAGGTCATGGAGGAACGCGTTGATCCCGTCCACCGCCATCAACTCGGGCCCGGCGTTCACCGGGCAAAGCACCCGGCCGCGGTTGAAGTTGGCCACCAGGGCCTTGATCCGCTCCAGATCCTGCTCCGCCCAGACCCCGCCATCCACGGGGGCCTTGAGCGGGGGATGCAGCAGGGCCTCGATGCTCTGGCCGTCGTTCCGCTTCCAGATCCGGTCCTCCATCCAGTGGGTGAAGAAGGCCCTGAGGGTCGCCGGCGAAGGCACCAGGAGTTCGACGCCCTTCTGGGTGAGGGCGGAAAGCCGCTCCACCCGGGGAATGGCATGCTCCCCGTCCCATAGCTCCCCGACGCGCCCCGCAATGACGGCTTTGGCCACCTCCAGGATATGGATCCCCCCGGGCGCCACCCGGAAGTTGTGGGTCAGTTTCAGAGTGGCCGCCGGCAGGGCCTCCACCAGGTCCCGGAATACCTGGCCCGGATCCACGCTGGGCAGCTGGTCGGGGTCGCCCAGCAGCACCAGGGTCGCCCCGGGGGCCAGGGCCTTGAACAGGGCTTCCATTAGTTCCTGGCCGATCATGCTGGCCTCGTCCACCACCACGGCCTTGGCCGCCAGGGGATTGCCGGCGTGGTGCCGGAAGCTGCCTGCGCCCGGGTGCCAGCCCAGCAGCCGGTGCAGGGTCTGGGGTTCGGTGGCCCGGGTCAGGAGCGCCTGGTCCTGGGCATCCCGGTCCTGTTCGGGCAGCTTCAGCAGGGTCTCCCGGATGGATTGGCCCATGCGCTGGGCGGCCTTGCCGGTGGGGGCGGCCAGGAGGATGTCATTGGCCGACATGTCGCCGGAATGCATCCATGCGCGCAGCATGGCCACGACGATGGAGGTCTTGCCGGTGCCGGGGCCGCCGGTGATCAGGGCCAGGGGGCGTGCCAGGGCCAGGTGCACGGCCTGGACCTGCTCTTCGGACAGGAGCCTGGGCGACCGGAGCAGGCGCTCCTCGATGCGGTGGGCGGCTGCGGGAACTTCCATCCGTCCCTGGATGAGGGCGGCAAGCTGGGTCTCGGACCGGAAATAACGGCCGCTGAACAGCCGCTCCCCCACCCGGATCAGGGGCGTGTCGGCGCCGGCCCCGCCCAGGATCGGGGCGAGCTCCGGGCGGTCCAGCAGGGCCTTCAACCGCTCCCAGGCGGGCGCCTGGCGGCCTTCCAACAGCCCGAGATCCTCGACGATTTGTTCCGGGTCATCCAGGGGCAGGTAGGTGCTGCCCCGGCCCTGCTCCGCCAGGAGCACGAGCAGGAGCAGGGTGAGGTCCTGCTGCTCGGCGCGGTCGAGGCCTTCGGCCATCCGGGCCAGTTCGTCGGCCATGGCCAGGACGCCTTCGGGCAGATACAACTTGCCAAGCCCCCGTTGCCATCGGGCGGCCCGGGGGTCGGGAAGGTCGGCCAGGACGCCGCCCAGGGGGGGAAGGGTCAGTTCAGACATGGGTCACCATCTGGTGGAGGTCCCGGAAGTCGCGCTCCCAGCCCTGGATCTCCGCCCAGGTGGGGCGGAAGGTATGCACGGCGGGCGGGCTCTCCCGCAGAAAGACGTAGTGGATGCCGCCGAAGCGCCGTTCGTAGCTTGCCTCGTCCAGGATGCCCAGGTAGTCCAGCAGGACCCGGGTGTAGATCTTGGCCTGGACGGCGAAGTGCTCCTGGACGAAAGCGGCGATGGAGTCTGGGGAATAGTCATTGAGGCTGTTGGTCTTCCAGTCCAGGAAGTAGGCGAACCCGCCCCGCTGGTAGACCGCGTCCATGAACCCGGTGAGGAAGTCGGCGGTATCCGGGAACCGGGCCAGGAAGCCCATCTCCCGGAGCAGGTGGTCGTGGACCCCCAGGGGCGCGGCCTCCCCTTGCCGGGTCGGCAGCGGCACCCGCAGGGCGGCCTGGACCATCCGCGCCGCCTCCTCGTCCCATGGGGCGGACAGGCCATGCTCGGCCAGTTTGGCCCGCACCCGGGCTTTGCGGACGGGATCCTGCCACCAGAGGGGGAATTCCTCGGCCAGGGCCAGGGCGGTGTCCTCCTGCTCGATCAGCTCATGGATGGCCTGGCCGGTCTGGGCGCCCCTCGGCAGAGCATTGGCTCTGGCCGGCTCGGCGCCTGGAGCGTCCGGCTCCAGGTCCACGGGCGCGGCGTCGGGGCGGGTGGTCCGGTGTTCCAGATAGCGCTCCAGGGCGGAATAGCTGGTGGTGAAGGCGGGCCGGGCCCGGCGGCGGGCCTCGGCGAAATCGGGAACCAAGGCCGCGGGCAGGGCCGGCATGGTCCAGCCTCGGAGATCCACCGGCTGGATCCCCGGTTCGGCGTCCTCGGAGATCTCCACCTCGGCCCGGCTGAAGAGATCCGGCCGGTAGCTCTCGTCCAGGGCAATGGGGCGCAGTCGGCGGTTGACCACCTGGTAGGCGCTGGGGGGGTGGGCCGGAACGCCTTTGCTGTTTTCCACCAGGAAGCAGGGGAGGATGAGTTGGGCCTTGGCCCGGGTGAGGGCCACGTACATCAGCCGCTCCTGTTCGCCGTTCTCCTCGGCTCGGATCGGCTCGCCGTACGCGTCCTTGCCCTCTTGGCCCAGGGTGTAGCAACGGCGCCCATCCCGGTAGAACCGGAACAGGACGGGCTTCCTGCCGGAACTGAGGGCGAACACGGCGACGATGCCCGCCTCCAGGCCCTTGCTGGCATGGAGGGTGAGAACCTGCACGGCCTGTTCCTGGCCCTCCAGCCGCTGCAGTTCGGCGTTCTCCCCGGGCGGCAGTTCCAGCTTTTCCACCCAGCGGTTCAGCAGGCGCACCAGGGCCTCCAGGTCGGTGGCGCCGTGGCTGCCGGCGGAGGCCAGCAGCTCGGTCAGGTGCAGGAAATTGGTCAGGGCCCGCTCGTTGCCAGTGTTCAGGCGCAGCCGGCGGACCAGGCCGCTGCGCTCAAGGATGTTTTCCAGCATCAGCGGGAACTGGCGCTGGCGGCCCAGCTGATGCCAGTCCTGGAGCTTCTGGACCACGGGGTGGTCCTCGGTCAGGGCGCCGAGCCCATCCAGGTCGGCCAGCCGGTAGCCGAAGAACGGCGTCAGCAGCGCCCGGGCCCGGCGTCCGGTATCGTTCGGAAGTTCCACCGCACGCAGCAGATCCAGCAGGTCCCGGGCTTCGTCGCTCTGGAACAGGCCCTTCTGCTTGAAGGCCACGCAGGGCACCCCGATCCGGCCCAGGGCCTTGGCCACCAGCCGGCCTTCATTCATGGTGCCGGCCAGGACCTGGACGTCGCCGTAGTGGAGGCGGCGGCTGCGCCCCTCCGCGGTGGGATCCTGGATGATCACGCCCGCTTCCACCACGCTGCGGATTTCCCGGGCCAGGACCGCCGCCACCCGGCGCCGGAGGGCGTTGCCGCCCTTGAGGGTCCTGATGCGCAGGATCCGCACGGGCACCAAGGCTTCGCCGGCGTCGGTCAGGGCCATCAGCCTTGGATTTCCGCACTGCACGGCCCGGGCCGGGGGATAGATCGTCCCGTCCTCGAAGAACCGCTCTTCGGCGGTGTCCCCGCCGGTGAAGAGGTCGTTGTAGGCTTCGATCACCTGGGGGGTGGACCGGTAGTTGTCACGGAGCTCCAGGGGCTCGTTGCCGGCCAGGATCGCTTTCAGGGCGCGGTGGTAGGTGGGCAGGTCGCCGCCCCGGAAACCGTAGATGGCCTGTTTCGGGTCACCGATGATATACAGCCGCTGGTCCGGGCCGTCGAACAGGCTCTGGAAGATCTCCCACTGGGCCTGGTCGGTATCCTGGAACTCGTCGATGAGGGCGATGCGGTACTTGCCCTGGATCCGGTCGACCAGGCTCTGGGCGGTGGGGCCCTTCAGGGCCCGCAGCACCTGGAGGATGGAGTCGTCGTGGTCGAACAGTCCCTGGGCGGCCTTGATCTCCGCGACCTTGGCCTGGATGGCCGGCAGCAGGGCCTGGATCACCAGGGCCTCCACCGGCAGGACGCCGCCCCCGGTCGCGTCCAGCCAAAGCCCGAGCTGCCGGCCGGAGCCCTCCGGGAGCTGGAGGCAGCAGTCCCTGAGGCCGGCAAAATCCCAGGCCGCCAGGAAGGCAAAGGGCGATGGCCGATGGCCCATGAGCTCCGCGAGCACGGGAAGGCGCTTGATGGCGGCGGTCCTTGTGCTTCCGTTGAGTTTGCAGGCCTGCAGCTGGGCGGCGACGTCCGGTTCGGCGGTGAGCCAGGCGGGATCGAAACGCCCCAGCACGGCTTCCAGGTCCGGCGGCTCGGGCTGCAACTGGCCCCGCTCCCGGTTCGCCTCGTCCAGGAGGCCATGGAGGTCGTCCGCGGACCATTCGGCCTTCAGCGCTTGCTCGAACACCTTCCGGGCCTGGAGGTCATCCTTGAACTTCACCCGCACCAACTCCCGGAACGCCTGTTCGAACAGTTTGGCGCCGTCGGCCAGTTCCTGGCGGAGCAGGCTGCCGCCTTCGAAGGCGCCCTCCATCAGGATCCGGCGGCAGAAGCCATGGATGGTGGCGATGGTGGCCTGGTCGAAACTGCGCAGGGCCTGGCGCAGCAGGGTCCGTTGGCTGTCGCCGAGGGTCCAGGCGGGATCCTCGGCCTCGTTCTGGTCAGGATCCAGGGCCACCAGGGTGTCCAGCATCTGGCGGATGCGGGTGCGCAGCTCCAGGGCGGCCTTGTCGGTGTAGGTGACCACGAGGATCTGGTCCAGGGGGACTTCCTGGAGCAGGAAGTCCACGACCATCCGTTCGAGCAGATAGGTCTTGCCGGTGCCGGCGCTGGCCTGCACCACGCCGCTGCGGGGAGGCAGGCTGGCCAGGAGTCCGGGTTTGGGGTAACGGCTCACTGGGCTTCCTTCCATTCTTTGCTCCAGGTGGGGAAGCTGCCCAGGCGCCGGGCGGCCAGCTGACGCCACTCCGGTTCCACGAGGGTGTCCTCGGCGCTGGCCACCCGGGGCAGGGGGCCATAGAGGGAACTGAAACCGTTCCCGGTATTGTCCAGGGCCTTCTCCAGCCAAGGGGCGAGGGACTCGGTTTGGTCGTCGTCAAGGCCCTCCAGGACGGCCTCCAGGGGGAGGAGGGTCCAGCGCCGTTCGGTGAAGGCGGCGGTCACCCATTCGGCCAACTGGTCCTGGGCCTCCTGCCGGGTCAGGGCGGGGGCGGAGGAGGTCCAGGCGGCGGTGGCCTTGCCGTCCTTGGGGGAACTCAGCACTTTGCCGCCATGGTGGGGACCCTCGCCCGCGGCGGCCAGCAGCACATGGTCGAGGAAAGCCCGGAGCAGGTACAGGCGATCCCTGGGCGCCATCGCCTTCCTGGGGGAGGGCGGGGCATTGCCGCTGGGAAGCAGGCTCCAGCCGTCCAACTGGGGCTCGGTGCTGCCCTCCACCTGGACGAACACCGGGCGGCCGTCCCATTGCAGATCCAGGCCCAGGGGCTCATGGACCACCACCGGCAGGGGATTGACCCGGTTGGACGGATCTCCGCCGAACCGGTGCCGGACCGGGACGGCGCCGGTTGGCAGCAGCCGCATCCAGCCCGTCACGGAGCGCAGGATTCCGGTCCTGACGCCCTGGAACAGGGCACCCGCGGGCATGCGGGCAGCCTCCACCTGGACCCGGTGCAGGCGGTCGAGGGCGGTGGCGGCGTCCTGCTCCCGGCCCAGGGCTTCCCACAGGGCGTTCTTGCGCAGGGCGCCGAGGTTCTTGGGGTCGGCCCCCAGGGGCTCCTCGGCCAGGTCGGCGGGATCCTGGTCGTCCTCATCACCCAGGCCCAGCCGCAGGGCGGCACCACCCTGGAGCTGGCATTCCAGCCATCGCCTCAGCTTGGAGACGGTGATCCGCAGGCGGTCCGGCGGCGCGGGCAGGGCCGGCGGCGCTTCAAGGGGGCCGGCCCAGGCTTCGAGGGCGGTACGGGCCGCGGGGTCCAGGTTCCAGTGGTCCCGGTCGGTGGGGAGCTCCACCACCCCCGCGGCCGTTCGGAGGGAATTGCCCAGGAGCAGGGCCTCGGCTTCGGCCCGGGCCGAGGGGGCGTGGTTCGGCGGCAGCGTGGCCAGGCCGCCGTTGAGCTGGGGAAAGTAGGCCAGATCGTGCCGATGATGGGGGTGGCGGAGGGTGAGGGCATCCCAGCTTTCGGAGTCCAGGGCGGGGAGCAGCAGGTCGCGCAGGTCGAGGATCAGGGAACTGGGCTGGAGCTCTTCGCGGGTGAGGGCGTCCCGGCCCACGTAGCTGAGAACCAGGGCCTGGCGGGCCGCCATGAGGGATTCCAGGAACAGGTAGCGGTCCTGCTCGGCCTGGCTCAGGTCGCCGGGTTTGCGCTTGAAGGTGGTGAGGTCCATGGGGTTGCGCACGGCCGCCCTTGGGAATGCGCCCTCGCCCAGCCCCATGAGGAACCGGGTGTGGAAGGGCACTCCGCGCAGGGACCCATGGGTGGCCACCACCACGCCCCGGCCCAGGCGCGACAGGGATTCGGTGACCAGGGCGTCCAGGTTGGCTTCCACCAGGACCAGGGCCTCCCGGAAGGCCAGCCTCGGCTTGGCGGCCCCCGGGATTTCCAGTTCGGCCAGCTTGGCGACGGCCTGCAGGATCTGGGTGAAGGCCTTGTGTTCGTCCTCCATGCCCCGGGCGCCCTCAGGGGGGGCCAGGTAGGCCTGGAGGAAACTGCGCAGGGCGGGGATCCATTCCCGGGGCGAATGGCTGTGGCCGTTCAAACGGCGGAGGTCCTGGAGCAGGGCCCGGAGGAACAGCGCCAGGTCCGGTGCGTCCTCCACCGGCAGGGCCGGGGGCGGCGCGGCCATGGGCTGGTCCATGGCCGAATAGGCGGCGGCGCCCATGAAGTGACCCAGGGCGGTGCGGCGCAGGCCCCGTTCCCAGGTCCAGAGGCCTCCCTCCTGTTCGGTGCCGGCGGTGTCGCCGGCGCCGAAGCGGATGACAATGCCGGCCCGGTCGCAGAAGTCGGCCAGGTCGTCCAGGGGCAGGTCCGCCCACCGGCGGCGCACGGCGGGATGGGTGAGGGCGCAGACCACATCGGCCCGGCTCAGGTCGGTGCGGGCCAGGCCCAGGAGCAGTTTCGCCGCCTCCACGGTCTCCCGCAGCAGGCCGGGGGCTTCGTCGGCCAGTTCCCAGGGGATGTCCCGGGTGTTGGCGAAGGCCACCCTCAGGTGATCCAGGTACTCGGCCTTGGTGGCGTCGGGGAGGATCACCGCCAGGTCTGAAAAGCGCACGCTGCCTTGGCCGTCCAGGACCGTCTGCCAGATGGCGCTGGCCACGACCTCGGCCTCCCGGCGCAGGCCGGTGCAGGCGTGGATGCACAGGGAAGCGTCGGGCTCGGGGGGCAGGAGGGGCTCCGTCTCGGTGCCGAGGGTGATGATGCTGTGCTGCAGATGCTGAAGGAGCGTCACCGGTTCGGGGGCGGTCCAGTCGGTGCGAAGGTTCTCGGTGGCGCCGATCTGCAGCACCTCCCGGATGTGTTCCCGGCCGGGCCGGCCCCAGCGTTGCAGGGCCAGGTGGCCGGTGGTCTCCAGACGGAAGGGGTCATCGCTGTCGTCTGGGCTGTTCCATTCCCGGCGGATATCGTCCCAGTGCTCGCGGCTGGGGTTCCAGAGGTAGAAGCGGGCCTGGCAGCGTAGCCCGAGCCTGGCGAAGGCGTCATGGTAGATCTGGGCCATGGGGCCCAGCCCGAAGAAGAACACTTCTTCCGGGAAGGCGGACTGGTCGAAGGCCGGGTCGAGGACATACTCCGGGAAGGTGAGCAGCCGGCCCCGGGACCGGATGCCCTCGAGCCGGGCGCGCAGTTCGCGCCACAGCCGGCGCTGCCAGGCCTCCAGGGCGGGCGGGGCGTTCTCGGCGGCGTTCTGGCCCTGTTCCCATTTGGCGGCCCAGCCGGGGCGATTCAGGAGATAGGATTCGAAGCAGCGGGCCACTTCGGCGGAGAGCTGGATCGCCTTGAGGTCCCTGGGTTCGGCGGCGAGGTAGGCGCGCACGGGGACCAGTTCGGGATCCTCCAGCAGGGCGGGATCCTGGAACAGCGATAGGAGAATGGCCTGGATGGCGGTCCGGTCCAGGAGGTGGATGGCTGGTTCGGTCTGGGGCAGGCTGCGCCGCCAGAAGCCTTCCAGGTAGGAGGTGGTCTGGTTGGCCACCACGCCCAGGCCCTGGACCAGCCCTTCCAGGACGAACTGCTTCACGCAGGGGTTGGGCAGCACCAGGTGCAAGGGCGCCCAGGGGCCCTTCCGGCTCCGGAAGTCGGCGATATCGGCGGCCAGGGTTGCCAGAAGGTTCTCGGTCCGGTGGCTGAAGGCTAGATGGATCATGGGGATCCTGGGGGCAGGGATGCTGATTGGGGCGGTGGGTCTTGATTCTTTCACGCCGGGTTTCCAGGTCTCGGAGAATTCATCGCCTGGCGGCTTGGAGTGGATTCATCTTATGACAGCCTCCAGGGCCCATGACCCGGGGCGGGGCGATCGGACTCATTTACCCTGGAACCCGATGCTCTTCCGCCGCCCCTCCGGCTTGGCGCCGCACTCCGCCGCCAGCCGGGCCACCAGATCGGCCGGGGTGGTGATCCGCCGCAGCCGCGACTGGCGCATCACGTTGGCGAAATCACCGGGGGGTGAGCAGCCGGATTGGGCCGAGGGCGGCCCTGGCCGGGCCGTCGGCCTCGAAGCCGAGCCGGCCGGCGGTGTCCTGGAACATGGCCCAGGCCTGGCCGGGCTTCAGGTAGTCGAAGTGGACCTTGAGGTCGAAGCGGCGCAGGGCGGCGGCGTCAAGGCTGTCCATGAGGTTGGTGGAGGCGATGAAGACCCCTTCGAAGCTTTCGATCTGGGTGAGCATCTCGTTCACCTGGGAGATCTCCCAGCTGCGCTGGGCGTCCTTGCGGTCCTGGAGGAAGCTGTCGGCCTCGTCCAGCAGGCCCTCCTTCAGGGTGGCCAGGTCGGCGTCGGTGCTGAGCAGCTCCGGGCGGTAGACGGTGGTCATGGGCATGGCGCCCCGGGGACCCCGGGCCGCGCCCATGGCTTCCAGGGTGTTGCCCATCACCCGGGCCGGGGCCTGGGAAGCTTCGATCCCGGGGTCGGCCAGGTGCACGTGCTTGACCACCTTGGCCGCCCGTTCCACCACGGCCGGCACCAGGCCCTCGTGCTCGGCCATGGCGGCCTTCCAGGCCGGAGCCACGGGGAGGCCGTGGAGGAACACGTTGACCCCCTTGCGCCGGCCGGCCAGGGCATCCCGGAGGTAGGACTCCAGGATCGGCAGGTGCTTGGCCAGGTGCGGGTAGTCCGAGGCCTCCAGGCCACCGCCAGGGGCGGTGACGAAGTTGTCCCGGAACAGGTCGAGGGGATTCTGGTTTTTGAGCCCCAGCCGGTCGGCCAGACCGCTGAGGATTTCGACCTTGTTCTCGAAGTTGTAGCGGTTGCGCAGATCGAACTTCAGCAGGCCGCCTTGACCAGGTCCGCCACCACGGGATCCTGCTCCAGGCCGAAGGCTTCCGCCACCAGGGAGACGGCTTCGAACTTGCCTTCGCGATCGCCGATGATCCGGGACCGGGTCGAGCAAGTCAGGATGGTCCGGATGACGTCCCCTTGGTCCACGCTGGAAGGATGGTGATCGATCCAGGCCACCTGTCCGGCGCCGGGCCGTCGCCCAGGGCCCGAAGCAGGGCGGCCCCCGACAGGAGGCCGTCCCGGTCGGTGTGGGTGATGAGCAGGGTCGAAGCGACAGGTGGCATGGGGTTCCTTGGGTTAAAGTGGGGTTTGGGCTCCGGGAGGTGAATCTCCAACCCTCATTGTGTTGAACCTGGCGCGACAGCTAATGGCGTTTAATGCCCGGTGCGGGATTCCCGGCCGGGCGTTGGTGGGGCGACAACCCTTGTCGTGCTGGCCACCCGATAATGGAGTCATGACCCAATCCCTGCGCATCCTCGTCTTCTCGGACCTCCACGGCAAATGCTTCCAGGAGGCCGCAAGCGTCATCGACGAGCAGCGCCCGGACTGGATCGTGCTCTGCGGCGACCTGTTGCCGGATTTCGACCGGATTGCCGGCAGTGCGTTCCGGCTCGGGGCCCAGCGGGAGTTCTGGCAGGTCCACCGGTCAACCTTCATCCGGCCGTTCGCGGTGACGACCCTGGTCCGGGGGAATTTTGAAATCGAGGGCTTTTCGGACCCTGGGCTGCAACAGATCCCGGCCATGCTCCAGGGCCGGGTGGTGCGTCTGGAAGGGATCCCGGTCGAGTCCGGGGCCTGGGGCGCCTCGCTGCCAATATGGGCTGGAACCATGGATAAGGGTTGTGTCGCCGAGTGGCTGTGGTAGTGGGTGAAAGCGCGACAACCCGTGCCGAACAAAAGCTGCCCTGCGTGGATCTGGTGAACACACGGGCCGGTCCGGAATAATTTCAAATTTACAAGTAATTCAAAGTGGTAGTGTTACCTAATGGTCCCATAGGGAGAAAAGGAATGACTACGGGGCGCTCTTTCTTCCGGTCCCTGGCGGGCAAGGTCTTCGGCACAGCCATGATCCCAGTGGTGCTGTTTATGCTCCTTATCGCGTTTTACATGCTGCCCAAGGTCCACGAGCGCCTGGTGGAGGCCAAGAAGGACGGGGTCCGCCATTTGGTGGAGGCCGTCCAAACAGAGGTGGCCCACCTGGACCAGGCGGCCAAGGACGGCAAAATGAGCCGGGAGGAGGCGCAGGCTCGGGCCAAGGATCTGGTGGACGCCATCCGTTTCGCTGAAGGCAATTATGTGTTCATCTTCGGTCCCGGAAATGTGACCCTGGTTAACCCCAATGTCCGGCAGTTCGTGGACAAGCCGGCGGATCAGGAGCCGCCCAAACTGGTGGCGATCTACCAGGGCCTGAGGGCGGCGTCTGGCGAGACCGGGGGCGGGTTCTACGACTACCAATTCACCAAGGCTGGGAAAGAAGGCATTTTCCCTAAATCGGCCTACGCAAAGAAGATCGAAGACTGGGATTGGGTGATCGGCGCGGGGGTCTACCTTGACGACATCGACGCGGAGATGCTGAAGATCACCATGGCCGTGCTAAGCGTGGCGCTTGCGGTGGCCGTGCTGGTAGCGTACATCTCCAAGCTTCGCTCAAACACAATGGTCCGGCCCCTGCTCCAGCTAGTCGATGGACTGCGCGATAGCGACCTGTCCAGGCACATCGAGGTGACCGCCCGGGACGAGATCGGCGATGCAGCCGAGGCCTTCAACGCCTACAACGGCAAAATGCTGGAAACGGTGCGCAACATCGCAAGTCTCGCCGATCGGGTGGCATCCGGCAGCGTCGAATTGGCGGCAACATCGCAAGAAATGGCCCGCGCCGTGCAGGACATCGCCAAAGTTAGCGAGGACCTGAAAGGCGCTGGCGAACAGGTCACCTTGGCCATGGGAGGATTGAACCGTAACGTGGATTCCATGAGGGAACGGACACTCCAAACGGGTGCCCAGAGCGAAGAGGCGGTCCAGGATACGGCTCGGGGCGCGGAGGCAGGCCAAGGGGCTGCTCAAGGCATGGCTCAGATCAAAGAAGCCACCTCCCAGGTTTTCAAGGCGGTGCAGGTGATCCAGGACATCGCCCGCCAGACAAACCTTCTTTCCTTGAATGCCGCAATTGAGGCCGCGAAGGCAGGAAGCCTGGGCAAGGGCTTTGCCGTCGTTGCCGAGGAGGTTCGGAAGCTAGCCGAACGTTCTCGCACCGCCGCATTGGAGATAGCACAACTCAACCAACACACCCAAGATGTCGTGGCTGGAGGGGTGGAAGGTATGACCACTAGTTTGGCAAATCTCGAGAATATCCGGGTCAAAATCACCGGGATCGCGGAGAGTATCCGCGAAATTGCTTCCCTCAGCACCTCCCAGGCGGACACCAGCCATGATGTTGCTAGGAGGATGGACCAGACAGCCTCCCAGTTGGCGCAGAATGCCTCAGCCACCCAGGAACTCGCCGCAACCGTTCAAGAAATCACAAAGACCTCCGATGATCTGGCCGGAGTAGCCGAGGGCCTTCGTCAAGTGGTGGAGGCATTCAAGGTTTAGGTAAGAACCGTCGTGGCCCCGTAACGCAGGGACTCCGCGCATCGGCTGGCACCCACATACCATCAGGCGGACGGATCCACATATCGAGCGTTCCCGAAGGCCAGGATTGGATAGAAAATGAAGCCCAAAAGGAGGATTCCGAACCCAAATCCCATGCCTTTACCGAATGCCTTGGCAAGGTCGATGCACATGAGCAAAGCAAAGCCCAGGTTGACGATGGGAATGAACAGGAGAAACATCCACCACCAGGGTCGATTCAAAATCTCAAGAAGGACGATGAAATTGTAAATGGGGATCAGACAGGCCCATCCTGGTCTGTTCGCTTTTGTGAAGACCTTCCATACGGAGACGATCATCAGCACACAAATGGCAAGCAGCATGAGGCCACGCATGATGGTTCTCCTCTTGGGGCCCAGACCTTGGAATGGGGCGGGGACAGATTTTTGGTGGAAGGCGGCCTGAGATTAGGCCTTACTGATTCAATGGTCAACGGAAAATGAGGCCGGCCTTTGTGTCTTGTCCTGGCGTGACTTGCAGGATCTTCTTGAAATGCCGGATTGCGAAATACATGGACGGCGACATCGATTTCGATAATGAGACTTTGGGATCTATCCGGGCCTGGATGATCAAACAATTACTGACCTTCAAGAAAGTATTCCCCTCCCGTTTTGAGAAGGCTATCAAGGGACTGCAAGTGTAACCAAGACGTAGGGTCTGTATGGGTGAAATCATACCTTCAGGAGACAGAATTTATGCAAACCATCGGCCTTGTTGGTGGCATGAGCTGGGAATCCACCATCCCCTATTACAGGATCATCAACGAAACCGTTAAAGCCCGGTTAGGCGGCCTGCATTCGGCCAAACTGGTCATGCATAGCGTGGATTTCCATGAGATCGAGCGGCTTCAGCATGCGGGTGACTGGGCGGGAGCCGGGCAAGCCATGGCTTTGGCGGCCCGATCCATGGAGGCCGCTGGGGCGGACTTCCTGGTGCTTTGCACCAACACAATGCACAAGGTGGCCGGGGCCATCGAGCAGGCTGTGACCATCCCGCTGCTGCATATCGCCGATCCTACCGCTGCCGCGGTGCGCGCCCAGGGCCTCAGCCGGGTGGGCCTGCTGGGCACCCGCTTTACCATGGAGGAGGACTTCTACCGGGGCCGGCTGCAGGACCGCTACGGCCTGGAGGTGGTTGTTCCTGACGCGGCCGACCGTGCCGTGGTGCACCGGGTCATCTACGAGGAACTATGCTTGGGCCAGGTCCTTGAGACTTCCCGCCTGGAGTTCCTCCGGATCATCCAGCGATTGGTGAAGGCCGGGGCCGAGGCGGTGATCCTGGGCTGCACGGAGATCGGACTCCTGATCGACTAGGATCACGCAGAGGTGCCCGTGTTCGACACAACCCGCATCCACGCAGTCAGCGCCGCCGAGAGGGCCCTTATCTTCCCCTGAATCTGGATACCAAATGAAATGTTAGGATCATCCGAAGCTGGGGCCGAACATTTCAAGTAGCCCGGCTTTGCCGTCCCGAGCGGTGCTCAAGGGCCTGCACCCAATGCTTGCCTCCGATCCGCACCACCACCTCGAAGGGCGGCTCGGCCCCGGGCCTCCAGGGCCCTTATTCTGGCCAAAACACGCGAAGTCAACGCCAGAGCGGCGGCCTCCCTGCCAAGATTAAATCCATGGCTCTCATCCCCATTCCTCCGCCCAGCCGCCCCACCGTACTCGTGGTGGATGACTCCCGGGCGGCCCTGGACGGGATCTGCAACCTGCTGAAGGCCGACTGCAACGCCCTGTTCGGGCTGAACGGGCTGGAAGCTCTGGCCCTGGCCACTTCGGAATCGCCCGACCTCATTGTGCTGGACGTGGCCATGCCCGGGATGGACGGGTACGAGGTGCTGCGAAGGCTCAAGGAGGAGCCCGCCACCCAGCACATCCCGGTGATCTTCCTCACCGCGCCGGGGCCTGGGGTGAGCGAGGCCAGAGCCCTGGAACTGGGCGCCATCGATTTCATCACCAAACCCTATGACCCTTTGATCCTGAAGGCCCGGATGCACAACCAGCTGGCCTACAAGCACAGCCTGGACCAGGCCAGGGCTCTTTCCATGGGGGATGCGCTCACCGGCATTCCCAACCGCCGCAGCTTCGACGCCCGGCTCAGCCAGGAATGGAACCGCGGGCTCCGCACCCGCAAGCCCCTTTCGATGATCCTCATGGACATCGACCACTTCAAACGCTTCAACGACGTGCTGGGGCATCCGGCCGGGGATGCCTGCCTGCAGCGGGTGGCGGAAGTGCTGAACGAATCCATGCGGCGCTCCCTGGACTTTGTGGCCCGGTACGGGGGCGAGGAGTTCGCCTGCATCCTCGCGGAAACCGATGCCGAGGGGGCGGTGGCGGTGGCCCAGCGCATCGCCGCCAGGATGGCCTCCGCCCGGATCGCCCATCCGGATTCTCCGGTTGCCGCCGACGTCACCCTGAGCATGGGAGTCACCACCCTGGTCCCCGACCGGGCCCTGGCCCCGGTGGAACTCACCCTGGAGGCGGACTGCCGCCTGTATACCGCCAAGCGTCTGGGCCGGAATCGGATCCAGACCGAATCGGTGCTGGAGGCTCCGCTCCCGCCGGAGCCTGGCCTCCTGCTGGTGGAAGACGATCTCCATCAGCGGGACCTCCTGCTGGAGCGCTTGTCCGGGTTCGGCCTCCCCGTGCAGTGGGTCCCGAATGTGGCGGAAGCCATGGTCTCCCTGCTGAAGCGGGCGCCGGCCCTGGTCCTCAGCGCCGGCCTGATGGACGGCAGCGACGGCTATGCCCTCTGCCAGTGGATCCGGGATGATCCTTGTCTGCGGGGCATCCCCTACACCATCCTGGCTTCCCCCTGGGACGGGCCCAAAGAACTGAGTGTCCGGGCCGGAGCCGATGACCGCATCCTGAAGAACGAGGAGGAGGTGGTCTTCCGGGCCCGGGTCCAGCTGCTGCTGGAGCTGGGAAGCGCCCCGGGCGCCAACCTCATTCCTTCCTCCGGGGCGAGTTTCCTGGTTCTGGCCCCTCCGGGCGCCCTGCGCTCGGTGGTCCTCACCCAACTGTCCCTGGAGGGCATCCGCACCACCTTCGCCTCGGATCTGGAAGAGGCCTTCCAGGCCCTACGAAGCGAAGCCCCCGACGCCCTGGTCCTGGATCTCTCGCTTCTGGACGGTGCGCCGGCAGAAGCCCTGGACCAGATCAGGTCCTGCCCCGGGTGCGCCCAGTTGCCCATCCTGGTCCTGGCGGAAAAGGATCAGTCCCTCCTGGTGGATGCCCTGGGCTCGAGAATCCAGGACCGGCTGGAGATGCCCCTGGAACCCCAGGAATGCCGCCACCGGGCCCGGATCCTGGCCCGGTGCGCCCATGTCCGGCGGCGGCGGGCCGAGGCGGCCAAGGGCTGAGGGAAGGGCATGCTGGGTCCGTCCCGTTGCTCCAGCCAGGGGCGAGCCGGTCTGGCATCTTGTGAAATCCGAGTTGATCAAATAATAATAAACTCCGGGTTCACTTCTATCCGTTCAATTCAACCACCCCATCCTAGGAACCTTGCCCATGCCACCCTTTCTGGTTCGTCTCCTCCAAATCGGCATGGTGCGGTTTCGCCTGAACCTGCTCACCTTGGCCCTTCTGCTGCCGTCCGTCCTCATTGCGGCGCTGGCGTTGGCCAAGTTGTCCGCGGTCCAGGCGGGTGGGGACTCGGTGGCCCTGGTGGAACAAAGCCTGGAAGCCATCGAAGTAGACATGAGCACCCAGGCGCAGATCGCCCAGGCGGCCGCCTCCGCCATGCAAGGCCAAGCCCAGGGCAGCAAGCAGATGATCGCCACCATGGGCGGACTGCTCGAGGTGGCAGATCGCAACGCCTCGGCCTGCGTGCAGTTGTCGGCCTCCATCAGCGAGACCAACCGCACCATCGACGAACTGACGCACCTGGCCGTCCAGCTCCGGGACATGACCCGGGCCTTCCGGTTGGCCTAGGTCTTACGGGTCCAGGGCCTCAGGGGGCCGGCTGGGGGGCGGTCCTGGCCTTCCACTGCTGCAGGGCGGCCAGGGTGTTGGCCACGTGCAGGTCGGGCTTGAGGTCGGTGTAGGTGTAGAGGATCCGTCCGTCCGGGGTGATGACGTAGGACGTGCGATTGGCCAGCTCCGGCTTGGCGGGCAGGATCGAGTCGTACTCCTTCATGATTTGCTGGTCCGGGTCGGCGACCACCGCGAACTTGCCCTGGCATTCGCTCACGGAGAACCGGTTGAGCGTGGCGATGTCGTCATGGGAGACGCCGATCACCACCGCTCCCAAGGTCTTGAACTGATCCACCGCCTCGGCGAAATCGTGGGCCTCGATGGTGCAGCCGGTGGTGAACGCGGCCGGATAGAAGTAGAGGACAACCGGTCCCTTGCGCAGGCTCGCGGCCAGGGAA
>Ga0302270_10001868_pt1 | contig 20853 bp, 18 predicted proteins | sample III_Bog_E2_3_FD_198773 | JGI IMG/M metagenome (GOLD analysis project Ga0302270, IMG submission 198773) | Peat permafrost microbial communities from Stordalen Mire near Abisko, Sweden - III_Bog_E2_3 | ecosystem: Environmental > Terrestrial > Soil > Wetlands > Peat | place: Sweden: Abisko... | reverse complement strand
GGTGTCAAGGGTCAAGATGAACGCCAAACAACGGCGCCCTTGACACCCCTCCGACCACAACAAGGGCCTTGTTGCGAAAATTAGTTGACAGGAGCCGACGCTGTCATACACGGCGTTACTCGTCCCAGCCGCAATCAACCACGGTGGCTCAGCAAGAGTGGCACTCTATACCGATAGGAAAAATGACCGAGTGGCCCGCAGAGAATGACAGCGGGTGGGATGATGCAGCCATTCAGGCCGTCTGACACCGATTGGCCATCTCACACCGATTAGGCCAACTGACACCGAGCAGGCCTGCTCACACCGAGCCTAGGCGGTTATTTCTTTCCGATCCTGGCGCGCGCGGATTCTTCGGCAATCTGCAAGGCGTCGGATGCTTTGACCTCGAGATCGGGAGTGACGCCCTTCCCTTCACCGCGTGTTCTCTCTCCGATCACGGTTGCGCGCTTCAGCATCTTCAGGTTGCAGGCAAACTGCCCGGCGGCGTCGCCGGTGAGCGATGAGGTCAGGATGTAAACCGGCTTGTTGCCGAGTCTGCTGCCTGGAACAGGCGAGTGGGTTCTGCTTTGCGCAGCGGACCGCGCACCTGGGTTGTACCACGCCGCCGGGCGCTCGAAGAGCCATGAGGCAATCTGCTCCGCCATTTCGGAATCGCCGCCGCGATTCTGCCGAAGGTCGAAGACGATGGCGGTGGTTTCATTCAGGCGGGTCATCGCTCCGTTTGCGCTGGCGCCGCAGGTCGCTGGATCAGGGAACGAATCCAGTTTGAGATACCCGATATTGTGCGGCAGGACTTCGATCTTGGCGAAGTTGCAATTTGGCTGCTTCGCCGTTGGCAGCGTGGGACTGAATGCCAAGGCAGAAAGTCCATTTCGAGATGGAATCGGGTCGCTCTGGTATGCAACCGGGTTTCGCGCATCTGGTTTCGTGCGTTGGAGGTCCGGCGTCGGGCGCGCAACGGAAGGAGTTCCCCCGGCGGCCGTATTGTATGGGCCGTACTGTTTGTTCGGCTGCGTCACCTGCTGAGCGTTCTTTGACCCCTGCTGGTACGGAGGATGCGCGTCCGGGTTTTCGACGGCCGGCTGAATTGCCTTTTGCGGTTTGACGCCTGCCGGTTGGGCCGCAAGAGAATCGGCCTTTTGAATGGCCCCATTTCGCCCGTCACGCGGAACAGAGTCGTCCGCTGGCGGAGATTCATTGCCGGACTGGGCGGAAGATGTGGACCGATTGAGTCTTTCGAGAACGGCTTCGATGGGCGAACGGGAAACGCTCGATTCATCCCACACGGGATAGGTAGCGGGATGACTCAGCACGATGGAAAAGGCGCCCAGCAGAGCCAGGGTAAGAATGCTTCCGAAGAGAAACAATCCAGGCCGCACCGGCTCCGGTTCAAGGAGACGGAAAGTCGGCATTCCCGGCACTCCCTGCGCAATTGGAGAGGCTGGTGGGGAATCGTAGATGTTTCGATAGGCCAGCGGGAGGCCTGCCGCAAGATCGGCCAGCAGACGAATCCAGAGGCGCGTCCTCGGCAACAGTCCGGTTTCCTGCCGATAGAGATCGCGATAGAGTTGAACGGCTTCCTGGGTGTACTTTTCGCGGAAGCGCGAAGGATAGAGGCGCAGAAGGCAGGCGAATATCTTCTCAGACATATTCCCCCCTGAGGATGTTCCTTGCCCGGGCCAAACGCAGCAGGTCGGCGAGTTTCTCGGCTTCGGCGCGCGCCAGCTTACGACCGGTGGAGGTGAGCCGGTAATAGCGTCGCCGCTCACTGGGTGATTCCGATGCTGCGCTGAGATCGACTTCTTCAATCAAGCCCTCTTCAAGGAGCGCCTGAAGGGAGCTGTAGAGCGTCCCGGGACCGAGCCGGATGCGGCCGCCGCTTTGTTCTTCCACCTGGCGCATGATGGCGTAGCCGTGAAGGTCTTCTGCGGCGAGGGCAAGCAGGATTTGGAAGGCGGCGGCGGGCAGAGGGTCAAGCTTTCGTTTGGGCATGGCGGCATCGATCCTCGGTATATCGATGATCGACTGTAATGCCGAAATAATTGGATGTCAAGAGCTGTTTTTCCAAAACTCCATCCCTTGCCGAATTTGATCTGGAATCCATTTTCAAGAGACTCCTCAGCACGGAAAGGAGGCTCAATTCGCCGCAGGGGCTTGGAATGAGGACGTGCCGAAAGGTCTATCAACCAGGGACTTACATCTTGGCGGTGACGCGCCCAGGATGGAGCAATGCCCCACTCACATCTCCGCATCTCTTGACATTTGCACGTTATCATACAAATAATAATATTTGCACAAAAGAGAGCAATATATGGATACCGCAACTAGCCCGCAGCACTATTCGGTCATCCTCGCCGACGTCGTGGGTTCCCGCAAGATTGTGTCCTTCAGCTCTCTGCGCGATGTCCGGCTCGATACGGTGTCCGAACTCCACCTGAAAAATGGCATGATCCTTTCCCCTTACACCGTGACCGCATGGGATGAGTTCCAGGTGATTCTGAGCGGACCGGAGCACATCCCGCGCGTTCTTTTCGACCTGCGCCGTCTTTTTATCCCTTTTAGACTTTGGATCGCCGTTGGTATGGGGTCAGCGAGCGGCGTCGATCGGCAGCCAATCAACAAATACGCTGGTGGAGAGGCTTTCGAGCGCGCGAGAGCATCGGCCGATCACATGAAGTCCCGGTCACAGAAGTACCGCATCCTCACAAATTTCGAAACCGGCAACACGGACTTTGACACCATCGCCAACACCATCTACCATTTGCAGGATTCGCTTCTTGAAGGCGGAACAGAAAAGCAGTGGGCCACGATCAATTTGCAGGAATTAACTCACAGCATGGAGCAAACAGCCCAACGGTTAGGACTCAACATCTCAACCGTTTCGCGGAATCTCAAACGGGGATATTATTGGCATCTGGTTGAGACCATCGACGCCATGGAGCGCATTGTGAAGATGCATTTCTAGTATGTATATTTCTGTGCAAGTCGAGGAATAGGCACATTTCCATGCAATCGATGCCCATCACCGCCATGGCGCTGCTCCTGGCCCACCTGCTCGGCGACTTCCCTCTTCAATTGGAATGGATTTCCAAGAACAAAGGCTCAAACCTTCGAGCCCTGTTTCTGCATGGCGCGACTCATTACTTGCTTGCATGGGCATGCTTGCTGTTCTTCACGCCAGTCTACGGGCTCTCCATACTCAACCACCTGTTAATCCTGGGATACATCACCACTCATCTGCTCGTCGATAAGCTCAAATGCAGGCTCACCTCGCGCAAAATCTTGCGCGACGATTCAAAGACCTTCCTGCTCGATCAACTGCTCCATGTGGCCGTTCTTACGTGCGTCGCCATCCTCCTAACCTGGGATCGGAATCAGGCCGGCCAACTCATTGAACATATGGCGGAATGGATGCCCACCAAAGCGCATGTCCTAGAGGTCGCGATTGTCTACGTTGCGGTTGTCTTTGGCGGGGGCAGCTTGATTCGAAATCTCACGAAGGGCTTGGTCAAGCACACTCCAGCCAACCCCGGGGACGACTTGCCCAACGCTGGCCTCTACATTGGATGGCTCGAGAGGCTGCTGGTGCTCACTGCGATTGCGGTACAAACTCCTACCTTGGTCGGCCTGATCCTTACCGGCAAGTCGATTGCCCGTTTCCCTGAATTGAAAAACGCAAGTTTCGTCGAATACTTTCTCATTGGCACGCTCCTGAGTCTTTTCCTATCCCTTCTAGGCGGAATCATCTTGCACCAACTCCTCTACGGAACAGTCTCGCTCAAATAGGACACTCCCGGGGCGCCTGTCGCCCCAGTACTACAGTTGTACTTCGCCAGAATGCTCGAAGAGAACAAGGGCCCGGGCCTGAAGGCCCCTGCTCCCTCCGTAATTGTCGATCTACAACTGTAGTACTAGGGCATCTTCTGAAATCGCAAAGCCTGAATTCTCGGATTCGGTTGCGGGGCACCACGCAAATAGGCCGAGCTGTCTGCCCGGCCTATTTGCAATCAGGAGTTTCAGTTTCGGAGAGGCCTACTTGGCTTCGTTGCCGGTGAGGCGGAAGGTGATGGTGCCCCAGAAGAGGCGTGCGCGCATCTGCACGGGCAGGTGGCGTTCGTCGTCGGTGTACCAGATCCAGATGTTGCCGCGATTCTTTACCACGCCGGCGTCGGCGGTGGGCTGCGCGCGGAGCGTTTTGAAGGTGCCGAGCGGGGTCTTGATCTCTTCGCGGCCTTCGACCTTCATGGTCACGGGCACAATACGCATGGCATCCACGACCGGGAGGACAAAATTATGTCCCAACTCGATGTTCTGCGAGGAGGAGTAGAAAACGCCGGTCAGCAGGTCGGTAACGCAGCCGGGGATGGCCGATTCGAGGTGCTTGGAGAGCCCAGTGACCTGGTTCTTTTCGTCCAGGATGGAGCGGCCCTGGCCGTAGTCCAGCCGCAGCGTGGAGTTCACCTGGCGGCGACCTTCGACGGTTTGCTTGTTGAAGTCGTAAGTGCAGCCCCTGGCCCGATCGAAGTCCGACTGGAAGTGGTCGCTGACGTGGAAGAGGAGGTTGATGGCGCCGATGGTGTCGGCCGTGGCGGTCAGGCGCTCGCGGTCTCCAGCCTGCTCAAAGTGCAGCACGGCGGTTCCGGCCGGAAAAACCCGCCAGTCGACGGAGTAGGTGAGGGTCTGTTTCTGGGGAAAGCTGAAGCCCGCGCGCGGAGGCGTGAGGGGCGGCGCCTGCTGGCCGTGAGCCACGGCGGCCAAAGCGAGGGCGCAAAGGATGTTTGCTACCGTCGTGCACGTCTTCACGGTCAGGCATTGCTCCTTCAAAAAATCGTCTGTTGATTGGACTGCTGTAAACCGAAAACCGCTCATCGGACCCCGAGCGAGAACGCCGCCAGCACCGGCCGAAGAAGAAGCAGGCTAAGGTAGAGCAGTACTGCTCCTATAGCAGCATTGTACTCGCGGTGGCGGAGGTAAAGCGAAAGCGAGAAGGCGCCGTTTCCCGTTTCGAGGCGGGACGTACGGGCCGGGGTGAACCGCGGAATCAGCCGGGGAACCCGTTGGCAGTAGGCATCGAAATCGGGGAAGGTGGCGCGCAGAAAGCGCTCTTCTGAGGCGATGACCGGCACGTAGATCACGGCAAAGCCCAGGGCCAGCACCAGGGCCACCGGCCAACTGAGCAGCGCCACGGCAAAGCCGGCTGCGATGAGAATGGAACCGAGGTAGAGCGGGTTGCGGGTGTGCGCGTAGGGGCCGGTTTGGGTGAGTTCGCGGTTTTTTTTCACGTAGCCGGCGGCGTAACCGCGCAGCCAAAGGCCGGGCAGCACCAGGGCCAGGCTCCAGATCACTGCGGCGGGGTGGGGCTTTCCGTGCATCAACTCGTAGAGGTAAAGGGCCGCCGTGAGAAAACCCAGGGGAACGCGGATGCGCCGGGCCACCTGCTGCCAGCGGGAGATCCAATCCGGACGGGAAGGGGCGGGCGAAGGGGCCTGGACAGGGCTGATCTGCGGAGAAGCGGGTTGCTGCGGGCTGTCTTGCTGGGTCATAAGGAAATCTCGGAGGCTGATTCAGGATAAAGCAGCTCGATGGCGGCCTGCATGACCGTTTTAGGCTCGATGGTGAGAAGGCCCGGCTCCGGATCTGCGCGGCGGGTGTGGTCGCGGCGACTGTCAGGGCTGCGCAGCACCTTGAATCGGGTGCCGAAAGGGCCGTTGCGGCTGGGGTCGGTGGGGCCGTAGATGCCCACCACCGGGCGGCCCAGGGCGCAGGCCAGGTGGAGCGGGCCGGTGTCGCCGGCGATGGCCAGGGCAATGCGGCGGGTGAGGGCGATCAACTGGGCCAGGGTGCAGACGACCGGGGTGGCTGCGCCTCCCGAATGCGCGACGATGGCCTCAGCCAGTGGCTCTTCGCCCGGGCCGACGTTAACCAGCACGCGCAAGCCTCGTTCGGCGAGGCCGCGGGCCACGTCGGCATAGCGCTCCACCGGCCAGCGCTTGGCGCCCCAGCCGGCGCCGGGATTGATGAGTACGGCCGAATGACCTCCGGGGGGCAAAATGGTGTCGGCCCAGGCCTCGGCGGTGGGGTCCACTGGGAGCCAGGGGCGCACCGGCGCGAGTTCATCGCCGACAATGGCCGAAGCCAGTTCCAAGTCCTGCTGGATGACGTGCGCGCCGCGGGTGGCGACGGTCTGCGAAAAGAACAAGGAAGCGGCCCGCTCGCGCGGCTCGGCCTCGCCGATGAGCCGCCGGGTACCTGCCAGCCGCCCGACCACCGCCGACCGCACGGCCCCTTGCAGGTCGATCACCGCGTCGTAATCGCAACTGCGGAGTGCCCTGCGCAAAGACATGATTTCATGGAGGGTTTGGAGGCTCAGCGGGGCCTTGCGCCATCGTTTGGTAGGAGCGAAGTGCAAACGGTCGACCAGCGGCTGGGCGTTGAGCGGGTCTGCGGTCCGGGATGGCCCAATGCGCAATCCTGAGGAGCGTCCGGGGCTGTTTTCAGTGGCCAGCAGGGAGCGCCACTGGGGTTCTACGACCCAGTCGATGATCCAGCCGGGATGGTCCATGCGCAGCGCCGTCACCGCGGGCAGCGCGTGGAGGATGTCGCCCATGGCCCCCAGCCGGACCACCAGCAAGCGAAACTTGGATTGGGTCTGCAAGGTCTGATTTTCTCACAGGGGCGCGTTGGCCGGGCGGGGCGTGATGCGGTCCACCAGCCAGTCGATGGCCGCGCCTTCGTCCTCGATCTCGACGGTGAGGCGCGCCGTGAGAAGCGGCAGGGTCCTGGGAAAGGTGTCGGCGAGCTTGCCCAGGCGAACCAGGTCCTTTTCCGTGGTGACGAGCGCCGTGGCTCCCGCACCGCGAGCATCGGCGAGCAGGTGGTCGAGGATAGCGGGGGTGTAGCGGAAGTGGTCAGGAAAGGCGAGGCGGGCGGCCAGGTGCAGGCCCTGGGCTTCAAGGCCCTGGAAGAACTGTTCGGGGCGCGCAATGCCGCAGAAGGCGGCCACTGGACCGGTGACCGCGGGAACCTCCATGCGCCGCCGCAGCTTCCACACCGGCCCTTGCCAGCCCCAGTGGCGCAGGGCGCGCTCCAACTCCTTATCGCCGGAGGGCAGGGCGACCACGGTGGCGCGGTGGATGGCGCGACGCGGCTCGCGCAGGTTGCCCGCCGGCAGCAGCCAGTCCTGCCAGTCGCGGCGATCGAGCAACAGAATGTCTACGTCGCGCGCCAGTTGGCGGTGCTGAAAGCCGTCGTCGAGGAGGTGGATGGCGGGAGAGGCAGGCTCGATCTCTGGAGTGGCAAAGGGGTTGGAAAAGGGTGCGGCTTCAGAAGGGTACGCCTCGGTGGCTTGAGCTTCCGGCACAGACGCCGCCTCCAACCGCGATTTACGCTGGTCCGCTTCAGCCAGCCGGCCGGCCTGGTAGCGTTGGGAGGCGACGTAGACCGGAACTTCAGCCGCGCGCGCAATCAGAAGTGGTTCATCGCCGAAGTCGGCAGCGGTTCCATTGGGATTGACCCGAGCGGCAAGCCCGGTTTGACGGCCGTAGCCGCGGGAAAGCACGTCTACATGAAGGCCGCGCCCGGCCAGGGCCCTGGCCAGCGCGATCGCCAGAGGGGTTTTGCCGGAACCGCCGGTCGAGAGGTTGCCGATGCTCACCACCGGAAACCCCAGCCGTCGAACCGGTTCCAGCCCCACGATCTGGCGCAGGTCGCGCAACCCCAGCCCCAGGCGGTAGAGCGGATTGAGCGGGGCCAGCAGGCGGCGCCACGCAATGTGCTTTTTCATGCAGGCTTCTCCGCGTTCGATTTTGCCAGCAACGCCTTCAGCGCTGTCACCGAGCGATCGGTTGCCCCGGCCTGGCTGGCGAAGACGCGCCGCGCCCGTTCGCCCATTCCGGCGGCCTCGCCGCGGTCCTTCAGCAGCCCGGCCAAGACTTCGGCCAGATTGTCTTCCGTGGCAATGCGCAGCGCCTGGTGCGCCAGAAGGTCTTCCGTGATGGCGCGAAAATTCGCGTAATTCTGACCCATGACGATGGGAACCCCGAACTGCGCCGGCTCCAGCGGATTGTGGCCTCCAGCCGGGATCAGGCTACCGCCTACAAAGGCAACCGCCGCCAGCGAGTAAACCGAAGCCAGTTCGCCAATGGTGTCGAGCAGAACGATCTCTCCCGGGACGAGAGGCTCGGAGGCCTTGCGCGGGCCCCACTGCGAGCGCAACTGCCAGTTCGCGCCCTCACTGCGCAGCAGAGCCGCAACGGCGGCGAAGCGCTCCGGATGGCGCGGGGCGAGAACCAGAACCAGCTGCGGATCGGTGGCCAGGAGCTTTGGCCAGGCTTCCAGCAGAGCGGCCTCTTCGCCATCGAGAGTGCTGCCCGCCACGACGAAGCGCAAATCCACTGCCAGCGCCTTGAGAAGGCGAGTGGCTTCAGCTTCCTCGACGGCACGCACATCGAATTTAAGATTTCCGGCCACCGAGACCCGTTCCGGCCGGCAGCCGATGGCCTTCAGGCGCTCCGCGTCCGTTGCGGTCTGGGCCAGGACGCAGTTGAGCCGCCAGAGAAATGGCCTCCAAAGCCCACGCAGCAGCCGGTAGCGCGGCCAGGAGCGGTCCGAGATGCGGGCGTTGACCACTGCTACCGGAATTCCGCGGCGCGCACAGGCGTTGAGCAGATTCGGCCAGAACTCGGTTTCGGCCAGGATGAGCAGTTCGGGGCGCAGGGCGTTCAGGTAGGCGCGGACGGCCCAGGGCAGGTCCAGCGGGCAATAGAAAACGCGGTCGGCGCCGAAGCGCTGGCGGGCCAGGTCCTGTCCGGTGCGGGTGGTGGTGGAAATGACCAGGCGGTGCTGCGGAAAGGCGTGGACAAGTTCGCCTGCCAGACGGCTCACGGCCAGCACTTCGCCTACCGAGACGGCATGGAGCCAAATCACCGGCCGTTCGGCGTCCAGACCGGCAGGCTTTTCGAGCTTCCGGGGAACCTGGCCCAGACGCTCCAGAAGCCCCTCGCGATACTTTTGCGTGGTAGCCATCTTCCACAGCCACCAAGGCGCACCCAGGACCAGGGCCGCCAGCAGAGCCAGGTTGTAAAAGAAGAGAATCATGCGATACCGAACGAACCTTCCCCCGGTCTAACCCTCAAATGATACAGTCGAGCACGATGAGGACCCTGCGGGCAATTCCGCTCTTCCTGCTCTGGCTGGCGCTGCCGGGCCTGGCTACCGACCGCACGCCGCCTGCAGTGCAGCCTGCGACCACGTTTGCCGACGTGGAGGTTCACGACCAGGAAAAGGTGGCCATTGCCGCCGAACCTTACGATACGCGCGAAAAAGAGGCCATCTTCCGTGTGGATTACCTGGCCCATGGCGTTATGCCAATCCGGCTGATCGTGACCAATTTGGGTGACCATCCTATCAGCCTGCGCGATGCCCGGATTCTGTTTCTGACCGCAGCCGGAGACAAGATCCAGGCCGCGGAGCCGGAGGACGTGGAGCGGCTGATGACGCGGAAGGAACGTGAGGGAAAGAAGATCCCCATGCCCGGCCCCATTCCATCGATCAAACTGAAGCCCAAGGCCAGCAACAAGGAGATCGAGCAGGACTTTGAAGCCTTCGAGTACGGAGCCCTGGTGGTGGAGCCGCACACGACGCGGGCGGGATTCCTGTTCTACGACGTTTCAGATATGGACCATCCACTGGAGGGGGCCAAGCTGCACCTGCACAAGCTGCGCGACTCCGCGGGGAACGAACTCTTCTACTTCGAGATTCCCTTCGACAAGTATCTCAAGTCGAAGTCCAGCCAGATGAACTGAGGCGGTTGTTTTGCTGGGAGCGCGTGTGGTGAATCCGAATTTCGTTGAAGAACAAATGCAGGTCCTTCGACTGCGATTGGCGCCTAACCACCCCAGCGACGAAGACCTGTCGCCGGGGACCCCGGTCACGCGCCAATCTCCGTTCAGGATGACAGATTGTTTGCTGATCTCCGCTTGGCACTACAGTTGTACTTCGCCAGAATGCTCGAAGAGAACAAGGGCCCGGGCCTGAAGGCCCCCTCTGTTTTACGGCTGTTTCAGGGGCCTGAAGGCCCCTGCTCCCTCCGTAAAGGTCGATCTACAACGTGCAGCGACAGGTTGACCGCGTCCAGGAGTTTTCCGGAGGGATCGTTGAAATATTCCCAGAACATGATGCCGCCGAGCCGTTGAGCCCGTACATAGTGACCCTTGATGGTCAGCGACTGCGGATCGTCGTAGGAGACGAAGACATGTTCCTGCTCGTTGTAGAGATAGGGCGCTGAAGCGTCGGAATCCCAGTAGCGCACAAATCCCCGCGTAAGCAATTCCTCAGGGCGCAGGGCAGGCCACGGCGAGTCTTTTGGCAGAGCTTTACCAGGTTGAAACAGGCCGTGATTGGCCGGTCCTACATCGCCCCACATCCGGGCATAAAACGGCACGCCGAGCAGGATTTTGGCTGCCGGGACACCGGCATGCTCAAAGGCCTTCACGGCGGCGTCCGATGAGGTGTGGCGAACATCCTGCGGATTGGCGTAGAGAGGCGCATTGTGGCCGGTGAGCGCGTCGACGCCAGCCTCGGTAAAGTCGTAGGTCATCAGGTTGACGGTGTCGACATACTTCGCCACTTCCGCCATTTCCGTGTTGCCCAAAAACTCGTCGGAAGCACCCGCGGCAATGGTCAGATAGAGTCGCTTGTGAGTTCGGCTGGTTTCCTGGTTGAAGGCGGAGCGGAGTTCCTTGAGCAGCAGGGTGTAGTTCTGCTTGTCTTCGGGGCGGAAGCGGTTCCCGGCGCCGACGCTGCCCGGATACTCCCAGTCGATGTCGAGCCCGTCCAGGTGATTGCGGCCGAGAAAATCAAGCACGCTCTGGAGGAAGACCTGGCGGCTGGCCGGGGTAAGCGCCATGTCGGAGAAGCCGCCCGACCAAAGCCATCCGCCGACGGAAACCAGGATCTTGAGCGATGGATCTTCGCGCCGGAGCGCGTGGAGAAACGCAAAATTCTGCTCGTCCGAGGGATAGCCGGAGACGAGGCGGCCATCCTGAATATTGGCGAAGGCGTAATTGATGCGGTTCAGGCTTTTGTTGCGGATCTGGCCAGGCTGGAGAACGGCGCCACGCGGAAAGACGTAGCCCACCACCACCGGTTGGGAGGGGGCAGCAGCCGCCAGCGCGCAAAGGGCGGGCAGCGCGAGCGCCGCGCCGAGAAGAAAAACACGGTATGGCTTCATCTCACTGCCTTCCTGGTTTCGCTTTGGTTCAGGACTCGTAATAGGTAGCTGTGGTGGTATCGGTCTCCCAGATGGTGCAGTCTTTTACCCGCACGCGGCCCTGGGTCATGGTCGCAAGCTCTTCGTTGGTCTGGTCGTAGAAGTATTTAGCCAGGTTCTCGGCGGAGGGATTCAGCACCGTGAAGGGCTCCAACTCATTGAGCATCTGGTGGTCGATGCGCTCGATGACCGGGTGCAGAACGCGCTTGAGGAGTTTGAAGTCCAGCAGCAGACCGGCGTGATCGAGTTCGCGGCCGCAGAGGGTTACGCGGACTTTGTAGTTGTGGCCGTGCGGGTTTTCGCACTTGCCCTGGTAATTGCGGAGGAAATGTCCGGAGGAAAATCCGGCCTCCACGGTGACTTCATACATCGGTGTCTGCTCGATTCTGTGGGGGAAATGCGTCCTGTTTCCATTTTAAGATCTGCCACGCCGTTTGCGCCGGGCGGCGAGCCTGTTCTCGCGGCTGCGCCGGTCCACCTGTTCGAAGAGATGCGTCATCACGCCGACCAACGCCGACGCCAGGGCCGCCAGCAACAGAAAAAGCGCCACCGTGCGCCACAACGACCCGACGGCCGGCAACCCGGGCTGAAAGCTCGAAGGCGCCAGCGCCATGCCTGCCGAAAGCAGCGCGAAGAAGGCCAGCGTGGCCGCCAATATGTAGAAGTTGCGCGACATCATCACGATCACGAAAGGTGGAGGAAGCCCGTCGAACCTAATGCGATTCTACGCGGAAGCGCGCGGCGAAACTTTTCTGTTGTGGCCCGACCCTGCGGCGGCGATCGACCCCGGGTCTCTGCGCCTGGATTCTTGATCGCAGGGTGGAAAAGTGTACCCTGAAGCCTGGAGTGTTCTTCGATGCGTTTGACTGCAATTCTGCTTTGTTCGGCGGCCCTGGTGGGCGGTACTGTTTCGGCTCAGGCGCAGGCAGCGCCGCCCAAGGTCTCTGAGGCAAAGGGCGCCGCGCACCTGGTGTTGCCGCCGATTCCCAAGGCGCTGCTGCCGGAGGCTTTTGCCGGATGGGTGGTGGCGGAATCGCCCAAAAAGCTCACGGACGCGTCCCAGGCCGACCCGGCCAATGCGGCGGTTCTGAAGGAATTCGATTTTACCGACGCCGAGACGGCTGACTACAAGCGCAGCGGCGAGACGCTCAATCTGCGCGCCCTGCGCTTCCACGACGCCAGCGATGCATACGGCGCGTATACGTTCTACCGCCAGTCGGGCTGGCCCAAGGAGAAGATCGGCACCGGCGCCGCCTCGAACCACAACCGCGTGCTCTTCTGGGTTGGCAATACTGTGGTGGATGCGAATTTCTCGCGCATTGGACCCATGTCGGGCTCGGAACTGCGCGAACTGGCTGGCCAGTTGCCGCTGCCGGAGGGCAGCCGTGCGCTGGCACCGCCCATCCTGGCGAACCTGCCGCAGGACTCTCTGGACGGGCAGACCACGCATTACGCGGTGGGCCCGGCGGGCTATGCCGGCGCGGGAGGCGTTTTGCCGCCGGGACTGGTGGACTTCGACCGTGGCGCGGAAACAGCGACCGCAAACTATACGCTGCGCTCGGGCGTGGCTACGCTGACCATCATCGACTATCCCACGCCGCAGATGGCTGCCGCCATGGAGCCGAAGATTCGCGCTTACATCCAGTCGGGCAAAGCCACGGGAGGCAAGCAGGCCCAGCCGGTCTGGCCGAAGCCGTTGCAGGATTCCGATCTGGCGTCGCTTGAAGTGCGCCGGAGCGGGCCGCTGGTGGCCGTGGTGAGCGGGGACGCTATTCCCGACGAGAGCCACAAGTTGCTGCAAACGGTTCATTTCGAATCCGATCTGATGTCGGTTCCTCAGCCGACAGAGTCGGAAGTGGCGAAGACAGGGAAGCTTCTGTTGGGAATTGCCACGCTGGTGGGAATTGGATCTCTGGCTGCGGTGCTGTTGGGATTCTTTCTGGGCGGCTTCAGGGCGCTTTATCGGATCTCGCGCGGCAAGCCGGCATCCTCCGTGTACGAAGAGGAGTTCATCAGTCTGAACCTGAATTTTCGGGACTGAGCGGAGAAAAATTGCCGAGAACTGAGAGACGCATCCCCAGGGTTATCGGAGTGGAAAACCTGTGGAAAAACGGGACGAAACCAGAGGAAACACCCCGAAAAGACGGTACATGGCAGGAACAAAAAGGCGAAGATAAATCGAATACGCCCTCCGCGCTGCCTGAAGCGGCCATGTGCCAAATAACTGATAATAAACAATTTATTTAGCGCTCGATTTGTTCTTGACACTCCCTTCCACCGCCCCTACTATGCAGCCAGAAAGTTCTGATGGTTTTGCCTCCGTTGGAACTATTCTCCCTGAGGATGGAGCTGCCCTGTTGCCGGGCGGCTCCTTCCGTTTTTGGAGACTTTTCCCCTGTGCAGGCAAACCGAGGAGGTTTTTACCGCAAGGAACCGGCGCTGAAGTCGGCAATCATGGCGCGGAAGACGACCAGGGCGGTGACCGTTAGCGCGGCCAGAAGGCAGGTCCAGAAGCCGAGGCGGCTGAAGGAGACAAAATGCGTGGCCTGCGCCTCCGTAAAGGTGAAACCAGCCTGGTCGGGCAGGAGTGCGCGGACCGCCACCGCGAGCAGAAACCCCGCGGCCCATACGATCGCGATGCGGAAGGCAAGCTGAAAGGTCAGTTCCATGTTTTTCCTCTGGCCGCTGGGATGCGCAGGACAGGCGGCAACATTGCCTCAAGGCTGAACTTTACCGGAGACGGGCACAACGATACAATCGAATAGCAGGCCGAAGTAGCTCAGTTGGTAGAGCAGCTGATTCGTAATCAGCAGGTCGTCGGTTCGAGTCCGACTTTCGGCTCCATACTCAAGCAACACAAAAAAGAACGATTGTTCGCCAGAAAGGCCTCTCCGGTTGGAGAGGCCTTTCTTTTTCGGTGGCTGATTTCCAGGCTGCGGGTTCAATCGGCGGCGGTGAGGTTGTAGCCCAAGAGAACGATGCGCGGATGCTCGCCGCGGGTGTCGGCGTTCTGAACTTCGACAAGAATGGTTTTGCTTTCGCCGGGCATGAGCGCGATGTAGTTGTCTGTGCAGAGAGCGGGCAGGATGGGATCGCCGGACTTCTCGCGTACCGCTTGGACGCGGACCATGAGCGCGGGAGTGGCGGAGGCATTGTGCAGCCGGGTGGTAATCTGCCACAGCGCGCCGCGCCGCTGAACGCTGGTTTTGGCATCCACCCGAGCAAGGGCCAGGGTGCGAATGCCCTGGTAGTCCTCCTCGGCGAGGCCGTGCAGGTAGAAGTTGGAGGAGAGTTCCTTGCCACCGCGAGTGAGGGTAAGGCGGATGAAGTGGGTGCGCGAGAGCCCGGCCGGGTAGGTCATCTGGAGGGGCGAGACCGTGCTGTCTTCGCGGCTGTCGAGGGTCGCGCTCTTTTCCCATTTCAAGGTGCCGTCGAGATTCAGCACTTCGGCGTGCGCGCTGAGGCCGGGCTGGTCGCCAGCGCTGTAGTTGACCACTTCGACTTGATCGGTGGCGGCGTTGCATTGGATGTGCAGCGGCTCGGCGCCCTTTTTCGCGCCGTAGTAGCCCGCGTCGGTCGCGAAGAAATAGTCGTAGGTCTGCCACAGCAGCGATGGCCAGGCGGGATGGCTCATCCAGATCAGCAGGCCGAGGCGGTTTTTGCTTTGGCCCTCGTACATTCCGCGGTAGGCGTTGTAGTCGACGAATTGAGCCAGGCGCATCCAGTCGGCGAGGTTGGCCGCGCCGCCGTACTGCTGGTCGATTGCGTCCTTGAAGGGGTTGCGAGGATAGAAGTCGTGCAGGGGCCACTGGCTACCCTGCGGCCACATGGCGGATTCCGGCATGGTGCGGCGCAGGCTGTCCATCTCGACCACGTTGGGCGCGCCCATTTCGCTGTGCATCTTCTCAGGAGCGTGTTGGAAGTAAAACTTCAGCGGCTCGACGCGATAGGGGCCGTGCCCGCTGACCGGGCCGTCGGCGGAGCTGGAGATAAAGTGCGAGCCGGGCTCGAGCGTGGCCACGAGCTGGCGCAGGCCATCGTCGATCTGCGGCGGCGGAAAGCCCTCGTTGCGCCCGCAGAAGAGGCCCAGCGAGGCGTGGTTGCGAATGCGGAGGAGATAGTCTTTTGCGTTGGCGAGAAAGAGCGCGTTGTCGTCGGGGTCGGGGCCGTCCCATGGATTGGCGAGCCAGAAATCCTGCCAGACCACCACGCCATTGCGGTCGGCAGCCTCGTAGAATGCCGCGTCGCCGGTTTGGCCCACCCAGTTGCGAATCATGTTGAAGTGCTCGTCGCGGTGATAGCGCAAAGCGGTTTCGTACTCGCGCGCCCGATAGCGCAGCATGGATTCGGGGAAGCCCCAATTGCCTCCGCGGGCGATGAAGCGACGTCCGTTGATCCACATTTTCAGCACGCCGCCGTCTTCTGAGTAGGTGAACTGGCGAATACCGGCCTGGAAGGAAGTTTGGTCGGAGACTTTTCCGTCGGCGACGAAGCTCAACGTGACGGGATAGAGGTTGGACTCGCCGTAACCGACCGGCCACCAGAGCCTGGGGTTGGTCAGATGCAGGGAAGGCTGGGCAGAGGGTGTGAGTTCGACAGTCTTTGTCGCGGACGCTTCGAGCGTGATCGGGGTCTCGACCGTTACGCTGCCGAAGCGGGCCCGCAAGGTGCCGGAGACCGGGTGCGCTTCCTGGTTGCGCAGCGTGGCTTGAAGGTTCACATCGGCATGAGTGGTGTCCGGCAGCGGCAGGGTGGTGGTGACCAGAGGATCTTCAAGGGTGACAGCGCCGCTGGAGCGGAGCGAGACATTGCTCCAGATGCCGGTGTTGCGCCCGCGGATGGTCGAGATCCAGTCCCATCCGACGGAGGCGTGGTAGGTGGGGTTGTCGCGGCCCAGAGCGCCTCCATTCACGGTTTCGCCTGCTTTGTCCTTGATGCTTCCGGGATTGGCATTGCCTAAAATCCGCACGGCCAGCGCGTTCGAGGCGCCCGCGTGAACCAGGGAGGTGACGTCGAAGCGGCCGCGCATGAAGCCGCCGTCGATGCGGCCGACTTTTTGGCCGTTGAGATAGATTTCGGCCTTCCAGTTGATGCCGTCGAAGTTGAGCCAGAGGTGCTGGTGCGGTTGCCGGGCGGGGGGTGCGATGAACTCGTCGCGGTACCAGAAGTCCGCGCAGAAGAAGGAGTCGGAGATGGCGTACTGATTGTCGCCGAAGTCGGGGTTGGCGATGGCTTCGTCGTTGAGGTAGCTGGTGAGGACGGTTCCCGGTACAGTGGCGATGATCCAATCCTTGTCAATGAAGCCGGGCACGGAAATCTGTTCGCCGCTCGCCTCGACCAGCGAAGCGCGCTGCAGGCGCCAGTTTCCGCCAGCCAGTTCGAGAGATCCATCCGGCTGCGCTGCAGGCGCCGGCTTGGCCACGGCGACCGGGCCGCCGCGACCGAAGACTTCCAGTTCGCTAAGAATGTAGCGGCTGCCGCGCTCGGCTGGCTTTGTCATCAGAATGCGGACGTAACGGCCATGCGCGGGTTGGGCCAGGTGAATGTCGTCGTCGAGACTGCTCGAGGCGGGCAGGGGCTGAATTGTCTGCCATTGGGTTGTGTCGTTCGAGATCTGGATTGCGCCCTCGGCGGCGCGGCGAATCCAGGCCAGCGCGACGCGGTCGAAGGTACAGACGGCTCCCAGGTCGACGGAAACCCACTCTTCGCCGCTGCCCGCGCTCATCCAGGCGCTGGCGAAGTGCACGGGGCCGGCGACGCGCACTTCCTGAACCTTATTGAAGAGCACGACTTCGGCGACGCCCCAGGTGTGGACACTGGCGGCCGAGAGCTGGATGCGGTAGCTCCGGAAGCGGGACGGGGTAGTGAAGGCGATGGACTGCTTGAAGCTGGGGCCTTCGGACTGCATGTCGGGCCACTGGTCGCCTGTTGCGCGTCCCAGATCCGTCCATGTGGAGCGGTCGTCCGAGCCTGAAACGATGTAGGTCCAGCCCCCGGCTGGAGGTGGTCCGTAGATTTTGCGCAGGTAGAGATCGAGGTGGTCGATCTCGGGAGCCTGGCCGCCGCCTTCAATGTCGAACTGGACCCACGGATGGTCGCCGGTGACGTTGACGGAGGAGACGACATTGCTGTCGAGAAAGAGCTCGCGCTGATTTTTGCCCAGGACGCCAGCGTCGCTTGTGGAGGCAACAATCCACTGCGGCAGTGCTGTTTCCTTGACGCCGTCCGTGACCAGTTGCGCGGTCAGGTTGTAGTCGTAGGCGCTGGATTGATAGGCGGGGCGGTGCAGCGCGAGGTTGCGGTAGGCGTGGGCATCCGGGGCGAGCGAGGGGCCCGTATATTCGCGGGGGTCGCCGGGATAAACGCCGATGCCGCGCGTGTAATCCTGCGCGGAGGAAACCAGGGAGGCAGCAAGAATCAACAGAGCGAAGGACTTCACGTTTTCTCCGGGCTACGAGGCAGAAAGGAAGGACGGAGTGTATGGCGGGAAACTGGGATCCGCTCCCTATGAATAAAAAGGTTGAACGAAGAGTTTTAGGAACACAATCAGCAAGTTAGCTTCCGCTTTGCGGAAATTGCGAGTTAGCGAGTGGACGGCTGTTCATCTCAGCCATAGCTCATCGTGGCGAGTCGGGCTGCTTCTACGCGACAGGACAGGATGAATGGCGAACGCGCAAGTTTACGCCCCGGTCCTGGCGGCCCGCAACCATCGCTCGACATCGAGTTTTTTGGGCAGCCCGGAAAGGCCCCTGCCGCTCTATCTCCAGCGAAAGATGCGCAATGAAACCATGAACGGCACCACCAGCCATGCGAAGAGAATCACCACCGGCGCAACCTGCTGGCTGAGATTCATGCCTTGCAGCATGTTGCCGCGCAGGGCGTCGATGGCCGCGGTCAGAGGGAGGGCACGGACAATGGGCTGCACCACCGAGGGAAAGCGCGTGGCGGAAAAGAAGACTCCGGAAAGAATCCACATGGGCAGCATTACCAGGTTCATCAAGCCCGAGGCCGCTTCCATGGTCTGCGCGCGCGAGGCCACCAGCAGGCCCAGCGTAGAGAACGACAGCGAGGTCAGCACGCAGAGAAATCCCAGTTCCCAAAGCGAGCCGCGAAAGGGCACGCCGAAGACCAGCCGTGCAAATCCGAGGAACACGACCACCTCGACGACCAGCATGACCAGCCGCGAGAGCAGAAACGACATGAGGTATTGCCAGCGGGGCATGGGTGAGGCCACCATGCGCTTGAGGAGCTTTTTCTGCCGGGCTTCGACGATGGAGAAGCCCAGCCCCCACATGGCCGAGCCCATCAGGTTCATTCCCAACAGACCCGGAACTACAAAGTCGATGTAACGTGCGCCGGTCTCGTGCACCAGTTGGTTCTGGGCAGGCAGCGCCTCGCGCTGGCCGGAAGCGATCTGAATGGCGCGGTCCGCGACTAGGCGCGCGGTGTGGGCATCGGGATTGGTGTCGTCGTATTTGTAGGTGACGCCGCCGGGCCGCTCGATGGCGAGCAGCAGAATCTGCCCTGTGGCCAACTCATGCGTGCCTTGCGCTTCGTCCATGGTCGAGGCGGTGAGGCCCTTGTCGCGGTTCAAGGCTGCGGTGAGTTGCGGAGTGGTGGCGGCTACCTGCAGCACATCAGCTGGCCGGTTGCGAAAGGCGATTCCCAGGCCCACCGCCAGCAGAATGGGAAAGAGAAAAACCCAGAAAATGGCCTCCGGTTCGCGCAGAAACAGGAGGAAGCGGGTGATCGTCAGTTGATAAAGGGAGCTCTCCTCGAGGTTATTCATCGCGCAGATTCCTTCCTGTCAGGCCAACGAAGACATCTTCAAGGGTTGCGGAGTGGGTGCGAAACTCGCTCAGATGCAGACCCTGTTCGCGGAGCGCGGAGAAGATGCGCGGCACCGTGGTGTGCATCTCGGTGACGGAAAGCTGGTGTACGCCCGCGTCCACGCGATGCGATTGAATGCCGGGAATGGCGGTGAGCAGCGCGGGATTTACACCGCCGTCGCCCGCTGCGCCGCCGGTCACGGCGAATTCGACAATGTGGTCGCCGCCTACCGAGGCAATCAGTTGCTGCGGCGTTCCCAGGGCAATGACCCGGCCGTGGTCCATGATGGCGACCCGGTCGCAGAGGCGCTCCGCTTCGTCCATGTAATGCGTGGTGAGGATGATGGTTCGACCGGCGTGCTTCAACTGGTCGACGAGATCCCAGAGGTGACGGCGGGCCTGGGGATCGAGGCCGGTGGTGGGCTCGTCAAGAAACAGCAGCTTGGGATTGCCGACCAGGGCGCAGGCCATGGCCAGGCGCTGCTTTTGCCCGCCGGAGAGCCGGCCGACGCGCGCGCTGCGCTTCTCTTCCAGTTGCGCCTGCTCAGTGGACTCATCCAGCGATAGGCCGCTGCGATAGAAGCTGCGGAAGAGACGCAAAGTCTCCTCCACCGTGAGCTTGGCTGGAAACTCGGTCTGCTGCAACTGAATGCCGATCTGGTGGCGCAACTCGACCGGCGAGGTTTCCCAGGTCAATCCCAGCAGAGTCACCGTTCCGACATCGGCCGGCGTCAGGCCCTCGCAAATCTCGATGGTGGTGGTTTTGCCGGCGCCGTTTGGTCCCAGCAGGCCGAAACACTCTCCGTAGGCGACCTCGAGGTCGAGACCATCCACGGCGACAACGTCTGCATAGGTCTTCCGGATGCCGCGCAGGGAGAGCGCGCCGGGGTTTTCATCGGTTGTTAACCTGTGTAGTACGACCGGTTTGGAGTCAGTCAAGGTGTCCGTCCTGGCTCCAGAGTAAGGTGAATCGACTGTCTCAATCAACCGCTAAATCGCAAGGCGGCGGAATTTCGAGCGTTGCTCTCAGACCGACGCTTCCCGATTGCTGCCGGGGGGAACCGGCGCAAGGACGGTTGCGTATCCTGTTGGTACAGCAAGGAGAACCAGCTATGGGCAGCCAAGCGTATCCCACCCCGCAAGCCGTTTTTTATCAGCAATACGAGTCCGTGCGCCGCGATGAAGTTGTCGGCATTCTGCTGGCCCTTTTTCTGGGCGGCTTCGGCATTCATCATTTTTATTTGCGGCGGACCGGGCTGGGGATTCTATACGCCTGCCTCTGCTGGACGCCGCTGCCGTGGGTTCTGGGCTTTGTCGAGTGCTTCTTCATGCCCGGCCGGGTGCGGGAGTTCAACGCCATCCAGGCCGCGGGCATTGCCGCCATGCTGGGGATTTCCCTGCCGGGATGGGGCGGGCAGCCGGTGAATGTGACGGTCAATGTGCCTTCGCCTTCCACCGCGGTGCAGACGGGCGCATTGCAGGCTTGCGGACGCTGCGGCCAGACCAATACGCCGGGGGCGCGCTTCTGCTCGGCTTGCGGGGGGGCGCTTTAGGAGGCTGGACTATGGAAGGGACCAGGGAACGACAGCTCTCCGCGGCTGGAACCGTGCCCCTGAGGCAGTAGAGTGAGCGTGGACCGGGAGGTCCACGCTACAGCCGACCAGGAGGTTGATTACATGACAGCGCCGGCTCCTTCGAGCCCGAGTAGACTGGTTGCTGCTAGACGCCCAGGAGCTCGGGAGAAGGAGCCTGGCA
>Ga0302270_10001853_pt1 | contig 20949 bp, 17 predicted proteins | sample III_Bog_E2_3_FD_198773 | JGI IMG/M metagenome (GOLD analysis project Ga0302270, IMG submission 198773) | Peat permafrost microbial communities from Stordalen Mire near Abisko, Sweden - III_Bog_E2_3 | ecosystem: Environmental > Terrestrial > Soil > Wetlands > Peat | place: Sweden: Abisko... | reverse complement strand
TGCGCGATCGAGCGATCCTGGAGCTGCTGTACGCGACCGGGCTGCGACGGCTGGAGGTGATCGGCTTGAAGCTGTACGACCTCTCGCTCGACCGCGGCCTCGTCCTGGTGCGGCAGGGCAAGGGCAAAAAAGACCGCTACGTCCCTATCGGAGAGCGCGGCGCGGCATGGGTGCAGAAGTACATCCGGGAGGCACGACCGGAGATCGTGGCCGAGCCGGACGACCGCACCGTGTTCCTCACGGCTCAGGGTGAGCCGTTCAGCCGCGATCATCTGACGTGGACGGTGCGGCAGCGGATCGTTGCCGCCGATCTCGGCAAGGCCGGAGCCTGTCACTTGCTGCGCCACACGATGGCGACCCACATGCACGAGAACGGCGCCGACATCCGGTTCATCCAGCAGATCCTCGGCCACGAGGACATCAAGACCACGCAGATCTATACGCACGTCGCTCTCAGGGCCTTGCAGCAGGTCTACGCCGCCACACATCCCGCCGCGTTGCTAGAGCCAGGTGCGGCCCCCAGAGCGGCGATCTCTCCGCCTCTTGCTCCCGACAGGCCGGAGGCCGAGGAGCTGTTCGACAAGCTCACAACGGAGGCCGACGAGGACCGGGAAGACGGCTGAGGAATACTACCAAGAGGAGTATTTCCCCCAATGAAAATAAATCTTCTTTAACTCTTGACAGGGTTTTAGGGGAAGCCCGGTCTATGGGCAGAAAAGAACGGCAGCTAAGAAAAAAGCCTATGGAGGTATCATCGTGAATATGGCAACGATCCACATCTCGGAAGCCGACGCCGCTGGTGACTTCGCCGGACTGATGGCCCGCGTCCGCGCAGGCATCGAGGTCGTCATCGAATCTGGTGCCCAGCCGGTGGCCGTGCTTCGCGCGGCGGCTCCGCCGCGCCGCTCCATCTCCGAGTCCATCGCGCTTGCCGAGGCCCGCTCGAAAGAGCTGGGCTATAAGCCGGTCATGGATGCCGACTTCGCCGCCGACATGGAAGAGATCGTCCGCAACCGCAAGCCCCGCGATACGTCGGCATGGGACTGATACTCGACACCGGCATCCTCATCGCAAGCGAGCGGCGTGGCGAGTCCATCGAAGATATCCTCCGGCAGGCTCGGGCCTCGCATGGCGAGGTGGACATCGCGCTCTCTACCGTCAGCGTGGTCGAGCTGACGCACGGCATCTACCGGGCCAAAACCGAAGCCCAGCGGGAACGGCGGCGCGTCTTCGCTGAGGGAGCCTTCCAGGACCTCATCGTGCATCCGGTCTCGCTGGAGATCGCGAGGCTTGCCGGACGCATCGAGGGCGAGCAGGCCGCCCAGGGTATCGCCATCGCCTTCGAGGACCTTGTGATCGGCGCTACAGCCCTCTATCTCGGCTTCGAAGTGGCCACGCTCAACGTGAAGCACTTCAAGCTCATCCCCGGCCTCAACATCGTCACGCTGTAGCCCCTCGAATGTTCTTCCCTTAGCTGCGCTCTTGACGTTGCAAATGCGGCCACGAATGCGCGGCCCAATGGCACACGTATCCGCCCTGGAATCGACGCCGGAACCCACGCCGAATCTCCCCCAAGAAATAACCGCCGGGCCAGCATCCGCGCCGTACAATCATCTGCGAATGCAACTCAGCTCCGACGTGCGAATCGAGAACGGGATGCTGGCCGCAATCGCCTTGCGGAACGAAAAACCGCGTCAGGGGGTTCCGAGCAAAAATCCTGCACTGCATCTGGGCATCGATGCCTGTAACTCCACACTCATGTTGGGGTTGCAATCGACCGCCGCTCTAAATCGCATCGGGTCACGTAGTACCGGCAAAGAAAGAGACGCAGAATCAGGACTCGACTACTTCGGGGCCAGGTACTACGCAAGTTCAATGGGCCGGTGGATGTCGCCAGACTGGAGCGCGAAAGCCGAGCCGGTGCCGTACTCCAAACTCGGCGATCCGCAGACGCTCAACCTGTACGGATATCTCACCAACAATCCTCTCTCCAGGACTGACCCAGACGGCCACGGCCCCCTATTGGATAAATTCATAGCGATCTTCTATGGGAAGGCCAGTGCTGGGCCGGGAGTGGGCACAGAGCTAAAGGCGACCAAATACGCCAAAGTCGAGATCGGCGCTAAGGCTCAAATAGAAGCTCGTGGAACCTCCAGCGGGGTTGATGTTACTGCCAAGGGGGTTGTAGAGGCTAAGGCGACAGTCGGAAAGACGACGGCAGGAGTCTCTGGCGAGGTCGACAAGCAACTTGTGAAGGACGGCAAGTTCGACCCACAACCGGCGACCACCACAGGTAATATCGGAATCAATCCTGCGACCGCAGGCCCGAACGAAATCGGAGTTGAAGGTCACATCGGCGCGGTAGGGCTAGAGGGTGGAATTGATGTGGACAAGGTGAAGGAGTTTGGATCGGCGGTAGGCGATAGCATCAACTCTCTTGGTCAATACATCTTGAACGCAGTGACACCAAATCCAAACGCATCTCCCTCGCCTCCCGGAGTGTCAGGCAGCAACCCGTTCAACATACCGCTGCCAACCCCTCCGAAACAATGAAGGAGCCAATATGACCCGATATCTCTTAGCAGACCGTTATAGAGTCCCAAAGGCAGTCGTGCTCTTGTTCGCTTCCTGGATGGCCGCACTAGCTTTAATCACCGTCATCCTGCTGCTCATCTGGGTAGCAGGAGTGTGGATGCCCGATCACAGTCACGGATGGTCGCCTTGGTTTTCGATACCCGTAGGACTGCTAGGGGCGTATGGAGCGGTGGGCGGGGTGTGCCTCTACTTCACGATGTGGGGGTACTGGATAGTCGTTGAGCGGTCGTCTGCCGGTGTCCGTATCGGGTGGTTGTTGGCTCTGCTCTTCGGTGTTCATTACGGAGCTCTGGCTTATGCTGTGTACATTTGGAGACGGAAGCTGCAACCGATCTCCACGAACCCGAGCCTTGAAATGGGAGCTGTGCCGCGCCCATCGAAAGACGACGGTGCTCTGCACCGGATTTAGGGTGACACGCCACCCCAGAATGGGTGCTGTAGAGCAACCTTGGGTTACCCTTGGGGAACCGCTTTAGAATCAGGTGGCTAAAGGGCAAAGACGATAAAAGGCTGGCATTTTTTGGTTGCTATATGGCAACCACTGAAAACAAGCCGTTTATCTAGCTTTTTGTTCTCTGAGGGTATCGGCGGGTTGCTGCCGGGGAACCTGCTGAAAACAAAGGAAAGTGCCCCTGAGCATCGGTGGCTAGGTACCCTCCGCTCCGTCGTCCGTCAAGGCTCTGCGCTTCGCTCCGACCGCTCACGCGGCGCTGGCGCGGCCTTGACTGCCGCCTCCGCTGCGGGTTTTTTCCTGTCATGAGAAAAATGTCTTCTTCTCACCTGGGCCGTGAGCGACGCTTATCGGCCCGCAGACCAGCGCCGCGCCTCCTGTTGCAGGATCATGGAATCGAGCACCTGTTGAACGACCTTCTTGGACTCGGGGTCGAACTTGGAGACGGCCTCGAACTGGAGCTTGAGGGCATCGTCGGGGCCTCGTTCGTTCTTGTCAAAAAGTAGCTCATCTGCGCTTACGCCCAGAGCGACGGCGAGGCTGCGGATGACATCGAGGGTCGGCTGCGATGTTCCGGCTTCATAGCGGCGAATCTGGGCTACGTGGAGGCCGATCTTCTCGGCGAGCTGGGGCTGGGTGAAGCCGCGCTCCTTGCGGAGCTGGGCCAGGTGTTGGGGAAAGCTCACGGTCCAGTTGTGGTTAATCGGCACGACTACAGCGTAAGTCTGCATAGAGACCCCCAATTCCTCTGTTGATCCCAGTATTGCATATATGCTATCTGTGTACTAGCTAATGTTCCTGCAAATGCCTCTTGACAGGTTTTCGATGGGAACGGCGAAACGGAGGGTACATGGCTTATATGCCGGACGATGTGAAGGAGCGGCTAAAGAAAGAAGTCTCGATCCAGCGGCTGGCCGAGGCGCGGGGAATCAAGCTGCGGCGCGTGGGTAAGGAGCTGATCGGACTGTGCCCGTTCCATGACGACCGGAATCCCAGCCTAAACATCGACCCGGTAAAGAACGTGTGGAGCTGCAAGGGCGCGTGCGGCGAGGGCGGCGATGTGATCCGGTGGGTAGCGCGGACGGAAGGCGTGAGCGATGGCCATGCCATCGCGCTGCTGAAGAGGGACTACGCGCCGTTGCCGGGGCCGGTGGTGAAGATCAGCACGGTGCCGAAGCTGCCCTGCCCGGTGACGCTGGGCGCGGAGGACCGGGCGGCGATGCGGGAGGTGGTGCGGTTCTATCACCGGACGCTCAATGAGACGCCGGAGGCGAAGCGGTATCTGGAGAAGCGCGGCCTTCACTCTGCTGAGATGGTGGAGCGGTTCCAGCTTGGGTTCAGCGACCGAATGCTGGGGCCGGCGTTGCCGGATAGGAACCGTCTCGCCGGCGCGGAGCTGCGCGGGCAGTTGGAGCAGCTGGGCATCTTCCGTCAGAGTGGCCATGAGCATCTGCGCGGCTCGCTGGTGGTGCCGATCCTGAATCTAGACGGCGACGTGGTGCAGCTCTATGGGCGCAAGATCAACGACAATCTCCGCGCCGGAACGGAGTACCACATGTACCTTCCGGGGCCGATGCGGGGCGTATGGAACGAGGAGGCGCTGGTTGCGTCGAAGGAGATCATCCTGTGCGAATCGCTGATCGACGCGCTGACGTTCTGGTGCGCGGGCTATCGCAATGTTACGGCCAGCTATGGCGTGAACGGCTTCACCAAAGACCACAGAGCGGCCTTCGAGAAGCACGGCACGAGGCGCGTGTACATCGCCTACGACGCCGACGAAGCGGGCCACAAGGCAGCGGCAAAGCTGGCCGAGGAACTGATCGAGAGCGGGCTTGAATGCTTCCGCGTGGAGTTCCCCAAAGGCATGGATGCAAACGAGTATGCGCTGCTGACGAAGCCAGCGGCGAAGAGCCTGGGGGTGCTGTTGAATCGCGCATCGTGGCTGGGAAAAGGTGCGCGGCCAGCGGGCCGCGTGGCCGTTCCGGTGATGGTTGCGCCGTCTGGAGTCACTGCGCCGGAGATCGTCGCCGCTCCAGAACAAGAGCAAGCAGCTAAAGAAAAAATGATCGAGAACGAGGCCCCGGAACCAGTGATCGAAGCGGTGCAAGGGCAGATCGTCGAACAAGAAGCCGTTGTTGTGGCTCCCGTCGAACCATCCCCGGAGCCAGCCATCGCAGCATCCCCCGCCGCCGATCCAGAGCATGTTTTTTCCTTAGCTGCCGTTCTTCCGCCGGTCGAGCCTCTACCGTTCGAGGTGCGCGGCGACGATGTTTTTCTGCGCTTCGGTGATCGTGAATATCGGGTGCGCGGCCTTGAGAAGAACACCAGTCCGTTGCTGTTGAAGATCAATCTTCGCGTGCTGGGCGTGAACCGTCACGGCGATATGGCCTTGCACGTCGACACGCTGGAGATGAGTTCAGCGCGGCAGCGCGGGGCGTTCGCCAAGCAAGCTGCGGAAGAGCTGGGCATCAAAGAAGAGATCGTGCGTCACGACTTGAGCCAGCTATGGATGAAGCTGGAGCTGTTGCGCGACGAGCAGATCGCCCATGCCCTCGCGCCGAAAGCGCCGGTGGACAAGATGACCGAGAGAGAGCGGGAGGCTGCGCTGGAGTTGCTGCGCGATCCGCGTCTCATGGAGCGGATCGTCGAGGACTTCGCACGGTGCGGCACGGTTGGCGAGGAGACGAACAAGCTGGTCGGCTACCTGGGCGCGGTATCTCGGCATCTGGAAAAGCCGCTGGCAGTGATCGTGCAGTCCAGCTCCGCCGCTGGCAAAAGCTCGCTGATGGATGCGGTGCTGGCGTTCGTGCCGGAAGAACACCGGGTGCAATACTCGGCCATGACTGGTCAGTCGTTGTTCTACATGGGCGACACCGATCTCCAGAATAAGGTGCTCGCCATCGTAGAGGAAGCGGGCGCGCAGCGCGCGTCCTATCCGTTGAAGCTGTTGCAGTCCGAGGGCGAAGTGAGCATCGCCAGCACCGGCAAAGACCCGGTGAGCGGCAAGCACATCACGCATGAGTACCGGGTCAAAGGGCCGGTGATGATCTTCCTGACCACGACGGCGATCGACGTGGACGAGGAGCTTCTGAACCGCTGTCTGGTCCTGACGGTGAACGAGGACCGGGAGCAGACCCAGGCGATCCATCGGGTGCAGCGGGAGGCCCAGACGCTTGAAGGCTTGCTCCGCAAGCGCAGGCGGGACGCGGTGCTCAAGCTGCATCGCAACGCGCAACGGCTGCTGCGACCGCTGACAGTGGTCAACGAGCAGGCCCCGGAGCTGAGCTTCCCGGACTCGATGACGCGGACGCGGCGCGACCACATGAAGTTCCTTACGCTCATCCATAGCATCACGTTCCTGCATCAATGGCAGCGCGAAGTGAAGACGGCAACCGACGAAGATGGCAAGCCCTTCGAGTACATCGAGGCGACGAGCGCGGACGTGGAGCTGGCAAAGAGGCTCATCCATGAGGTACTAGGCCGTTCGCTCGACGACGTGCAGGCGCAGACGCGGAGCTTGCTGCTGTTGATCGACGGCATGGTGACGGCAGAATGCAGGCGCGAGAAGATCGAGCGCACCGAGTACCGCTTCTCGCGGCGCGACGTGCGGGCCTTCACGCACTGGAGCGACTCGCAGCTCAAGCGGCACATGAAGCGGTTGGAAGACCTCGAATATCTCATCGTGCATCGCGGCGGGCGCGGCCAAAGCTTCGTCTATGAGCTGTTCTTCGACCATCCGTCCGATGAGTCGCGGCCTACGTTGCCGGGGCTGGAGCATGGGTACGACGCAAAGAAGTCTGGGCTGGAGGGCCAGAAGTCCGGGGGGAGTCTGGGCCAAGTCCGGGGTGTGTCTGGGGGTGGTGCGAGTGATAAAGCATCAGTATCCATGCGGCTTCAAGTGCCGTTTTTCGAAAACACGCTGAAAATCACTACTCAGGATGTGACCGAAGAAAATCACGTCGTAGCCGTGCCTCCCCGTAGCTTGAATGGCAACGGGCATCATGCGGGAGCTACGCGATGGCCCGCGTAGAGAAGCGGCGCAAACCGCAGCCCATCGTCCAGACGCCGCTCCAGGCCCTGATGCGCGACCATCTCCATGCGCTTGAAGTGCAGCACTACTCCGAGTTCACCGTGCGGGGCCGCGCGGGGCATATCGGCTTCTTCATCGCATGGCTGGAGGAGCGTGGCATCACGGAAGCCATCGACGTGACCCGGACCGTGCTGGAGCGATACCAACGGTATCTCTTCCACTACCGCAAGACCAACGGCGAGCCGCTGAGCTTCCGCAGCCAGCACGCGCGGCTCGTGCCGTTGCGTGTGTGGTTCAAGTGGATGACTCGGCAGAACTACATCCTGCATAACCCGGCGTCGGAGATCGACCTTCCACGGCTCGGCCGCAGCTTGCCGAAGAACATCCTCTCAGCCGAGGAAGTCGAGCGCGTGATGACGCTGTGCGAGATCGAGGAGGCCATCGGCCTGCGTGACCGGGCGTTGCTGGAGATGCTGTACTCAACCGGGATGCGACGGCTGGAGATCGTGCGCCTGAAGCTGTACGACCTCTCTCTCGACCGCGGCCTGTTGCTCATCAACCAGGGCAAAGGCAGTAAGGACCGCTACGTGCCCATCGGAGCGCGGGCCATCGCGTGGCTCGAAAAGTACATCCGCGAAGGCCGTCCGCAACTGGTCTCCGAGCCGGATGACTTCACCGTGTTCCTCACGGCCCAGGGCGAGCCGTTCAGCCGCGACCATCTGACCGCCGTCGTCAAGGACCGGATCGACGCCGCCCAACTCGGCAAGACCGGCTCCTGCCATCTCTTCCGCCACACCATGGCCACGCTGATGCACGAGGGCGGCGCCGACATCCGGCACATCCAGGCGATCCTCGGCCATGAAGACATCCGCACGACCCAGATCTATACGCAAGTCGCCATCCGCGCCCTGCAACAGATCCACGCGGCCACGCACCCGGCAGAGGCCCACGCTTCTTCCTTGGCTGCGCTACGCTCCGCCGCCGAGCGGGAGGGCCTGCTGGCGGCGTTGGCAGCCGATCCAGAGGCCGACGAGCAGCCAAGCAGCTAAGGGAAATATAGTGAATCACTATATTTTTAAGCACGGTTCTCTCGGTGGGAAAAAACCTCAAAATAGCTCTTGACAGGGTTTTAAGAAAAACCGCTCAGAAGCGCTTCGAGGCCGCCGACCGAATACTACATAGAGTGGTAATCTCCCCAGCAGAAAAAAATCTCCCAGCCCTCTTGACAGACTTCCAGCGCGATACCGTGTGACACGTTAATCCGTCCGCTGAAAATAAACTGCCGCGCCCTCTTGACACGTTTTAGCCAGTGCATCCGGCAGAGCGGATCAACTCCCAATGTTCTTCCTTAGCTGCGCTCTTAACGCTGCCCATCCGTCCTGGAATCGACGCCGGAACCCGCACCAAGAAATAGACGCCGGGCCAGCCTGTGCACCGTACAATCATCTGCGAATGCAACTTGGCTCCGACGTGCGACCCCAGAACGGCCTCTTGGCAGAGATGACGCTGCTAGCCGAAAAACCGCGTCAGGGGGTTCCGACTTCTACGAACGCTCTTCATCGAGGCTTCGGCTTCGTTATCTCCAGCACTTCACTAGGGATAATCGGATCGTTGTACGACGAGGGCATCGGGTCACGTAGTACCGGCAAAGAACGCGACGCAGAATCAGGCAACGACTACATGTTCGCCCGCTACTACAACAGCGCAACAGGGAGGTTCCTGAGTCCGGACTGGTCGGCTAAAGAAGATCCCGTTCCTTACGCCAAACTCGACAATCCGCAGTCGCTGAATCTGTACAGCTACGTGTACAACAACCCGGTGGGCAAGGCCGACCCGGATGGCCACGTTGTAGGCGTAGATGATGCAGTCGAGGCTGCAGCGGTCGGGGTCGCTATCCTTGGCACAGCGACGGTCATTTACTTGGAGCAACCCGCTCAACAAAGGAGCATGAGAGAAGCGGCATCCACCGCTGTCTCGGATATCAAGTCAACAATTTCGGGCTGGTTCAGTAAGGGCGACAAAACGGCACCAGCTCCGGCTGATGCGAAGCCACAAGAGCCTACTAGCAGTGCGGGGGGCGACACTGCTGGACAGAGATTTAGGCCAGCAGATCGGGCAGAAGACGCTGGGAAGAAGTGTGTTTACTGTGGACGGCAAACAACTGAAGAGCCTGGAAAGGATAATTCGAGGGAGACTGACCATGGTCATCCGCGTTCTGACGGCGGAAACGCAGAACCCGAGAATCGAAACCCCTCCTGCCGAACGTGCAACAGGCAGAAGGGCACGAAGACGGTGCCTCAGTTTAGGCAATGGCAGGAGCAGAATCCGGATAAGGTTCCGAAGTCCATGTTGTTCTTTCCTGATCTTTGGAGAACCGCTCCTTGGGATGAAAGATATTCTGACCTAAAAATCGCCGCCTAAAAGGATCAACTATGCCGGAAACAGAATTTCAAAAAATAAGGTTCTATGACCCAGATGTTGGATATGAAAACCTCTGGGCTGAAAAGGATGATGGGGGGGACTATGTGATCAAGAGCGTCCCTTATTTTATTTACGACATCTCAGTCGGGGATACCGTTCGGGCGAGTGAGGACAACACTGATCGAGTGCTCTCCTTTTTGGAAAGAATCTCGCACTCTGGACACACGACAATCCGTGTGAGGCCATCGACCTTCACGTTAGACCAGGAAGAAGGTGAAGCGCTCATCCAGTCGCTTAAGGGCTTCGGGGCCATCGTCGAGACGCTACCCCCCCGACTGGTGGCTGTAGACATCCCAAATAAAGCGCATGTCGAATCGATCACCGAGTTCCTGACGAGCAGGTCAATTCCTTGGGAATGGGCTGATCGGTGAAAGCCGTACTCCAGGTGCTTGTTGGCTTGGTCCTGTGCGTCGGAATCGGATCGGTGCTGATCTACTCCAGCCTTCCGATCTTCTGGGAACACGAAGACCTCCAGCCGCATGTGTACTCCCTCACTTGGCGATCAGGCGTCATGCTGGTTGCGCTCCTAGCACTCACTCAGGGCATTTCGTTCATAGCGTTCCGTCGTGCCCGCTGGGGCGGTGCCCGGACTTCGGACGCGCGTGGGGGCCACCAATAGCTCGCCTCAAGCCTCTCCCCGTACTCAGAACAAAAGCGCGCTGCCTACGGCATCGGAAGTAGGGTGACACGCCACCCCAGAATGGGTGCTGTAGAGCAACCTTGGGTTACCCTTGGGGAACCGCTTTAGAATCAGGTGGCTAAAGGGCAAAGACGATAAAAGGCTGGCATTTTTTGGTTGCTATATGGCAACCACTGAAAACAAGCCGTTTATCTAGCTTTTTGTTCTCTGAGGGTATCGGCGGGTTGCTGCCGGGGAACCTGCTGAAAACAAAGGAAAGTGCCCCTGAGCATCGGTGGCTAGGTACCCTCCGCTCCGTCGTCCGTCAAGGCTCTGCGCTTCGCTCCGACCGCTCACGCGGCGCTGGCGCGGCCTTGACTGCCGCCTCCGCTGCGGGTTTTTTCCTGTCATGAGAAAAATGTCTTCTTCTCACCTGGGCCGTGAGCGACGCTTATCGGCCCGCAGACCAGCGCCGCGCCTCCTGTTGCAGGATCATGGAATCGAGCACCTGTTGAACGACCTTCTTGGACTCGGGGTCGAACTTGGAGACGGCCTCGAACTGGAGCTTGAGGGCATCGTCGGGGCCTCGTTCGTTCTTGTCAAAAAGTAGCTCATCTGCGCTTACGCCCAGAGCGACGGCGAGGCTGCGGATGACATCGAGGGTCGGCTGCGATGTTCCGGCTTCATAGCGGCGAATCTGGGCTACGTGGAGGCCGATCTTCTCGGCGAGCTGGGGCTGGGTGAAGCCGCGCTCCTTGCGGAGCTGGGCCAGGTGTTGGGGAAAGCTCACGGTCCAGTTGTGGTTAATCGGCACGACTACAGCGTAAGTCTGCATAGAGACCCCCAATTCCTCTGTTGATCCCAGTATTGCATATATGCTATCTGTGTACTAGCTAATGTTCCTGCAAATGCCTCTTGACAGGTTTTCGATGGGAACGGCGAAACGGAGGGTACATGGCTTATATGCCGGACGATGTGAAGGAGCGGCTAAAGAAAGAAGTCTCGATCCAGCGGCTGGCCGAGGCGCGGGGAATCAAGCTGCGGCGCGTGGGTAAGGAGCTGATCGGACTGTGCCCGTTCCATGACGACCGGAATCCCAGCCTAAACATCGACCCGGTAAAGAACGTGTGGAGCTGCAAGGGCGCGTGCGGCGAGGGCGGCGATGTGATCCGGTGGGTAGCGCGGACGGAAGGCGTGAGCGATGGCCATGCCATCGCGCTGCTGAAGAGGGACTACGCGCCGTTGCCGGGGCCGGTGGTGAAGATCAGCACGGTGCCGAAGCTGCCCTGCCCGGTGACGCTGGGCGCGGAGGACCGGGCGGCGATGCGGGAGGTGGTGCGGTTCTATCACCGGACGCTCAATGAGACGCCGGAGGCGAAGCGGTATCTGGAGAAGCGCGGCCTTCACTCTGCTGAGATGGTGGAGCGGTTCCAGCTTGGGTTCAGCGACCGAATGCTGGGGCCGGCGTTGCCGGATAGGAACCGTCTCGCCGGCGCGGAGCTGCGCGGGCAGTTGGAGCAGCTGGGCATCTTCCGTCAGAGTGGCCATGAGCATCTGCGCGGCTCGCTGGTGGTGCCGATCCTGAATCTAGACGGCGACGTGGTGCAGCTCTATGGGCGCAAGATCAACGACAATCTCCGCGCCGGAACGGAGTACCACATGTACCTTCCGGGGCCGATGCGGGGCGTATGGAACGAGGAGGCGCTGGTTGCGTCGAAGGAGATCATCCTGTGCGAATCGCTGATCGACGCGCTGACGTTCTGGTGCGCGGGCTATCGCAATGTTACGGCCAGCTATGGCGTGAACGGCTTCACCAAAGACCACAGAGCGGCCTTCGAGAAGCACGGCACGAGGCGCGTGTACATCGCCTACGACGCCGACGAAGCGGGCCACAAGGCAGCGGCAAAGCTGGCCGAGGAACTGATCGAGAGCGGGCTTGAATGCTTCCGCGTGGAGTTCCCCAAAGGCATGGATGCAAACGAGTATGCGCTGCTGACGAAGCCAGCGGCGAAGAGCCTGGGGGTGCTGTTGAATCGCGCATCGTGGCTGGGAAAAGGTGCGCGGCCAGCGGGCCGCGTGGCCGTTCCGGTGATGGTTGCGCCGTCTGGAGTCACTGCGCCGGAGATCGTCGCCGCTCCAGAACAAGAGCAAGCAGCTAAAGAAAAAATGATCGAGAACGAGGCCCCGGAACCAGTGATCGAAGCGGTGCAAGGGCAGATCGTCGAACAAGAAGCCGTTGTTGTGGCTCCCGTCGAACCATCCCCGGAGCCAGCCATCGCAGCATCCCCCGCCGCCGATCCAGAGCATGTTTTTTCCTTAGCTGCCGTTCTTCCGCCGGTCGAGCCTCTACCGTTCGAGGTGCGCGGCGACGATGTTTTTCTGCGCTTCGGTGATCGTGAATATCGGGTGCGCGGCCTTGAGAAGAACACCAGTCCGTTGCTGTTGAAGATCAATCTTCGCGTGCTGGGCGTGAACCGTCACGGCGATATGGCCTTGCACGTCGACACGCTGGAGATGAGTTCAGCGCGGCAGCGCGGGGCGTTCGCCAAGCAAGCTGCGGAAGAGCTGGGCATCAAAGAAGAGATCGTGCGTCACGACTTGAGCCAGCTATGGATGAAGCTGGAGCTGTTGCGCGACGAGCAGATCGCCCATGCCCTCGCGCCGAAAGCGCCGGTGGACAAGATGACCGAGAGAGAGCGGGAGGCTGCGCTGGAGTTGCTGCGCGATCCGCGTCTCATGGAGCGGATCGTCGAGGACTTCGCACGGTGCGGCACGGTTGGCGAGGAGACGAACAAGCTGGTCGGCTACCTGGGCGCGGTATCTCGGCATCTGGAAAAGCCGCTGGCAGTGATCGTGCAGTCCAGCTCCGCCGCTGGCAAAAGCTCGCTGATGGATGCGGTGCTGGCGTTCGTGCCGGAAGAACACCGGGTGCAATACTCGGCCATGACTGGTCAGTCGTTGTTCTACATGGGCGACACCGATCTCCAGAATAAGGTGCTCGCCATCGTAGAGGAAGCGGGCGCGCAGCGCGCGTCCTATCCGTTGAAGCTGTTGCAGTCCGAGGGCGAAGTGAGCATCGCCAGCACCGGCAAAGACCCGGTGAGCGGCAAGCACATCACGCATGAGTACCGGGTCAAAGGGCCGGTGATGATCTTCCTGACCACGACGGCGATCGACGTGGACGAGGAGCTTCTGAACCGCTGTCTGGTCCTGACGGTGAACGAGGACCGGGAGCAGACCCAGGCGATCCATCGGGTGCAGCGGGAGGCCCAGACGCTTGAAGGCTTGCTCCGCAAGCGCAGGCGGGACGCGGTGCTCAAGCTGCATCGCAACGCGCAACGGCTGCTGCGACCGCTGACAGTGGTCAACGAGCAGGCCCCGGAGCTGAGCTTCCCGGACTCGATGACGCGGACGCGGCGCGACCACATGAAGTTCCTTACGCTCATCCATAGCATCACGTTCCTGCATCAATGGCAGCGCGAAGTGAAGACGGCAACCGACGAAGATGGCAAGCCCTTCGAGTACATCGAGGCGACGAGCGCGGACGTGGAGCTGGCAAAGAGGCTCATCCATGAGGTACTAGGCCGTTCGCTCGACGACGTGCAGGCGCAGACGCGGAGCTTGCTGCTGTTGATCGACGGCATGGTGACGGCAGAATGCAGGCGCGAGAAGATCGAGCGCACCGAGTACCGCTTCTCGCGGCGCGACGTGCGGGCCTTCACGCACTGGAGCGACTCGCAGCTCAAGCGGCACATGAAGCGGTTGGAAGACCTCGAATATCTCATCGTGCATCGCGGCGGGCGCGGCCAAAGCTTCGTCTATGAGCTGTTCTTCGACCATCCGTCCGATGAGTCGCGGCCTACGTTGCCGGGGCTGGAGCATGGGTACGACGCAAAGAAGTCTGGGCTGGAGGGCCAGAAGTCCGGGGGGAGTCTGGGCCAAGTCCGGGGTGTGTCTGGGGGTGGTGCGAGTGATAAAGCATCAGTATCCATGCGGCTTCAAGTGCCGTTTTTCGAAAACACGCTGAAAATCACTACTCAGGATGTGACCGAAGAAAATCACGTCGTAGCCGTGCCTCCCCGTAGCTTGAATGGCAACGGGCATCATGCGGGAGCTACGCGATGGCCCGCGTAGAGAAGCGGCGCAAACCGCAGCCCATCGTCCAGACGCCGCTCCAGGCCCTGATGCGCGACCATCTCCATGCGCTTGAAGTGCAGCACTACTCCGAGTTCACCGTGCGGGGCCGCGCGGGGCATATCGGCTTCTTCATCGCATGGCTGGAGGAGCGTGGCATCACGGAAGCCATCGACGTGACCCGGACCGTGCTGGAGCGATACCAACGGTATCTCTTCCACTACCGCAAGACCAACGGCGAGCCGCTGAGCTTCCGCAGCCAGCACGCGCGGCTCGTGCCGTTGCGTGTGTGGTTCAAGTGGATGACTCGGCAGAACTACATCCTGCATAACCCGGCGTCGGAGATCGACCTTCCACGGCTCGGCCGCAGCTTGCCGAAGAACATCCTCTCAGCCGAGGAAGTCGAGCGCGTGATGACGCTGTGCGAGATCGAGGAGGCCATCGGCCTGCGTGACCGGGCGTTGCTGGAGATGCTGTACTCAACCGGGATGCGACGGCTGGAGATCGTGCGCCTGAAGCTGTACGACCTCTCTCTCGACCGCGGCCTGTTGCTCATCAACCAGGGCAAAGGCAGTAAGGACCGCTACGTGCCCATCGGAGCGCGGGCCATCGCGTGGCTCGAAAAGTACATCCGCGAAGGCCGTCCGCAACTGGTCTCCGAGCCGGATGACTTCACCGTGTTCCTCACGGCCCAGGGCGAGCCGTTCAGCCGCGACCATCTGACCGCCGTCGTCAAGGACCGGATCGACGCCGCCCAACTCGGCAAGACCGGCTCCTGCCATCTCTTCCGCCACACCATGGCCACGCTGATGCACGAGGGCGGCGCCGACATCCGGCACATCCAGGCGATCCTCGGCCATGAAGACATCCGCACGACCCAGATCTATACGCAAGTCGCCATCCGCGCCCTGCAACAGATCCACGCGGCCACGCACCCGGCAGAGGCCCACGCTTCTTCCTTGGCTGCGCTACGCTCCGCCGCCGAGCGGGAGGGCCTGCTGGCGGCGTTGGCAGCCGATCCAGAGGCCGACGAGCAGCCAAGCAGCTAAGGGAAATATAGTGAATCACTATATTTTTAAGCACGGTTCTCTCGGTGGGAAAAAACCTCAAAATAGCTCTTGACAGGGTTTTAAGAAAAACCGCTCAGAAGCGCTTCGAGGCCGCCGACCGAATACTACATAGAGTGGTAATCTCCCCAGCAGAAAAAAATCTCCCAGCCCTCTTGACAGACTTCCAGCGCGATACCGTGTGACACGTTAATCCGTCCGCTGAAAATAAACTGCCGCGCCCTCTTGACACGTTTTAGCCAGTGCATCCGGCAGAGCGGATCAACTCCCAATGTTCTTCCTTAGCTGCGCTCTTAACGCTGCCCATCCGTCCTGGAATCGACGCCGGAACCCGCACCAAGAAATAGACGCCGGGCCAGCCTGTGCACCGTACAATCATCTGCGAATGCAACTTGGCTCCGACGTGCGACCCCAGAACGGCCTCTTGGCAGAGATGACGCTGCTAGCCGAAAAACCGCGTCAGGGGGTTCCGACTTCTACGAACGCTCTTCATCGAGGCTTCGGCTTCGTTATCTCCAGCACTTCACTAGGGATAATCGGATCGTTGTACGACGAGGGCATCGGGTCACGTAGTACCGGCAAAGAAAGAGACACCGAATCCGGCAACGACTACATGTTCGCGCGCTATTACAACAGCGCAACAGGTAGGTTCTTAAGCCCGGACTGGGATGCCAAGAGCGACGACCCGGTTCCTTATGCGAAGCTCGACAATCCGCAAAGCTTGAATTTGTACGCCTACGTTCTCAACAACCCAGTAGGCAATCTCGACCCAAATGGGCACGAAACGCCGTGGGGAAGCGACGAAGGATCGTTACGCACTGCGAACATCGTTGCCGGTGCCGCCAAAGGTACGTGGAATCTGGCAGCTGGTGCAGTGAATCTTGTTTCCGACCTACTTTTCGCGGGCGTTGCAGGCAAGCCTCAACTGCCAATGGCAACCTATAGCAATCCGACTCAAAATCTTGCTGGCGATGTGACCCAGCTTGGACTTATCATCGGAGATGCCATTGCCGGACTTAAGACTGGGGCGGCTGCTCCGAGTCGTGAACCCGCAGCTCTCCCAGAAAGCTACTGGAAGGATAAGCAAGCGCCGACCCAAGTTGCGCCGGGCACCAGGCAGATCACGGAAATGAAGCCGAGTTCGCGATCCCAAGGTGAAGTGTACGAAAGAACGACTCAGTATGATGAGTATGGTAGGAGCACAGGACAGACACATCGTACTAGCCACGGAGAACCTAGCGTTCATCCCAATCCTCACCATCATCTTCGAAATCCAAAGACCGGCCAGACAACGGGACCCCATCCCGGGGTTCATCCTGATGACTAGGAACAATGAGGATTATGAGAACACACTACCTTGCAGAATTGAGCTTGTCAGATAAGGCGAAAGCGTTGTGCATGTTTCCGAATTTTGATTTTTATCATGTTGGCCAAATAGCAGAACTTAGAGTAGAAGATTCGAGCGACGCTAGCAATGTAGAGATTGTTCTGTCGGCGGTCTACAGCGATCCCGTAGATAAGCGCCGTGCACTTGTGACCCTGCGCTTTGGAGGAGTATCAAAAGCATATCTTCCGATGTTTTCACCTCTCTGCTTTCTGGACGAATTAGAGATAGAAGACGTCAAAGCGGAACAGCTGGAGGGAATCGGTTATCGATCAAAATGTTATGGTACGACCCAATTCGATGTTTGGTCTCGCGATCTTTCGATCGATAGATGTGAGCCCCTTTAGCGACTGTAGTTCGGGCGGGTGGCCTAGGTCCGATTCCACCAAGAAGACGGGTGCCTCAGGTATCGCTTTAGGACTTGGGTTTACTCTTGCGATGTGAGAGCTACAGGTATGACCCTATCCGCCGCGTGCGCACTAGCCTAGCGTCCGCCGAGTCGCCTCGTTCTACCGGCAAAGAAAGAGACGCAGAATCAGGCAACGACTACATGTTCGCCCGCTACTACAACAGCGCAACAGGCCGGTTCCTGAGTCCTGACTGGAGTGCGAAAGAAGAACCTGTACCCTATGCGAAGTTGGATAACCCGCAGACCCTGAATCTGTATGCGTATGTCGGGAACAACCCCGTTGGTAGGGCAGATGCTGATGGACACGATTTTGCTGGCCACACAGCGATGGCTGCCGAGTGCAAACCCGGGATGGCTGCCTGCATGCAGGCAGCGAACGCCAATCTGAAGGCTGAAGGTGCAGCAGTCGTTGTTGCGGCGGTCGCCGCTGGAGCGGGAGAGGTCGCGGCGTTCGGAAGGGTGCTGCTGGGGTACGTGGCGGCCAACGGGGCCAAGATTGAGCAAGCCGTGGAAGACGTGGTTGAGACAGCGCCGAAATTGGATCAGCCGCAGTCTCCGAGTGTTCATCCGAGCGAGATAATGAACAAGACTCCGTCCGAGATTCATAGCACGGCGACGGATAAGGGATTGATCCCGAAGGGACCAGACCCCCAAAATGGGAAGGGAGCCTATGTTGATCCGGTGACAGGCGAACAGCGAGTCCTGGTACATCCCAAAGACGGTCATGCTCACGTGAATAATCCTGCTGGTAAGCGACTCGGTCCAGATGGCTCAGTCGTACCCAAGAAATCTGATGCGGCGCACCTGCCAATCAAGAAAGACGACTAATGACCACATTTCCTCGATATCACGATGCTACCCTCAAATCACTTTCGTTCAACTGGGATGAGGGGATCGCACAACTGCACCTAAGCGTTGGGGTTGATGGATCAGACGCCATTATGCTGGTTGCAAGTGGAGTCATCAGCATCGTATGCCCGCGGCGGTTTCCATGGGGTCCGAGCGATTCGGTAAATGAAGCAACTGTGCGATTGGTTCCTGAAGGCAAAGTACTTTCGATTGAGATGCAGAGCGGCGACTTGCTTGAGATTATTTGCAGCGATGTGAACATCACTTGACGTGTCAGCTGCGCCCACATCCATCTTTTAAGATTTCGGCCTACGCTTACGGCGCGGAGTCTTGATGTATGACGGCCTCTGCAGCATGTGCATCAGCACGTCGCCTCATTCTACCGGCAAAGAAAGAGACACCGCAGTTGTCGAACCGGGCAACGATTTCTTTGGGGCCAGGTACTACAACTCCACCATCGGTCGCTGGCTCAGCCCCGACTGGACCATGAAGGCCAACGACCCGGTACCGTATGCCAAGCTGGACAATCCGCAGTCGCTCAACCTGTACTCTTACGTCTACAACAATCCCCTAGCAAGGGACGATCCGGATGGGCATGTTGCGGCAGGTACGGGATGCCGCCAGGGCAAAGAGAAGTGTGACGCTGCCATCAAGAAATCCAATGAGCATTTCGATAAGGTCGCTAAAGAAAGCATAGAGAATCTTCCAAAGGCCGTGTATATGAAAACGCTTTCGCCTGTACCGGCGCAGGGGACCTCACCCAACGCTCCCCAGGGTGGGGCCGAGTTTCATACCAGTTTGCTTGGCCTGAAGGCCAAGGTTGGTGGAATGTCGCAAGTGGTCGAGGGCACCACGCAGTTTCAAAATCAAAGCCATCGCGATGTAGTGGATTCGGCGGGAGGGGAGTTCAGCATTGGCCCCTTCAATTTCGGAGATTCAGTAAAGCGCGAGAAAACGATTCAAAAGGGCACCGGGCCAGAGAAGAGCGCTGACACGGAACCGTATAGCGCGTGGCACAACGATTCTGATGCGAACGTCAGCTTCGGGGCAGGGGGGTGCCTCGGTCCATGTCTCAGTATCGAGTTTGGAATTAACCTCAAGCAGCTTTACCCAGACGACTCGCCACCCAAGCCTTAGTGAAGCGCAGGCAGCCTTGTCCGAGTCGCAGATCTAGTAATCAACAGAGGGCGGAGACAATGGAGAACGAGGGTTTGGTTCGGCAATTATCTGTTAGCGGGAAGTTCAATAGATTTTTACTTATTGCATGGTGGTGCAATATTGCTTTTATCGTCGTTTCCTGTGCCACCGCGCCATTTGTAAATTCCACAACCCCGATAGGTAAGGCTCTGTTCACAACGTTACTGATAGGCTGTGTTCCAATCGCCTTGAGTGCACTCGTACTGTGGGGTTTCATGTTTTTGTACCTGCTTATTGCCTCCAAGGCAAGCGTGATATCTAATATCTAAGGCAATGTGGGCTCTTATCCTTATTCTCACTTTGCAAATTGGAGCCTACTTCTATTTTGGTTTTGTTTATCGGCGGGCGGCGCAGATCTGAGGTTTTGTTCGAGAGTTCGCCTCATTTTACCGGCAAAGAAAGGGACTCCATGGTTGCTCGAGAACCCGGCAACGATTTCTTTGGGGCCACACACTACAGCTCCACCATCGGCCGCTTCCTCAGCCAAGACTGGACCATGAAGGCAAACGACCGGGCGCCATACGCCAAACTGGCCGATCCGCAGAGCTTGAATCTACACAGCTTATGATCCGCGCCGATTTTTATGTGAAACTGCAACTCAGGAGAGAAAGAGATGAGATGGGCAATCATAGCAATCCGATATGGAATGATCGCAACCATTGCGAGTGTCTCGCTAAGCGGCGCACCCGTATTAGCGCAGGGTCCGAATGGTGTGAGTAGCATAGCCGTAGAGCGACAGCGGCAAGGGCAATTGGATACTCTGACCAAGGTCGTAAAGTTGACGCCAGATCAGGTAACGCAGGTCAAGGCGATCAACGACGACACAATCAAGAGGCTGCTGGATCTCCGCAACTCTGGGAAAAATCCATCGGCTGCGCGCCCTACGATTATCGCAATCAGGTCCTACCAGCAGACAAGGATCAGAGCGCTTCTGACCAACGATCAGAAGCCCCCAGTTCGATGCCTACGCCGCATCCTTGCCTCACGGCCAGCGTCCCAGAGGCAAGCTACATAGAGCCGACGCACCACCTCCGCCCCACAAATAAGTCGCGCGCATCGCCGCACGCAATCGGAGCAGTTCCAATCAGTTGCTGCGTCTCGTCTGTTAGGGACTCGACAGTGTCGGCGTTTTTCGCGTGTGCCGTCATCCCCGTACAGACGAGCCCCCCAAATTCAATCCCTTTGCCGTGGCCGCCGTCGCGCCCGCCGCCACCGCCAGATGGCTGGCGCATCGCCTGCGACAAAACAAGCAGCCCAAAACGATTAGACCGCCGCCTTCGGCTGTCACGAGACACATGGAAAGGTCGCAGCTTTCGGTACGGTCTGGGTTTGGATTCTCTGGGTATCAAAGCGAGTTCCTGAGTTCCTGGCTACATCAATCGCACCGAGACTGTCCGATCGAGGCTGATGCTGGTCGAACGACGCGGCCCGCGCAGCGAGTTGCTTCTGGGCCTGCTCCTCAAACCGGCGCAAATCCATGTCGTAGGTCTCGCGCTGTGTGGGGGCGCAGGATGCAATTTGCGTTATCGGTGGCACAATGTCCGATAACTACGATATTAAAATCATGGATAAGTTTTTTATATAAAGCGTTTGTGGCCGATAATAAGGATTATGTATAGTTACGGACGCAAGGGGAGAAGACCTGATGCCCTACTCCCCGTTTGCAATGCGCCGGTGCGGTCATAGAGTAAAGTTGCATGATAATGGAATGGGGAGGATTTTATGAGACCGTC
>Ga0302270_10001851_pt1 | contig 20976 bp, 16 predicted proteins | sample III_Bog_E2_3_FD_198773 | JGI IMG/M metagenome (GOLD analysis project Ga0302270, IMG submission 198773) | Peat permafrost microbial communities from Stordalen Mire near Abisko, Sweden - III_Bog_E2_3 | ecosystem: Environmental > Terrestrial > Soil > Wetlands > Peat | place: Sweden: Abisko... | reverse complement strand
AGTACAAGGCCATTCATCTGGCCTATCGCCTGCAGCGGTTGCCAACCGTCAGCTTCAATGGGTACTACGGCACGGCCACGGTGAACGGCGCGGGCACGCGCGGCAACTTTGCCGCCGCTGGCGCGGTCTCCGTGCCGCTGTTCCGCGAGGCTGGCCTGCGCGGCGACGAAGATGCCTCCCGCGCGCAGTTGCGCGCTACCCAGGCCGAACTCGACGATCTGCGCTCAGCTATCGAGTTGCAGGTGCGCTCGGCGTTGCTTGACGTGGACGCCACCCAGCAACTGGTCACGGTCGCGCGCTCCAACCGCGAACTGGCAGCCCGCACCGTCAGCGACGAAACCGACCGCGTAAGCGCCGGTGTGGACGACAACCTTCCGCTGGTTACCGCGCAGGCCTCACTGGCCTCGGCTGAGAGCAATCTGGTGGAGAGCCTCTACCAGTACAACGTGGCCAAGCTGGTTCTGGCCCGCTCCACCGGCCTGCTCGAAACCACCTACCGGGACTACCTGGGGCGGTAATATCCGGTTTGGCGGTCAACCGTCCGGAACTCCGCGAAGGCGGGTTGCCCATCTCTCGATCCACCTACAAAAGCGCCCACCCAACTCTGTGACGGGGAAAGGATGGGCCACCCGCCTTAAGTTGCCCGGCGACCATCTTTCCCCTTCGACATCGTTAAGCGCGAACCCCGCCAAGACCTCAGCAGCCAGCGAGCAAACCCGTCTGCATAAAATATCCCTCCCGCAGCGCAGAATGGAACCAGATCGGCCCTCACTCCATCGCAGCAAAAACGGACACTCTTTCGCCCAAACTACCCAATCCGTTCTCCCCCAAAAACTACCCCCCCCCACCCCCCCCTAACCCCCCGGGGGTATGCAGACGACTCGAAAAAACTAACTCGGGGGCAAAGTCCGTACCCTTTCCGCATAATCGAGTTTCTGGACAGCTTCCAAAAGAAAAACTCCCCGGCGAAGCAGCATATGCCTTCGCCAGGGAGTTTTTTATTCCTGCCTTCGAACTACTTTGCGGTGCGATAGATCTCCGCACCGGCCAGCAGATACGCGCCCACGCCGTAGTTGTAACTCGACGTCTCGGTGAAGGCTCCCGGCGCAGCGCCCACCGGCTGGATCGAGCCCAACCGGCCATCGGCATAGACGTGGGTCAGCATTCCGGCCCAGGCCTTTTCGACTGCGGGTGCGTAGGTCTTCTTGTCCAGAATCTTCTCGTTGATGCCATACGCCATGGCATAGGCGATGAAGGCGCTGCCCGAAACCTCCGGCAGCGGATAGCTGTCGGCTCCCAGCAGGCCCGGACGCCACAGGCCGTCTGTACCCTGAATAGCCAACGCCTCGGCCGACATCTCCTTGAGCAGCGTCACGTACTTGGGCCGCAGCGGAGAGTTCTTCGGCAGCCGCTGAAGCACGCGCACCAGGCCGCCCATTACCCAGCCGTTGCCGCGCGACCAAAAGATCTTTTCCCCGTTCTTCTCGTGTTTGTCGAGATACGACGCATCGCGCGAATAGAGGTGTTTGGAGCGGTCGTAGAGCAGGTTGGTGGTAATGTCCCACTCGTGATCCATGAAGGTGAGATACTTCGGGTCGCCGGTGGCCACGGCCATGTCGGCATAGACCGGCGGAGCCATGAAGAGCGCATCGCACCACCACCAGAGCGGCTTCTTGGCATCGTCCGGGGTGGCGACCTCGGTATCGAGACGAGCGCGCATGGCATCCATCATCTTCTTGTCTTTGTGGATGAAGTACTGCTCCATATACATCTGGCCCACGGCCTGGTCGTCGGCGTGCTCCACGCGCGGCCCCGGAGCCCAGCTGAGCTTTTCGGCCACGTCTGCCATGGCTTTCTTGTACTTGTCGCCCGCGACGGGGTCGGGAACGCCCATGAAGCCGGCGTAAAGAGCGGCGAAGGTCCAGTCGTACTGCGCCTGCTGGGGTAGCCGGCTCAATTGCCAGTCAGCCACCAGCTTCATGGCCTTGGCCAGTTCAGGCCGGGTGAGCTTGGGTGAGAGATCGGTGGCCAGAGGGCCGGGAGTAGGCAACGAATCTCCTGGAGGGGCCAGCTTCACGTGTTCGTTCTGAGCATGGGCCGATAAAACCAGGAAAAATGCTCCGGCAAGGACGAGCGCAGGAATGCGCACAGCAGTCCCCATCCGAAGAGTGAGGGCACGGATTTGCATGAAAATCTCCGATGAATGAAGCAGTCGTGTCGAGTGATCGAGGCGCCTTTGTGCTGATTGCAAAGGCATTTCTGCCATGCGCGGTCTAATGCCGCTGCGGCCCGATCCCCTATTGAGGTATACGCCAAGAGCTTTGCCACAGATTCACACGCTGATCCTCGTGCGAATCTGCCTTGCTGTCTGTAATGCCTATCCCGTAATGGCTAAATCCACGCACGAGAGCGAAAAGCCAGGAGCAGAAACGATCCGGCTCTTCCACTAGAAAAACTATGCTGTGCTTCGAGTGCTGTCAAGATTTGAGAATTTGGATACTGAGGAAACCTGTGTTCCAGAAGCCCACAATACGGAGCCGAAAACTCCAAAACTAACATTGCTCAGAATATGGACGATGAACCGAACAGAGCACGGTATATCCGTGCGGTTGGGCGAGGCCAGGAAACGAGCTGGTCAATAGGTTCAACAGCGGTTCAACGGCGAAAGCCCTAGCAGCGCCCCGGATCAGTAAGAAATTGCCGCTATAGAACCAGCGAAGAGGTATTGAAATGGCGCAACGGGTACTGGTCGTCGACGATTCAGCCACCATGGTGTTGAGCTTGAAAACCGCCCTGGGGATGAACGGATTCGAAGTTGAGACCGCTTCAAATGGGCAGGAAGCCCTGAACAAGTTGAAATCGGGAATCAAGCCCAACTTGATCCTTACCGATATCAATATGCCGATCATGGGCGGCATGGAGCTGATTGGCAAAGTGCGTGCCATACCCGAGTTCCGTTTTGTCCCCATTTTGACGCTTACCACTGAAGGAGACACCACCAAGCGGGATGAGGGTAAGCGGTTGGGCGCAACTGGCTGGCTGGTCAAGCCTGTATCTGGAGACGATCTGGTGCGTGTCATCAGAAAAGTTCTGCCGGGAGCGTGAGCAAATGGCAACCGTTGCAGATAATCTTTCCGTGAACTTCTCGACTGGCAACAGATCCGCCGTGCCAATTGAGGCTGCCCTGGACAACCGCGACGAATTCCGGCTGCGTCGTGCGCGCAGGCGCGTCTTCGGGACCGGCCTGCTGGGCCTGGCCTGCGTGGGAATCTTCTGGTTCGCAGTGCTCTATGCGTTGGGACCGGAGTTCGCATCCTTCCGCACGCGCCTGTTCGAACTGCTTGTTGTCTTTATTGTTCTGCCCCTGCTTATTTCTGTTTTTCTGCACTGGTCAAGCGCGCAAAAAGGCATTGCCGACCTTGGCGCCATTGGCAAATTGACCCCCGACGAACTGAGCGTGATCGTAGTGCGCCGCACCGTGCTGGCCGGCGAGTTGCATGACTCGCAATCGTATATCGACGTTATGCACGAGCAGATCGGCGACTCGCTGCTGCAGTCGGAAACAGAGGTCATGGAGGCCATTGCACAGATCAGCGCGCTCAATGAGAATGCCCTCGGGCAGCGCAAGCGCATCGCCGAATCCATTGAAAGCGGCAACGATATTACCCGCACTACCGAGCAGCGCGTTGACAGCAACAAACAGGTGATCGCCGCGATCCAGATGCAGCTCGAAGAGCAGAACAACGAGCTGCGCTGCAGTTTTGAGCGCATTGAGAATATGGCTTCTGAAGTGGATGCGCTCAAGCCGCTGATCAAGGTGATTACCACCATCGCCCAGCAGACCAGCCTCCTAGCCCTGAACGCGGAGATTGAGGCGGCGCGCGCCGGGGCCGCAGGACGCGGGTTTGCCGTGGTGGCGGGCGAAGTGAGGAATCTTTCTGTAGCAACCACCAGAGCCGCCGCGGACATTGCCACCAAGATCAACAGCACCACCAAGCGCGTGCAGAGCGAGATGGCCGATGCCCACGCTGCGCTGGCGCAATACCAGAACACCGAAGAATTAAACCACCTGATCGACGGCCTGACAGAGATGCAGGACGACTTCAGCCGCAACAGCCATCTGCTGCTGGAGGTCATTGGCGAACTGGATGCTAACTATGAAGAGAGCGTGAAGCGGCTCTCCATGGCCCTCGGCCACATCCAGTATCAGGACGTGATGAAACAGCGCATGGAGCATGTGCAGGGCGCGCTGACCGATATGCGCGAACACATGACGGAGTTGAGCGTGTTGCCCAACGACTCCGCCTGGGACGGCCATCTGGATAAGACCTTCAAGAGCATTCTCAGTGCCCACCTGAATCGCTACCGGATGGAGCGTCAGACCGTGACGCATCTCGCAACTACCGGCAAAACAGACGCAATTGCAGGCGCTCGCCCGGCCATTGAGTTGTTTTAGGCTCGACTCTCAGCTCCGCTCAGAAGCGCAGCCGAAGCCCGAACTCGATCTGCCGTTCGCGGTAAAAGTTGGTAGCGTTGACGTTGAGCGGCTGGCCAAACGCTGTGGTGTTGGCCTTGAGGCCAGTGAGGAAGTTGAGCGATGGCAGCCCGCCGGTGGTGGTGCCCGACTCGATGGTGTAGCCGGTGGTTTCAATCTCGGTTACGTTCTGGTGATTGAACAGGTTGAACGACTCGGCCAGCAGCTCCAGCCTGCGCATGTGGCTCAGGTCGAAGTGCTTGCTCAGGCGCACTTCCGCCTTCCAGTTGGCGGGGTAGCGATACGTATTGCGGCCCAGGTTATAGGTCAGCCCGTCGTTGCCCGCGCCATAGATGCGGTTGTCGCCGCCGGAGCCGTTCATGCCCGCTCCCAGACCCACGATCGCGCTTCCTGTGGACGCCACGAACATCTTGGGCAGCGTGCCGGAGGTGCGAATGGTATACGGCAGGCCGCTGCGATAGTTGCCGGTGCCGGAGAGCATCCAACCGTTGGCGATGTGCCCCGCCATTTGGTGCAGCTTCCACGGCGACTCAAAGATGACCTCGGCCGAAGCGGAGTGGCGCACATCCATGTTGCTGGTTCCGTATTCCATGCCGAACTCGGCCGGGTCCATGACACTGCCGCCGGTCAGCCGCAGACTCTCGTTCGGATTCCAGTCCATGGCGTGCGCGTAGGTGTAATGCGCATGAAGCGTCAGCGATCGGCCATAGCGATTGAGCTTGACCACGGCCGCCTCGTAAGTGGAGTTGGCGCGGCTGGCCATCTGCACAATCTGCTGATAGCTGGTGTTGAGCCGCCCCGCCGTTCCCGTCGGCGAACTGGTCGATGGCCAAGTGGCATAGAACGGAACCGATATGCGCGTGGCTTTGATCGGCCCCAGCCCCAGGGCATCGACCACCGCGTAGGTGATGGTGCCCGGATTCACGGCGGGGTTTACGTTGGTGTCGATAGTGATGGGCAGATGCCGGCCCAGGCTGACCATGGCAGCAGCTGTCAGCTCGATGTGGCCGGGCAGGTTCTGCTCCACGGCCGCCAGTGCCTGGTGCACCTCAGGATTGTGGAAGTTGGGCGCAAACTCAACGGCTCCCGGCTTGACCAGGTTCAGCGGCTCGCCGGCAAAGACGTAAGGGAACGGTGGTGCGCCACCGCCATTCAGATTGTCGGTCGGGCGCAGGTAAAAGCTCAAGTCTCCCTTGAGCGATCCGGTGCTGGAGAGCACGGTCTGCAAGGTGGAGTTCGAAAGCTGGCTATAGTAAATGCCGTAACCGGCGCGAAAGACGGGCCAGCGCTTCTTCTCTCCGCCCAGAGCAAGGCTCACGCGCGGGCCCCAGTTGTTGCCCAGGCTGGGCGTCTTCTCGGTCAGAGGCAGCGCTGGGTTGTCCACGGCGGTAATGGGCGGCGGTAACTGTTCGCGCTCCCACCGCAGGCCCGCGGAAACCACCGCGAACTTCGCCGGTTGCCACTGGGCAGTCAGGTAGCCGGCCCACTGGTTGCTGCTGACGTACCAGTTGGTTGGCCCCATGGTCTGCGAGTAGTACGAGTAGCAGGGCAGGTAGCCAAGCCCGCGCAGTTGACCGGACGAGTCCCGCCACGCTTTGCCCGTCTGGTCGCAGTTGTGCTGGTTGAATTTGTCCAGTGCGTCCGTCATACCAAAGGCCGCATACGCCAGCGCGTCGGTGGCAAAGTTGGCCACGGTAGCGTAATGGTAGGTGCCGGTCTGGTTGCGGACCATCCCCGTGCTGTCGGCATTGTGGTCAAACTGGAATCCGCCTTTGACCAGTAGCTTTCCGTGTGCCCAGTCCATCTGCTGCTGCAGGTGCAGAATCCGCTCGTCAGGATAGCTGCCCGGCCCAAACCGCGCCGGGTTACCGATGGTGAATCCGTCGCTTGAGTCCACAACAATCTGCGGCAGTTGGCCCCATACGTTGATGTTCAGCGTCTGCTCGTAGACGGACGGCGTCTCAGCGTGCGCGCTCAGGATGGTGCGCCCGTAAGAGGCTTGCGTCACGGCCAGCAGATTGGGCGTCAGGAATGTTTCCCAGCTGCCAAGCGCCCATTGCTCGCTGGCATGGGTGTCGCCAAAGCTGTGGTTGCCGTAAGCCTCGGAAAGCCGGGTAAATCCTCCACCGGGCGAGTTCCAGTCGGCCGCCGTTGCTTCAGCCGTCAGACGATGGCGTTCCCCCAGATTCCAGTCCACACGGGCAAAGCCCACCCATTCGGCTGAGGTGCGCGGAGCCGGTCCCAGCAGGCCGTCCAGCGTCTCCAACATCTGCGCATAGCGCGGCACGGCCAGCGCGCCTGAGCCCAACTGCGCGCCCAGCACCTGCATCCGGTCGTTGGTCGGCTGCTCGAAGAACAGGTCAGGATGCTTGGCCATGGCAACGCCAGGATCGTTCTTTTCCGAGCTGTCCACGGCCGCGAACCAGAACAGCCGGTCGCGCCGAATCTGCCGGCCCACGCCAATGCCCCAGATCGTCTCATGCTCCGGCGGCGTGTAAGGGTAGGCGGTAAACACGGGGATGGTGGTTGCGGTGGCCTGGCTGCTCTCCCGTACCCATTGCGTAAACGGGTTCTGCGCTCCCCAAATATTCTGATGCTGGTAAACGAACCCTTGGCCGTGCAGCCCATTGGCCCCGCGCAGGGTGGTCAGTTGGATGCGTCCTCCGGCTGCCCGGCTGGCCGCTGCCTCAGTCTGGCTGGCGGAGGTCTGCATCTTCTGGATGGCTGCCTCGCTGATTGCGAATCCCCTGCCTCCCGACCAGGCCGCGCCCGCGCCCTCCGGCTCGCCTTCGGTCTGGCCGGTTGTGCCTCGTCCCTGACCTCCGGGATTGCCAAAGGCCAGCCGGGTGCTGAAGCCGTCTACCACCGTGTCGGCCTGCGCATCCCCCGGCCCGCGCGTGGCAGTCCGTCCAGCGCCCTCTGAGCTGGAGGTGGCCGGGGCATCCAGCGCGAACTCATCCCAGCGCCGCCCACGCACGGGCAACGATTGCAACTCGGTCCCGATCAAGGTGGACGCCGTGACGGCTTCTGCGGGTCCAGGCTCGGCCGCGACTGCCTGGAGGTGTTCGCGCGCCTGCCGCCGAGGATCTGCCGGAGCCGCTCCGCGTTGTGCAGAAGTTGCCGTTGAAGCCACGCCTGGGGCTGGCTTTGGAGCAATTGCCGCGAATGATCCCTCCGGAACCCCAACTACAGGGGCCACAACCGGCCGGGCTGGCATTTGCGCCGGTGACACGCGCAAAGCCGGGGTCGGCCCAACCGTCGCCGTAGCGATTTGCCCAACGGGCTCCGGAGCGACGCGCTCGGCCTCCTTCTCGGGCAGATGCTGCAATGGCAAGGGCTGTGCCAGCGGCGCGCGCAGTTGCGCGGTCAACAGGAGTGTCTCCGTTGGCGGCGGTTCGCGCTCCAGCCCTGGCATGGTGCGCGCCTCGGTCCGCAGCCAGCCAACAGGATGCGTAGCCAGCTCCGTGGCCAGCGCCTCAACTTCGGCAGGAATCTCGTGCCAAACAATCTGGATGAGCCGGGGCGGAAGCGGCTCAAAGCGCATGGCGGTCTGCACGCGCTCCTGGTGGCCGGGCTGCACCACAATGTCCGCCAGCCGTCCGTGGCCCACCTGCGGGCTTTCCGCCTCCACGGTATAGGCACCCGGCTGGAGCGGCCCAACCCGATAGGAGCCATTTTTCTGGGTGACGGTACGGTATTCGACGCCTGTGGCCTGGTTGCGGACCACAATCGCCACCCCCGCCAGCGGCGCCGAGTGCAGATCGGTAAGCCGGCCCGCCAGCGCTCCGGGCTGCTCTCCGCCGGGTGTGACGGCCTGGCAATTTGGGCACACTCCCACGCCCGCCAATAACGCAACGGCGGCCAGCAGTGTGATCAATTTCGCGTCTGCCATTGAGAAACCTTCCCACGGCAGATCGTGGGGCACGCGCACATGGTCTCTACCCTCTCCGCTCTAGTGGCGGATGCGGGCTGGGAGAGCGGCTAGACGCATTCCGGCGTTGCTTTCCGCGTTGCCCTACCGTATTTTGTCGTCATTTGTCGCTTTCTGACTAAAAAGAGAGTTGGAGCGATTTTATGCTGCTTTGGCAGGGCTGGAAAGTACGATTTATCACCCCTTTACCCGAAACAGCCACAGTTTGTCCGGAAGAATCGCGCCGAATCGTTAAAACCAGATGTGATCGAGCGCTGCGTCCGATAAACTGAAGAGACGGCGTGGCGCAATCTGGCCCGTCTGTGCGCCTCCTGGGCGCATATCTTCCCTCCCCCTGGTTGCATATGTTTATCGATGAAACGAAAATTCGCGTGAAGGCTGGCGACGGCGGCAATGGATGTATGGCTTTCAGGCGCGAAAAATTCGTGCCTCGTGGCGGCCCCTCGGGCGGCGACGGTGGCCGTGGCGGCGATGTCATCATGGTCTCAAGCCAGCGCCACAACACCCTGATTCACTTCCGCTACAACCCTGAGCACAAGGCGCAGCGCGGTGAGCACGGCATGGGCTCCAACTGCAGCGGGCAGGACGGCGGCTCCGTCACCCTGCAGGTTCCCGTAGGCACTGCTGTCTACGACGTGGAGACCGGCGAGCTGGTGCACGACTTCCAGACGCCCGACGAGACCGTAGTCATCGCCAAAGGCGGACGCGGCGGGCGCGGCAACCAGCACTTTGCCACCTCCACCCACCAGGCCCCGCGCGAGCACGAACCGGGCCGCGTGGGCGAAGAGCACCTTTTGCGACTGGAACTGAAACTGCTGGCCGACGTGGGCCTGGTTGGCTATCCGAATGCCGGCAAATCCACGCTGATTGCGCGCATCTCAGCCGCCAAGCCCAAGATCGCCGACTATCCCTTTACCACTCTCGAACCCAACCTGGGCGTCGTGAGCGTGGGCGTAGAGCCCGATATGGAGTCCTACGTGGTGGCCGACTTGCCCGGTTTGATCGAGGGCGCGCACCTGGGTCAGGGGCTCGGTACCCAGTTCCTGCGCCACATTGAGCGCACCCGCATCCTGCTGCACCTGGTTGACGTCTCTGACGCCTCGGGCCGCCCCGATGCCGTCGAAGACTTCAAGGTGATCAACAAGGAACTGGAAAACTTCGGCAATGGAGTGATTGAAAAGCCCATGATCGTGGCCGCCACCAAGATCGACGCCGCCAACCCCGAGAAGCTCAAGAAGCTTGCCGCCCACGCCAAACGGCGCAAGCTGGAGTTCCATGCCATCTCGGCAGTTACCGGTCAGGGCATCGACGAGCTCAAGTGGGCCATTGCCAACCGTCTGCGCGAGACCCGGGCAATCGACGCTATGGAAGTTTAGCTAAAGCAGTCCCCACCGGTATCTCCGGCTCGTGGGGGATGAAACTTCGGGTGCCCCATCCATTTCGCAGGCTTTATCGCGAAATGGGTGGGATACCAATAAAATCCGCGTCTACATAATTTCCTCTACTGCTCAGCCAGCCAGAAACTCGCTCATGTGGCCAGCCACCATCTCCGGTGCGCCGCGCAATCCCAGATGATCCTGCCCTTCAAGCGTTCGCACGCGCACGTCCGGAAGCGTGGCCGCCAGCGCGCGCGTCGCGTTCTGCATGGGGTGCTCGGTGCTGATGGTTCCGATCAGCAGAAGCACCGGGCAACTGAGAGCGCCATAGTGCTCCACTGAGGCGGGCAACTCGTCCATCGCCACCAACTCGCGGGTCCATGTGGGCGCCAGGTGGCACAGGCGCGGCCAGCCACGGCTGTTGCGAATCGCCTCAATCACGTGCGGACGCAGCCGCGTGAACTCATGCAGACCCAGCTCCATGGCTCGTTCCAGCTCTCCGGCGGCCACGGCTTCGGCGTAGGCATGCAGTTGAGCACCCGCCACCAGCCCGCCCGCCGGCAGTGGCGGCTCGTAGAGCACCAGCTTCGGCACGGGATGGCGCAGCGCTGCGCCCATGGAGCAGATAGCGCCGTACGAATGGCCTGCCAGCATGGCGCCAGGACCGGCCGCATCCAGCACCGCACAAACGTCTTCGTACTCGCGCTCGATGGAGTAAGGCCCATGGCCAAAGCCAGAGCCGCGCCGTCCCCGCCGGTCCATCACATAGCAGGTATAGTGCGTGGAGAGAATCCTGGCCGCCGGCATCCAGTCAGTATGCGTGGAAACGCTGCCGTGGACAAAGACGATGGCCGGACCAGAGCCGAAGTAGCGATAGCCAATCCTCGTGCCATCGGTCGAGTGCACGGTCTCTTCAACAGCGATAGGGGCGTGTTCTGGGTGTGAGCTGACCACTGCCTCTATGGTAGCGCTTCAGGATTGCGGGCGCAGGCGCGCAGGCTACTCCGCACTCTTTGCCGCTTTGCGCGCTTCTGCTTCTTCCAGCCAGCCGCGGCGGAGCTTCTCAGCCGGGATACCGGCGGACATGTAGGGCTTGATGTCGAGGATAGGCGTGCCGTCGAGCATATCGAGCCCGCGCACGCGCAACTCCGTGCCGGTGCGGCCCAGCACCTCGACCACCGTGAGCGCGATGGGGTTGGGGCGGCGCGGCGAGCGTGTGGCGAAGACCCCGTGGGGACGGTCGTCGGTGGGCGGCGTGGAGTAAAGTTCGAAGCCGTCAGAGTGGTCAAATTCCCAAATAACAAACAGGTGCGAGAAGCCCTCTATGTCTGCAAGTCCGGCTTCGAACTCGCGGAGAATTTCAAGCGCGCCCTCCGCCTGTTGTTGCGCTCCCAGACCGCGGGGAATGGACGAGGTGTCTTTATACGGCGTGCGGGCAAAGCCGATGGGGCGGGGCGTAAACATGGGCGAGCCTCCTGCTGCGATTCTAGTGCCGCCATTCCCACAGCCATCGCGCACAGATCGTATTAGCCCGTTTTCAGCAACCTCCCTGCGCGTGGAATCCGCATGAATTCGTTCGATACAGCCCTAAAATTTTCTTTACACACCCCTATGTTGACCGCATAATGGGACAACTCCGTCGCGACTCACTTTCCCAAGACACCCCTGAGCCAAGCGGACACTTCCCAGGAGGTTCGTGTTCGATGAAGAAGCTTGTATTGTCTCTGCTGGCGATTCTTGTCGCCGGCACCGGTACTTTTGTGGCCTCAGCCCAGCAGTCGGACCATCCCAAGGTCCTTCAGGTCACGCGTGAATTCACCAAGCCCTACAAGGGCGGCGCGCTGCACGACAAAACAGAAGGCGCTTTCCTCAAGGCAATGGCTTCGGCCAACTGGCCCACGCATTACCTGGCGCTCAGCTCGCTCACGGGTAAGTCGCGCTCGCTCTATCTCACTACATATGACAACTTCGATGCGTGGGAGAAGGACTACGCGGCTTTCTCCAAGAATGCCACGCTCTCGGCGGCCCTGGAGCACGCCAGCGAGGCTGACGGCGAGTTGCTCGAATCCGTCGACCAGGCGGCGTTCTACTTCGACGACGATCTCAGCTACAAGCCTTCCAGCGACATCGGCCACATGCACTACGTGGAGGCCACGCTGTTCCACATCAAGCCCGGTCACGGCAAGGATTGGAGCGATCTGGTCAAGCTGGCCATTGAAACGCACAAGAAGGCTGGCACCAGCGCTCACTGGTCCCTGTGGGATCTGGCCTATGGCGGCGACGGCGATGCCTACCTGATGCTGAGCGGCGACAAAAACCTGGCGGAGATCGACAAGGGCTTTGCAGAAGGCAAGGCCTTCACCGATGCTCTTGGCGAAGAGGGCCACAAGAAGTTTCGCGAACTGGCAGCCGCCGCCATCGCCAGCTCTGACTCAGAGCTGTTTGCCGTGAACCCCAAGCAGAGCTACGCCAAGCCAGAGTGGGTTGCCGCCGATCCATCCTTCTGGAAGCCGAAGCCAACAGCCGCACCAGCCGCAAAGCCGGCCGACAAAAAGCCCATGTAAACATTCTTCAACCCAGACAAATGAAACGGCTCCGCCTTTGCGTGGGCCGTTTTCTTTTGGCTTTGCTTGTCACGATCGCGAATGGCCATTCTCTCTCCAACGCTGAGCGGGCTGCGAAAACGCTATGCACATCCTTTCTTGACAGGCCCAGGGATGCGGCAGCCGAAGTTGCAACCCTCTTGGTCGGCTTCGCCGATGCACTACCGTTATAAGGCTAGAGATCTATTCTGTGCGTTGAAGGCAAACTGAGCCAATTCAGCATTCATTTTTTCTTTTAGAGCATTTTCCGGAATGGTGTAGACCTGGATTTCATTGGTATCCCACCCATTTCCGCAAAAAACGCGGAAATGGATGGGGCACGGAAGTCTATAGCAAAAGCGAAATTGCCCTAGTTAGAGTGAGATAGAACTTGAATCGCCAGTATTGATGCGGACTTGAACGTGATGCCGATCACTGTCTAGCCTCGATCCAGCCAGCCATCATTGCTCCTATCTGGGGAGAGCCCGCAGTTCGACGCGGGGTTCAGTGACATCGCATTCGGCTCTTGCCTGCCGTTGGGTGGGCGGTCGTTGTTTTGGGCGCGATTGACCGGCTGGTGCGGACGAATTCCCCGCCTGTGTTCCGGCGTCCTTGCAGCGTTACTGAAACCGCAAAGGCAGACCCCCAATAAGCGCCGCTCCGCAACGAGAGAGCGCGCGGAGGAGTGAGTTGGCCGCTTCCCGATTGCCGCTGTTGCGCCGGATTTCGCAGATTGTCTTTCTCGTCCTGTTTCTGGGGCTGCTGATCTTCACGGCCTTGCGTCCCACGCCGGGCGCGGGAACTGACATCCACATGCGCGCACCGGTGCGGCTGTTTTTCGAGTGGGACCCGCTGGTGGCGATCACCAACGCGCTGGCCAGCCACGCGCTCTATCGCGGCCTGTTGTGGAGCCTGGTCATCCTCATCCCTACGCTGTTTCTAGGCCGCTTCTTCTGCGGCTGGATCTGCCCGATGGGCACATTGCAGCACTGGATCGGCGGCTGGAAGAGCGAGGCCAAGCGCGGCAAGCAGCGCATTGAATCCAACCGTTACAAGCGCTGGCAGACGGTGAAGTACGTGGTACTGATTGCAGGCCTGGTGGCTGCCTACTGCGGCTCGATGGCCATTGGATGGCTTGATCCCTTCAGCCTGCTGGTGCGGTCGCTGGGTCTGGCATTATTGCCGGGCTTCAACTTTGCGGTGCGCGCATTTCTTGCACCCATGGAGCACAGCCACATCGGCTGGATCAAAGTTTCGGCAACCGCTGTTCACTCTGGGTTGCAGATGGTGCTGCTCGACTTCCGTCAGACGCACTTTGCGCAAGGCGTTTTTCTTGGCATCTTGTTTATCGTGATTCTGGCCGCCAGCCTGCGCGTGACGCGTTTCTGGTGCCGGTCCATTTGCCCGCTGGGCGCGCTGCTGGGCGTGGCGTCGCGGTTCAGCATCTTGGGCCTGCACAAGGATGCGGAGAGCTGCAACCGCTGCAACAAGTGCCTGATGAACTGCCAGGGCGGCGACGACCCCATCGGCGGCGTGCCGTGGCACAAGAGCGAGTGCTTGATGTGCATGAACTGCGTATCGAGCTGCCCGCATTCGAGCCTGAAGTTCCGCTTCTTCCGCAAAGAGGCGGAGGTGGCCTCACCCGATCTTGGCCGGAGACGCACGCTTACTGGCATCGCCGCCGGAGCGGCTGCGGTACCCCTGATGCGCGCTAGCACCGGCATGGGCAAAAGCCGCCACGAGCGGCTGCTGCGTCCGCCGGGTTCGCTCGACGAGCCGGAGTTTCTTTCGCGCTGCATCCGCTGCGGCGAGTGCATGAAGGTGTGCCCGAACAACTCGCTGCATCCCACCTTTGCCGAGGCCGGATTTGAAGGCCTGTGGACGCCGACGCTGGTGCCGCGCGTTGGCTATTGCGAGCCAAGCTGCGTGCTTTGCTCGGAGGTTTGCCCCACCGGAGCCATCTGGCAGATTACGCCTAAAGAAAAGGGCTGGGTGGTGGGCGCAGCAACAGAACAGAGCCAGCCGGTAAGGTTGGGCCTGGCGTTCTACGATCGCGGACGCTGCCTGCCCTGGGGCATGGCCACCGACTGCATTGTCTGCGAAGAGTGGTGCCCGGTCTCGCCTAAGGCCATCTACGTGCAAGATGCGCAGGTGATAGACTCGGCGGGAAATACCAAAACAGTGAAGCAGCCGCGTGTTGACCCCAGCCGTTGCGTGGGGTGCGGCGCCTGCGAGTATGCCTGCCCACTGCAGGAACACCCGGCCGTCTACGTCACCAGCATCGGCGAGAGCCGGTCGCCGTCTGCCCAGATTCTGTTGAACCGCAAGTCTTAGATAAGGTTTTAGGAGAATGACTGTGAAGTTTCGTAATAGCGCACGGATGTTGTCGAAGTCTCTGTTGGGAGCGCTTCTCTGCTCTCTGGTGTTGATGATGGCGTTCAGCGCCTGCAAGAAAAAGGCGGTTGATCCCTTCCCGGCCTCGAATGTGGTGGCTGGATGGGAAAAGACCGGCGAGACACGCGTCTTTGCGGGTAAGGATCTGTGGCAGTACGTCGACGGCGACGCCGAACAGTACGTTTCGGCTGGCGTGGTGAACACCTCCACGGCCGACTACAAATACAAGGGCCAACTGGAGGCCGTGGTTGACGTCTTTACCATGTCAAACGCAGCTGGCGCGGGCAAGGTGATGGGCACCAGCCAGTCGCAGGATTCGAAGCCGTTGCAGTTGGGCGACGCAGGCTCTGCCCTCTCGCAAAGCGTCGTTTTCCGCAAAGGCCCGTACTATGTGCGCATTGTGGCCTATGAAGCCACGCCAGACGGGCCGCAGGCGTTGCTTGCTCTGGCCCAGTCTGTTGTGGCAAAGCTTTAAGAACCAGGCATGTCGCGAGGGGATCGCGGCTGAAGGAGCAGGTCAGACGATGAATGATCGCAGAGATTTTCTGAAGACCGCGGCCACTGGCGCCGTGCTGCTGGGAACGCAATCGACGCTGGCCATGGCGGCGGGTATCGGCAAGCCGGAGCAGCCTGGCAAGGCGCGCGTGGTCATTGCCCGCGACGCCTCTCTGAAGGGTGTGATGGACGAGACGAAGGTGCTGGCGCTGCTGGACAAGGCCATGGCCAGCTACACCGGCCGCCAGACACAAGTGGAAGCCTGGAAGCATGTGATCCCCGCCAACATTCTGGCCGGCAAGACCATCGGCTTGAAAGTGAACGGGCTGGGCGGGCGCGGCATCTCCACGCACGCCGTGTTGATCATGGCCGTCTGCGAGCGTCTGCAACAGGCGGGCGTGGCGGCGGGCAACATTGTGGTGTGGGACCGCGGCGCACGCGATCTGGCCGCTTGCGGCATGACCGTCAACACCAGTGACCGCAGCAAGGTGCGCTGCTACGGGTCCGATGTGGCCGGCTACGAGGACCAGCAGGAGGCGTGGGGCACGGCGCGCATCCGGCTGGCCAAGCTGCTCACGCGCGAGTGCGACATGGTCATCAACCTGCCCATTCTCAAGGATCACGAGATGGCCGGCATTACCTTCTCGATGAAGAACATGTACGGCGTGGTGGACAAGCCGAACACGCTGCACGCCAACAACTGCAATCCGTCGGTGGCCGACCTGAACTGCATTCCGGCCATTCGGACCAAGGTGCGGCTCACCATCGGCGACGCCTTGACATCGGTCTGCCAGGGCGGTCCGGTCTTCCATCCCGAGCATCTCTGGTATCCGAATGCGCTCATCGTGGGCGAAGACCGCGTGGCAGTTGATCACACCGCGTGGCAGTTGATCGAAGGCCAGCGCAAGACGGCCGGGCTGCCCGATCTGGCCACCGCCGGACGCGCGCCCAAGTACATTGCCACCGCCGCCGACGCGGAGCATCGCCTGGGCGTGAACGATCCTCAGCACATGCACCTGATGGAAGTTTGAGCAGGAGAAGCACAATGGCCGGCGAAAAGGAAACACAGGAAGGGCAAGCACCACCAGCAGGCATGACGCGCCGCGAGGCGATGTTGAATCTGCTGCGGCTGGGCTGCGTAGGCGCGGGCGCGGCAGGCGCGGGCGTGTGGCTGAGCGAGCGCAGCGTGCGGCCGGTGCCGGCCAGGGCCGAGCAGGCCAGACGCGATCATCGCACGGCCAACGATCCGCAGTGGCCACACATCGCCGTGGCGCAGTTCCCCACCGACAAGCAGCAGCCCGCGGTGGCAGGCGAGCCGCGCGCCCTGGTGCAACGGGTGCTCGAAGATCTGGGCGGCATGAAGCGGTTCATCGGCAAGCAGGATGTGGTAGTCATCAAGCCGAACATCGCCTGGGATCGCACCCCGGAGCAGGCCGCCAACACCAACCCCGAAGTGGTTGCCGAGGTCGTTCGCCAGTGCTGGCAGGCGGGGGCCAAGCGCGTTATTGTCACCGACGTCAGCTGCAATGAGCCGCGCCGCTGCTTCCAGCGCTCCGGCATTCAGGCGGCGGCACATGCCGAGGGCGCAGAGGTAATTCTGCCCAACCCGGACATGTTCCGCGAGGTAGACATGGGCGGCGTTGCCTTGAAAACCTGGCTGGTCTTTACGCCGTTCCTCGATGCCGACAAGGTCATCAACCTGCCCATCGCCAAGCACCACGGGCTTACCGGCGCCACGCTGGGCATGAAGAACTGGTACGGCATTCTGGGCGGCGAGCGCAACCGGCTGCACCAGCAGATTCACCAGAGTCTGGTGGACCTGGCCAACTTCATGCTGCCTACGCTGACGGTGATGGATTGCTACCGCGTGCTGCTGCGCAACGGACCCACAGGCGGCAACCTGGAAGACGTGGCCATCCACAAGACCCTGGTGGCGGGCACCGATCCGGTAGCCATCGACGCCTACGTGGCCAAAGCCTACTGGAACCTGGACCCCGAGCACCTGCCGTATCTGAATATGGCTGCCTCCAAGGGGCTGGGCACGGTTGACTTTGCCTCGCTGCTGGTGAAAACCAGCCGGTTGGGGTAGGCGCGGGCGAAGTTCGTTGTCTCCCGAGCCCCAAATACTATTGATCCAGCTCTCAAATTGAAGCCCCGTGCCCCATCCATTTCGCAAGTTTTATCACGAAATGGGTGGGAAGCCTACGCCCTAATTAAGGCAGGAACGATAGAGTCGCGGGCCATCCGCCGGGGTAGATCTTTGCGCTAATGAGGGCGTAAGTTGTCTTGCGTAGCCGTAATGGCTACACTAAGTACAGGAGATAGGCTATGCAACAGGTTTCGCTGCGGGAGTTTCGCACACGGGGTGTGAAAGCACTGAAGGATGTACGGGGCGGGGAGACCGTGCTGCTGGCCGGGCAGCACGGACCTGCGTATTTTCTGGTCCCAGTGATGGGGGATGTAGCCGCCGAGGAGCGCGAGCTGCGCCGGGCGATGGCCAAGGCGAGTTTGCGGCAGGGTTGGTGGATTGCGGAGAAGCAGCCGATCGGCGATGAGGAGATTGAGCAAGAGATTGCCGCAGTGAGGACGGACCGGCAAGCGCAGCGAGAAAGCAAGAAGGGCTGATGCGGCTCATTCTCCTCGATACGAATGTGGTGATCTCAGCGGGATTGAAACCAGGGAGCGTTCCTGCACCGCTGGTGATGGATTGGGTCCTGGATGGCAAGGTGCAGATTGTTACCTGCCCGTGGATCATCGGCGAATACTGCAAGGTAGCGGCGCGACCCAAATTTGCTCGATACGGCTTTCCTCCTGCATGGCTGGAGTTCCTGATCGATGCGAGCCTACAGTTGCCCGATCCCGCTCCGTGGGCCTACCCAACCCCCGATGCAAAGGACGCACCATTTCTTGCGCTGGCACAAGCGTCAGGAGCATGGTTGGTGACCGGAAATCCGAAGCACTTTCCGAAGGCGGACCGGCATGGGGTAGTGGTGGTTTCGCCCGGGGAGTATCTGGAGAGGCTTGGGACGGGGAGTTAGCTCACCACCAGCGCTGGAAGAGCCTGGATGTCCGGGTGCCCGATGCTCGTTCGTCAGACCCGGGCAACCTGCCTGCCAAACCGGCCTCTATTCCAATCTCATACGCGAGATGCGGTCTGCCCTGCCAGCCATGACCGGAGCACCTCATCGGCGCGGCCCTGCCAGCCGTTGCCGGTGGCGCGGAGGCCCTCGGCAACATCGGGCGAGAGACGAATCGAGATGGGAACCTTGCGGGGAGCCTTCTGCGGCCCGCGCTTGCCGAGTTTGAGCAGCACTTTCTTCTCCTCGGTGGGCAGCGCAGAGAAGGGCTTGAAGAGGGCAACGTCTTCGGCTGTAATCTCACGGACCTCGCCATCCTCGTCAATCAATGGTTTCGGCAATGGTTTGCGGTTTGCCATAGAGCTTTGCCTCCCTCTTGTTGGTCTTGCGGAAGCTGATGACACGGATTCCGTCTGGTTTGTGGATATAGCAGAACAGGTGCAATCGCCTGTCCAGATACCCTACGGCCACGCGTCGTATTTCGCCCTTGCGGGAGCAATCCGCGATCAATGCGGTAGAGAAATCGAAGTCCGCCGCCCGCTCGAAGGAGAGTCCGCGTTCCCTGATGTTGCGCTCATTCTTCGCGGGATCGTACGTGATTCCCATGAGTTTATTGTATATACTATTTAGTGGAAGTCAAGTATGGATTACGGCGGGGCTGCTTTCCGGGATGATGGCGGGACGGGAGACGGATGGTCGAGATTCGTGGTATCCCGGCAGTGTGAGAGGCGAGATACGGGAGCCTTCCGGCACAACTGAAGGTGAGGAAGTGACTGTCGCCCGCTTGTTGGTAGCGCTTGAGCCGGGATGGCATGATGAGGGGAAGTCTATGCCGGGGTGGGAGGGGAAGACAAGGTGGGTGGTATTGAAAAGCGTGGATGGGTGAGGTTCGTACCACCCCACCCTAGGCGCAAAAACAAAGACGCGCCGAGGATAGGGCACCCGAGGTTCGATGTTCAGACCTGGGCTTCCCGCCCATTCAGTGGACTATAATCCGTCATTGGATCCAACCTGACGTCCAAGCACAACCTATAGAGTAATGTGCACAACACTGATGAACGTCTTCGTGGGTCTATTTCCTACCGGAGCCTGCCTAATGAGGTTAGTATCACTCACAGCACGGAATTATCGTTCACTCCAAGACGTTAACCTTGCATTTTCGGATAATTACTGCACTATTTCTGGAAAAAACAATGCCGGCAAATCATCGGTTATTCGTCTTTTGCTCCTTCTCTTCGGAGACGGAGAAACTTATCCATGGAATCGCGGTACTACAAGCCTCGATTTTAAGGACGATGTCACTCAGTGGGTATCTCCGCCAAAATCCATCGAGGTAATCTATAAGATAGAACTCACGCGGGAGGCAGACCCCGCTCTAATCTCGTTCATCGAAAAGATGGCATCTCGAGACGTTCCAAATCCAACCTTAGTCCTCGAAATAAATTACACCCTCGATCCTTCCTCTGATGACCCTAAGAGACGTGTATGCTTTCAGGGAATCGAGGTTGGAAGCCCCGAATCAAAAGAAATATGTGCGAAAATCAAAGATTCTAATTTGCTGTTTATATATAACTCAACAACAAGGGATGAACCGGCTTATCTGAGTGGCGGGAGGAACCGGAGGTTCTACGACTTCATGATGACTCATGAGGAGGAGAAAGAGCTTGACGAGGCTGCAATGTCGGTCGTTAAGAAGTTGCGTAGAATAGCTAAGCAACACACTAAGGGACTCAACGCAATCTTAGATCGCCTTGTTGAAAGGTTCGACGTCGAATTCTCGCCTCCTGCAAAGTTCTCTCCGAGGCATGCAGGTGTTGACATCAATTTGAGGGACCGGCATGTTGAAGTTCCCCTTAGCGACTGGGGTAGCGGAACTCAAAATCGGACTCAAATCTTGATGTCGATTCTTCAAGCGAATCGGATCAAGACGACCTATTCGCTTGAGGACAAAATAACGCCAATTGTAGTCATAGAAGAACCGGAGAGCTTCTTACATCCTTCTGCACAATCTGAATTCGGAAAGATTCTCGCGACTCTATCAAGTGAATTTGGTGTTCAAATCATAGCGACTACTCACAGCCCGTATATGCTCAATCGGGAAGATCCATCCTCAAACATCCTTCTTTGCAGAGAAAGCGGGAGGGGGAAAGCGGCTGAGACTTGTGTTGTCGATACATCAAATGAAAAATGGATGGCGCCATTTTCAGAACATCTCGGGATAAATCCTGACGAACTTAAGGGATGGCAGCCATTCTTCTCCACTCGCAAGCAGCACATTTTGCTTGTCGAAGGGGAAATTGACAAAAAGTATTTCGAGTTACTGAAAGGAGAACATCTACCTATTGAAGGACTTATAGATATCGTCGAGATAGTCCCTTATGGCGGAAAGGATGTCCTCAAGAATACGCTGCTAGTGAAGTTCGTTCTCAGTAAATTCGACAAGGTATTTATTACATATGACCTAGATGCAGACTCCGAACTGAAGGGGTCTCTGGTTAAGATGGGCCTCAAAGAGTCTGTTGATTTCCTTCCGCTTGGAGAGAATAAACCAGGTCAAGATTGCATAGAGGGATTATTGCCGAATTCGATTCTTTCACTTGTTAATGGGCGCGAAACTGATTTAGTT
>Ga0302270_10001849_pt1 | contig 20983 bp, 14 predicted proteins | sample III_Bog_E2_3_FD_198773 | JGI IMG/M metagenome (GOLD analysis project Ga0302270, IMG submission 198773) | Peat permafrost microbial communities from Stordalen Mire near Abisko, Sweden - III_Bog_E2_3 | ecosystem: Environmental > Terrestrial > Soil > Wetlands > Peat | place: Sweden: Abisko... | reverse complement strand
TATACGGTTGCGCCTCGTCGCCGACGTAAACCCACATGCGCGCATTCGCCGTCATGTCTTTGCTCTGCATGGGCATGATGGTGTCGTCGGTAGCCACCACATGTGAGGCGCGCACCCGATCCGCCATCAACTGATAAAGTGGCTCAACGAAGTCCGCCACATCGCCGCACCACACCGACTGCGTGGCCCGCGAGATCTCGAAGCCCTGCCGCGCGAAGATGTCTTCAAGCCTGTACAGGGGGAGGTAATCCCTAAATTTGCTGGTTACGATGTAACTTAGCAGGCCAGGTCCGGCAAGCCCTTTGTCGATCGCCGTCTCTGGCTTCTTGGCCGTATGGATACTGGGGTTATCGCCGTTCGTCTCGCAGCTTGCGCAGGCATACTTCTTGCGCACATGATGCAGGCGCTCGAAGTGGCCGGGCAGATATTCCACTTGCCAGCTTTCATCGGCACCGATCTCCTTGCGTGTCAGGCCACAGCATGGGCATGCCCGTTCTGCTGCGCTCAACTCGTAGACATGCGTGGTAACAGGAAGATTCTCGAAGTTGGCAAGATTGCGCCGTCCCTTGCGGCGCTTCACACGTCGCAACTCTTCGGCAGGCTCGGCTGCAGTTGGAAGATCTTCTGCGGGAACAGGCTTGCAGTCCAGCGCCTCGGCGAAGTTCAGCAACATCTGTGCGACATCTTTATCGGATTGCAACCGGTCCGCGCGTGGACCGTAATACCACTTCTTGTAGCGCTCCAACTCCAACTGCAGACGAAGTAGCTCAACCTGCAACTCGGCGGCCTGCTTGCCGTACGCTTCGGCGCGTTGCTGCTGTGCTTCAGCAAGTATCTTCTGCTCTTCTGCCTGCCGCTTTTGCTGATCTCGTTCTTGCTGCAACGCAAGCACCATCAACTGCAGCGTTTCCTTGTCGCTGGGCAGTTCTGTCGAGTTATATGAGGAGGGAGCCACTTAGTAAGTTAGACGCAAGACATGCACCGCAGGTCGCGTCAGGCAACTACCTTATCTGTACTTTTTACCCCGCTTTGCGCTGGCCGTTCATAGCGAGGAACACGCTTCAGTTTCGCCATGTCGATGCCATCCAACAGCATCGCCAACTCACTGGCGCGCAGCTCAACCGAACCTGCGTCAGGCGCAATATGAGGGAGCTTGAACACTCCGGTCTCAAGCCGCTTGTACCACAGAACATAACCGTCGCGGTCCCAGGTCAGGATCTTCAACCGGTTGCCACGGCGTGAGCGGAAAAGGAATAGATGACCACTGAGCGGATCCTCGCCAATTACCGACTGCACGCGCTCCGCAAGACGATCAAAGCCGCAACGCATGTCGGCAACTTCTGACGCAAGCCAGATCCGCGGACCCGGCGCGCCATCCAGCGCACGCAAACTCGGCAGGCCGATCACGACTCCATCTCCAGAACAGAAAGCAGACGGCGCAGGTGAACCACATCAAACCCAGGCTCCACGATCAAGCTCCAGCCGCGGCGATGCCGTATCTCGATCCCCGGCATCTGCACCGCGTATGGTGCTGGCTGCACAGGTACTTCCGCTCTGGAAACTTCAACCGTAACAAACGCCGCAGTGTCGGGCTTGCGCAACCGCTTCTTCCACTCGTAGAACCATACTGCTCGGCAATCCGCGGCCAATAATCAATTAGCACTCCCCTGAGGGGATCCGCGCCAAGCTTGATCTTGGCGTGGCGCACCGTATTCATGTCGACAACAGTGTTGAGATCGCCGAGATAAAAGCTTAAAAATCGTGTTTGTGCGTTGTGGGTGCACTGAGCGCTTTGGCAAACAGCGTGTGCTTAACACCGTCGAGGTTACGCTCAAGAACGGCATTGGCCTTCGATTCAATCCACGAAGTCACTCTCGAATCCGTCGGTCCTCCGTGCGGAGGGTCGTATGTAAAGCCCTCTTCATCGGGAGTATTGTGAGGCGGCGTTATTACGATACCGTCGGCAAGTCCTGACTTTCGTGCTTGGTTGAGCCGCAAAATCGCTTGTGAAACGGCTGGGGTAGGAGTGTATGACGTGCCTTCTGAGATCATCACATCGATGTCATTTGCCGCAAGCCCTTCCATCGCGCTAGCAAATGCGGGTTCGGACAAAGCATGGGTATCCATCCCAAGAAACAGCGGACTATCAATGTTCTGGAGTTTGCGGTAATCGCGAATCGTCTGAGTGATGGCCAGGATGTGCCGCTCGTTGAACGCCACGTCCATCGCAGATCCGCGATGGCCGAACGTATCGAAGACAACGCGATGTCTGGGATCACTCGGATCGGGCTGCAACTCGTAATAGGTAGTGACGAGCTTCGGGATGTTAACAAGAACAGACGGGTCAGCCGGCTTCCCGGTAGCAGGATTAATTGTTACGCAGCACGTCACCGTCGTCCGTCAGAAGAATTGCACTTGATCGAGGTTCGAGCCGAAAACCGATTTGTCCCTTCATGGAAAGCTCTTTCCCAGGGTCGAAGAGATCGTCAGGGGCGGGCCGGAAAGTATCGACCGCCAAACGCCAGATCTTGCCGCTGGGCAAGGCGGGAATGGAAAAATCAACCGGAATGGTGTCGGCGTTAAACAGGATAAACAGATCGGGTTCTGACTGTCCCCGAATCAGACACGCGAAGGATTTCTGCCGCTGGTCCGCCCAGTCGGGTGTGTCACCGATTGGCGCGAACCACTTTATTTCTTCATCCGTGTAAAAATCTTCTCTGCGCAAAACAGCATGGGCCCGACGAAAGGCGATCATTCCCCGAGTGAAGCGGTGGATATCTTTGTGCTTTTCGAGCAGGCTCCAGTCAACCCAACTCATCTCATTATCCTGGCAGTAGGCATTGTTATTGCCGCGCTGGGTTCGGCGAAACTCATCGCCACCGAGCAACATGGGAACCCCTCGAGAAATCAACAAGGTTAACAGCAGATTCTTGATCAAGCGGTTACGCATGCCCTCGATACCGGGATCCTGGCTCGGCCCTTCCACGCCGCAATTGTCGCTGTAGTTGGCATCGGTTCCATCACGGCCGAACTCGCCATTTTCGTCATTGTGCTTTTGCATGTAGCTCACCAAATCGTTCAGCGTGAAGCCGTCATGACAAGTAACGAAGTTGAGGCTGCTTGCCGGGCCCTTGCCAGAACGTTGGTACAAATCCGAGCTTCCACAGATTCGGCTTGCGAACGATCCGATCATGCCCGCATCGCCAACCCAGAAGCGGCGCACATCGTCACGGAAACGGCCGTTCCATTCCGTCCAACGCGTGGTGGAAAAACATCCCACTTGATATGCACCGCCTGCGTCCCAAGCCTCCGCGATAATCTTCACGTCACGCAGAATGGGATCCTCCGCAATACCCTCGAGAAGCGGAGCGTTGCGGAGAATGTTCCCATGTTCATCTCGCCCAAGAACCGAAGCCAGGTCAAAACGAAAACCATCCACATGCATGTGCATGACCCAGTAACGAAGCACATTTCTAACAAATTCCCGCACGACGGGATGATTCGCGTTAAGTGTATTGCCAACGCCGGAATAGTTCTTGTAGTATCGGCGCCCGTTCTCTTGCAGCATATAGAAGATCGAGTTCTCAATGCCGCGCAGAGAAATCGTGGGTCCCAGTTCATTTCCCTCGGCCGAGTGGTTCAAAACGACATCCAAGATCACTTCAATGCCTGCGCGGTGAAAAGCCTTGACCATCTCTCGAAATTCCTGTATCTGCTGGCCGTGCAGTCCTCCAATGCAGTAGGACTGTTTCGGAGCGAAAAAGGCGACGGGATCGTAGCCCCAGTAGTTCTTGAGTCTCTCTCCTGTGATTGGATTGAGGAATTGCGACTCATTTTCGTTAAACTCGAGAACAGGCATCAGTTCAATGGCGGTCACTCCCAGGTCTTGAAGATAAGGGATCTTTTCGATCAAGCCGGCGAACGTTCCGGGGTGCTCAGCTTTCGAACTGGAATGGATTGTGAAACCGCGAACGTGTGTCTCGTAGATGACGGTATCAGAGGCGGAATGCTTTGGAGGCGAATCCAGTTCCCAGTCGAAATGGTCGCGGGTGAAGATGCATTTTGGTGTGGTGCCGGCGTTATCAACGGTCGAAATACTTAAGTCGGTCAGGCTGCTGGAAGAATCGTAGCCACGTGCGGCTAGAAAATCCCAATTCTTGACCCCGGCAATTGCTCTTGCATACGGATCCAGCAGCAGCTTATGTGGGTTGAAGCGATGGCCATCTTCGGGTCGATACGGCCCCTGGACACGATAGCCGTAGAGTTGACCCGCGGGAATTCCTCGCACCCATACATGCCAGACATCGCCCGTCCGATGGCGCACCGGGTCTAAGTCAATGATTCTGGCCGGAGTAGAGTCGTCAGGATCTTGGTAAAATTCCAAACGGACACTGGTTGCGTGACGGCTGAATAAAACAAAATTGACTCCCACTCCTTGCTCGTGGGCGCCTCCAATCGGGAGTGGATTTCCCGTCTGAACATCGCCCACCTCAGACGGCACCGGAAAATCATTCGCATGATTCCGCCCTGTCGCTGGTTCAGTCATTTATATAAGTCTCCGCTCTACCATTTCAGTTCCCTGAGTCTCGATAAGTCGGACTCCGGAACGTGTGCTAGCCTGATACTTCACTTTTCCGAGAACGGTGTCAATCAAGAATCAGCGCGGTCCTGCGGCTAACAACTTCTGGCAACGACCATCAAGCTCTCGTTTAGCAACAAGCTTTTTCGTCGATCGATCACCGAAGCAACTTGCCAGCGATCCAGTAATCGATGCTGAACTTTCCCGGACCAAAGCAGATCATAAAAATAAAGAAGAGCACGTACAGAACCTCCGGGAGGTAGAGGAAATCGTCGAGCCAGTCAAGAGGCGAAAGTCCTTTAGGCATGGCCCGAAGTTCGGTGGTCATGATGGCGACAAGCATATCGACTAATAACGCCACGCAGGTCAAGCTCGAAAGAAACCCCACGGTCAGCAAGGATCCGCCGACGAACTCGACACCCGACACGAAATAAGTCATCGCGCGAGGAAACGGGACTTTAGCCTCAATGAGCGTTACGTACATAGTTTGCTTTCTCCCTGCGACAAACAATTTGTTTGCCCCGGAGATGGCGAAGAACAGCCCAAGCGAAACGCGTACCAGCAGGATGGCACAATGTTCCAAATCACTGCTACCCAGTAGCACAAACTGGACCAACCATTTCCAATCCACCTCTTGTCCCTCCATCGGAGAATGTGCTGCAACAATCCCCCACATCATCCGTCGCCATCTGGGAGGATGGACGGCTTTACAGCATGTTCCTGTGATGCCGCGGGCTCGCAAAAGACTTAAGAATTTCGACTTCCTGGCGCTTTGGTTGTTGCACCGAATGCGAAGATGTCGGCCGATACCTTTGTCTAATAGATCTATCACCCCACTTCTGCCTTAAGAACAAATGATGCGAACATGGGCAAGGGCTTCGGCCTTCGAACTCACGGGTGAATCGGGGCGTGTGCGATGTTTCTTAAGGTCCCCGAAGAGAGAGCGAACGTAGTCCTTGGTCGTCGCAGGAAAAGCAGTCGAAATGCCTCCGCGCAACCATTCCCGGTTTTTCTTCGTCCAACTGTTGATTAGTCCTTGTTTGTCCAACTTGGAGGCAAAATTATGAAAGCAATCGTTGTCCACGAATATGGCGGTCCTGAAGTACTCAAGTTCGAAGAGTATCCTGACCCGGATCCCGGTCGAGGCGAAGTGCTGGTGCGTGTCGCCGCCGCAAGCGTGAATCCGATTGACTATAAAAGGCGTGCTGGATTAACGAAGGATTTTTATCCCATCAAGTTTCCGGGCCTCATGGGAGTCGATATGGCGGGGACCGTGGTGAAGGTTGGACCGGGAGTTGAAGCCTTCACTGCCGGCAACCAGGTGTTCGCAATGGCGGACAACACTTACGCTGAGCTCTGCGTGGTGAAAGCGGGAGTTCTTGCGGATATTCCCGAGGGCCTTGATTTGATCCAGGCCGCGGCGCTGCCGCTGGTGACGACGACCGGCAACCAACTCCTTGCAGCTACGGGAATCAAAGCGGGCCAGACAGTTATGGTCGTAGGTGCTGTAGGAAATGTCGGGCGTTCGGCCGTATTCACCGCGAAAGAACGCGGGGCGACCGTGATCGCGGGGGTTTTGAAGCGTCAGGTGGATGAGGCGAAGACTGTCGGCGCGGATCAGGTGATCGCAACCGATGACGACACCGCGATTGCGAATCTTCCGCCGCTGGATGCAGTGGCGGATGCGGTGGGCGGGAGAACCGCTGAGAAGCTAATCGCCAAGGTCAAGCCGGGAGGAGTGTTTGCTACAGTTCTCGAAGCACCGCAGAACGCAGCTAAGTACCCATCTGTAAAGGTGGCGCCAGTCTACTCGAAGTCCGACAGGGAAACGCTCCAGTTCATGGCCGAAGCGGTGCGGGATGGCAAACTGGTGATCCCGATTAGCAAGAAACTTCCACTCAGTGAAGCGGCCGAGGCTCACGCCGCGGCGGAAAAGGGTGGGATCGGGAAGATCTTGCTCGTGGCTTGAACTCGTTGCTGTACATTCGATCTCGAAACGGAAAATCGAGATGAAGAAGAATCAGCATGGAATTCATCCCGCGTCGAAGCCGAGTGGCGATGGGTGTGTGTAGCGCCTGACGTCTCCGGAAGGTTGGTGGTTTCATCTTTGCCGTTGTGCTGAGTGTGGACACATCGGATGCTGTGACAGTTCACCGGGTCAGCACGCATCCAAACATGCGGCAGCGACAGGGCACCCGATTATTGCCAGCTTCGAGCCGGGTAAGGATTGGTTTTTCGATTACGTGACGCAGGGAATGATCTAGGGTGTGGAGTTGCATCCGCCGCATTCGCATCCAGGAGATCAACTCGTACTTGGCCCCGCAGGAAGGGTGCCAGCCAACTGGCAATCGCTCCTAAAGTCGCTGCCGGTTATGTAGTAAACGGCAGATAAAACGCTCCCATTGGACCGCAGGCGTTTCTATCCGGATCCCAATTCATCGATAACAGGAGGCACCGCATGAATCTTCCTGACGCGCCGATTGCACAAAAAGGCTTTTTCGCAGCTCACTTCTTTACCGTGAGCGACCAGGAAAAATCGAGGGACTTCTATGTACGAATCCTAGGCGGGAAATTGATCAAGCCAGAGAATCCCTGCTACATCAAGCTCGAAAATACGTGGATTATTCTCAATTCCGGCGGTGGCCCGACTCCCGACAAGCCAGAGGTTTTTCTTGAAGCACCAACGAATCTGAACAGAGTAAGTAGCTTCCTCAATTTGCGTGTCGCCGACGTCTGGGCCTGCTACAAAGAGTGGGGTGAGAAAGGAGCATTGTTTCTTACCGAGCCATGGGCTAACGATGACGGCTGGGAATGGCGCTGCTACATGCGTGATCCCGACGGCTACATCATCGAAGTCGGCCAATACACCCAATTCGCCATCGACAGTTTCAACAACGATACCAACTAAGTTGTCAAGCGACTTCAACCCTAAAGACGCGAGTACACAGTCTGCAACCTGGATTGTCTGGATGGCTGTGCACATTTATTTCCTGATCGGATTCACGAATCGTTTCTTCGTCATACTGCAATGGGGAATTGCGTTCTTGACCAGGCGGCGCCAGGTGCGCGTGTTCCCCGGGGAAGAGAAATCCGCAAAAGAGGCCCAGGTCCCCTCATGGCAGCGGAAGGTCGCTGAACTGAATCCGAGACAGCGGGCAGCCAATTAGTGCCGACCGACTGTCGAGAACATCGATGTTGGAAGCAGGCATGGTGAGTCACCGGATTCGCTTCCGCGTTGGGCCGATCCTTGCTACGCTCGTTCCAAGCTTCCCAGGCTCAGCGCATGGAGCGTTCGCCCCCTGGCGAGATGCGCAATCGAGAGCGGCGATATACGCTGGAGCCCCAACGCAAAGGATCTCCTACTCGTCCACCCGATATTTCCGCCAAGGCGCGATGTAAATGCTTCGCCGCTATTTCCGTCGGCAGAGTGGCCTGCGACTCATTGAACAAAAGAACGCTGGTAGCCGATAAGGAGATGCGTAGTGTTTTCACTGTGCTCTGTGGGAGGTTGGATCATGTCTATCGGAGCGATTTCAGCGGGAAGTCTGGCTCAAGGGGTACTGACAGCAAGCAGTATCACGCAGGCGCAACAGGCTTGGCAGAATGTGCAAACCAGCTTGGCTGCGGGCGATCTTGCAGGAGCTAAGTCCGCGTTTGCGGTTGTGCAACAGCTCAACCAGAATCTCTCAAACGTTTCCGGGACCACTGCCAGTACGCAGCTCTCTACTGACATGAACACCCTCGGTAGCGCGCTCACTGCGGGCGACCTCAGTTCCTCACAAACCGCCTTCGCGACGGTGCAAAACGACTTGAAGAATTCCCCTTCGCCTGCCCTGACCAACGCAATGCAGGCTGAGTCCCAGGCGGTTCAATTGGCCGATAGCTTCCTTAGCACCCTGGATACGAGCAGTTCTACCAGCAGTTCGGATGCAGCGAACGCAGCGCTCCAGAGCGCTTATGGAACGGGCAGCGCTTTGGACGTGTACGCCTGATTGTTTTGGAGTCATCAACAATCAGAGCCTTACTCATCATTCATCCGCCTTCTGGTGTTGAGGAGTGACCCGGCGAATGAAACCCATTCGCTGGTCTGTAGCACAAACTGGTGATCCGGTCAGAACCTGAACTTGGCGACGGAGATCCGAAGAATTGCCGCCATCTTGCTCAGTTTCAGGGAAGCCGTCTTGGTGTCGTTCGCTCCCTGAGTGGTATTCCTCGGCGAGGTTGGTACCGCATGAGCGAACCCATTTTCAGCCCGAGAATTCTTGGCTACCAGCGCGTGGGGTGGGCGCGGACCTAGCGCTCGGAGACGCCGAGTTTTGCCGCGAGCTGGCGCGCGTTCATCAGCCGGTCACTTCCCGGCGCTGCGATTGACAGTGACAGGGCTGTAGATTTGATTGGGGCAGGGTGCGTTCCGCTGTTGCAGCACTTCGATATGACGGTCACATCTTGACGGTCATAATGAAGGAGTGCTAGCCTCTATTTCCATGACCGATCCGAATACAGATGTAATTCAAGGCACGCTCGACATGCTCATTCTCAAGACCGTGAGTCTGGAGCCCATGCACGGCTTTGGAATCGCGCGCCGGGTCGAGCAAATCTCGCGCGGAGTTTTCAAGATGAACCCGGGATCTCTGCTGACCGCGCTGCAGCGGCTGGAACGCGCCGGATGGCTGGACGCCGAATGGCGCCAGACTGAAAACTCCCGCCGCGCCAAGTTCTATACGCTGACGCGCGCGGGGAAAAAACAGCTTGAGAACGAAACTGCGGACTGGACTCGCCGTGCCAGCGCGATTGCCCGTCTGCTCAAAGCGGAGGCGTAACACATGTCTCTCTGGCGGCAGTTGACCTATGGCCTGCGCAGCCTGGCGCGCCGCTCCAAGCGCAATCAGGATGTCGCGGATGAAGTCGAACAGTACTTCGAGGAAGCAACCGCGGCGTGGGTGGCGCGCGGGCTTTCGGCAGAGGAGGCCAGACGCGCCGCGCGGCTGGAGGGGGGCAATATGAGTGTAGTGAGGGAACGGGCGCGTTCCTACGGGTGGGAGAACGCAATTGAAGCATTCTGCGGCGACCTCCGTTTTGCGGGCCGCCAGTTGCTGAAGCATCCAGCCTTCACCTTGACGGCGACGTTCACACTGGCCTTGGGAATCGGCGCCAACACCGCCATCTTTACCGCGGTCCAGTCTATTCTCCTGGCACCGCTTCCTTATCAGAGCCCCGACCGGCTCACGGTTCTCAATACGCACTTCGCAGATATTGGGCGCACCTCGCCGCGCGTCACCGGACCGGATGCGGCAGATGTGCGCGGTCAGATGACGGACCTTGAAGCGGTGAGCCTCTACAGCGGCGGACAATTAGGCGTCGAATTGCACGACCACGCGGTCTATACCATGCTGACCTTCGTGGACGCGGACTTCTGGCGCGTCTTCAATCTGCAGCCGGTTGCGGGGCGCTTGTTTACCGATGCCGATGCGCATCGCGCCGCTCTGGTCAGCGAGCAGTTTGCCCGCGATAACTTCGGCGGTGCGCAGGCTGCGGTGGGGCAAATCCTGCGCGTCGAGAATGAGCCGATCGAGATTGCGGGCGTCTTGCCGGCGGCCTTCGATTTCCCCGCCAGGACGCAGGTGTGGGAAGCGCGCCCCTTGCTGCCGGAGTCAAAGTCCCGAACGGCGTTCAATTACAAGGCCGTGGGGCGGCTTCGTCCCGGCGTTAGCTTTCAGACCGCGCAGACCGAACTGGATGCAGTCTCGCGGCGTCTTCAGATCGCCTATCCAGCCGAGAACCGCAACAAGCAGATCCTGGCGGTTCCACTTCAGAAGGCGCTCACGGGAAATGCCCGCCCCACGCTTCTGCTTCTGTGGGCTACGGTCGGCTTCATTCTGCTGATCGCCTGCGTGAACGTCACCCATCTTCAACTGGTGCGTTCCATGGAGCGGCAGCGGGAAATCGCCATTCGCAAGGCGCTTGGCTCATCGCTCCTCCAGGTGATGCAGCCCGTGATTCTTGAGAGCTTGCTGGTCTCGCTTCTCGGCGCAGTGGCTGGGGTCATGCTGGCTTACCCTGCGATACGCCTACTGGTGGCGATGGCTCCCAAAGAATTGCCGCGCTCGAGCGAGATTCACCTCAACGGCTGGGTGCTGGCCTTTACGCTTGGACTTGGGGTGCTCACGGCTCTCGTCTCCTCGATGCTCCCCGCGCTGCGGGCGGCCAAGGTCGATCCTGCAGAGGCGTTGAAGCACGATGCTTCGCGCGGCATGACCCGTCGGGGCGCGGCGCGGCTCCGCGATGGACTGGTAATTTCCGAGGTCGCGGCGACCTTTGTCCTCGCCGTGGGCGCAGGCCTGCTTCTGCACACCATGATGACTCTGGCCTCGCGCGACATGGGCTACCAGACGCGACGATTGCTTGTGGTCGATGCGGATGCTCCGGCGCACACCGAGCAGGATGCGCATCGCGCCGTCGAGCAGTTCAATCGGGTATTCGCCCAGCTTGCGGCGGTGCCGGGTGTGGAGCGGGTGGCCGGAATCATGGGGTTGCCTACCGGGGATTATGGTTCCAATGGTTACTACCAAACGAAAGGCGGGCTGCCTGTCCCACCAGGGCACAATCCCTCTTCCGTCTTCAGTGTTGCGAGCCCCGGTTACTTTCAGACCCTGGGAATTCCCATCCAACGCGGACGCGACTTCAACGCTCAGGATACCTACGAGAGCCCTTTTACAGCGGTCATCAGCGAGTCGCTGGCCAGGCAGAGCTTCGGCACCATCGATCCCTTGGGCAAGCAGATCCAGTGCGGACTTGATTCGGACAAATGGATGACGGTGGTGGGGGTGGTGGGCGATGTACGCCAGGACTCGCCCGCCGACGCGCCGGGGCCTGCGCTCTACATGCCTATGGCGCAGCATCCGTTCTATGCCAACCAAATTCACGTCGTTCTGCGGACAAGCGTCAAGCCGCTCACCCTGATGAATGGGGTGAAGGAGAAGATTGCGCAGGTGAATCCCTTTATCGCGCTGCGTTTTACGACCATGGACGAGATGATGAACGAGTCCATGGCGGTGGAACGTTTTCGGGCCGTGCTGATCTCCTCGTTTGCCGGAGTGGGGTTGCTGCTGGCAATGCTGGGCGTCTACGGAACCATGGCGTATTCGGTGGCGCAACAAACCTTCGAGATTGGCATCCGCATCGCCTTTGGCGCGGAGAAAGGCGTAATTCTGCGCACCGTGCTGCAACATGCTGCCAAGTTGGCTTGCTGCGGCATTGCGGCGGGGCTAGTGCTGAGCTTGATATTTGCGAGGATGGTGGCGAGCATGTTGGTGGGAGTGCGACCGATGGACCCGGTCAGCCTTGGATTGGCATCGTCTCTGCTATTGCTGACGGCATTGGCTGCGGCTCTTGCGCCTGGATGGAAAGCAATGCGCATCGAACCAATGGCGGCGTTGCGAGCCGAGTAGCCCGATAAAGCAGACGAAATAGGCAGAAGAGCGTCAACCACCAATTGGCTTTTGACTTTTTCCGGGATCTCCAGCAGGCTCAAAACGGGATTGGAGACCAGTCGGCGACAATCCAGGCGCGTCGTCATTCCTGACTTTTGGGCGCTCCTCTTGACTGACTCCATCGCTCAGTTGTGATCGCATACCATTGAAGGATGGGAAGGAATCGGTTTTACTCGGCGATCGTAGAAAACGACGGTACCGAAAAGGTAATTGGTCCAGCCTCTTCGCTGTTGCCGTGGTGGAGCTTCACGAAAACGGTGCTGGCGATTTGTTGTCTCCGGCTGTCGGTAGAGGGGTTGATTGATCTGGACGAGTTCCGGCCCGGCAGGCCCTTCACACTTCGTCAGCTGCTTCAGCATCGCGCGGGGGTTCCTGATTATGGATACCTTCCGGCCTATCACGATGCGGTTTCACGAGGGGATTCTTCCTGGTCTCGAGCGAGGTTACTGGAGGAAGTTCAGGCCGACCGCCTGGAATTTGAACCAGGGACCAGTTGGGCTTATAGCAACCTCGGATACCTTTTCGTCCGTGATGCAATTGAAGAGGCTACCGGCTTGAATCTTGCGACAGCTCTGGAGCGGTTCGTGACCGGCCCGCTGGAGTTGCACTCAGTCCGACTTGCGATCACGCCCAATGATTTCTGCAATATGCCTTGGGCATCGATTGAAGAATACGATCCAGGGTGGGTGTATCACGGCTGTCTTATAGGTACATCTCTTGATGCTGCCAAGATCCTTCACGCCCTTTTCCATGGGCAAATTCTTCACTTGGACAGGCTGCAAGAGATGCTGGATATCCACCGATTAGGAGGACCAATCCCCGGCCGTCCATGGACCACTTGCGGGTATGGATTGGGATTGATGTGGGGGGAGATTGGCAAGGTAGGCCGTGCCATCGGCCACTCGGGAGCAGGCCCGTTCAGCGTCAACGCAGTCTACTACTTTCGTGACATCATGCCCCCGGTCACCGTCGCAAGCTTTACGGACGGCACCGACGAAGCCCCTGCTGAATTTGAAGCGGTTCGCTTGGTTCTTGAAAACAATTAATTCGGACGGAAGCGTTACGCCTGTATCCGCGCGACATGGCCTCGATCCTGCGCTTAACCAATGCGCCATCGTTCACTTTGAATGCAGTCAGCGACCAGGCATGAGGAAGAACTTCGTCTCAGGAGATGCAGGCTGAAGCCGGCATCTCCTGACCGCTATCTTTCTTTCACCTGTCCGAGCGCTGGATCACGACGGGAAGGCTGGTTGGGAAATGCATCGACGAGTCAAACGACGGGTCGGCGCCGTCGGGCGCTGGGCCGATGTCCGGCGCGTTCGGTGAAGGCTTGGCCGGCTCCGGGCGATGCCAGGGAATCTTGACTGTGCGTTGCAACTCGATGCGGTCGCCCTTGATCTCGCCGACATAAGCATTGATGCCGGACTTGAACGATACCTTGGCGCCCTGCACCTGGCCGTCTTCGATGGGAACGGGGACATCGCCACCACCGAAGAATCCGCCGCTGCCTTCGACGTGTCCAGTAAGCGTGCCACCCTGCTGCTGCAGGGAGAAAACCGCATTCGAACCGATGACCCGCTGAAGGAAGCCATTCTGTTCAGATTCTGCATTGCGCACGGGACGCCAGAGGCCGGTGATGCCGGGGCCCTTGGGCACGGGACGCACCCACTCGGCAGCCTGCGGACGAAGCACTGCTTCCTTTGCAGGGAGAGTGAGCATTGCTGAGGTGAGCCCATCTGCAGACACTTCCACCGTAATGTCGCCGGCCTGCTTCGCCGCCTGAACGATTCCCATGCAGTAACCGGAAAATGCCTTGCGCTTGGCGCCAAGGTCGGAGGCAAGATCGGTGGGGTCGCCATTGCCCACGCCGATAAGCTTGCCGGCTCCGGAAACATTGAACTCGACTTCATTGTCAGTGATGGGAACGACGCGGCCCTGGGCATCCTGCACTTCAACTGCGAACATGGCCACGTCTTCGCCGTCGGCGGAAACGGACTTGCGGTCGGAGGTGAGGACAAGTTTCGCCGGAGCGCCGGTGGTGGCGCGCTTTGTGGTCATGACCTGCTTGCCGTCTTTGAAGCCGCGCGCCTCAATTTCGCCGGGCGCGTATTTCACGACCCAATCGACATGCGAGTTTTTTGGGACTTCTTTTTGGCCTAGGCTTGTGCCGTTGATGAGGAGTTCGACCTTGTCGAGATTGGAGTAGACCCAGACGGAGATGGTTTTGCCCTCCATGCCTTTCCAGTTCCAATGCGGGAAGAGATGCAGCACCGGCGTATCGGTCCACCAGGACTGGTAGTAGAAGAACGAGTCCTTGGGGAAACCGCAGGTGTCGATGATGCCGTACTGCGAACTGATGTTGTGCCAGCCGTCGGGTGAGGGCTCGCCGCGATAGTCGAAGCCTGTCCAGACAAAGCCGCCGGAGAGCCAGGGCTGCGCATCGCAAAAGCGCCACCAGCCTTCGGCCGAGGCGCGGCCGGTGGTGGTGTAGGGATCGTAGGCGGCGACGTAACCCTTGTCGTGGTTCGTAATATAGATGCCGCGTGTGCCGACGGCGCTCACGGTCTCAGTGCCCATGATGGGCCGGTCAGGATGCGCTTTGTGGAAGGCCGCAGCCTGTGGGTCCATGTAGTTGTAGCCGTCCACGTCGCAAACGGCGAGGCCGCCAGTGCCGATGGCCCCTGTGGGCGCGATGGAGACGGGGCGCGAGCCGTCTTGCTGGTTGGCCACATCTTTCATCGCGGTGAGAATGAGCAGGCCCTTCGGAGTGTTGGCCTGGCCTTCCTCGTTGCCCATGGACCACATGAAGACGCTGGGGCGATTGCGATCGCGGCGGACCAGATTGGCGAACTGCTGAAGGGCCTCGGGATTGGACGACATCATGCGCGTCTCGTCGAAGACCAGCATGCCGAGTTGGTCGCAAGCGTCGAGTAACTCAGGCGTGGGCGGGTTATGCGAGGTGCGGATGGAGTTGCAGCCCATCTCCTGCAATTTGCGGATGCGATAGTACTGCACGGCATCGGGCAGCGCGACGCCGAGGCCGGCGTGGTCCTGATGGTTGCAAGTGCCTTTGAGCTTGACCGGCTTGTCATTGAGAAGGAAGCCGCGCTGTGCGTCGAACTTGACGGTGCGGATGCCGAAAGACGTCTCGCAGCGATCGACGACTTTTCCGTCGGACTGAATTTCCGTAACGAGTTTGTAAAGGTTGCGTTCTTCAAGCGACCAGAGTTTGGCATTACTCACGGCAATCTGCTGCTCGTAGTCCGAGCCCGCGCCGGCTTCCATGGATGCGGAAAGGGACACGTTTTTGGCCACGGCATTGCCTGCGGGATCAAGGATGGTGGAAACGACGCGCGCATTGGCCGTGGCGTTGCTGTGGTTCGCAACCTCTGTGCGGATGGCGAGCTTCGCGTTACTGCCACTTACGTCAGAACGAACAAAGGTGCCCCATTTTTTGACGTGGACGGGATTGTTCTTAACCAGCCAGACATGGCGATAGATGCCTGCGCCTTCATAGAACCAGCCGTCGGTTTCCGTGGCGTCTACGCGCACCAGCAGAACATTGCGCTGGCCGGGATAGGCGAAGTCGGTGAGGTCGAAGCTGAACGGATCGTACCCGCCGCTGTGGTTGCCGATGTAAAAGCCGTTGAAGACGACCAGCGTGTCGCGATAGGCGCCGTCGAATTCGACGGTGATGCGCTTGCCGGCGTCTTCGGCGGGTATTTCGAAGATGCGGCGGTACCAGCCGACGCTGTTCTCAGGGTATTTGCGGCCGAGCGGGTAATAGCCCTTGCTCTGGAGGCCGGGATCGTTGGTGAAGGGCAGTTCGATGGCCCAGTCGTGCGGAAGGTCGAGCGCGCGCCAGTCGCTGTCGTCGAAGGTGGCGGAGGCAGCGGGCATGAAGTTGCCGGTCTTTTGGAAATTGCCCGCGGACGAGGTGCTGTAGTCGAAGTCCTTGCCGGGATCGGCGGCATTGCCGAAGTGGAAGCGCCAGCCGAAATCGAGGAGCAGCCGTTCGCGGCCCGCACCGGGAGTGGGGGAAGCAAGCGAGTGGTCGAGACTGAGCGGGCCGAGGGGCTCACCCAGCGGGCTTGCCGCTGCGCAGGTGGGACTGAGCCCCTGCGCTGCGGCCACTGCGGCTACGGCGGCGGGTGCGAGGAGAGAGGTTTTTAGAAGGTCGCGTCTTGAAAATGTTTTCACGATATCTCCCTGAGCACCGGGTGGAGGCGCGCCGGCAACCGTTTTCCAAAATGCCCGATGCCAAAACGGACGAAGTATACGCTTCCCTTCCGGAAGCGAACAAGAGTGCTGTGGCGATCCCGCGATTCTTGGGTTAATTACTGCGCTAAATGACACCGGCGCTGCAACTTGCCGGCAGTGCACTTGCATTCTCAACAGCGAAAGATTGCGGATTGAATCGATGCCGGGTTCGCTACCACTCGGCGAAGAGAGTTACAATTTGGACGTTTGTAGATAGAGTGGAATCGCTACCATGAGGTGGAAATCGATGATGAAGACATTTGACCGCATGCGACGGAATGCGGATGGTTGTGCTGTTTTGGCGCGATGGACTGCTCTGCTTGCGCTGCTGGCGTTTGGCCTTTGCCCCGCTCGCGCGCAAAGCACCGCGGTTACCGGACCGGCCGCAAGCGTAAATCCGATTATCGGCACCGGCTTTGGTCCCGGCGATGGCGTGAATCTGTTCCCTGGCGCGACAACACCATTCGGCATGGTGCAGCTGAGCCCGGATACGGAAGACCGCGGATTCGGCTACCACTACGCGAACACCACCGTGAAGGGTTTCAGTATGAATCACATGAGCGGACCGGGCTGCTCGAACGAAGGCGATGTGTTCTTCACGGCGACCACCGGACCGATCATGACAGAGGGGCAGGACTTCCAGTCGCCCTACTCGCACAAGATGGAATCGGCATCGCCGGGCTACTACCAGGTGCGGCTGCTGCAGTGGGACATTAACGCGGAGCTGAGTGCGACGGATCGCACGGGCACTGCGCGCTTCACGTTCCCTGCCGGCAAGGACGCCAACATTCTTCTGCCGCTGAGCCACACACTGAACGAGGTAAATGCCGCGTCGGTGCACGTGGTGGGTGATCGCAGCATTGAAGGCTATGTGGAGAACCACGCCTTCTGCGGGAGCAAGGAGACCTACAAGGTCTACTTTGTGATGACGTTCAGCGAGCCGTTTGCGAAGTTCGGCACATGGACGGACAACCACTACGGCGGACCGGGAAAGATTGAGGAGAGCAGCCGCGAGGCCGAGCAGAAGGGCCATGAAGAGTGGGTGGGAGCTTACGCGATTTGGCCAGCCGAAGCGCAGGGACGCTCCATTACCGCGAAGATCGGTATCTCGTATGTGGACAAGGCCGGCGCGGAGAAGAATCTGAAGACGGAAGCAGAATCGAAGGACTTCTCCACGATTCGCAAGGATGCGGAGAAGGCCTGGAACAAAGAGCTGAGTGTTATCGACGTGACAGGCGGAACGCCGACGGAGCGCAAGGTGTTCTATACGGCGCTCTATCACAGCTTGCTGATGCCGACGATCTTTGAAGATTCCGACGGACGCTATCTGGGATTCGACGGCAAGATTCACAACCTCGAGAGCGGGCACCACATTTATGCGAGCTACTCGGGTTGGGATATTTATCGCAGCGAGATGCCTTTGCTGGCCATGATTCAGCCGAAGCGCATGGAAGACATGGCGCAGTCGATCGTGCTGATGTACAAGCAGGGCGGCTGGATTGACCGCTGGCCGCAATTCAACGTCTACACCAACGTGATGGCGGGCAGCCCGCTGACGGTTGGGCTGGCGACGGCATGGCTTGACGGGCTCCATGGCTTCGACATGGACGCCGCATGGGAAGGCATGCTGAAGGATGCCACGGAGGCGCCGCCGAAGGGCAAGCCGTATGTAGGTCAGGAAGGTGTCGACTGGATTAACAAGGTACACTTTGTGCCGGACGACAAGGTTGGATATGGTTCGGTGTCGCAGATGCAGGAAGATGCAATTGCATACGCATCCCTCTATCGGGTGGCAAAAGCACTGGGTAAAACCAGCGATGCGAAGATGCTTTACGAGCGCGCGACATACTATCGCAACCTTTTCAATCCGGAGGACAAGTACTTCCGGCCGCGGAATGCGGATGGATCGTGGGTTCCGGGCTTCAACCCCGCGCAGGACGGACACGGATTCATCGAAGGCACAGGCTGGCATTACCAGTCGTTTGTACCGGGAGATCTGGGCTGGGTTGTGAAGGCGATGGGCCGCGACCTGTTCAACAAGCGGATGACCGAGTTCTTCAACTATCCGGAGCCAGGTTGGTACGCGCAGTACTACAACCCGTACAACGAGACTGACTTGCAGGCGCCGTTCATCTTCAACTTCTCCGGCAAGCCGTGGGAAACTCAGAAGGTAGTTCGCCGCGTGTTGAAGGAGAACTACACGGATTCTCCCGACGGCATTCCAGGCAATGACGACTGCGGTGAAATGTCGTCCTGGGCAGTGCTGAGCATGATGGGCATCTACAGCGTGGACCCGGCGAGCCTGGCGTATGAGCTGGTTGCGCCGTCGTTCCCGAAGGTGACAGTGAATCTGGCCGCGCCGTACACAGGCAAGAGCTTTACGATTGAAGCGCCTGGGGCCGCAGTGGGCATGGCGTACGTTCAGAGCGCAGAGTTGAATGGTAAGGCGCAAACGAAGAACTGGATTTCGTTCAAGTCGATTGCGGCTGGAGGCGCGCTGAAGGTTGCGGTTGGACCAAAGCCGAATGAGAAGTGGGGGGCGGCTGCGGACGACGCACCTCCCTCGCTGAGCGAAGAGCAGCCGTAAAACAAGAAGTAAGTGAACCGAAGGGCGCTGTGAGCGATGAGCACACAGCGCCCTTTCTATTTGCTGGATGTCGCGCCAGGCAGTGCACTGTGCCGCCGATGTAACGTCGCTTGACCTCGCCTCGCCCCAAGGCGTTCTATCGCCTACGGGTCGGCAATCTGCATTTCGTGGCAGGGCCGATTTCTCCGCCTTGAGTCTGACCATCGGTCGCCGCTCCCTGGTGGTCCGAGTCGACTTGATCGCCTTGCTCTCGGGATACATTTACCCTGGTTTCGCACGAGCCGCTAAACTAGAGGGATGGGTAGACGCGGCCTCATTCTCGGCATTGAATCCTCCTGTGACGAAACAGCAGCTTCGGTTGTCGAGCGTGGCGCACGCACGCTTTCGTCGGTTGTCGCCTCCCAGATCCCCACTCACGCCCGTTACGGCGGCGTGGTGCCAGAGTTGGCCAGCCGTGAGCACCTACGCGCGGTGGTTCCAGTAGTTCGCGCAGCGCTGGTCCAGGCCGGAATTACCCTGGCGGACCTCGACGCCATCGCCGTGACCTCCGGTCCGGGACTAGCTGGTGCCTTGCTGGTTGGAATCAGTTACGCCAAAGCCCTCGCCTTTGCTCAGGGGCTGCCACTGATCGCCGTCAACCACCTGGAAGGGCACATCCACGCCGTCCTGCTCCAGGAGCACGAGGGGCTGCGCGAGCCCTCGCCGCAGTCGATGCCGGAGTCTTTTCCGGAGAGGCAAGGTTTTTCAGATACTGAGCCGGCGCTGGCTCTGGTCGTTTCCGGCGGGCACACCCATCTCTTTCTGACGCGGCCGGTGCGCGGCTCGTGGCATTACGCGTTGATCGGGCGAACCGTGGACGACGCGGCCGGCGAGGCATACGACAAGGTGGCGAAACTGCTCGGCTTCGGCTACCCCGGAGGCCCTTGGATCGACGCTCTGGCACGCTTCGGCAACCCACAGGCCGTGCCATTCGCCTTCGCGCAGTTCAAGACCAAGCTCCACCTGACCGGCAAGACTCCCCGGACCAAGGCGGCCAAAACGGCCCCCATCGCTGCCCTCAACCCGCACTTCCTTTTTTCCTTTTCCGGAATCAAGACGGCGGTGCTGCGCTACGTGGAACTCCACGGCCTTCGCGCGGAAGCAGAAGCACGCGCGACGCGCCTGTTTCCCCACCGGTTTGGGCATGCGGAACCGCGCGCTGCGGGAATGGCTTCCGGGAACTTGGAGGCCGCGACTATCAATCTCCCCAAGCCACCGGCGACCCGCGAGGAGGCGCTGGCTCTCTGTCCACAGCAGACGCTCGACCTGGTCGCGAGCTTCCAGCACGCGGTGGTGGGCGACCTGATGAAGAAGACCTTCGCCGCCGCAGAGTCGTTGGGCGCGCGCCGCATTCTGATTACCGGTGGAGTGGCCGCCAACCGCGAACTTCGCACCCGCTTCACCGGTGAAGCTCAACGTCGCGGCATTCGTGTCGCATTTCCGACGCTGGCTCTTTCGACCGACAACGCCGCCATGATCGCCGCGGCTGCCTGGCCAAGATTCGAGGCGGGGGAATTCGCCACCAGCGAACTCTCGGCCGATCCCTCGCTGGCACTGGGGCGTTAAACTGTCGATTCGGCTTTTTTTCGCAGTCCCTTCAGGCCCGGGCCCTGTTCTCTTCGAGCATTCTGGCGAGATACAACTGTAGTACGAATCGCGATTTCTCTTGCGTAGAATTAAGCTCCATAAGCGCATGATGTTCATAGGCGGATGTAGCGCGGACGTTCTCGACCGCGCTCGGGGCCACGGAAGACCATTTTTTCAAAGGTCGATTCTGGGCAAAAAACCACCCGAAACCGGCGTTTACCCCACCCCCCTATAGTAAATTATCAATTTTTCAACGATAAAAATCTAGTAAGTGCCATAGAATGAGCGCAATACGAAAACGTTCTGTTAATTATAGAGGATGAATATCACGCTAGCTCCGGCGTGGCGACAAGCTGTTTGTAAGTGATGGTTTGTGTGCAGATGCAAGCGCGCAGTAGGCGCACCATCAAGTCCGGCTCCATGGTGCGGCGGTTTAGCCTG
>Ga0302270_10001841_pt1 | contig 21058 bp, 16 predicted proteins | sample III_Bog_E2_3_FD_198773 | JGI IMG/M metagenome (GOLD analysis project Ga0302270, IMG submission 198773) | Peat permafrost microbial communities from Stordalen Mire near Abisko, Sweden - III_Bog_E2_3 | ecosystem: Environmental > Terrestrial > Soil > Wetlands > Peat | place: Sweden: Abisko... | reverse complement strand
CAGAGCGGATGGTTGTGACAAGAGTTTTTGATGCCCCACGCGAATTGGTTTGGAAGGCGTGGACAGACCCGAAGTACATAATGCAGTGGTGGGGACCGAAGGGCTTTACCGCGCCCGTTTGCAAGATGGATTTTCGCGTGGGAGGAAAACTTCTCTGCTGCATGAGAGCGCCGGATGGGCAGGAGGGCTGGAATGCGGTTGAATACCACGAGATTGTTCTGCACGAGAAGATCGTTTCCTCCATGTACTTTTCCGACCCGGAGGGAAACAAGATTGACCCTGCGGAATTAGGAATAGAACATGAGGCCATCGAGGGTGCGTACGACGTGACCATCTTTGAGGATCTCGGAAACGGCCAGACAAGACTCACCCACATTGGAAATGAACCCATGGAGAGCGCAAAGAACAGCGGGCAACTCGAGGGCTGGAACCAGATACTCGATAAAATGGCCGCAGTCGTTGCGGGGCTGGCGCAGGCGAAATAAGAAGTTGACGTTTTGACGATCGTCATGCGCGAGATCCGGCGCATGATCAAGTTGAGGGTGCCCCCTGTCCCTCGTCTTTGGGGACCGGGGAGAATCCAGCCGGCAACGCTGCCTCAAGATTGATCTGTTCTCCGGTGATGGGGTGGTGGAATTTCAGAAATTGGGCGTGCAGGAAATATCCTCCATCGCCGGGGAGGCCGGGGAGATTTTCAAGAGGCTGGCCGGTTAAGCCGTAGAGAGGATCGCCTACCAGGGGATGGCCGATGGATGCCAGATGGATTCTGATTTGATGAGGGCGGCCCGAATGCAGGCTTACCTCAAACGTTGTGGTGCCTGTTTTGGTGCCCGCCGTGTTGCTTGCTCTGCGTGCGATCACCTTTGCCAATGACTTTGACGGTTTGCCATCGGGCTTCGCGGCCCACACTTGACCGAGGCGCGGGTGCGGTACCAGGCCAATGGGGGTGAGGATTTCGTAGGCGTCGTGCTCAGCAATGTTTTGAGCCAGCGCCCGGTAGATTTTTTGAACTTTGGGTGTGTTCCAGTTTGCGCAGAGATGAGCGGCCGCCTGCGGTGTTTTGGCGAAGAGGACGATGCCGCTGGTGCCTCGACCCAAGCGGTGGACAGGATTTGCGCTGGGGAATTGCTTTTGCACCAGGCGCAGCAAAGTGTTTTCCATGAAGCCGCCGCCGGGAAGTGTGGGCAGCCCGCTGGGTTTGTTGACGGCCAACAGATGAGGGTCATCAAACAGAACTTCGAAGTGCTGAGGGGAGTCTGGTTCCGTCCAGGCCGGACGGTTCCAGACAAGAGTTTGGCCTGAAGTGACGGATTCGCCTCCGGTGGCGGTTGTGCCGTTGAGGGTGACTTCGCCGTTGTTCAGTTTTTGTTGCCAGGCTTGTGGGGTTGAGTGGGGATAGAGGCTTGCGAGGTGGGAGAGCAGGGTTTGTCCACGGTGTTTGCCGCCGATGATTGTGGTGTAGGCGTAGCCCCGGTTGAGCATGTAGTTTGAGTGTAAGCCAGGTCATCAGCGGCGGGTGGCTCCGGTCCCTCGCTGTCGGGGACCGGGAAGACACGGAAGCCCAGTCAGAAAGATATCACTCCCCAGAAACGCCGCAGGGTCGCGGATCGATTCGGTGCGCGGCTGGTCCCGGTCAGCGCTGGAGGATGTCGATGGGCTTGGTGAAGTCGGTTACGCGGACGTGTTTGGCTAAGGTGGGGTGCTGGCGCTGAAGGGCTAAGAACATCTCCCAGGCGACGCGGCGGTAGCTGAAGTGGCCGGCGGGGGCGGAGCGAAGTTCGGAGATGTACTGGGCTTCGGCGAAGTCCATCTTGAAGAGGCTGCGGATGCGGGTTGCCAGAGGCAGCAGGTATAGAGCGGACTGATCGGCCTCAGGAGCGGAGCCGGCGGCGATTTGAGCGCTGGCGGCGTGGGCGGAGCGGATGGCGGATTGGTAATCGGCGAGGATGCCGGCTTCGGCGAGGAGATTGACGGGGCCCGATTCATCTTCAGGGGCGAGGTCGGCGGAGGTGGGGGTCTCATAGCCGTGGAGCGCGGTGAAGGACTGGATGATCTGGGTGGAGCGGCGATGACGGTGCATGTCGCGGAAGCCGCCGATGTCCATGAGGATGTCGAAACGCAGGGCTGCGCCGGAGTGAAAGGCACGAAGCGCTTCGTCGTGGCGGCCACGGTGGCGCAGGCCGAGCTCGATGATTTCGTCGACGCGGGCTTGGGGCAGCTGGGCTACGAGATCGCGAATCTGGCGGTAGGAGTGGTGGGCAGCGGAGTAAAGCAGCGTGGCGGCCAGCTCGACTTCAAGAGTCTCGGTGCGTTCGACCAGGTCTACCAATGGAGCGTCGGCTCTGGGGTGGTTGGCGAGGAGTTCAGCGGCGGCCTGGGTTAGATCGGCGCTAGTCTTCAGCAAGTAGTCGTTGGGCTGGGCGTATTTGACCAGGGTGGGTGCGGTGCGGACTTCGCGGGTGAAGAGCTGGGCTGCTTCGGCGGCGAGAGTGGGGTCGAGCTGCTGGACGAAGGCGGCGGCGGCCTGGGCGTTGACCTGCCAGGCGGGGCCAGTGGCGGCTTCGCGGAGCTTGAGGCCGAGGTCGCGGACCTCAGCGACGGGGTGGGAGAGCAGGCGTGAGACCTGGGTTTCAAGAGTGCGCGCGTTGACGATTTGGCCCAGCGAGGTGTTGGTGGCCAGGGGGAGCAGATAACGGGCTACATCGAAGGCGCGGGCTTTGAGTGTGCGCTCGTAGGCGTCGGGCTTGAAGGTCGGAGGGCAGGCGACGCGGCGGCGCAGAACTTCGAGGATAGCCGCGGTGGTGCGTTGATAGGTGTCGAAGAGGTTGCCGACGGTTTTGGCGTAGAGATCGGCGGAAGCGGAGTCCGATCCAAAATCGGGGAAGTACCAGCCGGATTTGAGGAAGTTTTGATAGCGTGTGGAACGTTCCTGGCCGTCCCAGCGCTGCTCGTCAACCAGGATGATGGCGGCGAGGAGGGAAAGCCGCTCGACGGCGAAGGCGATGTGGGCCAGGTCGGCGATGGAGCGGTGGCCGTATTGGAAGTAGAAGGTGTTGAGGAACTGCTCGGCGCGCTGGGCGCTGATTTCGTTGAGGGACTCGCGCATGGAGAGGGCGGAGCGGGAGTATTTGGCCATGGCGTAGGCCAGGACCTCAGGGTCGGCGCCGTGGACGGCGAAAACGTCGGTTTGGTTGCGGGCGCCGGGAGGGAGAAAAGATTCACTGGACATGGATTGGTGCTCGCGAACAGAATACGGCATCAGGGCATGAGAGCGATTGTGCATCCTGAGGGGCAGTTCCTTCGTCGTTAAGAGTGGCGGACACACGAGACCGATCAGGCAGGGTTGGGTCATGCAGGAGTTTCAGGTAAGGACGTCGCAGAGGCCGCGGCCATTGCCCTCGGGGCGCTGGGCCTTGACGCAACGATGGAACGATCTGCTGTTTGCGCATTGGCCCGTGGCGGCTGCGCAGGTGGCGGCGCTGTTGCCCGAGGGCTTGCAGGTGGACACCTACCAGGGATCGGCATGGCTGGGGATTGTGCCGTTCTGGATGGACCGGATCAAGATGCGCGGAGTGCCGTCGTTGCCGGGGGTGCGGAGCTTTCCGGAACTGAACTTGCGGACGTATGTGCGCGAGCCTTATACGGGCGCGCGGGGAGTTTATTTTCTGTCGCTGGACGCGAGAAACCTGCTGGCGGTGGGGGTGGCGCGGACGTTTTATCATCTGCCATACTACTGGGCGGAGATGAAGCTCGAACAGCGGTCAGAGCGGGAGTTCGATTTTTATAGCAGGCGCCATTGGAGCAAACGGCCGGTCATCTTCAAAGCGCGCTACCGGGGCCTCGGTCCAACGCGAAAGCTGGCGGAGAGCCGGAGCGGGTCGCTGGAGTATTTTCTGACGGAGCGTTATTGTTTGTTCTCGCAAAACAGGGCGGGACAGGTGGTTCGGGCGAATGTGCATCATGTTCCGTGGCCGCTGGAGGAGGCGGAGGCAGACATTGAGCGCAACGATCTGGCGGATGGGTTTGGGATCGATTTGCCGGCGATTGAGCCGGTGCTGCACTACTCGCGGCGATTGGCAGTGTATCTGTGGCCGGCGGAAGTGGTGAGACCGGCGATGGCGGGACGCCAGGTGACGGCGACGGTGACGCCGCTGGGGTGAGAGAAGCAGGGAATAGGGAGTAGGGATTACTAAAAAGCAATCTTCGATTCAAACTAACTTCACAAACCCAGACTGACTTTGCACAACTTTTCGAACGACGGTGGGTTATCGCGGTAGACGGTTTGTTGAGCCTCGAAGATCTCTTCGTGCTGACTCATGTGCTCTTATCCAACCGCAGCTGATGCAATTCGGCAACGAGTTCGTGCGAGCACGAATCGAGAAACTTCTGTAGTTGATTCTCTTCTTGAAAGCATGAGAGGTAATGCGGGATTGCGCCTGCGTGCGGCCTTTGGCGGCCTCAGGAAGAATCTCTGAACGAAACGTACTAATGGACTTATGCGACTTTCACATTGCATGAGTTACACAACCCCTGAAATGAGACAACATCAGAAAGGTGTGACCGATTATGGAAACCATGACGCAGCGCAGATTTTCAACGAGCGCATTGATTTTGCTGATGGCTGCCGGTTTGGCGGCGGCAGGCTGCAGCAGCGGATCGAACCAGAATACGACTACAACTACAACTCCGGTAACCGAGACCGCACCGGCGTTTGTGGTGGGCACGGACGCGCCGATGGCGAGCGTGGTTTCGTTTGCGGTGCAGGTGCAAAGTGTGAACGCAGTGAACGCGAGCGGGAACAGCGTGCCCCTGATCAGCGGCACGCCGACAGTGGATTTCGCTCGGTATAACGGGCTGCAGGCGCTGGTTGACCTGAACGATGTGCCGGTCGGGACGTATACCAGCATTTCAATCACGCTGGGCAGCGCGGCCATCGGGTATCTGAACGTGCCGGCGAGCGGGCCGCCAACCATACAAACGGAAAATGCGGTTTATCCCTCCTCGGTAGCCACGTATACGTATACGGCAACCCTGGCTTCGCCGCTGGTGGTTGCACAGGGTGAGCCGGTTGGGCTGCGCGTGGACCTGGATCTGCGCAAGACGATCGTGGTGGACGGAAGCGGAGCCATCACAGGTGGTGTAACGCCGACGTTCGATGTGAAGGCGGTAGGGATTGGCGACGCCGGCGCCTACGTCGACTGCTTCGATGCGGCGGTGGTGAGCGTGAACGCGAGCGGACAGTCGTTTGTTGTGCAAGGGCCTCACGGCGAGCAGTTCACCATTAATGTGAACGGGCAAACTGAGTGGGAGAACGGCGAGAGCATCAGCGAACTGACGACCAGCAGCATTGTGACGGTGTCGGGCGTGCTGGACAAAGTGGACCAGACGCTGGATGCCGACGATGTGGGGATTCTTTCACAGGATGGCTTCTATGCGGGCGGACAGATTACCTACGTTCAGCCGGCATCAGGAACAGCGAGCAGCTTTGACCTGTATGTGCGCGGATTGCTGCCGACGACGACCGGGATCACGCTGGGACAGATTGCGACTGTCGATCTGAGCGGGAACGAGAAGTTCTTTATTTACTGGTGGCATAATCCGCTGACGCAGTTCCTCTTCAACTCAAGCCAGCTTTTGCCGGGTCAGCATGTATCGGTGGGCGGACCGGCGACGGGCGCGGCCAACGCCGGCGCAGTGACGGTGAAGCGCGTGGTGCTGCGGCACTGGGGCTTTAACGGCACGGTGGTGGCCAACAGCGCGGACACGGCGAACGGAACATTCCAGATGAAGATCAACGGCTTTGCCGGCGTGCTGATTCCGCAGACGGTGACGGTCTACACGGCAGCCAAAACAGATTTCCGGGATGGCTTGACCGGGGTGAGTGACGTGACCGGCAATGTGCGCGTGGTCGGTCTGCTGCTGAAGGATCCAACGTCAGGGAACACGATATTGCTGGCGCACTACGTGGACGCGCTCGAGTAGGAAAGGCAGTTTTCAGTTGTAAGTTGTCAATTGTCAATTGTAAGTTGTAAGCGCCGGAGCTGCATTATGCGGCTCCGGCGTTTTCTTGTGCGTAGAAGCAGATTACAGGTTGCAGATGACAGATGGCAGGTTGGGATTCCAAGCGAAAGATTCAGCGCGTGGTTGAGCTTGTTGCTTGCCGCGAACGGTTGAGATGTGCGCACTTATAATGGGGGACGGAAGGGCGCGGGGCGTTGTGCGCGCAAGGTTGACCAGAGATATATGGCGAGTTTGCAGGGGCGGATTGCGCTGGTGACGGGAGCTAGCCAGGGAATTGGACGGGCTTGCGCGGTGGAACTGGCGCGGGCCGGGGCGACAGTGGTGCTGGCGGCGCGCAACGAGGTGAAGCTGGCCGAGGCGGTGGCGGAGATTGAGGCCGCAGGCGGACAGGCGGCGGCGATTCCGCTGGATGTGGCCAGCGAGGAATCGATCAAGGCGGGGGCGAAGGCGGTGCTGGAAAGGTTCGGCAAGGTGGAGATCCTGGTGAACAACGCGGGGATTACGCGCGATGGGCTGGCGATGGCGATGAAGCGCGCGGACTGGGACGCTGTGCTGGGGACGAATCTGACCGGCGCATTTTTGCTGACCCAGGCGGTGCTGCGGCCGATGCTGAAGAATCGCTGGGGCCGGATCATCAATGTCTCAAGCGTGGTGGGACGGACGGGGCAGGCCGGGCAGGTGAACTACGCGGCGTCGAAGGCGGGGCTGATCGGGCTGACGCGGTCGCTGGCGCGGGAGGTGGCTTCGCGGGGCATTACGGTGAACGCGGTAGCGCCGGGTTACATTGAGACAGCGATGACGGCGGTGCTGGACGAGAAAGTGCGCGCGGCGATGATGGCGGAGATTCCGCTGGGGCGCGCGGGAACGGATGTGGAGATTGCGCAGTCGGTGGCGTTTCTGGCGTCGGATGCGGCGGGATATATTACGGGCCAGGTGCTGGATGTGAACGGTGGGATGTTCATGGGGGGATGAACAGGCTGCGGAAAAAGACCTGATTTTGGCTGTATTCGGGGAAAATGACGCAGGGGCTAAAGCCCGCTCTCTCGTCCTAAGTAACTTACGGCACGACTGAAGTCGTGCCCTTTCGCACATCTACGTCGAGTTGGAGTTTTTCCGCAGCCTGTGAAGCCCGTTACAGGGTTGGATTATTGTTCCTTACCCCTTTCAAACTGTCGCACCGTAGAGCATTGTTGATTAGATAACGGCGCACCTCCGATAAGACATTCGAGATGGTGCGCATGGCGACAGAAGGCATAGCGGCGAAATGCCCGAGATCGGCGCTGGTTGAGCCGGCACCGTTCGAGCCGGCACCGGCCGATCCAGCGGGCGGCGCCCTGCGGTATGTGGCGCGGCAACCGATTCTGGATGTGCGCGGGCGCGTGCACGGCTACGAACTGCTATTCCGTGCGGGGCCTGAGGCGGCGTTCCGCGGAGACGGCGACCTGGCGACCCGCACCATGCTGGACAATACGGTGATCTTTGGCCTGGAGAAGCTGACGGCCGGGTTGCCCGCGTTTGTGAACTGCACCAGGGAGGCTCTGACCGGAGAGCTGGTGAAGGTGCTTCCGCCGAGCATGACGGTGCTGGAGATCCTGGAGACACTTGAGCCAACTCCGGAGCTGATTGACGCGTGCCGCAAGCTGAAGGCGGAAGGCTTCAGGCTGGCCCTGGACGATTTTTGCTGGAGGCCGGGGATGGAGCCGCTGGTGGAGCTGGCGGACTACATCAAGGTGGATTTCATGCAGTTGGACACGGCAGGTCGCGCGGAGTTGCGTCAGCGTCTGGGCGACCTGTGCGTGGCCATGGTTGCGGAAAAAGTGGAGACACAGGAGGAATACAAGCAGGCGTGCCTTGAGGGTTTCACGCTGTTTCAGGGGTACTACTTCTGCCGTCCGATTCTGCTGAAGAACCGGAAGGTTCCCGCCAACCGGATGTCGTACCTGGAGCTTCTGCAACTGTTGCAGAGCGAGGCGATCGACATGCACCAGTTGAGCCAATTGGTGAAACGGGACGCCGCACTGACCTACCGGCTGCTGCGCCTGGTGAACTCGCCGGCATGCGCTGTGCGCCAGGAGGTGCGTTCGATCGAGGCGGCGCTGGTGATTGTGGGCGAGGATGTGTTTCGGCGCATCGCCATGCTGGCCATCACCAGCGAATTGAACACGAATCAGCCGCCGGAGATTTTGCGCATGGCGTTTGTGCGGGCCTGTTTTTGCGAACTAGCGGCCGGGTTGTGCGCGCTTGAGCGGCGCGAACAGTACCTGGTAGGCATGTTCAGCATGCTGCCGGCGATGCTGCGGATGCCGATGGGGGACCTGGTTCAGGCGCTGGCGCTGCGGCAGCAGATTCGCGATGCGCTGCTGGGCGCGGTGAGCCTGGAGAGCAGCCTTCTGCGCTGGACCGAATGCCACGAGCGGGGCGAATGGGTGCGATGCGATGCAATCGCACAGTCCTATGGTCTGAATCGGGAAGAACTGATGCGCTGTTACACCGAGGCGGTGGTGTGGGCGGAAACAGCGCTGCACTTTGCCGGATGAGCACGGAGGATGGGTTGAGATGATTCCATCGGCTCACGCTTCGCTGATAAGGAACAGGATGGAGGATGGAAAGACCCGAGGGCCGATGGTTGGCCATTGTGGTCTCCCACCCATCGAGCAAAAAGACGCTCGATGGATGGGGCACGGCGGATTCTGTTCACGCTTGAGTTGAAAATGCTTTAAGATCTGGCGGCTATTTCATGTTCAGGCTTTCTTCGGGCAACTGCTCATAACTGACGAAGGCGAGTTTGAGGCTGTCAGGAGACCAGGATGGAACGTTGATGGTTCCCTGCCCGCCGAAGAGCCTGGCCAGGACGCGGACGGATTTGTCCTTCATGGACATGAGACGGAGTTCGACATCCTTGCCGCCGGGGTGACCGGTGACGCCCGGCTCGTAGGCCAGAAAAACCATCCACTGGCCGTCGGGCGAGATGTGCGGGAACCAGTCGTTGCTCTCATCGGAGATGACCTGTTCCTGCTGAGCGCCATCGGCTTTCATGCGCCAGATCTGCATGTGTCCCGTGCGCTCGGAGTTGAAGTAAATGAATACGCCGTCGGGAGAATAGCCGGGGCCGTCGTCGAGGCCGTCGGCGGTGGTGAGGCGGGTCTCTTCGCCGCCTGCCGCAGGGATGGAGTAGATATCGAAGTTGCCGTTGCGCTCGCCGGTAAAGGCGAGGGTCTTGCCGTCGGGCGACCAGCCGTGCCAGTAGGATGGCGCGTTGGGCGTGATCGGTCGCGGAGTTCCACCGGCGATGGGAACGATGTAGACGCGGGACTTTTTGTCTTCGCTGGACGAGTCGCTGATGGCGAGGAATTGGTTGTCGGGCGAGATGCCGTGGTCGTTGTTGCAATGGATTTGCGGAGCGGTGGGGATGAGCGTGGGGGCGCTTCCATCAAGGGCCAAACGATGCAGGGTTCCATCCTGATTGAAGATGAGGAACTTGCCGTCGTGAGACCAGTTGGGCGCTTCAAAGTGCGCGGCGGCCACATATTCAACGTGACGATCGGTTGAGGCGATTGAGACGGTTTCAAGCGCGCTGACGAGGACGGTTTTGCCGGTCGCGGGCGGAAGCTGCTGGAGGCTGACGTTGGAGAAGGCGGCTTTTTCAAAGGCGTCTTTATCGTGCGCGCAGACACCGATGCCGATGTAGAAATCGCCGGTGAGCGGAAACTTGATGGAGGCGCCGGCGGGTTGGAGTTTACCGTCTTTGCCAGTGACGAATGCGTAGACAAAGTCGCCGCGCTTTTCAATGCGAACGGTTTCAGGGGCGGAGATGTTGGACTCGACTTCTTGCGTGTTTGAGCCGGCGGGGTCGCGGAATTGCAGCGCGGTGAGTCCGCTGCCGTGGACGGCTACGTCGGCAGAGCGCGAGTTGCCGTCGAGCGATTGGCGGATCATGAGAACGGCCTTGCGATGGGAATTGCCGCCGGTTCCGCTGAGGGCGATGCTTGCGGTGAGGGCAACGTCTCCGGAGACTTTCTTCCAGGCGAAGTGAAAGTCGTCGATGCCGAACCACATGTTCTCACCGCTTCCGGTGAGGGTGTAGATCCCTTTTGCAGCGTCGAATTCCGCGGAGCCGGGGTGGAGCACGGCGCCTACGTCCTGATGGCCCTCAAAGATTCCTAGCTGTTGGGAGAGAGCGCCGGGTGCGGCTGCGGCAAGAATGGACATTGCGAAGACACCGATGTAGGCAAGTTGAGAACGAGAATCAGCAATCATAAACAACCTCTCGCTACGCGAAAAGATAACTGCGTACGACGGGTACGAGGATAACTCATTCGGTCCCACGGCGTTTCGGAATTCGTCAGAGTGAGTTAGATGCCGAGGCGGGATTTGAGAATGCGGACGCGGTCACGGGCGACGGGGATTTGCGTGTGCTGCGCATCTTTGAGCGAGAGAATGACTTTGCCGGCGAACCATGAGTTGACTTCGTGGATCCAATCGACGTTGACCAGGGCGGAGCGGTGAATGCGCAGGAAGCGCGCTGGGTCGAGGCGGCGCTCGAGCTCGGCGATGGTCTGATCGACGGAGTGGCGGCGGCCTTCAACGACGGCGTATGTGAGCTTGTCATGCGCGATGAAGTGGGTGACGGCGTCAAGGTCGAGGAAGGAGATGCGCTCGCCGACGCGGGAGGCGATGCGGCGGGGGTAATCGCGCTGCTGGCTGTGGAGCGATGCGGCAAGCTGCTCGAGGAGGAGGGTCGGGTCGCGCTGCCAGTCGGACTTGGGGATGGGGCGAAGGCGGCCGAGTTTCTTGAGGGCACGGGCGAGTTGCGCGGTTTCGATCGGCTTGACGAGGTAGTCGATGGAGTTGACTTCGAAGGCGCGGAGTGCGTACTCGTCGTAGGCGGTGGTGAAGATGACGAAGGGCTGCACGGTGAGGCGCGCGAGCAGATCGAATCCGTTGATGCCGGGCATTTGAATGTCGAGGAAGAGCACGTCGATGGGCGCGGCGGATGCGTTGTTGAGATCGGCGAGGGCACGGGCGGGATCGGTGGCGGTGGCAACGATTTCCAGATTGTCGAAGCTCGCGAGGAGGCGCGTCAGGCGCTCGATGGCGAGCGGCTCATCGTCGACGAGATAGGCGCGGAGCGGAGCGGCTTCCATAGGCAATTACCTTATGCGCGGATGTTACACGGGAAACGCGATGCGGACCACGGTCTTCTCGTTTTCTCGCGTAACTTCGAGTTGGCTGGCGGAACCATAGAGCAGCTCAAGACGGGCGATGAGATTGCCTAGACCGTGCTCAGGGGTGATGGCGTCGAGGGAAAAGCCGGGGCCGTCGTCGATGACTTCGAGATGGATGCGGCCGGATTCAATGCCGCCGGTGATCCGGAGGTCTGCGCCCTCGGTGCGCTGCGCGACGACGTGCTTCACGGTGTTTTCAACCAGCGATTGCAGTGCGAGCGGAGGGACTTTGACGGCATCGAGCGATGGGGGGACGGAGATGTCATAGCGGATGCGCGCACCGAAGCGGGTCTTCTCGATTTCAAGATAGTCGCGAACGATTTTCAGTTCCTGGCTGAGAGGGACGAGGCCGCTTTGATGGGCGTTGAGCGAGAAGCGAAGCAAGGATGCGAGCTTGCCGACGGTATCTTCGGCGCGGACCGGGTCAGATGGAATGAGCGCGGCGATGGAGTTGAGGGTGTTGAAGAGGAAGTGAGGATGGATGCGCGATTCGAGCGAGGAGAGCTGGGCTTCGGCGAGGAGTTTGTAGGCGCGCTCCTGTTCGACCTGGCGCGTGCGCAACTCAAGCGTAGCGGCCTGGAGTCTGAAGCGCAGCGTCTCATAGGTGGTGAGGGTGAGGCCGATCATGAGGTTGATGACGATGGCGAAGGGCAGCGAGGCGTGGGCTTCAAACCAATACTCACTTCGCGGATTGATGCCCACGAGTTGCAAGACCATGGCGGCAGCAAAGGTGCCAGCGGTGGCTGTGCAGATGAGCACAAGCGCATAGACGACGACGGAGAATCGCCGGAGTTTATCGTTGAAGCGATGGCCGATCCAGTTAAGGAGAATCATGGATGGGACGCCAATCATGACGGTGTAGATGAACGCTCCGACGATCTGAGTGCCGCCGTGCGAGAGGCGGATGTGACCCAGGGAAAGGAAGATCAAGACAATGACAACTGTGGCGCCGCAGATGGTCCAGATGGCTCGCAGGAGCATTGCGGTGGGACCGCGAGGGGTCCGCGGATCGTCGGCGGAGACGGGAACTTGCGGATTGAGCTGAATGTTCATAGCTGGAAGCGAACTCCCACGGATGTGGCCGTGGAGTAGGGTGTTGCGCCGTACTCCGATTTTGGGCTACCCACCGGAATCTCCATGTGGAGATAAGTCGAGAAGCGATTGCCGAAGCGGCGATTGGCGTCGAAGATGGCCGTGAAGCTGCGGTCGTTGAGGTTGGCGACGGCGGCGGCGGAGAGATCCCACTGCTTCCAGCCGGGTAACTCGCGCAGACGGTTCTTATATGCGGTAAGAAATGCATAATGCTGGCGGCCGTTGAGTGGATAGAGGGTCACGTCTTGATAGTAGGGGATGTTGGGCGGGGTGTAGAACTCGCCGATGAACGTGATGCCGGATGCGGTGGTGTATTTGGCGCCGATCAATATCGCCTCATGCTCGCGCCAGGCGGCTTCGCCGTGGATCTCCAGCGCCTCGCCGAGGACACGGGTGAAGGTGAGACCGCCGAAGGCATCGCCGCCGCGATCGTCGCCGGCGATGAGCGAAGTATCGAATCCATGCACCAGAACGTTATACCGGAAGGCCGTGGTGTCATGCAGGTTGGCTGACGCGGGAGCGAGCGCGGCCGTGGACCAGGCGAGCGTGAAGGCGTTGGGGCCGTGGACGTAATCGGCTTTGACCATGTCGCGGCCTTCATTGAGATTGAGGCGGTCGGTGGGATTGGTGGGGATGCGGGGCGGATCGAGAACGCCGGCGGCGGTGAAGGCGTAGCCGGTGCCCCAGCGCACGATTCGGCGGCCGGCCATGAAGTCGAAGTCTCCGGCGGAAAGACCGGCGTAGGCTTCTTTCACGCGTAACTGGGTAAAGGTGTCAGTGTAAGTGTCCGCGAGTCCAACGAGGCTGGAGGCGAGGGTCCAGCGCTGTTGATAGCGGAACGTGAACGACGGCTCGAGCAAGACCTGGTTGAGGACTTTGGGGATGGGAACCTGGAGATTGCTGTAGAGTGTGGCGTCGTCAATGAGGGCGAGGGAGTAGCGGAAGTCGTGCTTCGGCTCGGAGGGCGGATCATCCTGCGCGGGCGGGTCCTGCGCCACAAGGTGAATCGAGGCGGCGAGGAGGAACGGGATGAGGAGGCGTAGTTTCATGGTTTGGTTGAATCGGTGGAGCGAGGCGGTTGAGTTTCTTGCTTCCCACCCTAGCCGCAAAGACAACAACGCGGCGAGGGTGGGGCACCCGATGAGCTTTCTCGTTTCCCAGGTCTCAAAAGCGAGACCTGGGGCACCCGCAAGAACAACCGCAGGTCCTTCGACTCCGCTACGCTCCGCTCAGGATGACAATTCCGAGAGAGGAGCGCGGTCAACAGCTCAGAAGCGGTCGGTTCTTCCCTGGTAGAAGAGTTTGTCGGGTAACTCGCGGGGAGCTATGCCGGAGTATTCAAGAACGCTGTGCGAGTTATGGCGAATTTCGTCGTAGAGGGTCATGCGGTGAAGCTGACTTTTACCGCCGATACTCAGGTACTCGTCGAAAGTGGCGGACTTGATGTGCTTGCCGGAGGTGAGATAAAACTCGGCCTTGACGGGGCGGGCGTCTTCGGCACGTACCCAGAAGAGGATGCGCTGGTAGGTTGCGCCCTTGCGCTTGGCGGCGAGGTCGAGGACGTTGCATTGGTCAGCACCGACTTTTTCTGTGCGGACGAATGTTGGGGTGTAGTCGGCGGCATAGTTGGTGCGGGCCACGTCGCCATTGGAGGCATCGCCGGAGAGACGTTCGAGGGGCGTGATGCGAACGGGACGGCTGGTGTCAGGGAGAAAAATCCACATGTCGTCGCCGAGCATGAGCAGGTGCTGGCCTTTTTCACGCGGGCTTAGGAACTCGACGTAGGTCTTCTCAGTTCCCTTCTGCGAGACCTCGTAGAGTTTCTCCTCGTCGGCCTTGTCCGACTCGTAGTTGGTGATTTTGACGTGCAGCACATAGGACGGCCAGCCATTGCGAAAGGTGTCGGCGTGCTTGAGGATGGCTTCGGCGTCGGGCGTGGTGGTTGGGGTTGCACCGTGACAGACCAGCGCGCAGGTTACGAGGAAACCGACGACGAGGACGATCAGAAACGTTCGGACAATGCAGTTGATGTTAGACATGAGCGAGTGCCTCCGCAATTTGTAGCCGGGATGCGCGGATCGCCGGGAGAATGGATGCGAGCGCCAGCGAGACGATGACCAGGATGGATGAGCCGATCATCAGACTGGGAACGTGCATGACGCGAAAGGTCATGGGGACGGTGGTCCCGGGGGGCGCCGGCAGATGAATGCCGGCGTGATTGATGAGGACGCCGAGCAGGTTGCCGCCGGCGACGCCGACGACTGCGCCGAGGAGGCCAAGCAGCGTGGCTTCAATGACGAACAGAGCCATGATCCAGGAGCGCGGCGTGCCCATGGCGAGCATGGTGCCGATTTCGCGGGTGCGCTCGAACATTGCCATCAGCAGCGTATTCACGCTGGACATGAGCACCATGAAGAAGACGATGATGCCGAGGAAAACGAAGATGGTGCTGAAGAGCGAGCGGACCTGTTTGTAATAAGTAGCGAGCTCGATCCATTTCTTGAGGACCAGGTGCTGGGGCTGGCCGTTGAGTTGCGGAAGCATCTGGGCGGCGACGAGGTCAGTGTTATCGGTGTTATCGAGGCCGACAACGAGGTTGGTAACTCGATTGCTTTGCAGCAGGCGCTGCGCGGAGGGAAGCGTGATGCGGAGATAGCGGTCGTCCATCTCCTTGAACCCGGTGTTAACGATCCCGACGACCTGCACATCGATGCCGTTGAGCGCGCCGTCCGAGGTGACAGCGAGCAGGGTGAGGCCGTCTCCTGGCTTGACGCTCATGGAGCGCGCAACGCCGGCGCCGATGAGGGCCTCGATCTCGCCGCCTGACTTGGAGTCGAGATCGCGTCCCGCGTCGAGGTGCGGCGTGAAGCCGAGGCTTTGTTCGGCAACCGGATCGACGGCGCTGCCCATGAAGACGGAGGATTTGACTCCGTTTGAAAGCATGCCGTTGAACTCGATGCGGGGCGCAATGCCGCGCACGTGGCCGCCTGTGGAGACAGACGCTGCGACCTGGCGCCAGTTGTCGATGCCGGTGTCGAGGACGTGCTTTTCTTCGCGATTGAAGTGCTCGGCGGTGAATATCTGGATGTGGCCGAGGCCGTCGTTGATGGTGCTTTCGCGCAGTCCCCAGAACATGCGGGCAAAGAAGCCGCCGACGAGCAGCAGGCCGGTCACGCCTCCGCCAACCATGATGAGGGTCATGATGGTGCGGCGGCGATTGCGGAAGACGTTTCTAAAGGCTAAGAGTAAGAACTTGCCCATGACTTAGGCCCTCCTTTGGAGCTTGAGTAAATGCGGATGAGTCGTACGATTTATTGGCGCTGGAACCAACCGACGTGAGCGAGTCGGAAACGACCTGGCCGTCAGTGAGGCGAACGATGCGGTCGGTGTGCTCGAGCAGGCGGGCATCGTGCGTGGAGAAGATGAAGGTGAGGCCGAGGCGGCGGTTGAGATCGTGCATGAGGTCGATGAGCTGGGTGGCATTTTTGGTGTCGAGGTTGGCGGTGGGCTCGTCGGCGAGCACCAGGGCCGGACGATGAACGATGGCGCGGGCTACGGCGACGCGCTGACGTTCGCCGCCGGAGAGCAGATCGGGGCGATGGCTGGCGCGGGCGGTGAGGCCGACGCTTTCAAGGGCAGCGGCTACGCGGGTGCGGCGCTCGGCTGCGGAGACGCCCTGGACCAACAGCGGGAATTCGACGTTTTCAGCCGCGGTGAAGACGGGGATGAGGTTGAAGGTCTGAAAGACGAATCCGATTTTGACGCGGCGGAGGGCGGTGAGGCGCGACGGGCTGAGTTTGGATGTATCGACACCCTCGATGAGGATGCGGCCGGAGGTGGGCTGGTCGATGCAACCGATGAGGTTGAGCAGCGTGGACTTGCCGCTGCCGCTGGGGCCGGCGATGGCCAGGAACTCGCCGGGGGCGACGTGGAGGCTGGCGTTGCTCAGGGCGCTGACAAAGCTATGGTCAAGTGGGAAGTTTCGGGTGACTGCTTCGACGCTGACAAGTTCAGGCATGGGCGGTCCCTTTCGTGAGGTTTCTTCTGCAGTTTGGAAGATAGACCCGACACGGCGGAAAAACGCGGGGTTTTGGACGAGGGGTGGGATTTGCGGATGAAGCGTTGGAATTGGCGGATGAATGGGAGAGGCCGGGACTAAGGGACTGAGGGACTAGGGAATAGGGGTAGGGAATAGAAACTAAGGGACTGAGGGACTAGGGAATAGGGACAGCGCGGCGATCTCTCCTAACCGCTGGCGGCGGATTGGTGTCTAATGTTGCGCATGGGCAGGAACGACCACGAGACGATCCGGGCGGTTCTTTCAGGGGACAAGGAGGCGTATGGGGCACTGGTGGTGCGCCATAGCCATAGCCTCTTCCGGGTCGCATTTCGCATTACCGGCAACGAGGCGGACGCGGAGGACGTGGTGCAGGAAGCTTTTTTGCGGGGATATCAGAAGCTGGAAGGGTTTGAGTCGCGGTCGAATTTCAGCACGTGGATTTACAGGATTGCGGTGCGCTGCGCTCTGGACAGAGTGAGCGGGCGCAAGGTGGATGAGCGCAGCCGGGTAGGCGAAGAGAACGATCCGGAGCAGGATGCCGTGCAGGTGGCGGATAGTGCGGCTGGTCCTGACCGGCTGCTGCTGAGCGGCGAGATCGGTGCGCTGCAGCAGTCCGCGATGCAGAGCCTGACGGCAACGGAACAGACCGCGTTTGTGTTGCGGCACATGGAAGATTGCTCCACTGAAGAGATTGGAGCGGCGCTGGGAATTGCGCCGAACGCCGCCAAGCAGGCGGTTTTTCGCGCCGTACATAAAATGCGGAGCCGTTTATCTAGCTTAAGGGTGAGGACATGAAGCATCTGACGGAAGAAGAACTGATCGGCCGCTACTACAACGAGCGCGGAGGCGAAGGGGAGGACTTTGCCCGCGCGGAGGAGCATCTTGCGGCCTGTGAGATGTGCGCGGAAACTTACGCGGCGCTGTCGTGGGACCTGGGCGAAGTGAAGGTAATCGAAGCGCCGGCGCGGGATGAAGCGTATGGCGAGCGGGTTTGGGCGGCGCTTGAGCCGAAGCTTGTGGCTTACAAGAAAAGGCGTTGGAGTTGGCTGCGGGGCGGAGTCCTGAGGGGCTTGAGTTACGCAGCGGTGTGCGGGTTGCTGGTTGCGGGAGCGTTCATAGCGGGCCGGTTGTCGGTGGAGAAGCAGAAGCAGACTCAAGTGGCGCAGACCCCTGCGCCCAAGCCAAAGCCGCGGGTCGTGGTGGTTGTGCTGAGCGATCATCTGGACCGGTCAGAGAGGCTGCTGGTGGAACTGAAGCATGTGGACGCTGGGAGCGCGGAGATGATGTCTCCGCTGCGGGACGAGGCGAAGAGCCTGCTGGCGGCCAATAAGATCTGCCGGCAGAAGGCGAGCCATGAAGATGATCCGGCGCTGACGACGGCGCTTGACCGGCTGGATCATGTGCTGGATGGACTGGCCAATCAACCCGGAGGGTTGAACAGTGCCGCAATTGAGCGGCTGCAAGAGGAGATGAACGCTGAAGGCTTGCTGTTCGAGGTGCGGGTGCTGCGGTCGAGGAACCCGGATGAGCATGGGGCAGGAATCAATCGGCCGAATGGAGGGACAATATGAAGACCGGACCGGTGGTGGTTGCTGGGATTCTGGCGGGAATTGCATGTCTACCCCTGGTTAGCATGGGGCAGGGCCAGGCCTTTGCGGGGCAGGGGCTTTCAGGAGCAGTTGCGGCTGAGGGCGCCTCGGCGGATTCGCAGGACAGCAAATTGTATGCGGACGGAACGCGGGCCATCAACGATGGCCGCTGGGCGGATGCGCAGGCGATTTTCAGCAAGGTCGCCGTTCAGCGCGGCGAGCACTCCGACGGAGCGCTTTACTGGAAGGCGTACGCGGAAAACAAGATGGGGCAAGCGAAACTTGCCCTGGATACATGCCTGGTGCTAGGACGCGACTTTCCACGCAGCAGTTGGATTCATGAGTGCGGCGCACTGGAAATTGAGATGAACGCCAGGAGCGGCAAGCCGGTTGAGCCCAAAGCCGGCGACGACGACGATTTGAAGCTGCTGGCGCTGAATGCGCTGATGAAGAAGAATGAAGCGCAGGCGCTGGCGCAGATTCAGGAGATTCTGAACGGGGATTCAAGCGAAAAGCTGAAGAAGGAAGCTCTTTTTATTCTCGGCGATCACTACTCGAATGCGACGTATGGGCAGGTTGTGCGGGTGAGTTACGTTGAGGGGGACGTACGCGTGTCGCGTGGCAAGGAGAACGAGAAGACGGGCGGCGCGGAGTGGGAGAAGGCAGTTGCCGATCTACCGTTGGAAACGGGATTCAGCCTGGTGACGGGCGCGGGCCGCGCGGAGATTGAGCTGGAAGACGCATCGACGATTTACCTGGGCGAGAACTCGGTGCTCACCTTCAACGACCTGAGCACCACGGCCGGCGTTCCCTATACCGACATGGCGCTGCTGACGGGGACCGTGACGCTGCATGTAAAGCCGTATGTGCGCGGCGAAACGGTGGTGCTGAAGACGCCGACAGACCGGCTGAGCACGTCGTTTCCAAATAAGTCTTATCTGCGGGTTTCGAGTTATGCGGACGGGACAGCGGTTGCGCCCATGGATGGAGGCGGGCAGTATTCGCCGCGATTGATGGAGGCTGCAGTTCCCGACGGACAGACGGCGTTTTATCGCGAGGGCAGGCACCTCGGAACTGCGCCGACGGGCGATTTTGCCAACTACAGCGCATGGGACAAGTGGGTTGCCGGCCGGGTTGCCGAGCGCAAGCAGGCAATGACCGAAATGCTGGCGGCATCCGGATTGAGCGCGCCGATTCCCGGACTGGCCGAGATGAGGGGGCAGGGTCAGTTCTTTGATTGCGCTCCGTATGGAAGCTGCTGGGAACCGAATTACACCGATGATGCAGCAAATGCGGACGGCAGAATCGGCGGAGCGCAGGCAGGTTTTGCCGCGGCCTCGCCACTGGCTGCGCCGGCAAGGAACTCCGCGTCGAAGAACCGGCCGGCGGTCGAGAGCGAGGCATTCTTCCCGTGCCTGCCTACGGCCCTGCGTTTCGGGGCTGAGCGTGATCCGTTGACCGGCAGGCTGAGGATCATGGTAGGAACCCTTGGTCCGAATGAGTACCCCTATGCATGGGCGGTGTGCCACGCGGGAAGCTGGATTCACCGGAGGCATCACTATGCGTGGGTTCCGACGCACAAGCGGCATCATCTGCCGCCGGGCCGCTGGGTGAAGAGCGGAAAGACGGTGGCCTTTGTACCGCTGCATCCGTATGACGTGAAAGGGCGGCCTCCGATCAACCGGAAGGAAGAGGTTTTCGCCATCAATGGCAAGAACGGACTGCGGGCGGAGCCGGTTAAGCTCGATCCGGAACGGCCGATTGAGGCTCTCAAGGAGCCGCCGAGAGAGTTTCGCAGCGCGCTCTTCCCTCCCCTGGTGCGCGCGGATGAGCCGCACATGGGGATGCATGCGATGAAAGATGTGCTGGAGAACAAGGGCGCAGTTAAAACTGCGGGCATCCCGCTCAGCTTCGATCACAAGTCGGAGAGCTTCCTGATGGCGAAGCAGGTGACGCAGGGAGGCAAGAGCGTGACGGTGATGGCGCCGGTGAACAATCGGGGAGGAAACCTGCAGGCGCGGGGCGGCAGCTTCAGCGGCGGCGGGAGCTACCATGGCGGCGGAAGCGGTGCAACGGGCGGTTCTCACGGTGGAGGCGCGGGAAGCGGCGGCTCGCACGCCAGTGGAGGTGGTGGGAGTAGCGGCGGCGGAGGCGGCGGGGCCTCGCACAGCGGTGGTGGCGGCGGTAGCTCAAGCGCCAGCAGCTCCAGCGCTTCGAGCGCGGCCAGTTCCGGGGGTAGCCATCACTAGGTAACTGTGCGATGGCGTACCCCCCCCATCCCCCCCGGTGGGTTTGGAGGAAATTGTCTCTTTTCAAGGCGTTGGAGGGAGGGTTCTACCGTAAGGTATATTGTTTTCAAGAATTTGGAAGCTAAATTCCTGAAAACGGAGAACTTGCGCGGAGCCGTGCGCGAGACCGGGCCGGACGCGATGCCGCGGCTTGATTTGCGCATACAATTCACAACCCTCAAATCCATGTTAGCGAATTCAAGAGAAACAATCGGCAAACGGGGTGGTGGCGGAAGTCGCTGAAAATAATATAGATGCCTTCGATCATAGAGGGACGGGGGTTGACAACGCGAATTTGCGAATGGACGTGGGTCTCTGCTGTCCAGGTCTCGGAATCGGGATGTGGAGCGGGGAATAGGTATCATGTCCCCCTATTACGACAAGTATCGGCCGGGACAGGCCGAGGCTTTGCTTGAGGCCGCGGGCTTTGCTCCGGTTGAAAGCTGGACCGATGAGCGTGGCTGGTTTGGGATTTGCCTGGGACGGAAGGTAAGCTCCTAGCTTTCAGGTCTTAGCTTTTAGCTGTTTTTGCCCCAAATCTAGTGCAAAATGGCGGTTTTACCGACGAGCGGGTGCCTGTAACTTCTTTGCTTGCTTCATATATGAAAAAGCGGAACAGCTAAGTGCTTTGTTTTCATATAGATGATAAAAAGGGGTGGGGGGGGTACCTGTTTTGGGGTACGGACCGGACCCATTTCCTGACATGCCGTACCGGGGACATGAGGAGATTTCAGTGCTCTGTCTGCCTGCATAAATGGACCTGTAAGCATTGTGCGCCAAGAG
>Ga0302270_10001812_pt1 | contig 21275 bp, 21 predicted proteins | sample III_Bog_E2_3_FD_198773 | JGI IMG/M metagenome (GOLD analysis project Ga0302270, IMG submission 198773) | Peat permafrost microbial communities from Stordalen Mire near Abisko, Sweden - III_Bog_E2_3 | ecosystem: Environmental > Terrestrial > Soil > Wetlands > Peat | place: Sweden: Abisko... | reverse complement strand
CTGCTGGCCATGGTGGTCTGCGCCATCGGCGGCTACTCCTCGGCCCGCATCGCCCGCCGCATTCCCCAGCCGGTGCTGCGCGGCGTGGTCATTCTCATCGGCTTCTCCATGGCCGCCTGGTTCTTCTGGCGGCAGTAGAACAGGGATCAGGGGTCAGGGGCCTCTTGCCGGGGCGAACTTCTGTGAGGTCCCATGCTTTCGTCCAGGTAATGAGAGAGTACCGCTTGACAGCTCAGAGCCCCCTCAACGCTTCCGCAGCCTGAAAACTCCGCGGCGTCTGTTCACTGTCCACTGTCCACTGTTCCCTAACCCCTAATCCCTTACCCCTAATCCATAGTCCCTAATCCCTGACCCCTGTAAACTGTATCCATGAGCCACGAAGGCATCCGCTTTGTCGATAAGGATCGGCCCGCCCGCGAGTCGGAGGCCGCCGAGCCCTTGCCCCGCATCGCCGTCACCCCGGAAAAGGTGCGGGTCCTTTTGACCGAAGGCAAAGGCATGGAGATCGACTGGACCGACGGCCATCGCAGCGCCTGGAGCTTCGCCTGGCTGCGCGATGCCTGCCCCTGCGCCACCTGCAACGAGCAGCGAGTGAAAGAAGGCCGCAAACCCGGCCAACCCAAAGCCAAACCCGCCGCCGTACTGCCCATGTACACCGCGCCGCCCAAGCCCGCCAGCGCCCACGCCGTAGGCCGCTACGCCATCCAGTTCAACTGGCTCGACGGCCACTCCGGCGGCATCTATTCGTGGGACTATCTGCGCCGCGGTTGCCAATGCCGCGAGTGCACCTTCGCCGCCGAAGAAACCACCGGCGCACCGAATTAACCAATAAGGCAGAATGCTCGCGTGTTAAGGTCGATGTCGGCATGAGCTCTTGACGCGCGGGGCGCTACGCGCTACAGTGCGTGCATGATTCGATCGTTCCGTCACGCGGGTCTGGAGAACTTCTACCTGACCGGAAGCAAGGCGGGCATCCAACCAGCGCATGGCGTGAAACTGCGCAGGCAGCTTACGCTGCTGAACACGGCAAAAAACGCAAATCGCATGGATGTTCCCGGCTGGGATTTGCACCCGCTCAAGGGGAAGCTGGCAGACCATTGGTCGATCAAGGTGAACGGGAACTGGCGCATGACGTTCAAATTCCAGGACGAGAATGCAATCCTCGTGGATTACCAGGACTATCACTGACCGTTGAGGAGAATCATCATGGCGATGACAATGTATAACCCAGCGCATCCGGGCGAAATTCTCAGGGAGTATCTCGGCGATGTTCAGGTCGGCGTAGCAGCCAAAAAATTGCGCGTCGCGCGATCGACGCTCTCGCGGCTCCTCAACGGTCGAGCCTCGTTTACAGCAGCGATGGCTCTCAGGCTATCCGATGCCTTCGGCACCGAACCAGGCATGTGGCTCGACTTGCAGCAGCAGTTTGACCTGTGGCACGCAGCACAACGCAAACGGCCCAAGGTGGAAAAGTTCTTCAAGGCAGCATAACCGTCCGATGCCCCGGAGTCTTGCCTGTGAGGCCAGCGATTCCGCGTCAGCCTCCAACCACCATCCCCACCGCCTCTTCCGCACACGACGCCACCCGCAGCAGTTCCCGGTTCCTGGACTTCAGAAACCCGGCCTCCACCGCCGTATCCAGAAACGCCAAAAACCCGTCCCAGTACCCGGCCGTATTGACCAGGATGCAGGGCTTCGCGTGCAGGCCCAACTGCGCCCAGGTCACCGCTTCCAGCATCTCCTCCAAAGTTCCGTAGCCGCCCGGCAGCACCAGGAACGCGTCGGCCAGCTCGGCCATCCGCGCCTTGCGCTCGTGCATGGTGGAAACCAGTTCCAGGCGGGTCAGCCCCTCGTGCTGAATCTCGCGGCCGGAGAGCACCGCGGGCAGCACGCCGATCACTTCCGCGCCGCCCTTCAGCACCGCATCGGCCACCGCGCCCATCAGCCCCACCGAGGCTCCGCCATACACCAGCCCCAGCCCGGAGGCAGCAATCGCCCTGCCCAGCGCCGTAGCTTCCGCCACAAATGCAGGATTGTTTCCGTCGGCCGATCCGCAATAAACGGCCACGCGGCGAGAAGACTGTGTTGTTTGGGTCATCGCACACTCAGGATAACTTGGCGACCGCGCAGACTATTTCAATTCCAGATAAACGGCCGGCGCAAGAATCGCAATTCCCTGAAATGGATGCAGATCGAGCAGGTCCCGGTCGCCGGTCACAATCGCGTCCGCCGACCCGTTCACCGCAACTTCGAGAAACTTGTCGTCCCTGGGGTCGCGGCAGGCGCGGATGGGCACCAATATCTCGACCTGAAGGGCGACCGAGGCGACCGCTTCTAGGAATGGCTCCACGCTGCCGGGCTGAAGATACGGCAAAAACTTCGAACGCTGCAGCACCGCCTGCAGTTCAGCCCAGGTAGAGGAGGATATCAGCGTCCAGTCCTCCGCCAGTGCTTTGGCAACCGCCCGCCCAGGCACGGATGTGGGGCGAAGCAGGCGGCTCACGTATACGTTCGTATCGATGACAACCCGTCGGCTCATTCCTTGCCGGCCAGCAGTTGCTCAAGCAATTCGTCGTTCATGCCCTTGGACGCCGCGTAACGGCCCGTCTCCTCAGTAAGCCGCAGCAGTTCCTGCGCTCGCATTCTGCGGATTCTCTCGTATTCCTCGGCGGACACCAGCACCGCCACATCGCGCAGGTGGCGTTGAATCCGCACCGGCTCGCGCTGAGCCTGGTCGAGAAGGGCGGCGAAGTTCTGCTTGGCGTGGGTTGCGGAAACGGTCGGCATGGATCCAATATAGTCAATTTGTACATTTTGTACAAATTGAACAAAATGTACAAAATGTACAAATTGTCCGCTCCCTCCACCCGCACTCGACTCCCCACCCTTCCTCCTCCGTGCGGAAACAGCTCCAACAACGCCGCCAACCCAAATAGAAACCACTCCGCCCCGCATAACCCCAACCATTCCTGCCCAGCCGCCCTGCGGGTACACTAGACACAGGAACCTTCCCACCTGGACTTGCCCCTTGCAGCAGCTCATGGCCAAATTGAATCCCGAACAGCGCGCCGCCGTCGAAGCGACGGAAGGCCCGCTGCTCATCCTCGCCGGGGCCGGCTCGGGCAAAACCCGCGTCATCACCAGCCGCATTGCCTGGCTCATCCGCGAAAAAGGCGTCGCGCCGGACTCCATCCTGGCCGTCACCTTCACCAACAAGGCCTCCAAGGAGATGGGCGAGCGCGTCGAAAAGCTGCTCGACCACTCCTCCATGGCCAAGCCTCTGATCGCCACCTTCCACTCGCTTTGCGTGCGCATCTTGCGCCGCGACATCGAGGCCCTCAAGGTGGGCAACGACGGCCTCACCCGCTCCTTCGCCATCTTCGACGAAAACGACCAGCAGGGCATCGTCAAGCAAGTGATGAAGCGCATGGGCCTGGACACCAAGCAGCTCACCCCCCGCACCGTCCTCGGCCGCATCTCCTGGGCCAAAAACCACATGGTCGATCCGCAGGAATACTACCTGGCCTCCAAAGACCCCAACAGCGAGCGCGTCGCCCACATCTACCAGGCCTACAAGGCCGAGCTGCGCAAAAACAACGCCCTGGACTTCGACGACCTGCTGCTTGAAGCCGTGCGCCTGCTCAAAGTCGCCGGCGACGTCCGCGAACGCTACCAGCGCCGCTACCGCTACCTCCTCGTCGATGAGTACCAGGACACCAACCGCCCCCAGTACGAGCTGATGAAGCTGCTGGCCGGCGAGCGGAAGAACGTCTGCGCCGTGGGCGACGAGGACCAGAGCATCTACTCCTGGCGCGGCGCCGACATCCGCAACATCCTGGAGTTCGAGAAGGACTTTCCCAACGCCAAAATCGTTCGCCTGGAGCAGAACTACCGCTCCACCCAGGTGATTCTCGAAGCCGCCGGCGCCGTGGTGGCCAACAATCTCCAGCGCAAGGGCAAGAAACTCTGGACTGACCGCCAGGGCGGAAGCCTGGTCGGCTATTACGAGGCTCCCGACGGCGAAAACGAGGCCCTGTTCATCGCCGACCGCATCCAGAAGTTCCTGCGCGAGGCCGGCTCCTCGGAAAATGAAAATCCCGGAGGGGCGCATTGCGCTGTCCTCTACCGCACCAACTCCCAGTCGCGCCTGGTGGAAGAGGCTCTGCGACGCTACAACATCCGCTACACCATGGTGGGCGGCTTCAGCTTCTACGAGCGCGCCGAGATTCGCGACCTGCTCGCCTACCTGCGCCTGGTGCGCAATCCCCACGACTCCATGGCCCTGCAGCGGGTCATCAACACCCCGGTGCGCGGCATCGGCAAAACCACCCTCGAAACCCTCGAGCGGCTGGCTCTCGAAACCGGCCAGTCCACCTGGAACGCCCTTTCTTCGGCCATCGCGAATCGGCTCCTCTCGCCCCGCGCCCTCATGGCCATCGAGTCCTTCCGCCAGCTCATCCTCGACGCCCAGGCCATGATGGACCCCGACTTTGCCGGCAAGCTCTCGGCCGACGTAGCCGCCGGCGCGGAATCCGCCGAGGACGCCGACACCGGCTTCGATTTCGGCTCGGCCCCAGAGGCAGCCAACCCAGAGGCAAGCAACCCGGACGCGGCCAGCCCCGACTCGGCCAGCGCCGAATCCGCCACCGGCTTTGACTTCGGCTCCGGCGTCGTCCACACCCAACTCCCCTTGCTCGACGCATCGAGCTTCTCTCCCTTCGCCGCCGCACAAAAGCGGCCCTTCCTGATGCCGCCCAAGCGGCCTACGGCTCCGGAAGACCGGGTGCCCCAGGCCTCGCCTTTGAGACCTGGGATCCCCACTCCTCCCAACCCCGATTTTGAATCGGACCCGGAGGAAGTCGGAAAAGAAATCGCAGCAGAAGACAAAGTCGCCGAAAACCCCTTCCGCGCCCCCGGCGACGCCGCCACCCTGCCCGAGCTGATCCGCTTCCTCATCGACCGCAGCGGCTACATCAAGGCTCTGGAAACCGAGGGCTCGCCCGAATCCTTCAGCCGCATTGAAAACCTGAAGGAACTGGCCAACGCCGCCCACGACGCCGAAGCCCGCGGCGAGACCCTGGCCGAATTCCTCGACCACGCCGCTCTGGCCTCCGACACTGACCAATTCGACCCCGACGCCCGCGTCACCCTCATGACCCTGCACGCCGCCAAGGGCCTGGAGTTTCCGCTGGTCTTCCTCGCCGGCCTGGAAGAGGGTTTGTTTCCCCACTCCCGAACCCTCAACAACCCCGACGAACTCGAGGAAGAGCGCCGCCTGTGCTACGTCGGCATGACCCGCGCCATGAACACCCTGGTCCTGACTCGCGCCGTCTACCGGCGTCGCTACGGCAACGACGCGCCGGAGATGAGCATCGCCTCCCGCTTCCTTGAAGAAGTCCCCAGCCAGTTGGTCGAGAATCTCGGCAGCACGCGAAGTGCCGCCTGGTCCACCCCCGGCTATCCCAAAAGCTATGGCCGCCGTCCCGCCGCCGCCTCCGATTTCGCCGATCAGCATTTCAACTACGAAGACGAAAGCCAGGAAGCCCCGAACGCATCCCCCGTCGGCGACAGCCCCAGGAGCTCGTCTTCCAAACCCTTTGTCGCCTCCTGGATGACCGTGAAAGCCAAGCCCGTTTCCACCACCCCCGCCGTCAGCTCCCCGTCGTCCACCCGCCCAGCCCGCCCAACCGGCAAAAGCGCCGAGACTTCCGACACGCAGCCCAATTCCATCGACAACATCGCCCGCTTCTTCGGAGCCAAGGCGGAGCCCGGCAAACCGCACCTCGGAAAGCCCGGCTCGATGCCCCGCCCGGCCTTTCCTGACGCCGAGCCCAGCGGCGCCGCCGGCCTCAAAAAGGGCCAGCGCGTCCGCCACGCAAAGTACGGCGAAGGCACCGTCCTCATGCGCGAAGGCGACGGCGAAGACGCCAAGCTCACCGTCCTCTTCAGCCGCCACGGCATGAAAAAACTGATGGAGAAGTTCGCCAACCTGAAGAAAATGTAGCGGATTCTCCCCGGCGCTCCCTCCACCAAGACCAGCTCTATCGCAGGTGGCCGGGTGCCCCTGGTCCCTAGCTTTCGGGGACCTGGGAACCCTCAAACTCCACCCCGGCCCCCTGCACCACGCACTTCCGTCACGGTCCGCCCCACCGCAGGTGGCCGCAGGTGCTCACTCGTTCAGCACCGCCTCCACCGTCACCGCGAAAAAGGCGTGCCCGAACTCCGTCGGGTGATAGGTGTCCCAGAACAGCGTATGGTCCGGGTCCGCGCACACGGCTTCGGTGACCGGGTTCACGCAGGGCGAGGTGACATTCGTGAATCCGAAATGGCCGGTGTCGGCTTGAATGGCCGAGTAGAGGGCGTACACATTCAAGCGCAGTATCTTGATTCCTTCAATAAAGCTCTCGGCGGCCAGTAACTCGTCCAGAAACTGATTGGTAGCCGTGCTGGCCGCGTTGGCATAGGCCGCATTGGCCTGGGCCACGGGCAGCAGGCCCACATTGAACAGATCCGGAATCAGGAAATGCCGTGCCCCGGCGCGGCGCAGCACCAGCTCGCTCTCCGAAAGCGCCAGCGCGATCTCAAGTCCCAGTTGCTCCGGGGGCGCTCCGCCCGCTCCCAGGTTTCCCACGATGTCGTTGCCGCCGCCCTCCAGAATGTAAAGCGCGTTGGGATCGGCCTTGCCACCATGCTGGCTCAGGTAGAGAGCGGTCTGCTCGGGCACGTCGGGGATGGTTCCCACGGCCGTCTTCTGGGGTTGGGTCGCCCAGGCCCCGCCAAACGCGTAGTCGGTGCCGCCTTGCACCGCTGGAAGCATGGGCAGTCCCAGGGCGCTGGCCACGTGCTCCACCCAGATCGGCCCGTTCGAGAACCGCCCATGGTAGTAGGGCGGCGAGAGCGGTTCAAGGCCCCCCGTGAGGGAGTAGATATTGCCCACATCGCAATAGCTGTCGCCGAAGACAAAGATGGCGTCGTAAGACGGCTTTGCGGCGTGGACAGTCAAGGAAGTGAAGGCCAGGCAGGCAAGAATCGTGCATGCCAAGAATCTCTTGGGGAAAGGCATGTGATTTTCTCCTTTGGGTTGAATGCTTGGAATTGAACGGATCGGGGCCCGGCTCCGGGCTGCGGGGAACGCGCCGGGCTGCCGACTTCCGTATCGCAGCACTCTAGCCCGAGAAAGATGAAAATGTAAACAGGTTTCAGCAAGCAGCCGGCGGATTCTCCAAACCACGGCGCCAGCAGCGGGAATTCCGGTGGGCGTTCGTCAATATCTCAATGGGAATGCCTGCTCCCCAGGGCAAACGGCTGGCCGTCGATGCGGCTTTGCGGATTCGCCCCGCCCCGCCGCGTGAAATACCGCGCGGCGCCCCTCAGCCGATTCCCGGCATTTGCGGCCGCAGCCGCTTGGCCCGCTCCTCACCGTCCAGCACCCGGAAGACCCCCTCCGCCAGCGCCTGCAACTCGTCTTCGCCGGGGTAGACCCGCATGGGCGCAATCCACTCGATATAACTGCGCAGCAGCTCCAGCGCTCTCTCCGAATGCGCCATCCCGCCGGTCACCAGCACCGCGTCCACCTTGCCCTGCAGCACCGCAGTCATGGCTCCGGCTTCCTTGGCAATCTGGTGGATCATGGCCGCGAAGACCGCCGCGGCCTCCCGGTCGCCGGCCTCGATGCGCCGCTCCACTTCCGTAAGGTCGCGGGTGCCGAGATAGGCGAAAAGCCCTCCATTGCCGAAGACGTGGCGGTCCAGCTCGGCCTCGGTGTAGTGTCCGCTCATGCAAAGCTTGACCAGCGCCCGCACCGGCAGCCCCCCGGTGCGGTCCGGACCCATGGGTCCTTCCTCGATGGTGTTGCTGTCCACCATCCGCCCCTCCCGGTGCGCCGAGACGGTGATGCCGCTGCCCAGGTGAATCACCACCAGCCGCAGGGCCGGGTAAGCGCGCCCCTGCTCGCGCGCAAACCGCCGCGCCACGGCCTTGGTGTTCAGCGCATGGCCAATCGAGGTCCGCGGCACGAGCGGCGACCCCGACAAACGCGCCGATTCCTGCCACTCGTCCACCGTCACCGGGTCCACAATGTAGGCGTTCACCCCCGAGGCTTGGGCGAATTTGAGCGCCAGCAGGGCGCCCAGGTTCGATGCGTGCTCCCCCAGCCGCGCCCGCCGCAGCTCTTCCACCATGGCCTCGTCCACCAGGTAGGTGCCGCAGGTCAAGGGCGGCAGCAGCCCGCCGCGTCCCGCCACCGCGGCAAACCCCACCGCGCTTTGCCCGGCTTCCTTGAGCGCCTGCTCCACCAGCCCGGCCCGATAGTCCAGCCGCGCCACCATCGGCCGCCCGCTGAAACGGGCCAGCTCTTCATCCCCATGCCGGATGGTCGATACCCACTGCGCGCCATCCGGGGTATAAATTCCAAACTTGGTCGAGGTCGTGCCGGGGTTGATCACCAGCACCCGGAGGTTTCTGTCGGTCAAAGGATTGCCCTCAAAGCCAGAACGAGTTTACCCTGTCGCCCGCACTTCGCATCGCCCGGCCGTCGGGCCCGGTCTGGCGGGTCCGGGCCGCCGGCCGAATCCGGAACCGAACCCCGGCGAGTTTCTTCGGTACCTCCCGGAAAAACATTTTCTTTACGCGTGCCGTTTCCGTGCTACACTCAATTCAATCGTAGAATTCGATCTGAAGTCCTTGCCTGTTCCGCTTACCGCCTACTCGCAAACTTCCACATTGCGTTCGGACGGTAATTTGTATCAGAGGAGCAACACATCATGGAACAAGGCACAGTGAAGTGGTTTAATGACGCCAAGGGTTTTGGATTTTTGAGCCGCGAAAACGGCGAGGACGTATTCGTCCATCACACCGCCATCCAGTCGAACGGTTTCCGTTCGCTTCAGGAAGGCCAGCGCGTTCAGTTCAACGTCACCAAGGGCCCCAAGGGCTGGCAGGCTGAGAACGTTCAGGTTGTCTAAGAGTTGAACCCCCGGCCCAACGGCTGGGAACCAAATACAAGAAAAGGGACGGCCAACCAGCCGTCCCTTTTATGCGTTTGAGACGATTTGGCCCCCATCCGGCCGACCGGGTCCAGAACGCTCACTGAACCCTAGTCTCTATCCCTAACCCCTAGTCCCTAATCCCTGTGGAACTACGCGGCCGGCTTGAGGCTCTTGACGCTGACCTGCGGAATCGCCGGATGAAGATCTGTCCGGGGCGTATCGTGGGTGCCTAAATATTGCAGCACATCATTGATTGAATCTTCAAAGCGCGCGCCGGTCTTGTGGGTTGCCTTCACCCCTTTGGCGACTAATTGGCAGACTTCAAAGCGGTTCATTCCGTGCGCGAGCGCACGATGAATCTTGTCGGAACGCATGACGGACTCCGGTCAACAGGTGATTGTTGCGTGCGGTGCGGAGCTCGTCAGTAGCGGTAGGACGGCAAGAGCCGAGCAGGCTTTTTTCGTTCAAACCTCAAGTCTTGTGGTTCTGATCTGTCTTCATTGTACGCCGTAAACAGTGGGAACGCCGCAATTCATGCGCCTCCGCCGCTTTCCCCGGCGCGCAAACCCTGCTATCCTAAGGGTCACATCCACCCGATTTGCGGGAAACCTGAAGAGATGGCAGCGAAAGAGGTTATAAGTGGCAGACACCACCAAGATCGAAGACACCCAGGAACGAAAGAAGCTCAAGCGCGCCGCCCGCAAGAAGGCCGCCCCCAAGGCCAAGCAGACCGAACCGCGCGGCTCCAAGAAAAAGAAGGTCAAGAAACTGGCCCGCGGCATCTCCAAGCGCTAAGACCCAGCACCGCAAGAACCACAGGGCTTCGGCCGGGGGAGCGAATCCGCGCCCGGCCCGAAGCCCTGTACTCATTCTCTCCAGGCGGCTGTCTCCGGCGCCGTCTCCCCCTGGGACCACTTCTGAACGGTGAGCTGTTCCGTTGGGAAAGCCTCACCTTGTACACTGCGTCGAAGGCATCCTGAACCGGCAACCCGCCGGGGCCCCCGTTGCCAGGCAGGAGCCTCAATTTCACCCGTTCCCGCCGCCGCCGCGGGATGAGGAGAATCGCCCTGCTCAAGCAACTTGTTGCGCGCAAGTCCATCGATAAGTTGATCCGGGACTCGGAAGAGCCCGGGCACTCCTTAAAGAAGACCCTGGGACCCTGGTCTCTGACCGCCCTGGGCATCGGGGCGGTGATCGGCTCGGGCATCTTCACCGTCATCGGCACCGCCATGGCCGGCCAGAAGTTCGACGTACCCTCCATCCGCGACACACCCCTGTTGCACTATCTGATCCACCACTCGGCCATGGCCGGCCGTCCCGGAGCGGGACCTGCCCTGGCCCTCTCGCTGGTCCTGGTGGCCATCGTCTGTGTCTTCACCGGCCTCTGTTATGCCGAACTGGCTTCCATGATTCCCATCGCCGGCTCGGCCTACACCTACACCTACGCCACCCTGGGCGAGCTGATCGCCTGGATCATCGGCTGGGACCTGATTCTGGAATACGCCTTCAGCAACATGAGCGTCAGCGTGGGGCTCTCCGCCCACCTGGTGGATCTCTTCGACTGGTTCGGCGTCCACTTCCCGGCCCAGTGGATCTCCCCGGCATATCTGCCCACCGGCCTCCAGGATTTTGCGGGCAACGACATCTACGGCTCCGGCTGGCACTTCGGCTTCAACATCCCGGCCTTCGTGGTGGTCATGCTCATCACCGTGCTGCTGGTGCGCGGCATTCGCGAGTCGGCCCGCGCCAACAACATCATGGTGCTGGTCAAAATCGCCGCCATCCTGGTCTTCATCTGCGCCGCCGCGAGCTTCGTCAAGCCCCACTACTGGCATCCCTTCATGCCCAACGGCTGGACCGGCGTGCTCACCGGCGGCTCCATCATCTTTTTCACTTACATCGGCTTCGACTCCGTCTCCACGGCGGCCGAGGAGTGCAAGAACCCGCAGCGCGATCTGCCCTTCGGCATCCTGATGACCCTCCTGGCTTGCACCCTCCTCTATGGAGGCGTCGCCATCGTGCTCAGCGGCATCGTGCCCTGGCAGTCGGTCATGGGCGACGCCGCCCCGGTGGTCAACGCCATCAAAAAGCTCTCCCTGCTGCCCGACGGACACAGCCTGATCTGGGTGCGGCTCTTTGTCCTCATCGGAGCCATGCTAGGCATGATCTCCTCCATCCTGGTCTTCCAGCTCGGCCAGGCGCGCGTCTGGTTCGCCATGTCCCGCGACGGCCTGCTGCCCACCATCTTCAGCCGCATCCATCCCAAGTTCCGCACCCCCGCGGTCGCCACCTGGGTAGCGGGTTTTGCGGTGGGCGTTCCCGCCGGCCTCTTGGACATCGGCACCGTCTCCAACCTCTCCAACATCGGCACCCTGTTCGCCTTCGTGCTGGTGGCCATCGCCGTGCTCATCCTGCGCTACCGCGAGCCGGAGCGCCACCGCAGCTTCCGCACCCCGCTCGGCCCCGTCTTCCCGGTGCTCAGCATCATCTTCTGCATCGTGCTGATGATGGGCCTGGAAGTGATGACCTGGATGGCCTTCTTCGCCTGGCTGTTCCTGGGCCTGCTCATCTATTTCCTCTATAGCCGCCACCGCTCGGAGTTCGCCGGACTCAAGTAGATGGAGGGCCCCGCGGGTCCCGGCGCCGGGACCTGCGGAACCACCTCAACCCGCTAAAATCGAAATGTGAACGATCTCGAAGATTTCATCCGCCGCCTCCCCAAGGCTGAGCTTCACCTGCACCTGGAAGGCACCATCCTGCCCTCGACGCTGGTGGAGCTGAGCGCCCGCCACGACGCCCAGCCCATCTCCCTGCCCCAGGCCGAGGAACTCTACCGCTTCACCGACTTCACCGGCTTCCTGGAAGCCTTCAAGGCCGTCAGCCGGCTGCTGATCGGCCCGGACGACTACGAACTGGCCGCCTGGCGCATGATGGAGCATCTCGCCGCCCAGGGCGTGGTGCACGCCGAGGTTTTCATCTCGGTGGGCGTCATTTACCTGTGGCGCAACCACGATCCCGCCGCCTTCGAGCCCATCTTCGCCGCCCTGGAACGGGCCCGCGAACGCGGGGCACGCGAGTTGGGCCTCTCCCTCTACTGGATCTTCGACGCCGTGCGCCACTTCACCCTGGAGGAGGCCGAGCGGGTCTTTCTCAAGGCCGAGGAGATGCGGCCGCAGTACCCCTCCATTGTGGCCATCGGCCTGGGCGGAGACGAGCGGCGCACCGGCTCGGAGCCTTTCCGCGCCCTCTATGAGAACGCCGCCAAGGCCGGTCTCCGGCTCACCAACCACGCCGGCGAAACCACCGGGCCCACAGCCATCCGCGAAGCCCTCTCCATCGGCTCGGAGCGTATCGGACACGCCTTCTCCGCCAGCCAGGACTTTTATCTGCTCCAGGACCTGAAAGAGCGCGGCACGCCGCTCGAGCTGAACCCCACTTCCAACGTCCGCACCGGGGTCTGTCCCTCCTTTGCCGAGCACCCGCTGCGCCGCTACTTCGACCAGGGCCTGCTGGTCACCCTCAACTCCGACGACCCGGCCTTCTTCGGCTCCGACCTGGCCAACGAGTATCTTCTGGCCCACACCGAGCAGGGATTTACTCGCGAGGAACTCCGCCAGCTGGCCGCCAACTCCATTCGTTCCAGCTTTCTTCCCGCGCCGGAAAAGACCGCATGGCTCTCCCAAATTGACTCTTTCCGGTAAACAAGACCGGCCGGCTTTTGACCGCACGCGCCGGCCCATCCGGTCAAAACTGCGCTATCATGGTCGTACGGGAGGCTGCCAAACCATGCAGACTGAAGACGAACCCATCACGACCGCGGAAGACGCGAAAGAATCCAACACCCTGCGGGTGATCGGCTGGTTTTCGGTGGGAATGGCCGTGGCTGCCGTGGGCATCTTTGTGGGCCGCGAAATTCGCAGCCGCTACAAGTTCAAGCGCCGCACTCCCTACGATTTCTACGCCAACGCCGGCGAGCAGCAAGCCAGCGAATTCGGCGTGGGCATCTAGCTCGACGCCCATTTCTTACGCGACACCCATTTCTTAACTTCCGAATGCCGCCCCGTGGGCGGCATTCGACGTTTGACCCAACATCAATCCGCTGTCACCGGTTGCACGGGCGTCTCGAAGCGCCCTGCGAGTTGCTTTCCGTAGCGGATCAGGGGATGCTCCAACAGATGATAGGAAGCAACCGAGGCGGCTCCGGTGAGCACCACCAGGGCCAGCAACTTGAAGGCGATCGGAAAGCCGGCCAAGTAGATAAAGATGAACGCCAAAGCCGGAACGTGAAAGAGATAGATGCCGTATGAATACTGCGCAATCCTTTGGGCCGCGTGCCTGAGCGGGCGATTGCCGATTGACTTGAACTGGGGAATGGCGAAGCCGAGCAGGAGACAAACTGTTGCGTTGACCGCGACGTTGTAGGGGTTCTCCTTGTTATCCCCATGCAGGAGCAAGCATCGGACAATAATCAGCACCGGGACAAAGACTGGCCACAGGAACGAAGGAATTCTGGGCTGAGTCTTGGCCGTCACATGGTAGGCCACGATGCCACCCAAGAACATAGGCGGGTAGATGGCCGCGTGCAAAAACGCCGGCACTCTCCACATCTCCGAGACAATGGCAAGAATCGTTATGCCAAACCAGATGGCGACCGCCACCAGAACCGGCTTGCTACGCCTTTTCAAAAATAGGAAAAGCGCGGGGAGGACAAGATACATTTGCACCTCCCAAGGCAGGCTCCAGAGGGGGCCCAGCACATCGCCAGAACGCGTAATGTTTTGCACCAGGGCAAAATTGGCGGCAATGCCACGCCATCCCATGCGTACCAGGTCCTCATGTGGAATATCGGTCAGGCCGGTGCTCAGAACCAGAACAATGGATAGCCAGCAAAGCGGATAAATGCGAAAACCGCGGCGAATATAAAAATCCCGCGTCAGCATTGAAGTCCTCGTCCGCTCCATCGATCCAAACAGCACCAGGCAGGTGTGGACGAAAAAGAAACACACGCCGCAAACGCCAAAGTTGTGCATGAAAACCTGGAAACGCGGCGCATTCCCGCTGAATGCATAAAAATGGGAGGCAGCAACCGCCAAAACCGCATACGAGCGCAGAATATCGAGATTGGGGGAGTCACTCAGAAGTCTCAATGCAGGTTCACATCCCGGAAAGGTTGCGCAGTCAAGTCATCTATCCCTTTGCTATAAACAGTTTACCTCATTCTCCGAGATGCGTCTTTTGCTTCGGCAGCGCGTTCAATCGATGCTCCCGTCGCTTTTCTGTCCCTTGTTCCCTATCCCCAGCCTCGCTGCGTTACCCTAAGGGCATCGGGTGCTCCCCCAGGCGTCCGCGGGGTATGGGCGAAGAAAGTTCATACCATCTGATACAGGGAAGCATGAAAGAAACTCAAGCGAGAAAGATCGAGCTGTTTGAAACCAGTCTTCGCGACGGGATGCAGCAGCCCAATATCGAAATCTCCGCACCCGGCGCCGTCAGCCTATTGCAGCGCATGGCCGCCTTCGGCGTTCCGTACGCGGAGATCGGCTTTGCCGGCGCCAATCAGTTCGTCGCTGACCTGACCGCCTCGCTCGACACGGCCGGCACCGGAGCCATGAAGCTGGCCCTCTTTGGCAGAACGAGGGGTCGCGGCGCCAGAGTCCAGGATTGGCCCGATGTGCAATTCATCGTGCGCCACAAAGAGCGCGTTCCCGTGGCCGTCCTGGTGGTCAAGTCCCGCCTGCTCGACGTCATGAAGTCGCTCGAAACCACGCCGGAAGAGAACCTCCTGATGGCCGGGGAAACCATCGCCTGCCTCCAGGACCACGGCCTCGAAGTCATTGTGGACTTTGAGCACGCCATGGACGCCCACTGCGGACGGCGCGAAAACGGCAGCCCCTGCGACCCCGATTTCAACCAACAGAGCCTGGAGTATTTCCACCGGCTCACCGGGCAATGCGCCCGCCAGGGCGTAAGCCGCATCGTCATTTGCGACACCACCGGCGGCGCCAGCCCGGAAGAGGTCGGCGAGGTGTTTCGCCTCCTGCGGCGGGATTTCCCGCAGGCGGCCTTCGGCTTCCACGGTCATACCGATCGCGGCCTGGGCATCGCCAACACCCGGGCCGCCATTCTGGCCGGCGCGGTCCAGGTGCAGGGAACCCTGCTCGGCACCGGCGAACGCTGCGGAAACGTGAACCTGACCACGGTGGTGGGCAGCATGCAGTTGCGGGGCGAAGCCGAGTTTGTCTCGGCAGAGGCCCTCCGCGGGCTCACCGGCCTGGCTCACTCGGCCTACGCGGGCTTCGGCCTTGAGGTGCCGCACGGCGCTCCCATCGTCGGCACCGGCGCATTCGGCACCTGGGCCGGCATGCACGGCAGCAGCGAGCGCAAGAATCCCGGCGCATATCTCTGGTGCGATCCGGCCCGCGTGGGCGCGAATCCGGTCATTGGCGTCAACGGCCAGTCCGGCCGGGCCAACATCGTTCTGCTCTCTGAATCGCTGGGGGTAGCTCTCAATTCCGCCCAGGCCCAGGCGCTCATGGACACGAATCAGGCCATGATCGAAGGCGGCGGATTCACGGCCAGCGAGGTCTCTTTCCGGCTGGCCTGCATGAAGGTGCTCAAGACCCTGCCCAACCGCTTCAGCGTCAAGAGCTGGCGGGTCATCGACGAGTCGGACGAGACCCGCAACCGCTACGTTCAGGCTTCCATGCTGATGTGCCTGGGCGACTCGAACGTCGAGACCACCCGCGCCGAGGGCGCCGGTCCGGTCGACGCCCTCACCAGGGCCATGCGCCAGGAACTGGAAAAGTGGTACCCCTCGATCGCCCTCATGCACCTGGGCCGCTTCAGCGTCACGGCCATCGACGTCTCGGCCCACGACACCGCCGCCCACGTCCGCGTCACCGTCAGCTTCCACGCCGAGGGCCACGAGCCCTGGACCACCGCCGGCGTCAGCAGCGACCTCAACCAGGCCGCCCTGATGGCCATTGTGGACGGTTTCCACTACTGGCTGTTGAAAACTGTCGCCTGACCAGGTTGGGGCAACTGATCCCTAGTCCCTAATCCCTAGTCCCTAGTCCCTGCGTTACCCTAAGACCTTATGGGCCGCATCCGTATTCTTTCCGACCAGGTCGCCAACCAGATCGCCGCGGGCGAGGTCGTCGACCGGCCGGCCTCCGTAGTCAAAGAGCTGCTGGAGAACGCTTTGGACGCCGGCGCCATGCGCATCCGGGTCGAGGTCGAGGCCGGCGGCCGCAAGCTCATCCGCATCACCGACGACGGCCACGGCATGAACCGCGACGACGCCCTGCTGGCCTTCGAGCGCCACGCCACCTCCAAACTCCGCACCGCCGACGACCTGCTCTCCATCGCCACCCTGGGTTTCCGGGGCGAGGCCCTCCCCTCCATCGCCTCGGTGGCCCGCGTGACGCTCGAAACCTCCGCGGGCGACGACGCGGGCGGGACACGAGTTGAAATCGCCGGCGGCAAAATCCTGCGCGTGGACGACGCGGCCCTGCCCCGCGGAACCACCCTGGCCGTCGCCGATCTGTTCTTCAACACCCCGGCCCGGCGCAAATTTCTCCGCGCCGAGTCCACCGAGCTGGCCCACGTCACGGCGCTGGTGACCCACTACGCCCTGGTCCACCCGGAAAAGCACTTCGAGTTGCTCTCGGCCACCCACACCGTGGTCTCCGCGCCGCCCGTTGCCCGCACCGCCGAGCGCATTTACCAGATCTTCGGCAAAGAGACGCTGGCTCTACTGCTCCCCGTTGCCGCCGAGATTCCGTTGGCCCACGCCGGGCTGCCCGAGCCGCCGCCCTGGAAAAAAGACCCCGACGAGCCGGTCCGCGACCCCGGCTTTCTGCGCCTCAGCGGCTTCTACTCCAAGCCCGAACTGCAAAAGCTCAACCGCAACTCCATCTATATCTTCGTCAACAAGCGCCTCATCCGCGACCGGCTGCTGCTGCACGCCATCACCGAGGCCTATCGCAACGTGATTCCGCCCACCAGCTTCCCGGTGGTGCTGCTGTTCCTGGAAATGCCGCCCGAGGAGGTGGACGTGAACGTTCACCCCGCCAAAACCGAGGTCCGTTTCCGCCAGCAGGGCCGGGTCCACGACTTTGTCCGCGACAGCCTGCGCACGGCCCTCATCAAAGCGCGGCCCGCCGCCGGCTTCCTGGCCGCTCTCGACTCAGCCCCCAACGCCAGCCCCTCCCTGATGCCTCCGGGCGCTTCGCCCTTGCCCGGCTCTCCGGACTCGGCTTCCCTCCCGCCCCTGCCGGACTCCGATCCGGCCGCGTTCGAGGCCGGCGCCCCGGAAGCCGAACGCTTTGAGCTGACGCCGCGTCTACCCTCCCCGATTCCCGGCAAACTGCCCTTTGCCCCCCAAAGCTACAATCCCGGCGGATGGGGCGACCAGCAGGCCTGGGGCGAGGCCGCCGCAGCCCTCTTTCAGCCGCCGAGCCTGCCCCCAGGCAGCAGCCTGCCCCCGATCAGCCTGCCCCCGGCAGGCGACTGCTCCCCCGCCCCAGGCAGCGCCGCCAACCGGGATGCCGTCACCCAGACCGCCCTGGTCGAGGCCGAACAGGCCGCCGCCAATCTCAACCGCCTGGGCTCGCTCCGGCCCCTTGCTCAGTTGCGCGATTCCTTTATCCTGGCCTCCGGCGACGACGGGCTGTGGATCATTGACCAGCATGTGGCCCACGAGCGGGTACTCTTTGAAAAAATTTTGCGTGACCGCCAGGTGGAGAAAGTTCAGCGCCAGAGGCTACTGATGCCCCTGCTGGTGGAACTCAAGCCGGCCCAGATGGTGGTCTTCGCGCGCATCGCCGAGGAGCTCGAACGAAACGGCTTCGAGGTTGAACCCTTTGGCCCTCAAACACTTGCGGTGAAGTCAGCCCCCGTCGGGCTGGAGGGAGCGGCTCTGGAGCGCATGTTGGCCGAGGTCATCGAGCAATCCAGCTCAGACTCCGACGAACCTGAGCATAATGAAGACCTTACAGCTCTGAGAACCAGAATTGCCGCCTCCATCGCCTGCCATTCCGCCATCAAGGTCAATACGCCCCTGGACCCCGTCAGAATGGAGTGGTTACTGGCGGAATTGGAAAAAACTTCGCACCCAACTAGTTGCCCCCATGGACGTCCAATAGCTTTGCTGTATTCTTGGAAGGAGATCCAGCGGGCCTTCCATCGGATTTGAAATGCGTGGAAGGTGGCAGCCCTCCCCTTAGGGGAAAAGGTCAGCCCTGCGCCATCGCCAGCCTGGAAGTGAGGTTCTTCTTTGACATCGGAGCAATTGGAAGCATCGCGCGCCGAAAGGATGCGTCTGAACGGAAACGGGGCTCTCACATTTGAGGACGCCCGTACGTGGATCGAAGAGACCGGATTGTGTCTTTTCTTACCCCGGCGGCAGTTCTCGTCGTCCATCGCGCCGTCCTTTGTTGAGGCCATAGCCGGCCAGCGCGACGCCACCCCCGATCCCAGCCGCATTGCGGTCGCTGAAGATTTGCTGGTGCGCCTCGAGACAGACGGCGTGGCAGTGCGCCTGAACCTGCTGGGACTCCCCGGCGAACAGCCCGACTTTGTCGTGGCCAGTTGGGTTCTGCCCTACGTGTATGCCCTCCGCGGCGACCGCGACTGGCGTCGCAATCCGCAGTTGACCGGGTCGCGCCAGGTTTCGCCACTCGCCGTCCAGGCTTACAAACTGCTCGAGGCCGGCGACACAACCATCCCCAAGCTGACCCACACGCTGGGCCGGGAAGTCACCGAAGCCGCCGTCCTGCGCGCCATTACCGAACTCTGGCAGCAGCTCCGCATCATCCCCATTGTCGCCGCCCCCGGCCAGCCCGCACAGTGGCAACTGCTCCGCCTGCGCTTTCAAAAAGCCATCGCCGAAGGCGCTTCCACCTCCCAGGTGACCGCCATTTCCGTGCTCGCCTCCATCTACCTGCAAGCCGTGATCGCCGCCAGCATGGAAGAAGTCGAGATGTTCCTGGCGCCCCTGACCGCCCGCAGCAAGGTGCGCGAAGTGCTGCGCGGCCTGGTCGCCACACGCCAGGTCCACACCATCTCGCTGGGCCATGCGCCCCATTTCTACGTTGCCGGAACGCTGCCGGAGTTTGCCGCCCCGCCCTCGCTCTATACCAGCTCCTCCATGCCAGCCTCCGCCTACTTCATGCGCTCTTCCGAGCACGAGGAGGAGCAGCCCGAGCCCGCCTCCGCCCAGCCGGAGACCTTTGAAGCGCCAGCGCCCTCCGCCCAGCACAAGCCTGCCGAATCGCATGTCTCACGACCCCCCGTCGCGCGCAAGCCGGCCGCTCAAGGAAAATCCGCCGCCGCTCGGCCCCACTTCAGCCGCCCGCCCGCGCACTCCCGCGACCGCAAGCCCGCCCAGGCCTCTTCCGGAAGCCGCCCCGCGCGGCGCGCGCCCATCGACTCCCGGCCAGCCGGCGCGCGTCCCGCCAGCGGCGCCTCCGCTCCCCGGTCCGCCCAGGCACGGCCCGCCAAGCCCGCGGCCCCCGCTTGGGCCCAGCGCAACGGCCACTCCAACGGCTCCAAGCCGGTGGGAAAACCCGGCGCGCCCGCCCGCTCCACCGGCAGCGCTGCTCGCCCCAGCCGCCCCGCCGGACCCAGCGCGCGATCTGAGGCGCGACCCGAGGCGCGGCCGGCCCACGGCGGCGGCAACAGCCGCAAGCCGGCCCTGACCGCCGGAACAAAGGCCGGAAACAGCAAGCGCTTCGGCTTTACCGCCCGGCCCAAGCAGGGGACAAAGAAGCGCGGATGAGTGCGGACCAGGCCTTCTCCAACTCCTCCAATGCGGTACGAAAGATGATCGTCGCCATCGACGGCCCTGCCGGGGCGGGCAAGAGCACCATTGCCCGTCATTTGGCACGGCATTTCGGCCTCCTCAACCTTGAAACCGGCGCCATGTACCGGGCCTTCGCCCTGAAGGCGCTCCGAGCCGGCCTCTCTTTGGATGAGAGCGTCGGCCTTGAGGCCCTGGCCGCCCACACCACCATCCGGCTCGAACCCGGCGAGCAGGACAACCGCGTGCTGCTCGACGGCGAAAACGTCACCGGCCTGATCCGCAATCAAACCGTCACCGACGCCGCCTCCCGCGTCAGCGTCTTTCCCCCCATTCGCGCCTGGATGGTCCGCCTGCAACAGCAGCTCGGCGACCAGGGCGGCGTGGTCATGGACGCCGAAATCAAAATCTTCCTCGACGCCGCCCCCGAAGTCAGAGGCCAGCGCCGTTTCGACCAGCTCGGCCCCGCGCCCGCCGTTCAGCCCCAGGAGGTCATCCGCGACCTGCGCGCCCGCGACCTGCGCGACCGCAGCCGCGCAGATTCTCCCCTCAAGCCGGCTGCCGACGCCGTTCTGCTGGATTCCACTGGCCTGTCGCTCGAGGAAACCATCGCCGCCGCCGAGAACATTGTCACCGAAGCGCTCGCCCGGCAAGTCTCCGCCTCCTGACCCGCCCCCGCCCCTTTTTCTCTCCTTGCGGCGCGCCGGCGTCGCACCGAGAGGGGGAAACGAGCATCTCCCCCCCGCGGAGCGCCGCCTGCTTCTCTGAAGTGCAAGCTGAATGCTCCACGGGAATTCGCGGCCGGGTGCTGTCATTCTTGCGTCCCCCTGTGCAAGAATGACCTTGAATCATGACCTCGGTGGGGTACCCTTGGCGCATTCATTGCCTGGGTGGCAGTGCTCACCGTGGGCGGGGTTCTTCGTTCTTGACAGTTTTCCCCTTGGTTGTTCAAGGTTGGAGCCAACAATGAGCCTTTATTGCGGTCGCTGCGGACATTCCGTCTTTCGTACCTCTCGGATTCGCCTGCGTTCGAAGGACTTTGGACACATATTGGTTTTGAAATTCCCCGTGCGCTGCAGCCATTGCAACGAACGAATCTACACGCCCTTGCTGAAGTACCTTAGAATTCGTCGCGAGCAAGAGGCCCGGCACAGGCAGCCGCCCGACCGGCGCGCCCCTCGCGTCGCGGAGTAGACCCCGCCCGCCACTGCCCGTTGCCCACGCCGCGTCCTGCCTCCTGCCGGATCAGGCGGCGACAAGCCGGGCCGAAGCCTCCCGCGCCCACCGACGCGCAGGGCAATCGCATGAACCTCGATTGTTGCCGAATACGTTTCCTTTTGCGGTTCGTGCGGGTAGATGGCCGAGCCTCCTCCCGGAGCGACTGTCTGTTGTTGTCAAGGGCGGGGGCAGTACCTGGCCGGGTGCCACATGTCCCTCGCCTTTGGGGACCTGGCAAACCACGAACCTCTCACAGCAAGGCCGCCGCA
>Ga0302270_10001798_pt1 | contig 21416 bp, 23 predicted proteins | sample III_Bog_E2_3_FD_198773 | JGI IMG/M metagenome (GOLD analysis project Ga0302270, IMG submission 198773) | Peat permafrost microbial communities from Stordalen Mire near Abisko, Sweden - III_Bog_E2_3 | ecosystem: Environmental > Terrestrial > Soil > Wetlands > Peat | place: Sweden: Abisko... | reverse complement strand
GCGCCGCGTTCTCCTCCATGTTGGTCTCGGTGTCGTCGCTCAGCACTTCGGGGGAAAAGCACCCGATGGCGTTGATCATGGCGGAGAGGATCGCCATGGGCGGGGCCTTGGTGGGAAAACCCTGGAAGTGGCTGCGCATGCTTTCGTGGATCATGGCATGCTTGGTCAACAGGTCCGAGAAGCGCTGGCGCTGGGGCTCGGTGGGGAGCTCCCCGTAGATCACGAGCCAAGCGGTCTCCACGAAGGTGGAATGCTCCGCGAGCTGTTCGATGGGATATCCCCGGTAGCGAAGGATCCCGGCGTCACCGTCGATGTAGGTGACGGCCGATTTGCAGGAGCCGGTGTTGCCGTACCCTTCGTCCAAGGTGATGAGGCCGGTCTTGGAGCGCAGCTCCGAGATGTCGACCCCGAGTTCCTTTTCGGTCCCCTCGACGACCGGGAACTCCCAAGCCTCGCCGTTGTACTCCAGACGTGCGGTGGACATGTCGGCTTTCTCCTGTGTGGCGCGCTTCCTTCGGGAAACTAGCAACGCGCACGGGGGAATGGAGGCGGGCGGGAACGGCTTTGCGAACGGGTGCTCAGACGGTGCGGGAATACCGCCCTTCCCCTTTGCCCGTCAAGGGGTCGAAGAGGAAGGCGATGTTGCGAACGGCCAGATGTCCCCGCGCGGTGGTGCGCAGCAGGTGGCCATCGAAGCTGCACAACCCGTCGGAGATGGGAAGCTCCAGTCCCGCGATGCCGTCGGCCAAAATCCGTCGTGTCGATTCCGGGTCGAATCCCTCGGATTCCCCCACGCGATCCAGGTCCAGGAGCCCCTGGCACATGATGGAATTGATCACCTCGCGGTGGAAGCGCTCCTCGCGGTCCAGGACGTAGGCTCTTTCCACCGGCAGCCGACCCTGCGCCACCGCAGCGGAGTACTCCGAGCTTTCCTTGATGTTCTGCACGTAGCCTTCGTGGAGCTGGGAAATGGCCGAAGCCCCGAACCCCACCACCTGCCCGGTGGTGCGCCGGGAGCAGTAGCCCTGGAAGTTCCGGTGCAGGGTCCCCTGCTCCTGGGCCAGGGCGAGGTCGTCGTCGGGCTTGGAGTAGTGGTCCATCCCGATGGGCCGGTAGCCCGCGTCCTGGAATCCCGCGTAGGTGCGCACGGCCATCTGGACCTTGGCTTCGGCGTCGGGCAACCCCCTCTCCTCAAGGGTCTTCTGGTGCCCCTTGGCCCAGGGGACGTGGGCGTAGCTGAAGGTGGCCACGCGGTCGGGGGACGCCCGCACGGTTTGTTCCACGGTGAGATCGAAGCTTTCCGGGGTCTGGTGGGGCAGTCCGTAGATGAGGTCCAAGTTGACCCCGGTGAATCCCAGGCGATGGGATTCGGCCACCAGGTCCGCGGGGGAGATGCGCGGAAACCCCCGGTTCACGGAGGCGAGCACGTCCCGGTCGAAGTCCTGGAGCCCGAAGGAGATGCGGTTGAAACCGGCCTCGCGCAGGTCCGCGAGCTTCCGCAGCGTGAGCAGGTTGGGATCGCACTCGATGGCGATCTCGGCGTGCGGGGCCAGGTTCCTTCCCCGCAGCAGGTGTTCGATCACCCCGGCCAGCTCCTTCACCGGCGCGGCGTTGGGGGTTCCTCCCCCGAAGTGGATCTGGGTCACCGGGCGGGAACTGTCCAGAAGGGGAAGCAGCCGGTCCATTTCCAGATGCAGGGCCTGGAAATAGGAGAGCACCTCGGATCCGGGCTTCCCGATCTCGGTGGTGCAGCCGCAGAACAGGCACTGCTTGGGGCAGAAGGGAATGTGGACGTAGAAGGACAAGTTCCGGTCGCCCGTGCCGTTGGACCGCTCGAAAAGGGACAGGATGTCCCTTTCCGGCCACCCCGTCTTGAAATGGGGAGCGGGGGGGTACGAGGTGTAGCGTGGACCGGGAACGTCGTATTTGCGCAGGAAGTCGGCGGTCAGAGTGACGGTTTCGGCCATTGGGGCATAAAGATACCCGTACCGCGCTGGCCGCGCCGCGCCCGGGGAACAGGAAAGACCCCTCCTTCAGCCGCTTCGGTGCATCAGAGCGAACAGCACCGCCTGGGCGAATCCCACCAAGGCGCCCAAAAAGGCTCCGCTCCATTCGATGAACCCGAATTCCTTCTTCAGCACAGCCAGAAGCAGGGACTCCACCCGCTCCACGGAAAAGCCCTCCACGCGATGGCGCACCAGGTCCTTGAAGGAGAGGTTGGACTCCAGTCCATCGCCCACGGCTTTGCCGAGCCGAGGGATCATCGCGTCCATCTCCTGGGTCAGAAGCTCCGTCACCTTGTCCTTCATGCCCTGGGTCAGGAACATCCCCACCATCGGGTGGATCCCCGGCAGGCGCTGTTCCGCGAACACCTTGGCCTGTTCGCCCGCGGCCTTCCGGAATCCCTCGAGCACGGCGGGATTTTCCAGGGCATTGCGGATGTCCCCGTGGGAGACCAGTTCGTTCTCCACCATCTCGCCGAGCCGGGCCGCGATGTCCAGCTTGCGCCGGGGGATGACGCCCTGGAATTTGAGCTTCCCGACCCCCCAAGGGTGCCTGGGGTGGAAGAGCATCTTGAGCGCGAGCCAATTGGTACCCCACCCGATGAAGGCGCCGGTCGCGGTGGGGAGGATCCATTCGATCATGGGAAGGAAGATACGCGGGACAGAATCAATGGGGATTTATGCCCTGAAGCATGCGGGGGTGTAAAATTTGTTTGTCTATAGAACAATGTTTTGTTATGTTGTGATCATCGAAAGGTGATCTCGACACATGGGTGATGATCCAAACCTGATCTCCAAGAAGGAGCTGCTGGACCAGACCGGCATCTCCTACGGGCAACTCTACCGGTGGAAGCGCAAAGGGCTGATCCCGGAAGCCTGGTTCCAGAAGAAATCGGCATTCACAGGCCAAGAAACTTTTTTCCCGCGCACCGAAATGCTCGCACGGGTGGAAAGGATCAAGGGCATGAAGGACGACCTCGCCCTGGATGATCTCGCCGACCTTCTGGCCCCGGCACCGGCTGGACTCGTGGTGGGGATCGACGGGCTTCAATCGAGGAACATTGTTTCGAAGGAAACATTGGATCTCCTTTTCGAGACCCAGCCTCTCACGGATCCGCTCTCCTTCCAGGCCGCCCTCCACGGGTGGTTCGTGGACGGGCTCCTGCGCAACGGGGAAATCGGCCTCGACGAAGGACGCCTGATCCTTTCCACCTTGGCCGCCCACCACGGGGCGTTGCAGGATCAGCGCGGGCAATTCCTGTTCCTGCGCAAGCGCGGCGTGGGCTTCTGCCTGGTCCTCGCGGGAACCGGCACCATCCTTCCCGATCCCGAAGCGCGCATCGTCGTGCAACGGGACGTCCTCACCCTCGTCGGCGAATTTCGAGTCATCCTTTCCGGAGACAAGCCATGATCCACACCACCAACGAAGAAGACGTCAATGTCATGGGCGGATCGAATCTTCCGGGAGGACGCTACCGGCGGATCAACGCCATGGGCGACGTCCGGATGGACGGGGACATCCGATGCCTTTCCATGAACTGCATGGGGGATGCGACCGTGGTCGGTTCCTTCCAGGGCCAAAAGACCAACGTCATGGGCGAAATGGAGTTCCGCGGACCGGTGGACGCGGGGATCCTCAACGTCATGGGAGAGGCCAAATGCCTGTCGGGCCTGCGCGCCCGCACCGCCAACTGCATGGGGGAGGTCGAGGTGGTGGGAACCTTGAACGCAGACCGGCTGAACATCTTCGGAGAACTGCGCGTGACGGGCGATTGCAACGTCGACCGGTTTGATTCCCGCGGAGGCTTCCGCATCGATGGACTGCTGTCCGGCGACCAGCTCCGGATCGTGCCTTGGCACCAATGCCATGCCGCGGAAGTCGGCGGGAGCCGGATCGAGGTTTGCCGCCGCAGGGGGTTCCTCGGTGTCCTGCTCGTCTGGGATTCCTTGATGTCGGCGGTCGGGCTGGGCCGGGACCGAGGTCTCCTGGAGGTCGAATCCATCGAGGGAGACGAGGTCCTCCTGGAGAACACGACGGCCCAAGTGGTACGCGGCAAGCGGGTGCGCATCGGGACCGGCTGCAGAATCGGACGCGTGGAGCACGGCGGCGATTTCGCAAGCCACCCGAGCGCCCAGATCGGGGAGGTCGCGATCATCTGAACTCCGAGGCCACGGGTCCACGGAGCTTCAGAAGTAATACTTCAGACCCACCTTCACGTTGATGGGTGGTCCGGGGACCACATCCATGTCGGTGGTCGCCGGGCCCAGGACGCCTTGGGGATTCTTGATGCGGGTGGTGGTCTCGAATTGGGCCGTGTACCACCGGGTGTCGGTGAGATTGCCCAGGTTCAGGATCACCTCCCAGCGATTCCACCGGTAACCGGCGTTCAGATCCAGGACGGTGAAGCCCGCCGCGTGCAGGGAATCCGCCGGGTCGGCGGGGCGGTCGTCCAGATGCTGGAAGCGCAGACCTCCGTAGAAGCCGGAGGGGTGGCGGAAGGACAGGCCACCGGTGGCGGTGAAGCGCGGAGCGAGCGCGACGGAATTGGAATTGCCCGGGTCCGATTCGTAGACGGAGGTGTTGCGCGTCATGTCCAAATCGGACCACAACCAATCCAGGATCTGCCATCGGATGGAGGCGTCGACCCCTTCCCGCCGGGTGGCGCCCTCGAATTCCGTCCCGCCCACGTCCCCATCCCAGACGTACTCGCTGTGCAGATCGATCCGCCACAGGGAGGAGGCCAGATCCAACCGGTTCCACAGCTTGGTCCTCACCCCCACCTCGTATCCCACCGCCTTGGTCAAAGGGGTCGCCGGACCGGTGGGGCTCGTCACCCCCTTGGCGTCGTTGGAGTGGAATCCCTGCCCGTAGTTGAGGAAGATGTCGGTTTTGGCCCAGGGCGTCAGGACCACGTTCGCCTTGGGGCTCCACATCTGGGCGTCGCGGTTTCCCGTGATCGAGGAGTCTCCTTCCTTGTGCAGGTTGTCCACGACATCGAATCCGAAGTGGTCTCCGCGCAGGCCCGCCTCGGCGTAGAGCCAGCGGAAGGGTTGCACCGATTGCATCGCGTATTCGCCCAGGCTGGTTTCGTCCACGTTCGCGTCCACGTAGTGGCCGATGATGCGGCGGTCTTCGGCGTGGTCCAGGACGCTGTGGATCCGGTCGTCGCGGGCCTCCAACCCGAAGATCGTCGCGGTGGGAACGCCCCCGAAGGCGTAGTCGTGGCGGTAGTCGGAGTGGAATCCGGCCGTGACGCGGTCGTCCCGCTGGTTGATCTCGTCCCCGTCCACGCTGTCCACGTCGTAGAAGGTGAAGTCGGAAAAAAGCGAGAGACTGTAGTCGATCAGGTAGGCCGTGGCCCGCAGCGTGTTCTGCGGATCGGGCCGGTCGACGTAGTTCAGGGCCGCGCTGAACCGCTGCGAGTTGCCTCCTTCGGAGGAGTCCTCGGATCCGTAGAGGGGGATCCAGCCGGAATCGACCGCCCGCAACGGAATCTGTCCGGAGGCGTTCCAGCTCGCGCCGTAGCCCATCAGGGTGATCGAGAGGTGGGAGTTGGCCGACTGGGCCAGGGTGTTCTTGAAGAAGACGTTGAAGCGCCGGTTCTTTTCGGGATCCACGAAGGGGCCGTCGCTTTGGTAGTACTCGGTGGCCAGGATCGAGTTGGGGGAACCCGGCAGCGCCAGCATGGAGACGACTCGGTCGGTGCCGAACGCCCCGCCGTACAGGTAGACCTCGTTTTCGTCCAGCTTGGATCGCGTGGTCATGCTGATCGCGGCGGCGGTGGCGAAATCCCCGTACTGGATGTCGTAGGGTCCCTTGTCGACCTGCACGCGGTCCACCAGTTCGGGGACGATGAAGTGCAAGTCCGCGTACCCCTGTCCATGTGCATGGCTCGGCTCGTTGACGGGCATGCCGTCGAACCAGATGGCCAAATCGGTGCCGTGGTCGCAATCGAAACCCCGGATGAAGTACTGGTTGGCCTTGCCCCCTCCGGCGTGCTGTCCGGTGAACAAGCCCGGCGCGACCTTGACCACGTCGGCGGGATCGCCTCCCTGGGTGCGGACGGAGAGGTCCTGGTCGGTGAAGGTGGCGCGGCTGAAGGCCGTCATGGGACGGACGCCGACCACGAGGACGTCCCGGCTCTTGTTGGCCGTGAGGATTTTCGCCGTGTCGGCGGAGTCCTCCAGGGTCGCCGTGTCCGGGGCGACCACCGCCCGGAGGGTGTCCATCGCGCGCGCCGTGGGGACGGAATCCGTCACCACGGTGGAGGCGACGGATTCCGTTGGGACCGGCGGCGAGGCCTTCGAGAACGTCGGAGTCGGGGTGTCCTCCAGGGGCTTGGCGACCGCCGCCGTATCCGACGGAGGGATCCAGGCGGGAGTCACGGTGTTGGCCCCCGGGTCGCTACCCATGAACAGGAACCCCGGGTCGTGGGCCTGGACGCCCGACCACGACCCGGAAAACAGCAACACGAACGACGAAAGGACAAAAAGCGAAGGAACCGCCTTTCCCGTCGGAATCTTCGGAAATGGCGATCGCGCTCCGAAACTTCGCGTCCGATTCGAAATGAGTCCCTCCTTCAGAGCCCGTAGGATCCCGAGCGGGATCGGACGGGGCTTTTCGCCGATTCCACGGGCCACGGTTGGAAAGCCGGCCCCTCCAACTTTACATCGAAGCGCGAAGCCCCACGGACACCGAGGGGGACGACTGGACCAGTTGCAGTCCACGGGCCCACTGGTAGACGGGAATGTCGACGAACCCGAACAATTCCAGTTTCCCGCGGATCACCGGCGCCGAAACGCCCGGACCGATGTCGACCCGGAAGGATCCGCTGTTGTCGGCATCGGCCAGGGCGCCGCTTTCCTGTCCCTCCCAGCGGGAATCGACTTGGAGCTGGGGCACCAGCCAGGAAAGCGCCTTCCAACGCAGCCCCAGGTTTCCGTTGACCGCCGTGCCGGGCTTGAAGTCCGACTTGTGGAAGACAGGAAACTGGGCCGACGCCTGCGCGAAGTGGGAAATCGCCCCGCCGACCCACGGATGGGATTCGTAGACACCAGCCAACAGGTCGGTGGAACCCGTGCCCGGCTGGAGTCCCGCGTCCAGGGGCGTGCCCGCTTGCGGGCCGCTGTTGAAGTTCACGCTGGTCTCGCCGGTGGGCAGCTTCACCCCCAGTTGGAATCCCAGTTCGTGGTTGGGGAGGAGGCCCTGCCAGCGTCCCTGCAGGCGCACATCGCCGATGGCGTCGCTGTGCGAGCCGGAGACGTCGGAGTCGCCCGGAGCCAGGGTGGAGTGGGCGCGGTCGCTCCAAGGCAGGCTCAGGGACAGGCCCCAATCGGGATCCGGCACCCAGTCGAGCCCCAAGGTGACGGTATTGGTGGTCGTGCGCCGCTGGTATTCGGTGGAGGTATCGAAGGAGGTGGGTCCGGTGTATTTGCCGGTTCCGGACCACAGCTGGTCCTGGACGATGCCATCCCAGCGCAGGTCGGCGCTGAAGCCGGAGCGGACCGAGTAGCCTTGGCTCGCCCAATCGGTGTTGAGGAAACAACCGCAGCTCGAGCAGCCGAACGCGGAACCGAATGGCGAGACCAGGGAGAGTTGAACCAGAACCACAGCCATTGTGGCGGAACTTGCCGGTTGTCCCATTGCATGGCGAAGCTAGAATTCGAGTTGGAATCATTCTCGGAGGTACCCATGACCCTCGACCCTCTCGCCGCTTCGCAGCAGCCCCGACCTGTCCGCGAGGCCTGGAATCCGGAACATGTCAGACAGGATCTGGCCATCATCGCCGCCCTGCCCGGCCGGGTGGCGCGCTTGCTCGAGGGCGTCGGAGCCCAAGGCCTGCGAGCCCGTTACCGGGAAGGCGGATGGACCGTGGCGGAAATCGTCCACCACCTGGTGGACAGCCACCTGCACAGCTACCTGCGCTGCAAGTACGCCCTGTGCGAAAACCACCCATCCATCGTCCCCTACGACGAAAACACCTGGGTCACCACCCCGGAGTGCTCCGCCGAGGCCGTTTCGGAGGCGGTGGAGTTCCTCGCCGGGCTGCACATGCGGTGGATCCGCATGCTGTCGGGATTGGACGAGGCCGGATGGAAGCGCACCTTCCACCACCCCGAGCGCGATCGCGACTTCGCGCTGTTCCAGCAGGCCGGGCTCTACGGTTGGCACGGCGAACACCACCTGGCCCAGGCGGCCATGGCCCTGGGGAGATCGATGCCGGCGTGATCCGCCGGCCGAGAACTCCTACCCCAGTGTACCCAGGATCACCGATCCCGCCTTGAACAGGGCCCAGGCCGTGGCGCCCTTGGCGAGGCCGAGCGATTTCACGGAACCGTTGGTCACCGTGGCGACGATCCGGTGACCGCCCGCGATCTCCAGTTCCACCTCCGTGTTCACCGCTCCGGCGGCGACCACCACGACCTTCCCCTTCAAGCGGTTTCGCGCCGAGACCTTGGGCTCGTCCTCGCCGACGGCCAGGATCACCCAGGAAGCCTTCACCAGGGCCCAGACCTCGGAACCCACCTTCAGGTCCAGGCTGGAGAGGCTGGGCAGGGTGATCTGGGAAACGACGGAAGCACCGCCGGGAAGCGAGAGTTCGATCTCGGCGTTGACGGCTCCCTCGCGGATGGCGGTCACGGTGCCGGAAAGCTGGTTGCGGGCGCTGGTCTTCATCGAAATCCTCCTCAGGAAGCGTATCCACGAGTCTACATGGGCGGGGTCGATCCCGCCAAGGTCCAAGGCGGCCCGGAACGAACGATTCGCGCGCTCGTGCGTCTCGACCAACTGCTTGCCGGATTCCGTCAGCACGCTCTCGCCGCCCTTGGCCCCCCCGTTGACCGACAGCACGAGCGGAGCGTCCGACGCCCGGTTCAGCTCGCCCACGCGGGACCAGGCCGTGCGGTAGGAGATGCCGCAGACCGCCGCCGCCTCGCGCATGGAACCGGTGGCGCCGATCTGCCGGAGCAGTTCCAGATGGTCGCCCCCCAGGCTGCGCCCGTCGGACCGCAACAGGTGCCACGCAGGCGCGATCATGGCTGGGGATGCTTTCCGTTTCCCCGGTCGTGCGTTCATTCCCGTTCCTTTCGATGCACCTGCGAACCTCCCCATTGTCCCGAGAAAGGCGCGGCAAATGTGCCGATTAGCAAAATGATGCAAGTCGAAACCAACCAGTTTCGTGCCAGAACTCTCTCTGGGTGGTGGTGCGCGGAAAGGCCCCTGGACCTAGAAAGCCTTTCAGTGGACAAAATCATCCATTGTGCGATTGTGTCAGTTCTTCGGGATCTGGGGAAGTGACCCGCGAGGACTTGCGGAGCCTTGGGAGAAAGGCATGCCATCCCGCATCTTGACCCGATGATGGGGAGAGTGTAAATTTCGGCCCTTCCTATTTTCAGAAGGTCCATCATGAGCACCCTCACGCTACCGGAGAAGGACGTCCCGCGCAAGTGGCTGGTCGTCGACGCCAAGGGCGTCGTCCTGGGTCGGCTCGCCTCGCGCGTCGCCCATGTCCTCAAGGGCAAGCACAAGCCCTCCTACGATCCGGCGCACGACCACGGCGACCACGTCATCGTCCTGAACGCCAACTTGGCCAAGCTGACCGGCGACAAGGTCACCACCAAGACCTATTTCCGCCACTCCACGTACATGGGCGGCGGCAAGGAAATCACCTACCAGCACCTGCTGGCCAAGGATCCGGAAAAGCCCATCCGCAAGGCGGTCTGGGGCATGTTGCCCAAGAACACGCTGGGGCGCCGCATGCTGCTGAAGCTGCACGTCTACGGCGGGGACTCCCATCCCCACGCCGCCCAGAAGCCAGAACCCATCGACATCACCAAGGTCTGACCATGACGAACACAACCATCCGCAGCACCGGTCGCCGCAAGGAAAGCATCGCCCGCGTCCAGCTCGTTCCCGGCACCGGCAAGCGCACCGTCAACGGCCGCTCCTTCGCCGATTACTTCCCGACCCCCACCCTCCTCATGCTCATCGACCAGCCCCTGGTGCTGCTCGAGCAGGCGGAAAAATGGGACGTGGTCGCCTCCGCTCGCGGGGGCGGTCTTTCCGGCCAGGCCGGAGCCATCCGCCTGGGCATCTCGCGCCAGTTGGACAAGTTCGACCCGGTCGCCAACCACTCGCCCCTGCGCAAGAACGGTTGCCTGACCCGCGATCCTCGCGCGGTCGAGCGCAAGAAGTACGGACGCCGCGGCGCCCGCGCCCGCTTCCAGTTCTCGAAGCGCTAGAAACTCCACAAGCACGGTCCCGGAGGGTTCGGGGGGTGGTCCGCGAGGATCTCCCGAACCCAGCGAAGGGACCGGAAGACACCAACCCAACCCAGACAGGAAACATCATGGCTCAGATCCCTTCCCTCCAGGAAATGCTCGAGGCGGGCGTTCATTTCGGTCACCAGACGCGTCGCTGGAACCCCCGCATGAAGCCCTACATCCTCACTTCCCGCAACGGCATCTACGTCATCAACCTGGAGAAGACGCTGGACGCGCTCCAGCGCGCGGTGGAGAAGATCCTGCGCGTTCGCGCCACGGGCGCCTCGGTGCTGTTCGTGGGCACCAAGATCACCATCCAGGGCGCCGTCCGCGATGAAGCCACCCGGGCCGGACAACCGTTCGTGACCACGCGTTGGCTGGGCGGCATGCTCACCAACTACCAGACCATCCGCAAGTCCATCAAGCACCTCGAAGACATCGAGCGGATGGAGAACGACGGCGTACTGACCGACCTGACCAAGAAGGAAGCTTCCGAACTCATGGAGGAGAAGGGGCGCCTGCAGGACGTCTTCGGCGGCATCCGCAACCTGCGCACGCTTCCGGGCCTGGTCTTCATCGCCGACGCCAAGACCGAGCAGATCGCCATCGCCGAGGCCAAGCGCCTGAACATCCCCACCGTGGCCATCGTGGACACCAACACCGACCCCACCCTGGTGGACTACCCGATTCCCGCCAACGACGACGCCATCAAGTCGGTGCGGTTGATCGCTTCCACCATCGCCAATGCCGTGATCTCCGGGGGTCAAGCCCCGGCGCCGGCACCTGCGATCCCCGTCGCAGCCCCGATCGCAGCCCCCGTCGCGGCCGTCGCGGAGGTGGTGGCTTGAGCGTCATCACCGCTTCTGCCGTCAAGGAACTTCGCGACAAGACCGGTGTCTCCATGATGGCCTGCAAGAAGGCCCTCGAGGAGGTCGGAGGAGACCTGACCACCGCCATCGAACTTCTGCGCAAGCGCGGCGAGATGGTGGCCCAGAAGCGTTCGTCCCACGCCGCCACGGAGGGCCGCATCCTGGCCGGTCGCCAGGGCGATTTCGTGGGACTCGTGGAAGTGTCCGCGGAAACCGATTTCACCGCCCGCAACGCCGACTTCGATGCCTTCGCCAAGGGCGTGCTCAGCACGGTTCTCACCGCCCATCCCGCGGACATGGACACCCTGAACTCCTCGACCTCCAAGTATCTGCACGGAGCGACGGTGGCCCAGGCCACCACGGACATCGTCGGCAAGATCGGCGAGAACATCTCCGTGCGCCGGTTCAAGCTGATCCCAACGGAAGACGGCACCACCGTGGAGAGCTACATCCACGGGCCGGGCAAGATCGCCGTCGCGGTGACCTTGCGCCACAGCGGAGCCCCCGGGTCCGAGAAGATCTCGGCCTTGGCGAAGGACCTCACCCTCCAGATCGCCGCCGCCGCGCCCATCGCCCTGGACTCCTCCGACATCTCCGAGGCAGTGCTGGCCAAGGAACGCGAGATCGCCAAGGATCAGGCCGTGAACGAGGGGATCCCCGAGGCCAAGCACTCCTTCGTGATCGAGGGCCGGGTGAAGAAGTTCCTGAAGGAAGCCGCCCTGGTGCAGCAGGAATACGTCAAGGACAGCAAGCTCACGGTCTCCAAGGTCGTGGAACAGGTGGCCAAGGATGCCGGCGTGCCCGGACTCAGGATCGAGTCCTTCGTACGGTGGCAGCTCGGCGAGGGCGCGTGAGTCCCGCGGCGACCTCACGCTACGGGCGCATCCTGCTGAAGCTCTCCGGAGAAGCCCTGGCCGCGGGCCAGGGATCCGGGATCGACGCACAGCTGGTGCAGCGCGTGGCCCACGAGGTCGCACAGATCCACGGCCTGGGAGTCCAGGTGGGGATCGTCGTCGGGGGAGGCAACATCATCCGGGGCGGGACCGCCTCGGGCCAGGGCATCGACCGGGTGGCCGGCGACCACATGGGGATGCTCGCCACCGTCATCAATTGCCTGGCGCTGCAGGACGCCTTGGAGAAGGCCGGACTCCAGACCCGTGTCACCACCGCCATCCGGATGGACTCCATCGCCGAGCCCTTCATCCGTCGCCGGGCCATCCGGCACCTGGAGAAGGGTCGCGTGGTGCTCTTCGCGGCCGGTACGGGCAATCCCTACTTCACCACCGATTCGGCCGCGGCGCTTCGCGCCATCGAAATCCATGCGGATGTCCTGCTGAAGGCCACCAAGGTGGACGGCATCTACGACGCCGACCCCGCCAAGGTTCCCACCGCCAAGCGCTACGAGGCGGTCACCTACCGGGAGGTCCTGGACCGCGAGCTCAAGGTCATGGACACGGCGGCCTTCGCGCTTTGCAGGGAAAACTCCATGCCCATCCTGGTGTTCGATCTCTTCGCCGAAGGCAACCTCCTCAAGGCCGTCAACGGAGAGAAGATCGGGACGATCGTCAATTCCAAGGGAGAGTGACATGTCCGCTTCGGCCGAAGAACGCATGAAGAAGGCCATCGAAAACCTCTCGCGCGAATTCGCGAGGGTCCGCACCGGCCAGGCCAATCCCGCGATGCTGGATTCGGTGCACGTGGACTACTACGGGACGGCCACTCCCATCAGCCAGGTGGCGGCCATCTCCGTCCCCGACTCGAGGACCCTGGGGATCTCCCCTTGGGAAAAGGCCATGATCCCCGCCGTGGACAAGGCGATCCGCGCTTCGGGCCTGGGCCTGAACCCCATGACCGAAGGCAGCATGATCCGCGTGGTGCTGCCGCCCCTCACCGAGGAGAGGCGCAAGGACCTCGCCAAGATCTGCAAGAGCCTCGCGGAGGACGCCCGCGTGGCGGTCCGCAACATCCGCCGCGACGAGAACGACTCGCTGAAGCGCAAGGCCAAGGAAGAGAGCCTCTCGCAGGACCAGGAAAAGAAGGTGCTGGAGACCGTGCAGAAACTGACCGACAAGTACATCGCCGAGGTCGACAAGGTGTTCGCGGCCAAGGAGAAGGAAATCCTCACCGTTTGAGGGGAGGGATCGTGTCCCAGGCTCCCCGGCACATCGCGATCATCATGGACGGGAACGGCCGTTGGGCCAAGTCCCGGGGTTGGGACCGCACGGCGGGCCACCGGGCGGGCACCGACGCCACCCGCCGGATCGTGCGCGCCTGCGGAGAGCGAGGCGTGGAGCACCTGACCCTCTACACCTTCTCCAGCGAAAACTGGCAGCGCCCCCCCCTGGAAGTGCGCGCCCTCATGTCCCTCCTGGTGGAGATGGTGGAACGCGAGGTGGAGGATCTCCACGGCAACAACGTGCGCCTGCGGACCATCGGGGATCTTTCCCGGCTTCCCTCCAGGACCCGCGAGGCCCTGGAGGAAGGGATGGAGAAGACTTCCGGCAACACGGGTCTGCAACTCCACCTCGCCCTCTCCTACGGAGGGCGCGCCGAGCTGGTGGAGGGGGTGCGCAAGCTCGCCCGGGCCGTCCAGTCCGGCAGGATCTCCGCGGAGGAAATCGACGACGACGTCTTCCGGCAGAGCCTTTTCGCGCCCGACGTGCCGGATCCGGATCTCATGATCCGCACCGGGGGGGACCGCAGGATCTCCAACTTCCTGCTCTGGCAGCTCGCCTACGCGGAGCTTTGGTTCACCGACGTGCTCTGGCCCGACTTCGGATCCGAAGAGCTGGACCAGGCGATCGGGGATTTCCAAAGCCGACAGCGGCGATTCGGCAAGGTCGTGGAGGACGCATGAAGCTCTCCAACAACGTCCAGCGCATCCTGTTCGCCATGGTCGCGGGTCCCGTCGCGCTTTGGCTCCTGTGGATGGGAGGCTGGTATCGCGCCGGGTTGTTCACGTTCCTCCTGGGCGGTGGCTACTGGGAGTACCTGCGGATCCTGCGCGGTCCGCACCCCTTGGCCGGACGCGATCCGGAGACCGTCCTGCCCACCCTGGCCGCGGCCTTGGCGTGGATCTCCGCCAGCGGGCCGTTTTCCAGGTTCAACGGCTCCCGCGACCTCGCCATCGTGCTTTCGGTGGTCTGGATCCTTCTCCACGGGTTTCGCCGGCTCCCCAGGGACCATGTCTTTCCCTGGGTTTCCAAGGCGGTCCTGGGACTCCTTTACTTCGGGGTCTGGGGTTCGAGCCTCTTCGCGCTTTGCCGAGGGCAGGGTGGAGGATGGGGAACCTTGCCGGCCCTACTGTTCGCGGTCGGATCCTGCTGGATCGGCGATACGGCCGCCTACGCGGCTGGCCGCGCCTTCGGTCGCCACAAGCTCTGCCCCGAACTCAGCCCCGCGAAGACCGTGGAGGGCGCGGCGGCCGCGGTGATGGCGACGGCGGCGTTCGGAGCCTGGATGGTTCCCGCCTATCTGGGAGCGCAGCTTTGGGTGGGAGTCGCCCTGGGAGGACTGCTCGGTTTTGCCGCGATCCTGGGAGATCTGGCGGAAAGCGTCCTCAAGAGGTGGGGCGGCGTGAAGGACAGTTCGAATCTGTTCCCCGGCCATGGGGGCATCCTGGACCGGACGGACAGCATGTTGCTGGTGGCTCCGTTCCTCTCCGCGGTCCTTCAGGCCTGGCGACACTGAGGACGCGGCGATGCGCGTCCGGACCGTCTCCAAGGTGAATCTCTCCCTGCGCATCCTGGGGCTCCTGCCCGACGGGAGGCACGAACTGGCGACGTGGTTCCAGGCCATCGACTACGGTGACGAACTGGAACTGGAACCGGAGAGCTCCGGTCGCCTGACCTTGGAGTGCGACGACCCCGAATTGGGTCCGCAGGAAGAAAATCTCGCCTGGAGGGCCGCGGATCTCTTGCGCCGCAGCTCGGGCACCGCGATGGGCGCCAAGATCCACCTTTCCAAGAAGGTGCCGTATGGCGCGGGCCTCGGGGGCGGATCCGGCGATGCCGCGGCTGTCCTGGTCGCGTGCAACCTGCTTTGGGATCTGGGCTGGGCCGCCGAGGAGCTGGAAGCGCTGGGGCGGGATCTCGGGGCGGATGTGCCGTTTCTGATCCGTGGAGGGGCCGCATGGGCCACGGGAGCAGGCGACAAGCTCGAGCCCTGCGCCGGCCTGGATCGATCCGTCCAGGTGCTCGTGGCCACTCCCCCGGTGGCCGTGCCCACCGGATGGGCTTACCGGACCTGGGACGAGATGCACCCCCATCCGTTGCAGGACCGTGCCGAGATGACTAATTTACCCGCCCTGCACTGCCAAGGTCTCCTCCGACCGGAGGAGCTTCGCGGTCGGTTGTCCAACGACTTCGAGGACGTGGTCTGTCCGCGCTACCCCGAAGTGGAACGGCTCCGTCGCGAAATCGCCGAGGCGGGTGCGGCGGCGGCTCTGCTCTCGGGGAGCGGGTCCAGCGTCTTCGGGCTCTTTCCGGAAGGGAAGAACCCCGACCTCCCCAAGGACTGGGAGGATCGGGGAGTCCGGTGGCGGTGGTGCCTGCCGGCGGCGGGTCCCGTCGTCCTGTGAGCTTCTGGGGCGTCGTCAAGCGGTAAGACAGCAGGTTTTGGTCCTGCCATTCGTTGGTTCGAATCCAGCCGCCCCAATCGGGTACATCCGAAACGACGGAATTCGTCACTTCCAGGAGAGAGAAATGAGCGTCACCATCGCAGTCCAGGCCCGTCAAAAGGGCACCAAGGCCCAGATCAAGTCGCTGCGCGCCGGTGGACGGATTCCGGCCGTCGTCTACGGCAAGAAGACCGAGAGCCAGAGCGTCTCCATCGACGCGGCCGACTTCCGCAAGTTCCTCGTGGAGGGAAACCGCAACCGGCTCGTGGAGCTCGCGCTCCCCGTCGGCGGAACGGTCAAGGCCTTCATCAAGGAGATCGTGCGCGAGAAGATCCGCCGCGACGTGGAGCACATCGACTTCCAGGTCGTGGAGCCGGGCGACTTCATCACCTACCGGGTTCCCCTGAACATCGTCGGCGTCCCGGTGGGCGTCAAGATCGGCGGCGGGAACCTGAACGTGGTCAAGAAGGACCTCAAGGTCCGGGTACCCTCCGCCGCCCTGATCGACGCCGTGGAAGTGGACGTCTCGGCCATCGACAAGGGCCAGGCCCTCTTCGTGAACCAGGTGGCGTTCCCCGGCGGGACCGTGCTCACCCCCGCCCGCCAGGCGGTCGCGACCGTATCCTGATGCTTCTTCTGGTGGGGCTGGGGAATCCCGGCGAGCGATACGCCCGCACCCGCCACAATGTTGGGTTCCTCGCCCTGGACGCCTTGGCCCACCGCCAGGGCGTTTCCTTTTCCCCCGGTCGGGCCCAATCCCACCTCGCCAAGATCCGGATCGCGGACAGGGAGGTGCTGGCGGCAAAGCCCCAAACCTTCATGAACCTCTCCGGAGCCACGGTCCAGGGTCTGATGGCCTACCACAAGATCCGACCGGAGGACGCCTACGTGGTGGTGGACGACACCCTCCTGGACCTGGGGCGCTTCCGCGTCAGGGCGGAAGGCTCCCACGGCGGCCACAACGGTCTGAAGGACATCGAGTCCCGCATCGGGCAGGCCTACAATCGACTTCGAATCGGGGTCGGCGCGAAGCCGCCGGAGTGGGACCTGGCGGATTGGGTTCTTTCCAGATTCGCGACGGAAGAGCTCGCCGACCTGGAAAAGCGGTTTCCGGCATTGGAGAATTGCCTGGAGACTTGGATCCTGGAAGGACCGCAGGCCGCTGCGACGCGATTCAATGGACCTTGGAAACCGGAAGCCTAGCCACAGATGAATCCAACCACGCTCCTGCAGCACGCCAATTCCGCGGAACCCAACCGCCAGGTGGGAGCCGTGGTGAGGGATCTGCTCACGACCCCGGCTCCGACCCTTCCCCAGGTGGGGATCCTCGCCGGCTTCCTGCTCGTCGTGTTGGGAGCGGTGGTGGCGATCGAGATGGTCCGGCGCAGGCGGGAGCAGCTTTCCAAGAACCGCTCCCGGTGGGACAATTTCACCGCCTTGGCACGGCAGAGGGGTCTGGACGAGGCCGCCATCGAACGCATGCGGGAGATGCATCTGGGCCTGGACTCCCTGCACGCACCGGACGCCATGCTGCGCATTCCGGCTGTGTACGACAGGGCCTTGGATGCCTGGATCGGGTCCAGGGGGGGCGAGCTGTCGGCGGAGGATTGGAAGAGTCTCGAAGCCATCCGTCGCCAGTTGAGATTCAAGGGGCTGAGCGCGGAGACCAGTTTGTCCCATACCCGCCAGATCGCCGACGGCCAGGATGTCCGCCTCGCCTCGGAGGAGGGGCCTTGGCTCGGGTCGGGAGTGGTCCGCACCAACCGGGAAGATCGAATGCTGATCTCGGTTTCGGGGGATCTCCCCCCGGGGACGGGTCGACTGCGGATTTCGTTCTCCCGACAGGGCGACGGGGAGTACAAGGCATCCAGCGGGATCCTCGCGCTCGACACGGTCGGGATGGAGATCCACTGCGCCCACACCGACCAGCTCCTGCGCCAGCAATTGCGGATGTGGGTGCGAGTTCCGGTCCTCATTTCGGGTCGCATGAGCCAGATCATCGGGCCGAGCGGGATTCCAAACGCCCGCGGGGAGTTCGATGTCACTCTTCTCGATCTTTCCGGAGGAGGGGCGATGGTCAGCTCCACCCAGGCCCTGGAGGTGGAATCGAGGGGACTCCTGGCATTCACCATGGGAGACACTCTCCTGGAGGGGGTGCGCTTCGTCATGCTGCGCACCGGAAAAACATCGAGGGTTGGTGGGCATGTCTGCCATCTGTGCTTCGAGAACATCGAAGTGCAGACGCAGGAGCGGATCATGCGGTACGTCTTCGAAAGACAGCGTGCGGGAAGGATCAACCCCTGATGGGTGACCTCCAACGTCATAAGTCCTGGAAATTCCTGGAATTACGTCGGTTTCGACTTGACTCCATGGAAATGAGTGCCTAAACTAAGGTTGAGCTATTCGCGCAGGAAGGAAACCTTTTGAGCGCTCTCGCCAATTTCGTCAGCCGCATGCGGGGTGAAACCACCACCGTCGGGTTGGATATCGGGAACCACTCGGCGAAGCTGGTCAAGATGCAGCATCGCCGATCCGGTCCGATCCTGCAGGCTGCCGGCATCCAGGAGTTGAAGCCCGAGACCATCGTCGGGGGGGAGATCAAGAACAGGGATGCCCTGATCGAGGCGCTCACGAGCCTGGTCCACCGGACCGACGACACCGTCAAGGACGTGGTCCTGTCCCTGTCCTGGAGCTTCGGGGTGCTGGGAGACCGGATCCACCTGAAGTCGGCGAAGGGAACGGCCGACGAGGAGACCATCCTCTTCGAAGCCGGCCAGAGGCCGCCCTTCGACGTCGAGAACATCACCCTCGACTACAAGATCCTGCGCCGGAACGTGGAGACATCGGACATCGAAGTGCTCCTCGTCGCCGCCAAGAACCAGGTGATGCAGTCCTACATCGACGTGGTCCTGGAAGCCGGACTTCGACCCATCGTCATCGACGTGGACGCCTTCGCCTTCGCCAACGCCTACAATTTCTCGGTGGGCAATTCCGAACCCGAAGAGGTCGTGGCCCTGATCAACATCGGCGACAACCTCACCAACATCACCTTCCTCAAGGGTGGGATCTACCAGAGCACCCGCGACGTGAGCACGGCGGGCGACTACTTCGTGAAGTACCTCATGCGTCAGTTCAAGCTGCCCCGAGAGCAGGCCGTCGGGCTGCTGAAGGGCAAGGATGTCGACAAGTTCGACGCCTCCCAGCTCGCCCGCGCCATCGAGTTCTCCTGCGAGGAACTGTCCCTGGGCATCGATCTCGCCTTCCAGTACTACCAGTCCTCGGAGAAGACCGCCCGCATCCAGAAGATCGTACTGTGCGGGGGAGGCGCCTGCATCCCTGGTGTTCCGGAATATCTCGGGCGCAGGCACGAGAGCCAAGTGGTGGTCCTCAACCCCCTTTCCACCATCCAGAAGGATCCGGAGAAGTTTCCGGATCCGATCCCGGACACGGTGAGCACCCTGCTGACGGTCGCCGTCGGCATGGCGCTTCGGAAGATCTGACATGGCCTCCTTGATCGAAGTCAACCTCCTCCCGATGGAGTACCGCGTCGCGCGGAAGGACTACACCTTCCTCGCCGACCGTCGCGTGATCTGGGGGTCGGTGCTGGTCCTGGTGGTCCTGTTCGGGATCTGGTTCCATTTCGTGACGCTGGTCACCACCATCTCGGCCAAGCAGGACCGGATCGCCGGGCTTCAGACCGAGATCCAGAAGTACGACACGGTCAAAACCGAGATCGCCAGTCTCCAGGACCTCAAGAACAAGCAGGAAGCCAAGAACCAGTCCCTGAAGAGCATCTCGGTTTCCAAGAAACGCTGGGTGCGCATCTTCGAGGACATCAACGCGAGCCTACCCCCGCATACTTGGCTCATCTCGGTGAAGGAGGAGGCCGACAAACCCGACCAGCTGGCCATCCAGGCGCATACGTTCGTCTTCCAGGAAGTCGCGGGATTCATGCTCCAGCTGGAACGGCGCCCCTTCTTCCTGGCACCCAGCCTCGAATCCATCGAACAGGTGAAGGCGGACGCGGCCGCGCCAGGCGGCAATGCGGCATCGGCGTTCTCCTTCACCCTGCACTGCCCGCTCAATCCGGCCATCCACACGGATCAAACCGCCATCGGAGACAGCCTTGGCAATGCGCATTGACCTCAAGGACAGGCTGACGCAGTGGTTCGTCTTCTGCGTCCTGATCTCCGGCTTGGCGTTGTACGGACACTACGTCTACATCTACCAGCCGAAGGAGGAACAGATCAACCAGTTGTCCCAGCAGGAGGACAAGCTGACGCGGGACCTCACCGTGGTGAAGACCCAGGTGCAGAGGCTCGCCCAGATCCGGCAGGAACTGAAGGACGCCGAAGCGGAATTCGCCAAGCTCCAGGAGATGTTCCCCGACGAGGAGCGGATTCCCTCCCGGTTGCAGGACCTGCTCACGGTGAACCGCCAGTCCGGGACCGTGACCACGAAGTTCGTGCCCGAGGCGAGCGTCCAGCAGCAGTACTACACGGAGAACAACTACAAGATCTCCATCAGCGGGAACTACCACAGCATCGGCGAGATGTTCGCCGAATTCGCGAACTTCAAGTACCCGACATCCATCCAGAAGATGTCGATCGTCGTATCTCCGAACCTGAAGACCGAACTGGACTTCGCCGACAAGCACGGAACGGTGCCCAACACGGTCGACGCCGAGTTCGATTTCACCACCTACACCTCGAGGAAATGATGCCAAGACGTCTATCCATCCTCCTGGCCATGGGTGCGATGGCCGCCCGGGCCGGAACGATCGCCTCCGTTGGATTCGTCGCCGACGGCAGCGGAACCCGACTGGTTCTGCGTACCGGCGAGGAGCCTCTCTCGCGCGTCTCCAGGGAAGCCGATGGAACGCTTCGCCTGGAAATCCAGGGAAACCGCTCGGCACTGCTGGGATCCCACGCGCTTGCGGCGAATTCCTGGTTTTCCAGCATCCAGGCTTCGAATTCGAACAAGGACGGGGCCGATGTCGCGGTTTTCCGTTTCCATCCCCGCTCCGGCGCGCCGATCGCCACGGTCCTGCATCGCGAATGGGATGGCCAGGACATTTCCTTCGTTCTCGACAGGACGGCGCCTGAGAAACGGGAAACGCAGGTTTGGACGGTTCCGGTTCCCTCCCGGGACGGCGGAGAAGTCTTCGCGTCTCTGAGTGCCACTTCCTCCCTGGAAGGTGTCCGCGCCTGGGGGTCCGGAGACATGGAGACCTTGGAACTGGACTTCTCGGGCCCGACTGTGCAGTCCGACCTTTCCGGGCAGGGGAAGACTTACGTCATCCATCTGGGGAAGGTCCGTTTGCCCCATTTGGGCCTGCAGACATCGGCTTCGCAACTTCTCGCCGGGCTTTCCGCGGGCAAGCAAGGCGAGATTCGGATCGCCCTCAAGGAGACGCCCAAGTCCATCCTGCTGACCCACTCGGGAAATTCGGTTGTCCTCCGGCTGGTTGCCTCCGCCCCCCTCTCCAAGGCTTGGGCCTGGAAATCCGGAAGCAAGGTGGAGACCTTCGGCACCGCGGCGCTGCCCTCGGACGAGGCCGTGAGCCTCGCCTCCCTGCGCAAGGGGCTCAAGCCGCAGGGCGGAACGGGGTTCTCCGTGGAGGGTTCTTCATCGCCCGGCGAGGCGAGGGGAACCCTCAATTCG
>Ga0302270_10001793_pt1 | contig 21435 bp, 14 predicted proteins | sample III_Bog_E2_3_FD_198773 | JGI IMG/M metagenome (GOLD analysis project Ga0302270, IMG submission 198773) | Peat permafrost microbial communities from Stordalen Mire near Abisko, Sweden - III_Bog_E2_3 | ecosystem: Environmental > Terrestrial > Soil > Wetlands > Peat | place: Sweden: Abisko... | reverse complement strand
CTGCCCAGTAAATGTTCAGCTCCGTAGAAAGACCATCAGCGGTGTCCGAAGCTCCTACGGCTGGCCGTTTTGAGTGCCCGTTGATGGGAACGGGGAGGAGCATCTACGCTGCCTGGTATAGAAGGTTCAGTCGTGCAAAATCACATTGAGCAGCGATTTATGGACCCGGATGCGACCGTTGTACTCAATAAAACCGAGCTTGCGAAAGTGATTCATGAAGAAGCTGACGCGGGACCGGGTGGTTCCAATCATCTCCGCCAGTGTTTCCTGCGTGATCTTCGGAATCAATGATTCCGGTTCGCCCGGCTCGCCATACTCCGCCAGCAACAATAGAATTCTCGCCAATCGCTTTTCGCTGGAGTTGAAAAGCTGATCGACAAGATCGGCCTGGGTTCGCATGCTGCGAGCCAGCAGAAATTTCACGAAGAGGTCGGAGAAGACCTGCTCCTTGTGCATCACGCGGACCATCTCCTTGATCTCTATCTTCAGTGCAGCACAGGCGGTGACGGCAGTGGCAGTCGCCAGACGCAGCCCACTCACGGTTGCAAGCGACTCCTCTCCAACAAAGTCGCCCGCGGCGAAAAGAGTGATGGTGGCTTCTTTACCATTTTTTGAAACGACAGTGAGTTTTGCGCGGCCGCTCTGAAGATAGAAGATGGAGTCAGCTGGATCTCCTTGCGAGAAAAAAGCCTGCTTTGGCTTCAATTGGACGATACTTCGTCCCAGACCGGCTTTTGCCAGAAATGCAGCAGAATCGAATGTGCTCTTTTCTCGTGCAGCCATCAGATTGCCTCTTTCCGAAGGCGGTCATCACGGAGGGCAACTCAGACGAGTGCGCAACCGCTATCGATCTGAAATAAATAGCAAAAATCTCACGATCATTATAGATCTAGCAACTAAGACCTTACCGGCTGAGTGCCAAGGGCGCGGGTAGGAGTTGATTCTGCCCCCGACTATCCCCACTAATCGATCTTTTTCCGTCCCAGCACTCCCTATCGGGTGGGTACCTTGTAGTTTAACCATGGATGGGACGATAATGGCGAGCCAAAGCCGCTACGAGGTCGAAATTGGCTATTTCATCAGCCTTTACCAACTTAATGACAGCATCATTATTCAGTGTCGATTGGGCGTTGAGTGTTTGCGGTGCCATGCACACGGTAAAGCACACGGCCAGAATTACCCCGAGAAAATTTTAAAACGCATCGGTCATTCTCCTTGCTACTAATTTCTATTTATTCCTTGATTACTTTCCATCCAACATCGCACTGGGTCTGTACTCCCTGTTTCAGCGAACGCAAAGTGAGTTTCTGAGCACCATCCGGCTGATGTGAAATCAACGGTTGCCATGCCTGATGGTCAAAGATGAAACTCAGCCGTTCTCCCGGCAAATTAGCGAAGACAACGGTTCCTCCAAATGGCACAGGGGGACCGGAGTAGTGCAGAACGCCTGAAGTGGGCATAGCAGGCGCAGCCTCTCTCTGTTGCCCGGGAGGATTTGGTGGGATATTGGCATTGGACAGTTGAACAGGTGCCGGAGCCGCGGGCGCCTTTTTCTCTGGGACAACATTCGCGGACGATGGGGATGGCTGCTGCTGGACTTGTCCGGAAGGTGCTGGGACGTTCGGTGTGGGCGCTGCCTGCGTGGCTGCGCTGGGTTTGTTGCCCGATCCGGAGAAATCGCTGGTAGTAGAGGCTCCGGTAAGTGGCTGTGCGCTTTCTGCTGCTATAGCGGCACGCTTTGCCCGGAAATGGGAGACATGGACCCATACCGCAGATAACGCAAGGATCAATGCCAGAGCTACGCCGCCCGCAATGAGCGCAGTCTGCGCCACAGGTCTAGTACGGATTGGCGAGGTTACTACGGGACCGCCCGGTTCGGCCGCAACAGGAGCAACTGGCGATGAAGCTTCGTTCGCTACCGGCGGTATGGGAGAAGACGCTGCAACAGCTGGCACGAACTCATTCACTGAAGAAACCAAAGCTGGATTCACCACCTGGGCGTCTACAGACGAAGGTAGCGGCTCTTCTCTCAATTCAGTTTGTAAGGATGGAGTAATGGCGGCTACAGAAACTGAGTCTGCCGGGTTAGGTGCCAGTTGAACTGCTACGGCTTCCACGGCCTGACCGGTGACATCTGCTACTACCGCCGACGAAGCAAGGGGCTGGCCACACTTGCCACAAAACCGTTTCCCGTCAATGGTTGGTGCACCGCACTTGGTACAGAATTTACTTGCCATCCTGCCTCTCTGATTCAGTTGAATTATCCATCTACAAATCCGGCCGCGACCGCCATGCTCCTACGACAATCGCGGCCTCTAGCCACTTTACTGGCGGGATACTGAAGAAGGTGTAGTCGCATTCACATCTCCCGCTTGACTTGCCTGCGTGGTCACATCCTGCTCGGACTGGTCCGCCGCTTGCAACTGTTGATTGATTTCGGTGGCGGCATTCGGATCAGGCGGCGGAGCCAGTTGGGCGAACGCCGCAGCTGAAGACGCAGTGATCGCTGACGGTGGTGCTGCTGGAAGCCCTCCTTTACCCTGCTTCGCCTGCATCTCCGCCATACCGCGATCAATTGTCTCTCGCATGTGGTTCTGCATCTCCTGCAGATCATCGAGAGCTATCGTTACGGTGGCAGACTGGCTGCACTCGTGGCCTCCCTTGCCGGACAGAACAATCAGAGATGCAGCTGTGTCATTCGGCGACGGTGGCGCTGCCAGTTTCAGAGCATCACCCTCACTCAATGCGCATTCATTTCCTGACTCGTCCACTACATCCAGCGGAGAACCGGCTACAAAAATATGCGTGTTGCCATCGCTCAGCATTCGGGCAATGCCGCTGGAAGCAGGGTCGGGTTCCTGATTCTGCGCGTTCTGCTGAGCTTCAGCATTCTCCAATGCAATCTGGTTCTGGACCTCATTGGCAATCATGCCTTTTACCTCTGGGGTCAGAGCGACGGCACCTTCGGGTGGGCCCTGATCCAACGCAGCCGACTCCTGTCCAGCCGCATATGCAGCCTGCAAATCACTGGCGATGATGTAATCAGTGAGCCAATAGGATGCACTGGGATATACCGGATAGGGCGTGAAGTAGTAGCCATAGTGGTGATACCACGGGTTGGGACCCCATCCCCAGGAATAGGCTACAGGACGGCCCCACGGATGATAAGCCCAGCCATAGAATCCAACAGCATAGTAACGTTCCGGTGCATACACATGGATGGCAACGCCGTGGTAGTAGGCACCACGATAGAAGTGTTGATAGACGTGACCGTGGTCGTAGTAGGTTCGTTGAGCGAAGTCATGACCGTGGAAAGCATAGGAACGCTGAACGAAGCCGGGGCGTCCGCGCTCAGCAACAACCATCGAGTGATCGGGGCGCATCACGGATATACGCCGTCCACCATTGAGCTCATGATGGATATCCATTCCGCGTTTTACGTCATGTACATCGCTGATGTGTCCGTCGGGTCGGCGCTGAATTGCACTGCCGCTTTTCAAGACTATAGGGCGGCTTCCCATTGGCGCTGGTCTGCCCGTGACACCTCTTACAACGGGTCGCGCAGCAGGTGCCGCGTTTGGCCTTGCTGCGATGCCCTGAGGCCTTGCGGCATTGGTATTGCCCAATGTAGCAGCGGATGGACGTACAGCATTGGTTCCGCCCACTGTTCTGCTGCCCGTAGCACCGCTACCGGTTGTTGTAGTGGTATTCGGACGCGCGGTTGCGGGCCCGCTCGTCGCCGGGCCATTGGCAGTTGGACCAGCATGGGTCGTAATACCATTCGCAGACGGGCCGGTATGCGATGTCGTAATCCCGCCACCTACAGTCGGGCCATTCGTAGTTGGACCGCTGCGCATCGTTGTCGTAGTGGGTCCGCTACGGTTCACAGATCCAGCGGTGTTGGGCGCGCCAGAGGGCTGTGACGCTGGTCGCGCTTGTGGTTGCTGTACTGGCCGCGCTTGTTGCTGTGGGGCTGGCCGCGGTGGAGGAGGGGGCGCAGGACGGGCCGGCTGCGGCGGTGCAGGAGCCGGCTTTTTATTATTGTTGTTGTTGTTTTGCGCCAGCAGTCCGATGGTGCTTAACAGCAACACGCCCACAACAAGTCTTGTCTTGAAAATACGCGATGAGACCATACACTCTCCTTCTTCCCTTCCACCGTTATGATTCCGTGATTGCATATAACTATTGGATATCTGTCACTTTGCCTTTAATCAAAATGACCTTCATATCCGGGTAGTAATCAATCTCTTTGGTCCCCACATTGGCCACCTTATCTGGCTGGCCCAGAATCGCTACAACTTCATCCTTTGTTTGCCCAAGCGCAATGGTCTTGGGAGCAACCGGCGGTGGCGGAGGTGGGGCAATCGGTGCCATGGCGGGAGGAGATGGCGGTTCTGGTGCCGGCGGTGGAGCGCTTTGTGCAGCCGGTGCGGCATCTGCCGGTGCATCTACCGCCAACACCTCGGCGATGGTCTTCATGACGTCGTCTACCGACGGAATTGGCCCCTTGGAAAAGGGAATCTTCAGCAACGCATAGTAGCGAATATTATTGGAGTCGGGATCGGTCCATAGCTTGAAGTGAACTCCGTTTTTATCGACTTTGTCGGCTACAAACCAGAATTTTTCCCCTGACACGAAATTGCGTTGCGGAACTGAGTTCGAGTCAATATGCGATAGGCTTAACGTCAGACTCCATGAGAACTGGCCCCACGAAAGCTTGCCATTCTTGTATGTATTCTCCAAAGCGACGTTGACAGCGGTGCTGCTCATATGCAGCCCATCCTTCTGCAGAACCAGCACAGAGCCTGCGGTGAGAATATCTCCGTTGCCCGCTAGTTTGGCTGGAACAAACTGCGCGTCAAGCTTCTGTTGAATCGCCGCTATCGGGTCATTCCCTTGAGCATGAATTAGCTGTGATGAGCACAGAAACGCACTGGCTGCAAGCAGTCCAGTTGTAATTCGCTTCGCAATTTGCATGTGTTTTCTCCATCTTCTTAAACGTCGATAGACATGAAAGCAAGCCATACCCAATGCAGGCTGAACGGCAGACCCGTGCTAACGCATAGCCTATGCACATAACCGCTAAAATGGACTGGGTTCGTATGGAACCCCGCAACTACAGGGGAAGACGGCGACGCCAAGATAACACAATATCCATTGGCGGAAGGGAAATATTACGATTTTACTCGCTGTGCCTATTTTTGCTGATACAGTGCCTCCATGCTAAAGACATGTCGCGCTGAGTTATGAATTGCAGGTTTTTCAGCGATTCAGGAGAACGTGAAATGGCCTTGATTGATGTAGTTTCCTGGGATAATCCTGAATCCGCCGGGTCCAATCCCACTTTTGCCTGGAAGTTCACGACATACAACAGCAAGGTTGCAGACAACAACTTAAGCACCTTCAGGAGTTGATCTAATTGCAGGTCTCGTACACGATACTTTAACCCCGCCGAAGCGAGAGAGATACCGTGCCGCCCCCCCCGCGTGAATATGTGTTCAGCTAGTGTGGTGATGTCTGCGCATCGCTCACTCCGGACTCAGAACCAGATTCGCATCCTACCATTGGGCTTATCGATCCGCTTAGGACTGGGACCCGCCACGATATAGAGAGATGGCTGACACAAAAGGACTCCCTAACGAAATCCAGCTGCTCATAGCAAAGTTCCTCAACCTTCCGCTCCAATCACTCATCGCGGTAACCAACAGGCCAGAAATATAGAGAACAAGCAGCTTGCCTTGGTCTTTAAAGTTGAAGCAGTAGCACCTCATATGTTTAGAGCATGTTTCATAAATCGGTACGGCCTCAAGCTGGAGACCTATGCGAGCGTAGCGGAAGACGGCTGTAATGCAGACCTCCGTTTAGATGGAGAGCGGCAAGAATAGCAATTTGCCCGTTGTAAGGTGCTTTCTATTTTGTAAGGTAAAAAGGGTGTACAGGGGGCACCAAGGCACCCGTCACGCACAGGGCGCACACGCCCTGTGTGGCTTCAAGTCTATTATTATGTGTGGTTTGCGTTTCAGGTCAACGGCTTGCATTGTAATGTATGGCGGAGAGTGAGGGATTCGAACCCCCGATAGCCTTGCGACTATGTCTGATTTCGAGTCAGGTGCATTCAACCGGGCTCTGCCAACTCTCCGCGATGTAAAGCATTCCTTATCTTAGATTTACAGCCTTTCCAATCTCCTGCTACAGGCTCTGCATTGAAGCGGTGTCGGTTGTGGTGTCAGTTGCGATTTGCGCCACTGGAACCAACCGATCCACCGCTGCTGCGTTATGAGCCGGTGCGAGATGAGAATAGCGCATCGTCATAGCTAAGGAACGGTGGCCAAGCAGTTCTCCGACAGTGCGGATATCCACTCCGGCCATAGCTAGTCTACTTGCGAAGGTGTGTCTGTTGCAATGCCATGTGTAGTCTTCTATGCCTGCGTCCGCGAGTGCAGACTTGAACCAGCCTCGGGCACTCTGCAGGGCTGAGCCATAGTTGCGGTGGCTGGCAAATACCGGAGCGTTGCGGCTGCTGTCGGACGCCGAAGCCTTGAGTCCAGTCAAGGCGGCCATTGCAACCGAGTTGAGCGGGATGTGCCGGGTGCTGCCATTCTTGGTCTTCGGCAACGTCAGAATTCGCCGCTGAAAGTCGATCTGGCTCCACTTCAAACCGAACTGCTCTCCCGCTCTCATGCCTGTGTGGATGGATACTTCCAATTGCGAAAGGAATCCAGAAAAGCGGGCGAGGATCACCTTTCGGAGGGCTGCCTCTTCCTGCACCGACAGGAACCGCACCCGCGCATTGTTCTCAGTCTTGCGGCGGATACCGGCGGCAGGATTCCTGTCGATCTTCTCATTGTCGATGCCGACACGGAAGATGAGAGAGAAGGCCGCTTGCCACCGGTTGCGCGTTGAAGCCGCCCATGCGCGGTCCTCGGCCTGAGTGGTCAGCCAACGCACGATCTCCTGCTTGGTAATCTCCGACACTGGACGCACTCCAAAGACAGGTTGCATGGCTTCGACCTTCAACTCAAAGTCGTGCGTAACCTTTGGGCTGTTCTCCGATTTTGAATGCTCGATAGCGTCCGAGCAGAGATCGTCGAAGGTGATGCGCGTTCGCAGCTTCTCAGGAAGTTTCTGCTGGAGCAAGGTAGCTGTGCGGCGTTTGGCTAGCAGCAGCTGACCGTCGCTTCTTCGTCCAGCCTTTTCACGATGCAACTTGCCCTGCGCATCCGTCCAGCGTATCCACCAAATTCCAGAACCAGGTACTTTTTCGAAGAGTCCGCGTATTGAATCCATACACCCATCATACAACTGACTCGCTTATATTGAAAGTCAGTTGTACGGGAGTTCGCAGGTGAATATCCGGAATAGCGCTTCATCCATTGCAAAGAGCACTGGGTAGCCAAGCCAGTCAGCTAATAACTCAAAGTCACGCAATGTCAATATCGTTCCATTATTGAATGATGTTGACACACTTGGAACACCCGGATTTCAGCATCTATTGGAGTACAGCTACTGCGACCGAATAAACCGGTCGCACGAAGGTTGCGGTAAGGAGTGGGATGCTGCCGATGTTATCGGGCTGGGATTGCGACTGGATGACTAGCTTGATACGAGTTCCCTTCTGCAGCGGCTTGGCGAAGTGGCTCTCCTTGCCGAAGGCAACGATGTTGTAATAAAGAGCCTGGAGGTTGCGGTCGGAGATGACTGCGACTCCGACCGCGGTGTACTTGCGGCCATTCTTGGAGATGCGGCTGGTGGCTGAGTTGCTGACGGTACCGAAGAGGGTGATGGTCTGTTTGATTTGCATGGTGTTTCTCCTTTTGCCCGGTTACTCGGGACACACATCCCGAAGGGGCGCAAAGGTGCGCTGCTCCCAAGTCGCGGCGTGGCCGAATTGCCAAGTGAAGAAGTTTTTGGAGTGGGGAACCCGGAGTCTGCGAGGGGGGAGGAGTCCAACACCCGGAGGGCGCGGTACGCGAGTTCTGAACGCAGAGCCGAAGGACGCAGCTTCTGCACCGAAGCGGTGGCCGAGTGATCGTGCGAATAGGAGATTATGCAGACAGGCCCTGACGCCCTCCTCGGAAATCTCTACGGCTTAAAGCTGGAATCGAACGGGAAAGAGCTGCACGAATACGTCGGAGAACGGCATCGCTTCGAGATGTGCGGACAAGCAAGAGATAGTCGCGCTGGCGAAACTCAATTCACATAGCTGTTCGGTGGTAGGCCAAGTGCGTCATCTTGCGAGTCGCCAGCCTTGCTTCGGATGAGTGTGAAAACGTCCAACACCGTAGCGATATTGCGGATGTTCTCCGCAACGCTCGTAACCTCTTCGATACCGGCATGTTTGTCCGCCAGCGTCACAAGGCGTTCGCTCACATTCCTTAGTTGGTCAGCTTCCACCAAAATATCCTCGAAAGGCCCGAAGTAGCTCGGACCTATCGCGGAGGGGCTCGCTTCTGTCACGTCCAACTTCGCTTTAACTTCGATCTGAAGTGGTACACCTTCTATCAAACGCACCGTCGCCGCCTCGCCAAGGAGCGTAAGAAACAATCCGAGCAACTGCGCAATCAGAATGATTCCGACCTCGCCATCCACATCTGTCTCCATTTGGAATTCAACTTCGCCAAGGCCGCGCAATCCTCCATTCGCCGTTACCTGCACCGTACTGAGCCTTGGAGATTGTGACTTGGCCAGAGACAGAGCACGAGAAGCGAGCGCCTGAAAACCGTCGACGCCTACGGGTGCGCAGAGTTGCCGGCGAAGTTTCTCATAGACCCGAAGAGCCGCAAGCTCGGTCTGTTCGGAAGACGGATCGGCATCAACTTCGGAAGCAATGAGCTTACGGGCCCAATCGCGAATCATTGGTGGAGCAAGCATCGGTTCTCTCCTTGCACGCTACGCCTCGCTTTGAAGGTGAGGTTTCTATTGGGATGATACTTCCTTGCCGATTGCTTTGTTGATGGAATTCCTGGCCAGCTTCATCCGACTCCATTTTTGGCGTCACACATACCAACCTACTTGAAATATTCCTACGAAGGCGAGCACTATTGACCAATATGAACTCACCGTCAGTGACATCCGGGCCTAAAAGTATGCGGACTGGAAGGGGCAGCGGACGCTTGATGGAAGGGCGTTCCATTTAAATCACTGGCATAACCTATCCCCGACGGCACACCATCTCTATCTCCGCTCATTTACCAGGCAGACTCATCACCGAGAGGCAAGCTTTTCTACTGCGCCACGCGGTCGCTATGACGAATGCATATCAGTCCTGTCAGGGAAGAGAACGATTGTTCTGCTTTGATCGGTCAGCGGGTTGGCGACAGAGTAAACTCGTTTTGTAGAACGTTGGTTAAACGTCCACGAACAAATAATGCGAAGCGCAGACGCTCCGACAACACGTGAGCTCGCCCAACGACTTCTTACTCACGAAGGAGTCGAGACGGGCCCTGCCATAACGGATATGCAAGCGGTGTGTCGCGTATGCGATAAACTGCGGCGTCCTTTAACCACGCTGGCTGGGGCAGCGGGATTTCGCTCGCTCCTGGCACGCGCATTGACCTTGGCAAAGCAGGAATCTCCAGTCCTCAGCGCATGGGAAGTTCAGGCGGACGGCTCGCTGCAGGGTCTGAATGGTGAAGCGGCGCAGTCGGGTGGTGTGCTCATTGCACATTTGATCGGACTGATGATCACATTCATCGGTGAGTCTCTCACGCTCCGACTTCTACATGATGTGTGGCTAGATCTGCCTGACTCCGAAATCAACTTTGAAAGGAACGAATCAAAATGAACGAGCAGAGCAAGGTCAAGATAAAGCAGTTGCCGACCGGAGTACCTGGACTTGATGAGATACTCGGTGGCGGGCTTCCCGAGTTTTCGTTCAACATCATCGCCGGATCGCCCGGATGTGGCAAGACCACCTTGGCGCACCAGTTCATCTTCGCCAATGCCACTGTGGAGCGGCCTGCCCTTTACTTCACGGTACTGGGCGAACCGGCGCTGAAGATGCTGCGTTACCAGCAGCAATTCACCTTCTTTGATGCAGCGAAGCTGAACAATGCCGTGCGCTTCGTCAACCTGAGCCAGGATCTCGTCGAGCACGGGCTAGAGGGAGTACTGGAAGAGATTTCCAGACAGGTGGAAGCCGCCAACCCGAGCATTGTGGTAGTGGACTCCTTCCGCACCGTGCTGCGCAGCGAGCTGCACGAAGGCAAGGATATGGCTGTACAAACGTTTGTGCAGCAGTTGGCTCTACTGCTCACCAGTTGGGAGGCGACCACATTCCTGATCGGAGAGTATTCCGAGTCGGAGGTGCGCGACAACCCCGTCTTCACCGTTGCCGACGGCCTCTTCTGGCTCTTTCAGCAGGTCGACCGGAACTCCGTCGTGCGCAAGATGCAGATCATGAAGCTGCGCGGACAGGCTTCGGTGCCGGGCCTGCATACCTTTCGCATCACCGAAGCCGGTCTGCAGGCCTTCTCACGCACACTTGGTCTGCTGGGCCAGAGAAAGACATTTACCAGTGTCAAGCGCCTTTCCATGGGGATTCCGGCGTTGGACGAGATGATGGGCGGAGGTGTTCCGGAGGGGGACAGCCTGCTGATCGCCGGTTCCTCGGGTACTGGCAAATCACTGATAGCGACGCAATTCCTTGCCGCGGGCATACGCGCGGGCGAACCAGGCATTGCAGCGGTCTTTGAAGAGCGTCCCAACGAATACACAGCGCGGGCGTCTGAATTCGGGCTCGATCTTCAGACGCCGCTGGCCGAAGGAAGCCTGGAAGTAATCTACCTGCGACCGCTGGATTTGTCGGTGGACGAGATGATGCAGGAGATTCTCGACGCCGTGAAAAGGACAGGAGCGAAGCGGTTGGTGATCGATTCCCTGGCGGGCTTCGAGATGGCGTTAGCACCCGCCTTCCGCGCCGACTTTCGCGAATCGCTCTATCGCATGATCTTCGCCCTAACCGCTATCGGTATCACTATTCTGAGCACCCTGGAGATGCCGGAGACGTTCACCGAGTTGCTCTTCAGCAGCTATTCCATCTCGTTCCTCACCGACGACATCATCCGGATGCGTTATGTGGAGATTGATGGCCAACTTAGCCAGATTATGATGGTGGTGAAGATGCGCAGAGGTGCGCACAGCCGGGAGATCCGGCAGTATCAGATCACCACCGAAGGAATCGTCATCGGGGAGCGATTGAAGAACTACGTAGACCTCATCACAGGAATCCCACAACCGCTTGCGGTCTTGCGCTCGGAAGATCAGCTACTCAACCGAAAGGTTTGACACAGAGGTGAGAGATGGCAACCGAACAGGTAGATAACGTCGAGCCGGAAATGGACTTACCGACGCTCTGCCGCGCCGTTGCCGACGCTTCGCCCATGCCTATGGCTGGATTGGGTGGCCCTGTCCACACAATCCGCTACGTCAACCTGGCCTTTTGCCTGCTCGTCGGCAAATCGAAAGATGAATTGCTGGGCACGGCTTTCTGCAGCATTGCTCCCGGCACGAACGAATGTATGTTACTGCTTGACCGCGTGGCCAAGACAGGGCTAGCCGGTAACCATACCGGTCAGGAGCATACCGGCATCCATCCGCTCTACTGGTCGTACGCGATGTGGCCTTTGCTCGGGGCGGACCACACCCACCTTGGCATTATGGTTCAGGTGACCGAAGCGGCCCAATTTCATGATGATGCGGTCGCCATGAATCAGGCGTTGCTGCTGGGTTCGGTGCGCCAGCATGAGCTGACGGCGGCGGCGGAGCTGCTAAATGTGCAGCTGCAGGCAGCGATCATACTGGGAAAGAAGACGGAAGAGGCGCTGATTGGTAGCGAGAAGCTGGCCTCTGCCGGACGCATGGCTGCAGTGCTCGCACATGAGATCAACAACCCTCTCGCAGCCGTAATGAACCTCTTGTTCTTGGCACAAACCGCCGGCGACATCCCGGCGATAGTCCATCAGTATCTGAAGATGGCTGACGATGAGCTGAAACGTATCGCCCACATAACCCGCCAGACGCTGGGATTCTATCGAGAGTCCTCCGTGCCGACGACTTTTCTCGTTGTCACTTTGCTGAATTCTGTCATCGATCTGCTCCAAGCGAAGATGGTATCTACACAGGTCATCGTGGAAAAGCAGTGCGACGATCTGCTGCAAATTACCGCAATCTCTGGCGAACTACGGCAAGTGATCTCGAACTTGATGCTCAACAGCCTGGATGCACTTGGCAAAGGCGGCAGGGTCACGTTACGAGCTTCCACATCGCGAAATCCCCTGGATGGCAGTTCGCGCATTCGGATAACGATTGCCGATAATGGCCAAGGTATCAGCACGGCGGCTTTACCGAGGATATTTGAGCCGTTTTTCACGACCAAAGGTTCGACAGGAAATGGTTTGGGCCTGTGGGTTTGCAAGCAGATCATCGAAAAGCACGGCGGCTCCATCTTGGTTCGGTCGTGCACATCCGATTCGCACGGAACAACGTTTTCCATTGTCCTGCCAGTGTCTGCCCCTTGACCCAGTTGCAGTGTGATTGGAACTCCCCCCGTGCGACCGGACGAACCGGTCGCACGAAAGTTGCGGTGAGGAGTGGGATGCTGGCGATGTTAGGCAACGCACTCCCAGTGATTCTCTCCAAACCCTAGAAATTCGAGATGAGAACATGAGCAAAAATGAAGCAGATTACTGTGAAGCGATCTCGGACTCAGTTGTTGCCGCATACCTTCAGGAAGAGAAACTAAGTTCATTTGCCCAAAAAGCTTTCGCAACGCTGCGCTCAAAACACGCAATGAGACGACGGGCTAGAGCTTTGCAGCCTTCAACCGAAGTGCATTGGCTATGACGGAGATCGAGCTGAAGCTCATAGCGGCAGCAGCAATCATTGGATTCAGCAACAATCCAAAAAATGGATATAGAACGCCAGCAGCGAGAGGCACCCCGAGTGCGTTGTAGAAGAACGCAAAGAATAAGTTCTCGCGAATGTTAGACATCGTGTACTGGCTGAGCTGTCTTGCTTTTACAATGCCACGCAGATCGCCCTTCACCAGCGTGATGCCACCCGTCTTCATCGCCACATCCGTCCCGGTTCCCATCGCAATTCCAATATTCGCCTGGGCAAGCGCCGGCGCGTCGTTCACTCCATCTCCAGCCATAGCGACGATTGCACCCTCCGCCTGCAGCCTCTTCACCACCTCCGCCTTCTTCTCCGGCAGCACATCGGCCTCGAAATCGATCCCCAGCTTCTTGGCCACCGCCGCGGCAGTCGTGTGATTGTCCCCCGTCACCATCAGCACGCGAATGCCTTCCTTCTTCAGCTGCTCAATGGCATCCAGCGTCGTATCTTTGATCGGATCAGCCACCGCAATCAGCCCGGCAAACTTACCGTCTGCCGCAATAAAGATCACCGTCTGACCTTCATTTTGCAGCGCGCTCGCCTTGTCCTTCAGCACGTCAGAAGAAGCACCCAGATCAGCCATCAGCGCGGCATTCCCAATGCTCACGCGCTTTGATTGCATCTGGCCGGTAACGCCTTTTCCGGTCACGGATTGAAAATCCGTGACCGCCTGCAGCTCGATCTTCTTCTCCTTCGCTCCCGCCAGAATGGCCGCAGCCAGCGGATGCTCGCTTGCCTTCTCCAGGCTCGCAACCATCTGCAGCAACTGTGTTTCGTCGAACCCATCAGCCGGGATCACGGCGGTAAGCTTCGGCTTGCCTTCGGTCAGCGTTCCGGTCTTATCGACGACCAACGTATTGACCTTCTCGAACGTCTCCAGTGCCTCAGCGTTCCGGATCAATATGCCTTCTGCTGCCCCGCGGCCCGTGCCCACCATGATCGCCATCGGCGTAGCCAGCCCTAGTGCGCATGGGCATGCGATGATGAGCACAGCGACAGCATTCACCAGAGCATGAGCATAGTGCGGCTGCGGCCCCAAAATGGCCCACACCGCAAACGTGATCATCGCCGAAACCAGCACCGCGGGAACAAACCACGCGGCCACCGTATCTGCCAGCCGCTGGATCGGTGCGCGCGAACGCTGCGCTTCGCTCACCATCTTTACAATCTGCGCCAGCAGCGTATCCGCGCCAATCTTCTCCGCCTTCATCACAAAGCTTCCGGTCCCGTTGATCGTGCCGCCGATCACCTTCGCATCGGACGTCTTCTCCACCGGGATAGGCTCCCCGCTCACCATCGATTCATCGACCGAACTGCTCCCGGAGACCACTGCCCCATCCGTCGGAATCTTTTCACCTGGGCGAACGCGAATCTGGTCGCCAATCTGAATCATCTTCAGATCGACATCGCTCTCCGTTCCATCCGGCGCAATGCGGCGTGCCGTCTTGGGCGCAAGTCCGAGCAACGCCTTGATCGCACCGCTCGTCTGGCTGCGAGCTTTTAGCTCCAGCACCTGGCCAAGCAGCACCAGCACCGTAATGACCGCCGCCGCCTCAAAATAGAGACCGAGATTGCCAGACATATCGCGGAACGAAGCCGGGAAAAGCCCTGGCGCAATTACGGCAACCACGCTGTACAGATAGGCTGACCCAGCCCCAATCGCAATAAGCGTGAACATGTTCAGGCTGCGATGCACAATCGATTCCCAGCCGCGAACAAAGAAGGGCCATCCGCCCCACAGCACCACCGGCGTCGCAAACGCAAACTCCAGCCACGCGAGCCAGCGCATTGGAATCATCCTCTGCAGCGGATGACCGGGAAGAATGTCGGAGACCATCACTGCAAGCAGCGGCACCGTGAGCGCCACCCCAACCCAAAAACGCAGCGTCATAGCGGCCAGCTCAGGATTCTCCTCATCGCCAGCTGAAACGTTGCGCAGCTCCAGCGCCATTCCACACTTTGGGCAGGCCCCCGGCTTATCCGACTGCACCTCAGGATGCATCGGACAGGTGTACTTCTTCAGCGCAACAGCTTTCTCTGCTTGATCAGGAGCAGCCGCTTTCTGCGGAGCAGCGTTCCCGGCTACCAGCGTCATGCCGCACTTCGGGCAGGTTCCCGGCGTATCGGACTGCACCTCCGGATGCATCGGGCAGGTGTACTTCTTCGGCGACGTTGGATTAACGGCAGAATCGACTTGCGGAACGTTAGCGGTAGCAACCATGGACGGGTGCCTCTCTCTCTTGTGATGCCAAACGAACTCAAACTGGCTTTTTCTCTGGCAATTTGCTGCTGGCGTTCTGACACTGTGAGCCGTTGGGAACAGATTCTGCTTACGATCCATGTCAGTATTTCAGGATGAAGAAGAAAAACAATCCGGTAGAGACCGCACGGACAACGATTGCCAGCGTCAACAGGGAGATGCAGAAGCCTCGATTGACGGAGTCAGTCCGCAACGGCGGGAAGGACCAAGCTGCGGTGATTGCCGAAAAACCTCCTGCACGTTCTGCGAAAGCGTGAACGCTGGTCTATGGCCCAGCGCATGCCAGTTCCGCCGAGAAGCTATCAGCCGTGCCAGGAACATCTGCAACTGGCCGCTTTGATCGCCCATTGATTGGACCCCGCTCCGGGGAAGAGCACCTACGAGGTGGCGGAGAGAAATTCAGTCGTGCAAAATTACATTAAGCAGCGATTTATGAACCCGGATGCGACCGTTGTACTCAATAAAACCGAGCTTGCGAAAGTGATTCATGAAGAAACTGACGCGAGACCGGGTGGTTCCAATCATCTCCGCCAGGGTCTCCTGCGTGATCTTCGGAATCAACGATTCCGGTTCGCCCGGCTCGCCATACTCCGCCAGCAATAACAGAATTCTCGCCAATCGCTTTTCGCTGGAATTGAAAAGTTGATCGACAAGATCGGCCTGGGTTCGCATGCTGCGAGCCAGTAGAAACTTCACGAATAGGTCGGAGAAGGCATGCTCCTCGTGCATCACGCGGACCATCTCCTTGATGCCTATCTTCAGTGCAGCACAGGCGGTGATGGCAGTGGCAGTCGCCAGACGCAGCCCACGCACGGTTGCAAGCGACTCCTCTCCAACGAAGTCGCCAGCGGCGAAAAGAGTGATGGTGGCTTCTTTACCATTTTTTGAGACGACAGTAAGTTTTGCGCGACCGCTCTGAAGATAGAAGATGGAGTCAGCTGGATCTCCTTGCGAGAAAAAGGCCTGCCTTGGCTTCAATTGGACGATACTTCTGCCCAGGCCGGCTTTTGCCAGAAATGCAGCGGAATCGAATGTGCTCTTTTCTCGTGCAGTCATCAGATTGCCTCTTTCCGAAGGCGGTCATGACGGAGGGCAACTCAGATGAGTGCGCAACCGCTATCGATCTGAAATAAATAGCGAAAATCTCACGATCATTATAGATCTAGCAACTAAGACCTTACCGGCTGAGTGCCAAACGCGCGGGTATACACAATTGCACAGATGGGGAGCATTTATACCTTTTTCTCATAACCAGGCCGTTTGTTCTTTCCCACCCTTTCCATGCGTAAACGCTTGAAAGCGATGACCACATTTTTTATTCAATAGGAATAGGGTTAACAATAGGGCTTTAGAGCTCCACGCTGGGAACTGGCCATAACTGAGCATCGTTGTATTGAGGTATTTGTATGGAATTCCATATCTCCCGCGCTATCCGAGATAAAGTGGAGGTGGATGACCTTCTATTCAGCTATGCCGGAAATATTATTTTTGGCAATGTAGCCGCCAGCCGGATGCTTGCAAAACAGCTCAACGATGCTGGGAAACGGGAAGCCAAGCCAGCAGGTCCGATTCATGCGGGTGCCTTGTTTGCAATGGGGCTGATTGACGAACTGAGTCATGCACTGGTCGCTCACTATCGCAGGGAGATCGATCCAACTGTGCTCTCGGACGCAATGCGTTGGTTTGCGGCTCAGTCTGGGCGGGCCGGTGTGGAACAGCTGCTGCTTGCCTTTACTGAGCAGTTTCCGAACGTGGCCGTCTATCGAAGCGAGCTGAGCGCAACCGAGTGGTTGCATCGCACCACCGACGGAATGCCAAACCGTGAGGCCGCCCTTGAGGAACTTCTCCTGCTGTGGCTCTCCAATATCAACCCTGCCTTCACTCCGTTCCGCGCATTGTTCGCGGATACCGACTTGAAGCGGCAGACAATCTACGAGAGTGTTACTACTGCGTTTCCGGACTACTTCATCACACGTCCGCCCATTGCACCCTCTGTGGGAAGTCTTTTGGATGCCTTGCTTGCGCCGATTCTCGCCTCCCCCAATTCGATTAGCGGGCAGCTCGACTTCATCCGCGAGCACTGGTCGCAACATCTGGGCCAGGAACTCCGCCGGACGCTGCTGGCTATCGATATTCTCCGCGAAGAAGACCTTGCGATCTGGATGCTTTACCATCCACCAACGCCAGGAAGACACCGCATCGGCACACCAGGCACGGATGTCCGCGGTTTCGTTGGGGATGAGTTCGTCGGCTTCCACCAGGATTCGATCACAGGGCATCGCGGAATTCGAGACCGCCACTATGCCCACGGCTACCAAGCGCCTTTACATGAATATGAAGCTTTTAGTGCGGATCAGGCCTGGATGTCCAACGTGGTACTGATCGCAAAGAGTACATACGTTTGGCTGGAGCAATTGTCGAAGAAATATCGGAGGCACATCCATCGCCTGGATCACATTCCTCAAGAGGAATTGCAACTGCTCGCCAACAACGGAGTTACCGGGCTGTGGCTGATTGGTCTATGGGAAAGAAGTTCCGCTTCCAGAACGATCAAGCGCTTGTGCGGACAGGGCGACGCGGTAGCTTCTGCCTATTCGCTCAAGGATTACGAAATTTCCGAGGACCTCGGCGGAAATACAGGGTACAAGACGCTGCAGGATCGAGCCGCTGCAGTGGGCATCCGGCTGGCTAGCGACATGGTGCCCAATCACATGGGCATCGACTCCGATTGGGTCATTGAACATCCCGACTGGTTCCTCTCGCGCCGGGAGAATCCTTTCCCGGCATATCGTTTTGATGGTCCCGATCTCTCGACCGATAGGCAGGTCGAAATCAAGATCGAAGATCATTACTACGATCAAACCGATGCCGCTGTTGTCTTTCGCCTGAAGCATCGGGATGAAAGAGGCACGCGCTACGTCTACCACGGCAATGACGGAACAGCGTTTGCGTGGAACGATACAGCGCAACTCGACTACTCTAAGGCAGCGGTGCGTGAACAGGTCATCAAGACGATTCTCAATATGGCGCGGCTCTTCCCCATCATCCGTTTCGACGCCGCGATGGTGCTAGCCAAGCGTCACGTGCAGCGGCTCTGGTTCCCGCTGCCGGGCGCGGGCGGCTCCATCCCGTCACGCGCCGAGGATGCGATATCGCAAGAAGAATTCGATGCCCTGATGCCGCATGAGTTCTGGCGCGAAGTGGTAGACCGTGTCGCTGCCGAGGTTCCGGGCACACTTCTGCTGGCGGAGGCATTCTGGCTGCTTGAAGGGTATTTTGTTCGCACACTGGGTATGCATCGTGTATATAACAGCGCATTCATGAACATGCTCCGGGATGAGGAGAACGCGAAGTATCGTTCCTATTTGAAGAAGACGATCGAGTTCGATCCGGACATTCTGAAGCGCTATGTCAACTTCATGAGCAATCCGGACGAGCGTACCGCAATCGACCAGTTCGGGTCGGGAGACAAGTATTTTGGTGTCTGCACGCTGCTGGCGACGTTGCCGGGGTTGCCCATGTTCGGCCACGGGCAAATCGAGGGCTTTACCGAACGCTACGGCATGGAGTTCAAACGGGCTCATCTGCAGGAATCTCCCAACGAAGGCATGATAACCCGTCACCAGCATGAAATCGCGCCTCTGCTGAAGAGCCGGCGCCTTTTTGCCGAGAGTACCCACTTCATGCTCTATGACTTTTATACCGATCATGGGAATATCGACGAAAACGTATTTGCTTACTCCAATCGCATGGAGGACCAGCGCGCGGTCATCATCTACAACAACAGCTATGGAAGCACCAGCGGTACGATCCTGATCTCCGCCGCTGGAATAGACAAGCGGAGCGGCCGCCTGCTACAGCAGAGGCTGTCCGAGGGACTGGCGCTATCTATAGAAGACTCGGTCATCGTTGCATACCGCAACCCGGAACTCGGTCTGGAATATCTCCATCGCACTATGAACTTACATCATCATGGGCTGTACCTCACCCTGAGAGGCTACCAACACGTTGTTCTGTTGGATTGGCGTGAGCTTAGAGCATCTCCGGATCAGCCCTGGGATCAGCTGTGCGATTTTCTGAATGGGGCGGGTGTCCACAACCTGGAAGAGGCACTCTGGAAGCTTCGCTTGCGTCCGCTGCATCAAGCCTTTTGCCAAGCGATCTGTGTGAGCAACATGCAGAAATTTCTTGAAATCGCAGGGGAAACCACAGACAGTCTGGGTCAGCAGATGCGAGAAGAAACCCGCCCGCCAGTACCAGCGAGCAAGGAAGCCGAGGCGAATGAAGAAGCCGGCTTGCCAGAACAAGCTTCTCTCAGGGACACGCCTATGCAGGCAGCTTCGAAGATGCAGCCCCTTGACCCTCGGCTCCAGGCGTTTGTGGAGGAAATCCAACGCTTTCTCGAAGGAATGGCCGATGCTCTGCCAGACCAATGCGAAAAGGCGATGGACAGGTTTGCTGCCTCAGAAGCGCCAGCCGCTGGTGAAACCACCGCAAGTATCGGCCCTGCACATATCGTAGAGACCCCACCTGCCGGGGAAAGTGGTCAGGCTTACCGGAAAATCTGTGAAGAGGTGGCAACAGTAGCTGTCCGCCTTTTTTCCCTGAAACAGTCCTTCTCAGTTGCCCTGCCAGCAACGGTGCGCCATGTGCTGCCGGGCAGTGAACTGGATGATCGTCTGGAGCGGATATGTCTCCCCATACTGGCATGGTTGGTATTGCGTAGCCTTCCCTGGCAAGCCGATAGCGCCGTACTGTTCGATAGGCTGCACATGCGATCGGCTCTCGCTGAAACCTTTTCCCGTGCGGGCATGGAGGATGAGAATGCATGGCGCGCGGCTGCCCTTGTACGAGTCCTGCTGTCACAATCAGACCCACTCTCTGCAGCCACCACGGCATGCTCCGAGACATTCTGGGCTGATCCTGACATTCGATGGCTCGCGGGCGTCAACGAGGCGTCCGGCATCGCCTACTTGAATCAAGAGCGGTTTGAAGAGTTGCTCAGCTGGCTTCAGCTCCCTGCATGGATAGAGATTACACATCAGGATTCAGGCAAGTTGGCTGCGTTGAGCACACTCGAGGCTGCGGTTGTTACAGCTTGCAAAGCAGCACAGGATATAGGCTACAGCCTGGAGGCTTATATCGGTTCCTGGAGTGCCGAAGGGTGCGAAAATAAGGCTGCAAGTGCTTCCTGCTGACTGGCGGCTCGTAAATGCAAGGGAAATACAGAGACTTTGGCCACCTAGTCGGCAAGCATAGAGCGAGCGTTAGCGATGGTTGGCAGGCTAAGGCCCAAGTAGTTTATTCATAAGAGGACATATTTATACAAGGTGCTTCCATCTACATCATGAATCTGTAAAGTCCACGATGCTACCTCCAGCCTCCGCCTAGAGCACCATAAAGCTGCACTAGCGAAAGTGCCTCATCTTGTTGAGCACTTGCAAGATTTAGCTCTGCGGAAAAGAGGTTGGTCTCGTTCGAGAGGACCTCGAGGTAGCTGCTTCTACCGTTGTCATAGCGGATATGAGCCAATCGAACTGACTTATCTGCTGCGGTCGCTTCCTTCTCCTGGACGATGCGATTCTCCTTCGATTTTTGATAGGTAATCAGTGCATTGGAGACGTCACGAAATGCGGAAGCGATCGTTTGTTGATAGGTAATCACCATCTCTTGTTTTGTGGCTTCCGCGAGACGTAAATTGTTCTTTAATTTTCCGCCTGCAAAGAGAGGCTGGTTCAAACGTACCGCTCCGAACCAAAAGCTGCTGTCCGCGGTGAAGAGTTTATTCAACTGGCTTGTTGCCGTTCCGCCCATCCCGGTAATGCTGATCTGTGGAAAGAACTGGGCTCTCGCCACACCAATGCGTGCATTTGCGGCAATGAGTTGCGCCTCCGCTCTCTCGATATCAGGCCGGCGTTCCAATAGCTGCGAAGGAATGCCAGGGGGAACGTCCTGCGGGTCCGGCTGCTCGATAGAGGTTTTGCGCCGTAGAATTGGACCCGGGTTACGTCCGAGGAGCAGACTGATGCTATTTTCCTGTTGCCTGATATCGCGCTCAAGACTCGGCTGAACTGCCTCAGCAGCGTAGAGGAGTTGTTCCGACTGATGAACATCTGACATCGTCGCCGACCCAACCTGTTCGCGGAGACTGACGAGCCGAAGCGATTCCCTGCGTGAATTTAATGTTTTGCGTGTGATCTCCAATTTCGTATCCAGAGTTCGTAGCTGGATATAGGAGGCAGCTACATTCATCACGACTGAACTCAGCGTCGCTCGGCGCC
>Ga0302270_10001771_pt1 | contig 21592 bp, 17 predicted proteins | sample III_Bog_E2_3_FD_198773 | JGI IMG/M metagenome (GOLD analysis project Ga0302270, IMG submission 198773) | Peat permafrost microbial communities from Stordalen Mire near Abisko, Sweden - III_Bog_E2_3 | ecosystem: Environmental > Terrestrial > Soil > Wetlands > Peat | place: Sweden: Abisko... | reverse complement strand
GAGATCGTCGCTGTCGCCGTGTTTGACGCAGCATAGTTCCCCGAGGCAGGCGCCTGGACCGTCACCGTGTACGTTCCAGGGGTTGCCCAGCTAAGCTTTTGCGTGGTGCCGGCGCCCGACGCAGCGCTACCCCAGTTGTAAGACGTGTTCCCCCCTGCCGCTGTGAGCGTCACTGAGGCGTTGACGTAGATGGTGGCCTGCGAGGGCGTTACCGTGATTGTCTGCGGAATCGTGGTCGCGGTCACAAGCGCCGTAGCCGTGTTGCTCTGCGCATAGTTGCCCTGCGCTTGTGCGAACACAGTCACCGGGTATGTCCCAACGGAACCGAAGATCGGCGTTTGAATGGGTCCAGTCCCGGTCGCCTGCCCGCCCCAAACATACGGCGTGAATCCACCGCTCGCTGTAAGGGTCAACGATTGGCCCGCCTGGACGGACGGGTTCGTTGGCGTGATTGAAACGGTCTGGCCTGCCGCATTTACGGTGATTACCGCCGACGCGGTATTGCTCTGGGCGTAATTATTCCCCGCTGCAGAGAACGCGGTCACAGTGTACGTTCCCACATTCGGGAAACTCGGGCTCTGAGTTGGCCCCGAGCCCGAAATGACACCGCCCCAAGTATAGCCGTTCTGACCGCCGGAAGCAGTCAATGTCACCGATTGCCCAGCCGTAAGCGTCGGCGCATTGGGTGTAATCGTCACAGTTTGCTGCTTGAGGGTCACCGTCACGGTCGCCGTCGCCGTGTTCGAGGCGGCATAGTTGCCGCTGGCCGGCGCCTGGACGGTCACGGTGTACGTGCCCACCGCTCCCCAGGTCTGCGTTGCACTCGCGCCGGTCCCCCCAGCTCCGCTCCAAGTGTACCCCGTACTTGATCCGGAGGCCGTGAAATTCGCCGCCTGACCGAGTTGCACCGTCTGATTTGCCGGGGTTACCGCCACCGTCTGCGGAGCGGGGTTCACCGTGAGGCTCACAGTCTGCGTCGCTGCATTGTAATCGGTCCCATCGGTCGGCGTGAACGTCACCGAGAGGGTCTGCGCGCCCGCACTCAGCACCGCGCCCGCGGCCGGCGAGTAAACAAACGTGCCGGACACATTAGCCGTCGCATTCAGCTGCGTTGCGCCCAAAGCCGTGCCGTAGGTGATCGCGGCCGGCGTCGCCCAGGTGATAACCGGGTTTGCCTTGGTAATCGCCCACGTTATCGCGCCCGACGTTCCGGCATAATTCCCCGTCGCATTTGCCGTTAGGGAATAGCTCCCAACGGGAATCGCGGATGTTGTGCCCGTTGTCCCGAAGGTCGCGCCGGCCGGGCTAGGCGTTATTGTCGGGCCCTGCGAGGACCCGTTGTACAGGAACGAGACCGGCGTAACCGTGAAGGTCACAGGCTCCGGGTTTACGACCAGGCTCACGGTCGCTGTTGCCGACGTGTAATCCGTCGAATCGGTTGGAGTGAACGTCACTGAAAGCGTCTGTGTGCCCGCGTTCAGGACCGCGCCTGCAGCTGGCGTGTAAACAAATGATCCCGGCGGCGTGGAAGTCGCATCGAGCTGCGTTCCGCTCAAAGCCGTGCCGTAGGTGATTGCAGCTGGAGTCGGCCAGGTGAGCGTACCTCCCGGCGATGCCCTTGAGATCGTCCAGGACGTCGCTCCGCTTGTTCCCGTGTAATTGCCGGTCGCAGTCGCTGTCACTGAGTAGCTGCCCGCCGCGGTCGCGGACGTTGTGCCGGTAGTTCCGAACGTCGCCCCAGTTGGGCTCGGTGTGATTGCAGGGCCTTGCGCTGAGCCGTTATACGTGAACGACACCGGCGCGACCGTGAAGCTCACGGCCTTGGGGTTTACGACCAAGGGCACCGTCGCCGTTGCACTCGTGTAGTCTGTCGAATCCGTTGGAGTGAAGACCACCGAGAGCGTTTGGGTTCCCGCGTTCAGGACTGTGCCGGCAGCTGGGGTGTAAACAAAGGTCCCGGGCAGCGTGGAACTCGCATCGAGCTGGGTCGCGTTCAGCGGCGTGCCGTAGGTGATCGCAGCGGGCGTCGCCCATGTGAGTGTGCCCGCTGGCGTCGCCTTCGAGATTGTCCAGGGCGTCGCTCCACTTGTCCCGGAATAGCTACCGTTCGCCGTCGCCGTCACCGTGTAGCTTCCGGCCGCAGTCGCAGCTGGAGTCCCAGTAGTCCCGAAAGTAACTCCGGCTGGGCTCGGCGTGATCGCTGGCCCCTGCGGCGAGCCATTATAGGTGAACGACGTGGGCGAGATCGAAAACGAGGCCGAAGAGGCGTTGATTGTCCATACGCCAGTTGTCGTCCCGGTATAGTTGCCGTAGGCCGTCGCGGCCACCGAGTAGCTGCCGGCCGCGGTCGCGTTCGTTGTGCCGCTCGCCGTATACGTCGCGCCGCCTACACTCGGCGTGATCGCTGGGCTCTGCGATGATCCATTGTACGGGAAGCTTGGAGTGATCGAAAAGGTAACGGGCTCCGGGTTGATCGTGAGGGTTCCGGTCGCTGATCCGGTATAGTTTGGATCTGTAACAGTCGCGGCCACCGTGTAGGAGCCTGCGCTAGTGGGCACCGTGCTGCTGCCGTTATAGGTGACACTCACGGATAGGCCGCCGGGACCTGTGGTAACGGTGGCCCCTTGAGGTGAACCATTGTAGGTCTTGGTCAGGTTACTCAGGGTCACACTCGCGATTGCTTTGCTGATCGTATACCCGACGGCCCCGCTGCTGCCTGTATAGTTGCCGTTTGCTGTTGCCGACACGGAGTAGCTCCCAGCAGCAGTCGCGCTTGGCGTGCCTCCGAGCGAATACGTGGCACCGGCCGGGCTCGGCGTGATCGTCGGGCCCTGCGCACTGCCATTGTAGGTGAACGACGTGGGCGAGATCGAAAACGAGGCCGGAGCGGGATTGATAACCCAGTTCGAGTTGCCGGTGCCGGTGTAGCTTCCTGTTCCCGTCCCAACAATATTGTAGTTACCCACAGGGATCGCTGTCACGTTCCCGCCCAGTGAGTAGGTCGCACCGGAGGGAGTTGGGCTTGCTGTCGGTCCTTGCGCAGCCCCGTTGTAGGTGAAGGAGAGAGGACTGAACCCCCAGGCAGTTATTGGCTGAGATATTGGTGGACCTGAGAGGCCCGATATCTGGAATGCATATTGAAAGTTCGACGCTCCACTGGTTGCCGTCATCGACCAGGTTATGGCAGTGCCGAGCGTAAATGAGCCGGTGGACGTGAAACTGTTGCTCTGATTCCCATGGGCGGCGCCTCCTGGGTATGACAGTGATCCGCCTGCGTCTGTGACTGAGGACGCGTTATAGACGTAGCCATTACTGGCATTGCATGCATAATAGACGGTTCCAGCGCTCCAAACTCCCGTTGACGGGTTTCTGGTCAGATTTGAGAAGGTGAGCGTATAGCCGCCCCCAATGCCCAGCATGCCGGCCCACGACGCATTTTGCGATTGTCCCGCCCAACCGTTCATCGATCCGGACCAGGAGACTGGGTTGTCCTGGCAGGAGCCCGCTGTCCCGACCGTTATGCTGATCAAATTGATCTGGGTGTATCCTTGAAGGTCCAGCGCGTAGGTACCGGAAACGGTGCCTCCGGCCTGGGTCACACTGACATTTGCGAGGTTGTCGTAAGGCCCGGCCGCGAGGCGGCTAGGGCCTGCCGAAAGAATGGCGAGGCCCAGCATAAGGACTGGGATAAGGCGCGGTGTTTTCATGGAACTGGATTTAAGGGCGCTTTTAGGGTGGCAGTTTCAAAAATGGCCGCTCACCGCAGCTCGTAGATTTCCACGAGGGCGACGCCGCTCGAATTATTGGCGCCGGCAACCTGGGCGGTGTAGGCCCCAGCAGGAAGAGTCGCGACGATGGCCGAATCCGCCGAGCCGGAGGCGAGGGAGAAAGCACCGACTTTCGCGGAGAGGGCCGCCGTGAGGGGCTGTATCGTTATACCGCCTATTGCGGCTCCGCCGGGTACCGGAGCGTTACTCCAGCCGGTGTCCGTTGCGATGATGGCCCCCGAGCTATTGAAGAGCGTGAGGACGGGATTGGCTAACGTCCCGGGCACACCGAAGGCCGCGAGACCGGGGCCGTCGCCTCGGATGATCACCGTCTGGGGCGTAGTGCCCCCGATGACAAAGCCGCCGATAAGGATATTGGCTCCGGTTCCAACAGCGGCCCGAGCCGAGATGTTGATCAGTCGAGTCGCCGGAGCGCCGTTGTCAGCGTCATAGATTTCAGCGAGCGATACGCCGTTATTTGTGGTCTGCGACACAACCTGCGCTGTGTAGGCGCCTGGAGCGAGTGACTCGAGGAGGGCCGTATCGTGAGAGCTGGGCGTAAGGCTGAATGCCCCAACTTGGCTGAAGGTCGAATCGAGAGATCCGGCCCATCCTTCCGTGGAGACAAGCGAAGTACCGGTGCTATTAAAGAGCGTCAGCTGGGGATCTGGCAGGAAGTCGATAATTCCGAATCCGGCCAAGGTCGGGCCGTCGCCTCGAACGAGGAGCGATTTATTCGCATTCCCAGTCGTGACGAATCCAGCGATTAATAGATTTGCCCCAGTCTCCGCGTAGGCGCGGGCCGAAAGGTTCACAATCCATGCGTTGGTCGTGACCGTCAGTGTGCCTGCGGTGGTCGAGGCCGAACCGGCGGAATTTGTCACGACGACTGAGTAGGCACCTTGATTTCCAGCGGTTGGGTAGACCACCTCCGTGGCGCCTGTGGCGCCGGCGATCGCTACGCCGTTCAAGTACCATTGGTATGAAGTCGGGCTGCCCGTGGTTGACGCGGTAAGGGTGATCGGCGCCGAGCCATTTGTGACGGGCGCGGATGGGAGCGGAGACGAGACATTTACGGAGAGACCCGCTGGCGGAGCCTCTAGCGCCGCCGCGATCTGCGCCACGTTGGGGATGCCGATACCCGTGATCAGGTCATAGGTCGGGCCTACATTGTAGGCTCCGTTCGTGTCCAACGCGCCAACGGGGAAGCTTGAGAATGCTTCCTCTTCGTAAGAAAGGTAGCCTTGGGTGACATAGTTCATCGCTCCCGTTCCCGCGAGCGGGTAGATTTTCGGCCCAAGGAGCCCAATGGGGGCATGTCCCGTCGACTGGAGGGATTGGTTCAGGATCGCGCAAAGTGCGGCCCAGATGGGGGCGCTTTCACTTGTTCCCGATGCGGCAGCATCCCCTCCTATATAGGCGTATAGCGCTCCTGCACTGCCGGCGGCCTCGGCCGCCACGTCGGGGATGCAGCGCATGGTGCCAGCAGGTACCCCTGGACCCGTCTGCCACGAAGGACGTGAAAAGACCGTACTGATGCCGCCGCCACTGCCGCCTCCAGAGCCCATGGGCGTGCCGTCGTTGGTCCACTCAGGGTTTGTCCCCTCGGTCCACGCCAGTTCCGCCTTTACCCCGCTGATCGGAGAGTTTTGGGAGCCGGGGTCGGTCTGATTCAAGACCTGTTCAGTCCCGCCGACGGCGGTAACGTAGGGATCGGAAGCAGGGTATTCCGCCGTGAGGGGGGAGTTGGGATTATACGACAGGTATTGAGTAGCCGGGTCCGGATTGCTTCCACCGTCGCCGGAAGGGGCGAACGTGGTCACGCCCTGCGCTGCGAGAGCCATGAAGTATTGGCTGGCTGCGGTCGGCGCGATCGCCTCGGGCTCCGCCGAACTGAACGAGAGTTGGTGGATGTTCGGGAACTGCTTCAGATCTGAAAGAACCGCTTGAGCCGTCGAAGTGTAGTCGTTCAAGCAGTAGACACGGATTTGCGCTCCAGGACAGAGACCACTGACAATCTCGATGTCCCCCGTGACTTCGTACCCGGGTGTAAGACCGGCCGAGGTGTCGTCATCATAGACGGGGTAGTTACTCGGGTTAATGATCGTTACGTCCGCCATGGTGTGCGGAGAGCCGATCTTCGCCCAGTAGGTGGTTAGATCCGTCGGATTTGGCGCACTATTGAATCCGAAGATGGCGATGATTTGTCCTGTGCCGTCGCCGACGCCAGTGGCGCCGTACTGGTCGAGTATGTACTGCGGTCCGTACGTGACTTTTCCTATCGGGTTGTAAACCGTTGCTGGACGTGGACGAAGATGCGGCTGCAGTTGCACGATGCCCGTGGCCGTCTTTGCGATCCCCGTAGGGATCGACGGGGTTGAGACGGCAGACGTGTATTCTTTGCCCCCGTTGCCACGAACGCGGGCGAACCGGACTTGAAAGGCGTTCGCAATCTGCGAGACCTGACCGCGCGCCTTGACGCTCATGTGGGTGCTGTCCTCGGGCCCTACCGTCAGGCCTTGAGAAAGCGCCCAGTTGGCGACCGCGGCCCAGGTGTCGTGGGTGGGATAGTAGCGGGCCTCCATCTCCGAAGCGGAGACGATCTCACCCTTCTGGATTATGGCGCCCAATTCGGCGACATTGCGAAGGCCAAGCATAATCATCGCCGATTGCGGTGCGGCTAACTCCTGGATCGTCAGTTGCGTTCTTACGACACGGCTGGCGTCGACAGCCTTTACCGACTCGGTGAACAAATGCCGGTCGTTCGCGACATTGGCGGCGTCCGCCCAAGCACTATGGCCAAGGGTCAATAGTCCCACCGTCACAAGCAGGAATATCTTTGGATAGCCCTTCGCCATTGCCATCGGTTGGACATGGCGCTGCGGCGTCAAAAGCTGGTCACCCTTCTTTGGCGCTGTGTTTCGGTCTTTCATTGAAGGGTGATGTCCTCGTTTTTCCGAAGCCACCGCTGGTAATAAAGAATCGCCGAGCCCTGCGTTTGCCCGGTGTAAATGTGCAGCAAACGCCCCTGCAGAATCGGAGGGGACGTCGTGGGGCCGCTCCCGGCCAGGCTCACGAACGAATTCAGGTCGTTGTTATAGTACACATAGGCGTTGTTGATTGTGCTCGTGTTCGAGACGACGAAGGTGAATTTCGGAACGGTCACTTTCACCACACGGAACGCCGGCAGGAGGCTCACACCGTTCGAGCCGTTCCAGGCCGTCACCTGCGAGGCCGACATTAACGAGGCGATGTAGCCCGGGACCGTGTTGCTCGAGTTGGTCCAGTCCATGTTCCAGACCGCCTCAAACCAATTGTCGGTTCCATCGTACGCCGGCATTTGTAGCTTGGCCGGATCCTCCAGGAGCGAGCAGACGAGAAAGCGCTGCTGATTTGTCTCATTGAGCGGACACCGGATCACGATCCGCGAGCGTTGGTAGCGGTTGAAGAGAATCACGGCCAGTTGCGGCTGCGAGTACCTGGTCGGCGCCGCCGTTGTGAACGTCGTTCCGCGCATCGTCGCAATCTTTGCAAACCAATCCGCTGCGCTTGTCTGCGTATAAACCGTATCGACCGAGCTGTAGAAGTTGGTTGGCGTCATCGTCGCTGGCGTGTCTGCGTACGGGAAAATGTTCCGGTTCACGAAATCGCCGGAATCCAGCGACGCGATCATGTCGTGCTGAATCTCACTCAACGTGCGGTCCTCGGCGTCCTGGTAGCCTTTCTTTAGCCGCGCAACCTCGCTTGTGACGACGGTCGCCACCAGTGCCGCGGTGATCACCGAAACCACGAGGATTTCCACGAGGGTAAACGCTCGTGTTGTTCGGGACTCTCTCTCGGCGGTTGTCATCTTGTTCGTCATCACACCGAGGCGGAAATGTCGGCAATCGTCTGCCAGACGGAGATCACGACGTAGCCGACTATGGCTGCTGTGAATAAGGACATCCCCATGGTGTAGGCGCTGATCGTGCGCTTTATGCTCTTTCGCACCTCGTCGGAATAAATCTGGGACACGCGCTCGAGCGCTTCGCCGAGGGTCGCCGTCCGTTCGCCGTTTGCTATGATAGTGACCGCTAGCGGGGGGAATATCCCCGTGACCCGGAATGCCTCCGCAACCGGGCTTTCGCCGCCATCGGCTCCGATGATGCTGTTTTCCAGGAGGTCTTTTGAGCGCAGGAGCGCGGCCTGCACCGCTTCGTTCTCCGTCGCCTCCGCGCACACCTCTAAATTCTCACCGGGCAGGACGCCGCCGAGGTACATGGCGCGGTAGTTCTTCGTCACGTCCGCCACCGCGTAACCCCTTACGATACTGCCAATGACCGGGAGCCGGAGCTGCATCCGGGCCACGCAGCGCTTCCCCTTTTTTGTTCTCCTGGCAATGAGCACGCCCGCTACCGCCGCCGCCGCACCTGCAGCTAAGAGCCACCCGTCGGTATGCATGAAATGCGAGATCGCCAGGAGCCGCAGCATCGCGTCCGGAGGGGCCTTTTGCCCTAAAGCCACGAGCTCGCCGACCTTGGGCAGCAGATATGTGAAAATTAGGACGAGGAGCCCAATCACACCCAGCAGCAGGCCTGCCGGGTACAGGGAACCCGCCAAAGCCTCCGCCCGAAGCGCTCTCTTGAAGGCGCGTTGCTCCCCAATGTTCTTCATGCTCTCGGCGAGCTTTGCCGCCCCTCCCCGCTCACCCACCTTGAGCGCCGTCACGACTTCCTTCGGGAACGCCTGGGGGTATTTCTCCAAAGCCTGGGATAGGCTCGATTTGGCCTCGTACACCTGTCCAAAGACCCCCCGCAGAACGTCCTTTGTCCTCTTCTCAAAGGCAGCACACTCCTTGGCTTGCTCCAAGATCTCCAAGACCGGGATTCCCGACCTCATCTGAATCGACGTAAGGTCCAGGAACAGCAGTAAATCCCCCTCGCGGATCCGCCTGTCACTGGTTCCTCTCTGGCTCCTTTCCTTCCACCGTAGCACGCGAGCGCCGCCGCGCTTCCTCACAACTGCGCGCAATTCATGGAGATTCGACGCCTCCACGCGGTCCCGGTGCTTGTCCCCAGCAGGGGTAATGTACGTTGTGTCGTAAACGGCCATTTACGGTAGACGCAGCGTTAGCTCTCGGTCTGATACCGGGCATTTGAGGAGGAACGTGCCCCTTTGGAGGTAGATTTCGTCGGCGTCCACCCGGTACACGGCAATCGCCCCTTCGAACTTGTCGCCCTCGGCAAACATCATCCCGTTGATGATGCACGTCGGGTTCGGGCCAGGGATCGCCGCTGAGACAACGATCTTTTCGTCCTTTGGCTTGTAGGGCGGCTGGTAGAGTTGAAGGAACGGGTTGTTTGTCGTCTGCACCGGGGCGATGAACAAATTCGGGTTGAGCTGAACCACATTGTCGGCGTCGGGTTCGATGATGCTAAACTTTGACGGGTCCAGGGTCGGGGGGACCCGCGGGGCCGGGGTCTCGGGCGCCGCCGCCACCATCGCAGCAATCGGCTTCACCAACGCGGAGGGATCCGTCTTCCCAGGCTCTTCTTCCTTCGCTGCCACTTTCTCCAGCGCTGGGGCAACCGCCGTCTTTGGCTCCGCCTGCAGGCTTTGGGCCCAGGCCTTCACTTTCACTGGTCTTGGCGCCGGCATTGGCTCGCTTCTCTCGGTATAGCCGCCTTCCGCCTCCAGTTCGCCGTCGTCAGTTTCAGCATAAAGCCGGCTCATTTCGTAGTCGTCGCCGGCCACCACTTGAACCCGGTCTTCATTCTCGCCGAAGCGGTCCACCACGTACGCAAGCTCGATGCCGGGCGGCTTGCTCACGATCGCATACCCGGCGTTTCGCAATTCCTGATCCAGCGCATGACCGAAAGGCTTCTTGGCGACATCGGGCGGCAGCCAGAACGTCGTCGAGGCCGGCAGGAAGGTTCGTTTTAGCTGTGCGACTGCGTCGGCCGCGATCTTCTGGCGGTATTCGGCTGCAAGTACCACCTGCTCCGTCGTTGTGTAATAGGCCGTGTTTGCGGTCTCGCAGCCACCAAGGAGAATCGAGGCGAGGAGAATTGATGATGTGTAGATCATGCTCCGTTTCATCCGGTCGATTTATCCAGGCGTGTAATTGTGACCTTGGTTTGCTGCCTCCCCACCCCGCTAATCAGCACCGCCTTGTCGAAAACCAGGTCCACAATGTACCGATCGCCGCGGACCCGGTAGTTCACTAGCTCCTCCTTACCGCCATCACCGATAACCAGGAGCGCCGGCGATTCCGTCGCCTTCATCTGCGCAGGCATTTGGATGACCGTTTTCAGCCCCGTGCTGTAGACGCGCACCGGCTTCCATGGGGCCTTCCCATCCACCTGGTATTTGAAATCGAGCGTCAGCAGGTTCTCCCCTGTTTCCGGGAGCGTGTTATCCTTCTTCTCCTTCGCCGTGTTTCTCTGGTAGGCGTCCCAATCAGCTTGAATCTCCTCCGGGTAGCTGAAACCCACGCTCGGCATCCAGTCGTCCTTGCGGGATAGGAGCTCCAAATGGTAGGTCCGCCGATCGGTCGCGATGATGAGATCGGTCCGAAGGTCGGCGGCCGTCGGCTTCACGATCACGTGCGTAGTCTGATTGTCCGGCGGGCCGCTTAAAGCCGGTCCTAGCTGCCAGCGGACCGTGTCGCCCGCATGCACCCCACCCTGCTTGATCACCTCGCCTGGCTGGAGTGCAATGTCTGTCTCATGAAGTGGCGCGCTAATGACCGTTGGAAGCGTTGCCCCGAAAAGAAACTGCACCTGCCCGTTCGCCCCAAGCGTCGGTTGGTCCTTTGCCGCAAGCCAACGCTTTGCCAGTTCCAACGCCTCTGCCTCCTTCGGCGTCAGATTGTCCATCTCTGTCTCTTTCGGCCGGCGCTCCAAAACGACCGGCGGCGCCTCGCTCGTCACTGTCACCTCCGGCGCCGCAGGCCCGTCCGCCGCCACGGAATACAAGCCTCCGAATACCGCGAGGCCGGCAGCTGCAATTGCCTTTACGCCGTTTCTCATGGGCTCGCGATCTCCTCCGACCAATTGATTTCCTTCACGAAGAAGCCCACCGGGTTGCGCATGATGTCTTCCTCCTTGGTTGGCGGGTTGAGAGCCGTCGTCGCCACAGCCTTATAGGCCGTCCTCAACCTCACGTTGCCCTTCCGGTCGCGCTCTTCCTCGCTCCATTCGATCTCGATGGCCTCCGCCGAGGTGCGAAGGACTGATTTGATCGCAACGGCCACCGTATCCTTCGCCGCCAATTGATACGGATTGTGCTCCCGATAATACGTGTTGATGGAATTAAGCGCCGCGTCCCCGCCGGCCAAATGCGCATAGACATGGTCGATCAGGCGCGATTGCGACCCCGCATCCACCGATACCGTCCGCCAGTCCTCGATGAAGCCGGCCATGAGCGCTCGCACTACGTTGTCATCGGCCGGCGTCTGCTGCGCCAAATGCCCGACCAGGGCGTTGCCGCTCGGGTCCACTGTCACAAGGTATGGGACGAGTTTGCTGCGGCTCCCGATCCAGGCGATGCCACCGACCGAAAACAGCGTCGTTGCCGCGCAGATTATCGCAAGCATGCGCCACCGGCTCTCCCGCGCGATGAAATCGCCGTAGCGTTCATTCCATTCCCGCCGGCCCGCCAAATACGGGTTTTCTTCGCCCGTCCTTGCTTTTGCCTGAGATGCCATGGTTAGGCGCTCCCTTGGTTTACGGCTCCCGGCGGCTTCGCCATGCCCGCGCTAAACCCTTTGCCACTGCTACCGGCGCCTGGCCCGCCGACCGATAACACCGGCGGGACCGCCCGGGTTGTCGCCCCAGCCGCACCCGCCGACCCGTTCGCCGCTGTCGAAGCAGCCGCCATTCTCGAAATGGCGGGCATTAGCAGGCTTGTCATTGTAACCGCCGTGGACGCGCCTATTGCGAAGGCTTCGCCGCCGTGCGCTCCACTATTTCCGCGCAGGAACCCCTCAACGCTCGCCGGCAGGACCCACACGAGCACCGCGCAGACACCGACCGAGGCAAGAAGCGAAAATGCGCCGGCCATCGATACCGAGCCGACACCGAAAAACAGGCTGCTTATGAAGCTTGTCGAGAGTGCGACCGTCAGCTGCACAAACATCAGCTTTAGCCCAACAGCTACCGCAAAACGCATGTAGTTTGTTGCGTAATCCTTCGTCCACCTCGAGCCGCCGAACCCAAGCATGATCACCCCGCCGGACAGGATTACATACATCTCCGCCAGGACGACGACCATCCGGCAGGCGATGGCCCCAAACCCTACACACACCACCGTTGCCACGAAACAGAATTGGATCGCGACGAAGAGCGAGGTGATGCCCGAAGGAGCAGCGGCCAGGATCGCGAGCGAATACTGGATTCCCAACTCCATCACTCCCGACGGGCTTAGTGCCGATGTCACCGGGATGCCTGCCATGGCGCTCGATGTGAGTTGGCTGTCCGTTACTGCCTGCGCGCCCGTTTGCTGAAAACTATTCACGACTAGCGTCGCCCAGGACTGCCCGTATTGAACCAGGGCGAGATAGAAGCTGATGAAGAAGATCCGCCTAACAAGCTCGGCAACAAACGCTTGGATGCCATCGCCTTTGAGGGCCAGGTTGATCCCCATCCATGTGATATCTATGACCGCTAGGAGGTAAAAGAGCCTGTTGGCTCCGGTCGCTATGTTCGCCTGCCACGCTTGCGACCCGGTAATGAAATTCTGAACGATTTGGTCCAGTTGCCCCACAGGCGGCGGCGTCTGCGCCGCAAGCTGTGGCGCAAATACGACGAGACCAAGGGCCGCTGCCGCGGCGAGTTTGCCGAGATTGCGCATCAGTTCGACGGCATCGGCCCGTAGGTTTTGGCTGCCTTCGGGTCGGGCGTGTTCGCCGGCTGCGCGTTCGCGTTGGCCGTCGCTGCAAGATCCTGCGTCTTCTTTTCCTCCTCGATTCGATGATACCGGGCTTCCGTGTCCATCTGCTGAGCGATTAGCCGGTTGAGGGCTCTCAGCTGATCCAACTCCTCCGCCGCGAGGGCGTTTCCCGCCATGACCGCTTGCACCTGGCCCTGCGGTGTCTGGCCAGCCGCCTTAAGCGCGGCAATCCGTGCCTGCTCACTGCTTGCTTGCGCAATCGTGAGCCCAGCCGCGTTCGCGGCCCGATTTGCGGCATCAGTGTTATATTGGATCCATTGCTGATAGGTCGCCGGCGTCGGCATCCCAGCCGTCTTCGCCGCATACTGGGCGAAGGTTTGATGGAACTGCGTAAACGCCGCGTCTTGCTGCGCCGCCGCGTACGCCACACCCGAACCCTGCTGAAAGTTGATCGCCAGGCCGTTTAGGGACACTGTGGCATTCTGCCAGTCCAGGCCGCTTAGAACCTGTGTGTTTTGCAGCTCGAGTGCGTACGCCCTCAGTTGGTTCTGCACCATTTGCGCCTGCTGCAGGACCATTTGCACCTGCTTCGCGTACTGAGCCACAAGCTGGATATTGTTCAGTATCTGTGTCGGTTCCGTCGCGCCGATCACAGCCCCGGCGTTCAGCCTTCCGGCGACCCCCGCCGCACACACACCCGCGAGGGCCAGTGCCCGAATCCAACCCTTGATCGTTTTCGTTTCCATGATCTTTGGTGATTCCCGTTCCATAGCTACGCCGCCGCCTTCTTTTCGCCGGCGGTTGTGAAGTCCTCGGGGTTTACCCGGACGCCGCGCTTTTCCAGCCAACGCTGGGGCCATTCGGCGCCATGCACCCGTTCGAGTTCCCGAATGGTCGCGATGTCGGCCTTGCTCGATGCGCCCACGAATGCCAGCGCTGTGCGCCCAAGGTTCAGGTCGAAGAGCCTTCTGCCTTCCGTCGAAAGATAGTAGTAGTGCCGCTTTGGTGTTGCCGTCGCTATGATCTCAATCTGCCGGGCGTTTAGCCCAATCTGCTCATAGTACCGCCGAGGCCCTTCTGTCGTCGCGTCCCCCTTCATCGCCTCCTCGTTCGGCAGGAGGATCTTCGTTGGGCAGGATTCCATGAGAACGTCCAGGATCCCGCTCCGGACCGCGTCGGTGAGGCTCTGTGTCGCCATGATCACCGCGCAATTGGCCTTGCGCAGCACCTTGAGCCATTCGCGAATCTTCGGCCGGAATACCGGGTGGCCCAAGAAGATCCAGGCCTCGTCCAGTATGATGAACGCCGGTTGGCCTTTCAGGCTCTTTTCGATGCGCCTAAAGAGGTACAGGAGCACCGGGATCACCACTTTCTCACCCCGAGCCATCAGATCCTGCATCTCGAAGGTCTGAAAATCCCGCAAATTCAGGCTTTCGGTCTTCGCATCCAGGAGATCCCCCGCCGAGCCGTCTATTGAATAGTACGCCAGGGCGTCTCGGAGCTCCTGGACCTGCAGGTTCGTGATGAAGTTCGTCAGAGACCGATGCTCCCTTTGATTCTCCGCCCGCAAGAGCTTCATCGCATTGTGAATCGCGTTGCGATGCGCGGGCGTCACCTTGCCGTCGCCCATTTGGATGGCCGCGCATCCTTCGATCCACTCCTCCGCCCAGGCTTGATCGGCGTCCGTGTCGATATCGGCAAGCGGCATGAAGCCGGCACCGCTGTCGCTGCCTATCTCGTAATGCTGGCCACCGCAGGCCTTCGTGAGCGCGAAAAGCGAGTTACCCTTGTCGAACGCGAAGATGGAGCCGTCCTTGTACCTACGAAATTGCGCTCCAATTAGCCCCAGAAGCGTCGATTTGCCTGCGCCTGTCGGTCCAAAGATCAGCGTATGGCCAAGATCGCCGACATGCAGATTGAGGCGAAACGGCGTCGCCCCTTCCGTAGCCGCGTGCAGGAGCGCCGGTGAATTCGGCGGATAGAACGGGCACGGGCAAAGTTCCTGGCCAGGCCAAATGCTGGCGGTCGGTATCAGGTCCGAAAGAACGCGGGTGGTGATGACGGGCCGGCGAATATTCGGAACGCCATGTCCGGGGAGGCTGCCGAGCCAGGCTTCCACGGCGTTTACCCCCTCGATCCGGCATCCGAAACCAAGGTTCTGAATGACGCGCCGTGCCACTCGCAGCGCCTCCTCGAGCGGGCCCCGCTTTTCATGCAGAAAGACGATAACCGCCGTAAAATACCCGAACGCCACAAGGCCGCCGCTTGCCTCCGAACCGGCAACCTCGGCTTCGGCAACCATCTTCGCGGCGTCCTGGTTAATGCCGCCGCGGTTGGTGTTCAGGATTTGATCTAGAAACCCCCTCGTCTTTTGCTGCCACTTGCGACGGTAGCTTTCGAGGTGCGTCTTCGCCTCCTCCCGGTCCATGAAAATATACCTCGTTGACCACCTGTAACGAAGCGGCAGCTTGTCGAGCTCCGAGAGGATCGCCGGAGTGGACTCCGGGGGGAACCCATCGAGCGCCAGGACCCCGATAAGCTTCTCCCCGATCTTTGGCGTCACTCCGGTTCGGAACTCGGCGCCACCCAGAAGCGAATCCAGGTACATCGCGCAAGGCGGCAGATTGATCGGATGCTGTTCGCCCGTGATTGTGAAATTGAGGTACTGGAGGATCTCTTCGTTTACGTGCTCCCCGCCCCATTCGTCGCTGTAACGAACCGCCCGCATCCTTTGCAGGTAGACGACTCCGGAGAGCCCGTCCTCCAATTCCGCAATACTCTGCTTAAACGAGCCAAGGATCCGCGAGGCCTGATTCAGCGGTTTCGCCTTCTCCTCGTCGTCGTACATCATGCTCGCCATCTTCTCGACGCGCGCCAGCGGCGGCAGGTAGGTGACGATGAGCGCGTACATGCTCTGAAAGTGCGCCCCCTCCGCCTCGAACTGGGCCCGTCGCTCGTTGTCGATCAGCCGGCTCACTGGGTCCGCGAAATGCGAACTCTCAGGCGCCGGGTAGGCCGTCGCCTCGTACCGTATCGCGTCAATATGCGTCATCCAGCCGTTGCCGAGCTTCGCCAGCGTCTGGTTCAGCCGCTCGCTCCTTATGTTGCACTCGTCATCGGTCGATGAGCTCACGTCATCGCCCTGGTAGAACCAGCCGGCCATCAAACTGCCGTCCTTGTTTAGCACAATGGCGTCTTCAACGACGGCCGCGTAGTTGAGAAGATCCGCCAAACCGGCCTCTTTCCCGCGAAACTTTTTGAGGGGTATCACCGAACGCCTCTCCCTTGTGAGCGCCGAATTGCGAGTCCTTGGCCGTTCCCAGGCACACGCTCCACGGCCGAAGCGTACTCGTGCGCTCGCTCCATCAATACGTCAGCGCTCCCCTTCCCCGCAGCATATTCCTTAATGGCGACCCGCAGCGGAATCGCCACCACGCCAGGACCGCCCAAATCGTCGGCGAACGCTTCCGCCGCCCTCACCAGGTCCTCCCCAAACTTTGCCTTCTGCCTCGCCTCAACGAGCGCCTTGATCGCGTTCGAGACGTCGTTTCCTTCGGCCCTCGCCCTCGCGATCGAACGCCTCCAGTCGTCGGCGCTAATCGTCCTAAAGAGCGAAGCTTCGGCTCCGCTCTTTCCCGTGAGATCGCGAGAACGTCCCAATGGCTCACTCATGGCGCTATTGCTCCCTAAATGGCCGGGACCGCGCGTAATAATACGTGAGGTATTTGACGTGCCGAATGTACACCCGCGACATTTCCGGGTCCGCCTTCCCCATCCAGCGAAGGACGTACATCCCTACTGCCCAAAGCGCCGCCCCGAGGACGGCAGCCTTGAAGGTTTGCGCCGAGAATATCAGAAGTGCCGAGAGCATCGCGAGCGTGAGGACAAGAGTGCGCTCCCCTCCGAGCAGGAGTTGGGAGCGCACCGTCGCCTGGTAAATCGGTGTCCTTGTGAGCGCCATCTCCCTAGATGAGTGCAGCACTGGCGCCCCAGAACGTGTCGTAGAGCGTCACCGCCCCGGCGATCACCGAGACCACGAGGACGACAAAAATCATTTTCTTCGTGAATTCGTTGATTTCGCCGCCGAAGATCAGCGCCGCCCCGCAAATGACGATGGCGATAATCGAGATCGCCCCGGCCACAGGACCGGAAAGCGACGCCTGGAGCTTTGCCAGCGGGCCCTCCCACGGCAGGCCTTGCGCCTGCGCAGCCGAGACTTTGTCTGGAAGTGCCAGAAATGCCAGCGCGCCCAGGAGGAGGAGCGCCGCAAGCCGATTTTTCATTCTATTAATGTTCATTTTTTGTGGGAGTTGGGGTTAAGGACTCTGAAAAATCATCCACCAGAACGTACGCGCCGTTTTCGTACCCCTCTACGCGCACCATTTCGCTTACCCGTCGACCAGGTGCCACGGAGGTTTTCTGAATCACCACTACGAGGCCCACAGCCTCTGCGATCACCTCCGGATCCGCCTTCCCACCCTGCAGCCCCTCTTCGATAAGCTGCTTAATCCTCAATAGCCCGGATGACGCGTCGTTCGCATGAACCGTCGCAACGCCCCCAGGGTGTCCGGTGTTCCAGGCCTTCAGGAGCGCAAGGGCCTCCGCTCCGCGGACCTCGCCCACGAGAATCCGGTCTGGCCGTAGCCGCATCGTAACTCTGAGAAGGCCCTGCATTGTCACCGTGTCGCTTGTGCGAAGCTGCACGACATTTTTCGACGAACACTGGAGCTCCACCGTATCCTCGATGATTACCACTCGATGCTCCGGGCTCACCTCTGAGATCACCAAGATTATTGCGTTTAGGAGCGTCGTCTTTCCCGTCCCCGTCCCCCCGACAACCAGAATATTCCGGCGACTCTTTACCGCTTCGATAACGCCAAGCCGCTGCGCCTCCGTCATTATCCCGTTCCTAACGTACTCCGCTAACGAGAACACCCGGCTCGCTTTCTTGCGGATCGCAAACGACGGCCGCACCACGACCGGCGGAATCATTCCTTCAAAGCGTGAGCCGTCGGTGGGCAGCTCACCCTCGAGCACCGGCCGCTCCCGCGTAATCGTTGTCGAAAGCGAGGTTGCGATCGTTGCCATCAGCGACTCCGCATTGCTCGAAGCCATGGCGCCAATAACTTGCATCTCCTCCCCCAGCCTTTCCACCCAAAGCTTTCCATCGGGGTTAAGCACGATTTCGATCACGCGTGGATCGGCAAGTGCCCCACGAATATTTGGACCAAGCTCACGCAGAAGTTTTTCGCGCACACGTTCTTGTTTTTCCGCAGATTCCATGGGCCGATTTCCTGCCGATGGTGTCTAACTAATGGGGGTGCTCCCTGTTTAGGAATGTCATGGAAGTCCCGTCGGAATTATATGACCTTCCGATTTCGGCCAGTTTTAAGACTACGTAAATTTAAGTAGTCGGTCGCCAATCCGGGTGTGCGCGCCGTATTCCTGGGCGGAAATTTCGGCCTCGCCCTTCGATCACCAGTCGAGATGAGAACGTTCCTTCTAGAGTGAAAGTTGCGACAGTTGCCTTGACTTATGAGTTAACAACAAGCACAACTAGTGCATGGAACAGATCGTCGAACCAGATATTTTCACGGCGACAGTCACACCCATTATCCGGGTGGCCAAGGAGCGCGGTGCGAGTGCCCGATCAATTTCGGAGGCATTCCTGGAGGCCATGACTAGCCTCTACGGCGATGTCGACCTTAAGGAAACCTCGGCGATGGTGGGATTTCTCCGGCTCCTCAACGCGGAGGGCGGGTCGGTTTCCGCCAAGAACGCAGCGAAGCTCTATGGGGGGCCCAACGACTATTCCGAGGAGGCCGTCCGCAAAGCGGCCCGCAACGGCCAGCTCATTGCGATCCGCGATGGCAATGCCAACTTACACTTCCCTGTATGGCAATTTGGTCCCCTCGGAGGCACCCTTCCGGGACTCAAGGAAGCGCTGGCGATCCTTTCGCGCCGACCCCACGCCGATATTCTTGGCGCGGTCACCTTCTTCCTAAATCCGACTTCGCGGCTTGAGGGATTGTCCCCGCTCGAGGCCCTGCGCAAAGGCGGCGAGCCCCTCGTAGGCCTGGTCAAACAGCTTGCTCTAGAGGCGTCGGAATAGCGCCGCCCATGGCACGGGAGCTTCGTCGCCCGGTGGACACGGCGGAATTTAACCGCCTCGCACTCACCCCGGTCAAAAAACGTCTAGCTGTTTCGTGGTGGAATCTTCGGTGGGCTGCGCATGACAAACCAGGCCAGCTTTTCTTTGCCACAGTCTCCGGCCGCCTTACGCCCGCTTCCGGGAAGGTGCCCTGCCTCTATCTGGCCCCGAACCGAGAGACCTCATTTTACGAGATATACGGCGATCTTGTCGACGCCGGGAAAAAACGTGGGCAAGAGCCCAGGTTCTCCAGGAAAGAACTGGAAGAACGCGTGTATCTGAAAACGACGGAGCCTTTGTCGGTCAACCTTTACGACCTCACCGCGAGCCGCAGCGCGAAGAAAATCGGCATGGACCTCGCCACTCTGTACGCGCCGGACGTGAACTTCCCGAGGGAATTCGCCCAGCGGCTGCATGATCATCCTGCGAAATTTGACGGCATCCAGTACGTCTCCCGTCATACCCAGGCGCCGTGCCTCGTTCTTTGGGCGACACACAGCCCGGCTCTCAACGACGTCGCAATGGAACGCGGGCCGAGCCTGTGGGACCTGGTCAAGCTTGACCGCGCGCTGGTACCCGGCTCGTTGCGCTTGTTCGACACCGTGATCCAGGTTGCAACCGCACCCACATGAGAAAACGCTTCGACTGACGCGGGGCAATAGACGAGAATCCGTTTTCACTTCACCCTCGACGGAGCTCTAAAACAATACCGTGAGAGGAATACACACTCTTTCGCTAACACCATTGGCGGGGACCTAGAGAACGCGTCTCAATGGCTAACCGGCTCTTTTCAGTACCAGCTTATCGTGGCGCTTGAGTGCCGCGATGAGGTCCATAAAAAATGGTTTGGTCCGCGGTGTTAGGCCCAATCCCTCAATCGTGCCATCGGGAGAGCTGGCATATTGAAAAGTCCCCACCTCTGGAAGGTACGGGAACACCTTCCAGAATATGTTCCGACCTTCCGGGCCTAATTCGAGAGGGAACGTATCCAGGGACTTCTGCGGAACGTCCAACGATCCCTGATTTTTGTCGTAGTTTTGCAACGCACCGAGCAACTGCCTGAAGAACACATCGTTGCAGCCGCCGATGCGGCAGCCCTCGAGTTCGCCTTCGCGATTTGTAGTCCAGCCAACAATCTCGGTCGCGGGATGCATAAGGAAGACCCGGGAAAGAAGCTCCATTGACTCGGTGGAAAGGTCGACATCCATGGTGGTCTCGGCCTCTTCCGTTGCCCGCGCGCGCGCAGGCCCTGGCGTGCTGCGTTTCGCCAATTCAAGGTCTTCCTCTGTCAGATAAATGTCCCCGTTTCTGATGCTACGTATCCAAGACGGCTCACCCCCTCGCAGCTTGACAATATCAACCCTCCTGGCCCTTTCCCGAGCGAGCTTGTCCATGTCCCTTAAATAGCCGAATGCGCGCAGGGGAACCAGAGATTTCTGGCCTGCCCACCTTGATCGCACCGCCTTCAATTCTTCTGGCTACGAATCCATTGCCCGTCTCGGTTGAAATTGCCTAAGACTACGAGACTCCCAAGAACGTTGAGACGATCCGGCCCTCCCTGCAAAAAGGGCAGAGTCGTCCGTCCAGCTCCTCATACTTGAAGATGCCCTCGGATCGGCAATGTGTGCACTGAAGGACGTCCCTATCCTCGTCCAATTCGCTCCACCTGACGCACTCCGTGCAAAGGAACCCCTGGACCACGCCGCGCCGGCTCTCGAAATACTCCACGTACTCCCCGGCGGTTGCCTCGTGCCGTCGGGCAGCGGATATCTGGACCCAGGCTCGGGCCTGCCCATCGCGTCCACGACAAGGTCGTAGTCGATCCCGAGGATCTCGCAGGCGTGCTCGTCCTGCCCTGGGTGTCTGCAGTACTGGCGCTCGCCGGCCAGATTGACCGCATAGGCACGGGTCATGCCGCCTTCCATGGTGAAGGAGCAATGCGTGCACCCTAGCCTCAGGAATTGAGCCATCGGCGTGTTGCCGGGGAACGTAGCGGGAGGCCGGTGCGCCGCAAGTCCCCTCAAGGCGGCTGGCCGGGCTTCCCCGCGCGCTGCCGTCCAACGCCCCAAAAGATAGGAAACGATGCGCCAAGCAATTTTTAGAGACTGCCTCTGGCCCTAAACTGAGTGGTGGTGATCCTCATTTCTGGCTCGGGAGCGAGCTTCGGCGGCCCAGAGCCCCGCAGCTCACGGCCCTACTTCGATCGGCACCGTCGTTGTGTCGTAGCCATCGGCACTGATGGCCACCGAGTCACCTGGAGCAAGGGAGCGGATCAAGTACATGCGGCCACCATCCACCACCGGTATGACGTTCTTAACGCGGCCGCCCGCGTTGATGGCGATATTGAGCCGCAGTGAGTCGCGTGCCCGATTGAAGATAACTAAATTGTTGCCTGCGTTGGCAGCATGCCGGTTGATCCTCGTTGCGATTGGAAGCTGGCGGGCCTTCTGGGCCAGGGGCTGGAGATTCGCGATTTGCTTTTCAGCGTCCTCTACTTGCCCTTGAAGCGCTACGATCTCCTCGCTTTGGGAGTGGCTTGTGTATCCGAAATATCCCGCTACGCAGATGGCCGCGAGAAGGAAGGAAGTTAATATGGCGACGGCGGCGACTGGAGTTTTAGACGTAGCGGGTAGTTCGTTCATTGGGGCATTCTATTAGTTGAGGTTGGACTCTGGACGATGCTAACCCAGAAGACGCCAGAGGGACAGTCTAAGTTACGTAAGTCTGACCTGACGCACGGGAACTGGACCGTTGCCGATGAGAGTCTGGGCATCCATGAAAGGACACAGACATGCCCAAGGGA
>Ga0302270_10001756_pt1 | contig 21720 bp, 15 predicted proteins | sample III_Bog_E2_3_FD_198773 | JGI IMG/M metagenome (GOLD analysis project Ga0302270, IMG submission 198773) | Peat permafrost microbial communities from Stordalen Mire near Abisko, Sweden - III_Bog_E2_3 | ecosystem: Environmental > Terrestrial > Soil > Wetlands > Peat | place: Sweden: Abisko... | reverse complement strand
AACTCCCACTGCGCCTCGTTCAACAACTGGAATCGCTTCTTGCTCATACAAGAAGTTCATCAAATCTCCCGCCTCACGCAGAAGTCCCCAGCTTGAGGCCGTACCTGTTTATGAAACACGCTCTAGACAATTGAGCCAAACAGGGACTGGTTAGTGTGAAGTTTAGGTTGTACAGAACTAAGTGTCGATGTGTTGAGATAACGCTGTAAGCACTAATGGCATCATACAAATCCGAAAAGGACCACCTACATCAAAGCCGCTATATTCGACTCAACTCTCGCTACCGCCAGGCAGTATGTTCGCATCGGTGATATTCCGCGTCCGCATAGCCGTGTTGGGTCCGTCTTGCTTCGTGTAATTGCTTGTGGAGTTTGTCGCACCGATCTGCATATAGTGGAAGGCGATCTGCCGCTGAGGCGGCAGCGCATTATCCCTGGTCACCAGATTGTCGGTGAAGTCGTTGAAGGCGCGACCAGCCAATTGCCGCTGGGTATGCGAGTTGGAGTTTCCTGGATGGCTGGGACTGATGGCGAGTGCTGGTATTGCAAGCATGGTATGGAGAATCTCTGCGATGACCCATCGTTTACTGGATATACAGTGAATGGCGGCTATGCAGAGTACGTTCTTGTACGCGCAGACTTTGCATATCCCCTGCCTGCCGGTCTGGACGATGAACATGCAGCGCCGCTGCTTTGTGCTGGCATCATTGGCTTTCGCAGCTTACGCGTTGCAGGGGTACAACCTGGCGAGCGAGTCGGGCTTTTTGGTTTTGGAAGCTCTGCGGCACTTGCTCTTCCTATTCTACAGTCCTGGAATTGTGACGTTTATGTTGTAACTAGAGGGGAGATGCACCGGGAAGCAGCGGTCTCATTGGGCGCAACCTGGGTGGGGAAGGAAAATGATACGCCGCCGGTCGAGCTTGATCGTGTTGTGACCTTTGCTCCAAGCGGCAAGGTTGTACTGGATGCCCTGAGTAGTTTGCGAAAAGGAGGAGTGGTTGCGATTAATGCCATCCATTTAGATCAGATGCCAGCCTTCGATTATGACAGGCTCCTGTGGGATGAGCGACAGATACGAAGCGTGGCAAACATGACTCGTCAGGATGCACGTGACTTTCTCAAGATCGCTCACGAAATCAACATCCGGCCACGAGTTTCCGCATTTCCACTGGAAGATGCAAACCGGGCTCTTCTGGCGGTTAAGAATGAGACTGAAGATGGATCTGTAGTCATTGTTTTATAACGATGTTGCAGGCGACGGGACACTTAATCCCTATTAGCCCCCCAAATATGCGTCACCATATTCCAGTATTAAGCGTGATCTCTATGACTAATGCTTTCAGCAACACATCCGTGAAAGAGCTTGGATTGTTTTGGTGGGTGTTCGCTCTTCGTGGTGGCTTTGCACTCCTCTTTTCGTGTGCTTTGATTATGGCGGAAAGTCTTTTTCAGCCCTTTTTCCATGACCCAATTTTACTCAAACAGATGGGGCTTCTACTTGGCTTCTATGTGATGGGTATTGGCATGATTCTTACAGTGGCAGCTGTGGTCGCAGACGATAATAACCTTGATGCCTGGTGGGTTCTATTGTGTGAAAGCGGTTCTGTAATCCTTCTTGGGCTTTACATCAGCATTACCTTGCTGTTTACACCACGGTCATTCGCTCTGCTGGCGGGTTTACATGCGCTGATTGCAGGATGTTTCCAAGCCATTCTGGCACTAAAGCTCAGGCATGACCGCTTTTGTCTAACCCTGCTTTGCTTATCTGCGGGGATATCGCTGTGTGCGGGTGTCGCCTTTCTGGCACACCAGAACGCTTCGACTCGAGCCTTGGCTGACTGGCTGGCTGGACTGGAGCTGTTTTATGGCGGCATCCTGATTGTCATAGCGCTCAGACTTTACGGAAATCGTTCGAGCAATATAAATACTGTGGCAGTTGCAGGGAAGTGAAGCGATAGCTATGGACACTGATAATCATGTCGCAGTTCGAGCGCCTGATCCGCCGGCTACCTCACCTCAGAATGCTGTACCGAGTGGGCTCAGGAGCGATATGGCAGCGAGCCGCCTGCAGAAGGATGGGCCCAATGCCATGCCGGATACTTCCGTTCATCCGCTGCGCAATGCATTGGCGAAGTTCTGGGCGCCCGTCCCGTGGCTGCTTGAGGCCGCCATTGTGCTTCAACTGGTGTTGCATAAATATGCTGAGGCCGCAGTCATTGCGGTGCTGTTGGTGTTTAATGCAGTTCTCGCCTATTTTCAGGAGAGCCATGCTCAGGCTACTCTCGCCGCCTTGAAGACGCGTCTTGCACTGAATGCTTCCGTCCAGCGCGACGGCGCCTGGAAGACGATCCCGGCTGCACAGTTGGTGCGTGGCGATCTGGTAAAGTTGTCGCTCGGCAGCGTAGTCGCGGCAGATGTGCATTTGGTCGACGGCTCTGTCCTGCTTGATCAGTCGATGCTTACAGGGGAATCACTACCCATTGAAGCCGGCGCCGGAGCGGACACCTATGCCGGGGCTCTTGTGCGGCGCGGTGAAGCGACTGCAGTCGTTACAGCAATTGGGGCTCATACTAAATTCGGCCATACGGCAGAACTGGTCAGCATGGCTCATGTAGCCAGTTCCCAGCAAAAAGCCGTGTTGCGCATCGTTCGCAACCTTGCAATCTTCAATGGTGCTGTCATCATTCTCATCGGGATGTATGCCTACTTTCACGCGATGCCGCACCGCGAACTCATCCCACTTATACTCACATCGGTTCTCGCGGCGATACCGGTGGCATTGCCTGCAACCTTCACTCTCGCAACGGCGCTGGGTGCTCGCGCTTTAGCCAAGTTGGGTGTTCTTCCCACACGGCTCTCCGCGGTCGATGAAGCGGCAACGATTGATGTGCTGTGTTCAGACAAAACCGGGACACTAACGCTCAATGAACTTTCTGTAACCAGCGTTCGGCCTATGCCTGGCTTTGACGAGTCCCATATCCTCGGAATGGCAGCTCTGGCAAGTTCCGAGGGTGGCCAGGACTCTGTTGATGTAGCAATTCGTTCTGCTGCTGCGCAAAAGCCGGCATCTGACCTGCCGAAGCAAACTAAGTTTGTACCATTTGATCCTGCCAGGAAAACGGCTGAAGCTCTGGCGACAGATGTGAAGGGTGGTGCAGTTAAGATCATCAAGGGAGCTTTTGCCACCGTTATCACCCTGACAGCTCCATCTCCTGCTGCCGCCGGAATTGCAGACGAACTCGAAAAGCAAGGCTTCAGGGTATTGGCAGTGGCAGTGGGATCTCCATCGTCCATGCAGTTGGTCGGCTTTATTGCGCTGAGCGATCCGCCGCGAACGGACTCGGCCTCACTCATCGCTGAGCTCAATACCCTGGGCGTGCGGACCCTAATGGTGACAGGTGACGCACCGGCTACGGCTGTGATCGTCGCCCGCGCAGTGGGCTTGAAGGGGGCGGTCTGCCCACCGGGATCAATTCCTGATGGTGTCAAGCCAGAGGATTTCGCGGTGTTTGCGAGCATTCTTCCAGAGGGAAAATTTGATCTTGTAAAAGCTTTCCAGAAAACTGGACATACTGTGGGAATGTGCGGTGACGGTGCCAACGATGCCCCTGCGCTCCGTCAGGCTCAGATTGGTATCGCCGTATCGACGGCAACTGATGTGGCCAAATCAGCGGCAGGCGTTGTATTAACTACGGCCGGGCTTAGTGGCATTGTTGCTGCTGTAAAAGAGGGAAGAGTCACATTTCAGCGCATCCTTACGTACACGCTGAACTCCGTTCTCAAGAAGATAGTGCAAGTGCTTTTGCTGGCAATCGGCCTCATTATCACGGGACATGCTGTGTTGACGCCCATGCTGATGATCATCATCATGATTACCGGCGACTTCCTGGCCATGTCCTTAACTACTGACCGAGTGCGACCATCGGAGATGCCAAACTCGTGGCAAGTTGGGAAGATTACAAGCGCAGGCGTCATTCTGGGCGGCTGTTTTCTTGCATTCTGTGTGACAGTTCTGGTAGTTGGGAAGTTCGAGTTTAGGCTCGGAATAGAAGCGCTCAGAACTCTTTCTGTTGTTGCGATTGTGTATGGCAGCCAGGCCACAATTTACGCTATCCGCGGACGCCGCCATCTCTGGGGCTTACGCCCAACCCGCTGGCTCGTTATATCCTCCGTGGCCGACCTGCTCATTATCTCAGCACTGGCCGTGCGGGGGATTCTGATGGCGCCACTGCCCATATCGGTTGTAGCCGCTGAATTTGTATCTGCCGTCGTCTTTGGATTGATTCTGAATGGCGTGAAGATCCCTGTCTTTGCTTACCTCGAAATCTCTTAATTCAGGAAGTATCCACGCAGCGAGCATGATTGAGCCTGCAGCAAAGCAGCTAGCTGCTAGGGAGGCATCCACGTTGTCCATGATTTCTTTCTTAGGGGTCCGTAACCGTATTGGTACCCAATGTGACCGCACCATTGTGCGCCAACGCCCGGCCTTGGAGTGTGGCGCTGGTATCCAGCGTGATGGATGTAAGCGCCATAATGGTTCCCGCGAAAGTAGAGCTCGTTCCAAGGGTTGCTGAGGTGCCAACCGCCCAAAAGATGTTCTTAGCCTGGGCTCCGTTCACCAGTACAACCCGTGCACTTCCTGAGGTAGTGAGCGTGGACCCTATCTGGAAGATGAAAACAGCATTTGTATCACCCTGTGCGTCGAGAGTTATGGGAGTTTCGAACTGGGCTGCGCTTGAAATGCTGTACAGTCCGGGTGTGAGAGCTAAGCCGCTTATATCTGCCGGCAGAACCGCAGCTCCGGGTAGTGCGATTGCTGCGTAATATGCGTTGCTTAGATTGGTTTGGGCGGATGCTGCAGCTGAATCTGTAATATCCATAGCCGCTGGGGCGGTGAGGATTCCGGGCGGAAATCCGGTAACCGAAGTTCCCGGGTAGCCGCTGCGCTCGTACTTTCAGAGCTTCTTCGAGTGCTGCACGGAGGAGGGCTGAACCAACTCATTGATTTCGATCTTCTGAGCGTTGAAGAGCGAAGCATTGTGCCGAACAGGCGAAATTTCGCAGAGTTCAATCCGGGATTCGTGATGGTTCAGGAGACTTGCGCTAGGTGACGTTTTGACGCGACTCATAAGTCAGGCCAGCAAGTTCAGGGCGACAAAAGGCGAACCTCCTTGTCGAATTTCCCATGTCGCTTGCGTCCCATCTTCCGCCCAAAGAAAGCTGAACTGACCGGCTCGTACTCGTTCCGCAATTTCGGTTCGCTCCGGTTCTGCGATGGTGTCAATGCGGCTCTTGCAGAAGTGGTAAAGAAGCTCTCCATAGAACTCACGGCTACCGGCACTCAAGTGATATCCATCGGGAGTGTCGGCAACAATGCTGGCTTCCTCCGTCGCGGGATCAACTACCGTGCGAAAAATTGGACGATCGTCGATACGCAAGTTCGTGTAGGTCAAATCGGCCATCAGTTCACGCGCTTGTACCGGAGACACAGCGTGTTGAATTCCGGTCAGAAGCGGATACCCCAACTGTGTCTGTTCGGGGGCAGTTCGAAACTGGAGAACTGCTCGGGCGTCATTGAGAACAGCGAAAAGAGCGATATCTCCGATCCGGACGAAAAGTGTCCTGGCGGGGTAATTATCAGCATAGTCGAATTCTTCTGCGTCGAAGCCCGCCGTTGCTGGGAGCAGTATGACGGAGCCGATGACTTCTGGGTCTATAGCGACCTGGGCCAGGTATGACCGAGCTAAGCAATGAATATGATGAAGATTCTCCCAGTTATAGGCGTCGGAGATCTGACCTTCTGGTAAACGTCGATCCCTGTGCATGCGCAGGGAAAGATCCTTCAAATGGGTTTTCAAGTAAATGAAAGCGAGCCAGACGAAAAGTTGTGCTATGCCTTCCGGGGTTCGCATATGAGCAGCTACAGCCTCGTATCCTTGCTCGTATAGCTTGCTGATGGGCAATTCGAAGGTTCTGCCCATGAGAGTATTGCAAGGCGCGCAGCACGGGACTTTGTATTCACGATATCTGTATAACGTACCGTTTGGCAGCGTAATTTGCCGGTTGTACAAACTGGCCCTACGCAGCACCCAATCCGGGACGACGTGTTCGTCGTTGAACAGTACTTCGTCACGCCTCTTACCGCAAAGGAAGCAACAATCGCCCTCCACGATATCTCGGATGAATCTTTCGATTGAGAAGATAATGACGCTGTCATCTTCTCGTACTGCAGAACCATCTTCCGTAATAAACATGTCCGATCCCATCCAAGAATCTAGTGATGTGCATAGGTCCGAAGGGTGTGACCAAGATGCCAATCGGATGTATGAAGAACGCGCAGCATAAATCTCACAGAGTGCTGAAATCCCGATGTAAGGGTGAACAGCAACAGTAGAACACGGTGCACTATAGGAAATTTGCCCCGCCTCTATCAGAGAGAGAATTGTGGTTTTACACGCCAATAGTTGGAATTAGCAGAGAATTCTCCTGTCTGCTTTTCTGCCTTCCAGACGCACAAAAGCCCCAAATCTTCGGGGCTTTTCTATGCGCTTGCAGCAGGGAACCAGCCCAACTCAAAATGTCTGGCGGTGGATGCAGTCCAGAGCGAACCCTGCTCCGTCCGCATTTTCCGTTAACAGGGAAATTTACAGAGAATTTTTAGTCCTGAATGCATTCCAGCGACCAAGAACCCCATTGATTATGCGGCTTTTTGCGAAAACAGACGTTTTCGGAACAGGGAATCAACAGGGAAGGATCAGGGAAAGAACAGGGAATTTAAATATCTGAACAGGAGGTAATGGTGGTCTTACTCCGCCCTTGCCTCCAGCTATGCACATCCAGATCCAAAGTATTTAGAATTAGGAAGCTCGTATCACTAGAGCAATTCCCATACCACCGCCAATACAGAGACTTGCAACCCCATACTGTTTTTGTTGGGTCCGCAGCGCGTGCACGAGGGTAACAATAACCCTTGCCCCAGAAGCTCCAATTGGGTGGCCAAGTGCGATTGCACCGCCGAATAGATTCACTTTGTCTGCGGGTAGACCCAGGTCCCTGACCACCGCAATCGACTGAACTGCGAATGCTTCGTTCAATTCGAAGAGGTCGATGTCGCCCACACTCAACCCAGCACGTCTCAGTGCGACCGGAATGGCTGCTGCTGGGCCAATACCCATTATGGAGGGGTCCACGCCGACTGTGGCATAGCTGAGAATGTACGCGAGTGGCATATAGCCATTTGCCTGAGCGTATTCTTCTCCTGCAATTGCCAGCATGGCTGCACCATCATTCAGCCCGCTTGCATTCCCGGCTGTTACAGTGCCACCGTCTTTCTTGAAGACTGTCTTGAGCTGTGAGAGTGCCTCTATACTAGTGTTGCTCCGTACACTTTCATCCTCTGTAACGATGACCGCCCCTTTGCGCGAGGCGACTTCAATGGGCACAATTTCCTCCTTGAAGGCCCCTTGTCCCTGCGCGATCGCGGCTCTTTGGTGGCTCTTCAGCGCGAATGCATCCTGATCTTGGCGACTGATTCCCCATTTTTCAGCGACGTTTTCAGCGGTGATCCCCATGTGGTAGCGATGGGTTGGGTCGGTCAGGCCTTCGTTAACCATACTGTCGATCAGGGACGCATCCCCCATCTTCTGGCCACTTCGCATCTGGGGCATCAGGTAGGGGGCGCGAGACATATTCTCGATGCCGCCAGCTAGATAGAGTTCACCGTCACCGGCCTGAATTCCTTGTACTGCGGTAATAACTGCTTGCATCCCGCTACCGCAGACACGGTTTATCGTCTGCCCCGGCACCTGTGCAGGCAGGCCGGCTTTCAGCGCAACCTGTCTTCCGGGATTCATCCCTTGACCTGCTTGCAGTACGTTGCCAATAATCACGTCTGCCACTGCAGATGCATCCAGACCCTTGAGCACCGAGGTTGCGACTGCGGCTCCCAGGTCAACCGCTGGTACATCTTTGAATGCTCCGAGGAATGAGCCAATAGGCGTACGCTTTGCTGCAAGAATGACGGAATTCATTGCGCCGCCCCTGCTTCTGCAAGCCGGAAGGTGAGAGATGCATTGGTGCCTCGTTCCACTTGCTCCCGCGCCACGCCGGGGGCCAGCTCTATCACCTCGAAGCCTGTCGGAGTAATGTCCATCACACAAAGATCTGTAATCACCCGCTTCACGATTCCTTTGCCGGTAAGCGGTAGCGTGCAATTTTTCAAGAGCTTAGCGCTGCCATTCTGAGCTACATGCTCCATGAGCACAATGACCTTGCCCACGCCCGAAACCAGATCCATGGCACCTCCCATACCCTTTGCTCGCTTACCCGGAATCATCCAGTTGGCCAGATCACCATGCTCGGATACCTGCATCGCACCAAGAATTGCCAGATCGATATGTCCGCCACGAATCATGGCGAATGAATCGGCGCTCGAAAAGATCGATGCACCCGGATTGAAGGTCACTGTCTCTTTGCCTGCATTGATCAGGTCGGCATCCACATCCGCTTCGCACGGGAATGCCCCCATCCCAAGCAGTCCGTTCTCGGATTGCAAGGTAACTGCCATTCCTTCTGGTATGTAATTCGAGACCAGCGTCGGAATGCCAATTCCCAAGTTTACGTAGAATCCGTCTTTCAGCTCAGCAGCTGCACGCGCGGCCATTTGTTGACGAGTCAATGCCATAAAGTCCTATGCTTTCTGGATGGTCTTTTTTTCTATTCGCTTTTCCGGATAGGGATTGTGAACGAGCCGCTGAACATAGATCCCAGGCGTATGAATCTCGTCTGGATCAAGCTCACCCGGTGCAACGATGATCTCTGCTTCCGCAACGGTGATTTGTCCGCAGGTAGCCGCTAGGGGATTAAAATTCCGTGCGGTCCGTCGGTAGATAAGGTTGCCGTGCAGGTCAGCTTTCCATGCCTTAACGAGAGCCACGTCCGCCCGGATACCGCGTTCCAGAATGTAGGAGACTCCGTCAAAATCTTTTAGCTCTTTACCTTCTTCCACGATGGTCCCAATACCGGTTCTCGTGTAGAAGCCCGGTATCCCAGCGCCGCCTGCTCGCATTCGTTCCGCGAGCGTCCCTTGAGGGCAAAATTCCACTTCGATTTCGTCTGCCAGGAATTGGCGCTCAAACTCGGCATTTTCCCCCACGTAACTGGATATCATCTTCTGTATCTGTCGAGTCTTCAGCAGTAAACCCAATCCAAACTCATCGACGCCGGCGTTATTGCTGGCAATAGTAAGGTGGCGTACCCCTGTGTCACGCAGCGCTTCAATCAGTGCTTCAGGTATGCCGCATAATCCAAAGCCTCCAATGGCGAGAAGCATGCCATCGCGGGTGATGCCATCAAGTGCAGCGTGCGCATTTGGCCAAAGCTTATTCATGAACGTTCCATTCGTGTGAGTCCATCAGTTGTTGAGTGACCGTGGTCTGAGGTCTTACTGTGTACGTTGTGCGCAAGCATCATCTGCGATCTGTCTTGCCTCGGCGGTAGCCTCGCGATCGGAAGGCAGCACTTTGCTGTCGGCTGCACTTCTCAGCAGAGTATCCGCATCGTCAGCGAGCAGAAACCGTTGCGATTGGAGCTTGGCGACAGCCTTTGTTACAACGCACATATATCCACGTGCTGTTCCATACCGCTCTACTAGCGATAGACGTGTATCGCCGTGCGCTATGCGCTCAAGTTTCGTCTGCGCAAACGGAATGAAGGAGCCTGCCAGTGCGCACAATTGGCCTTTCGAGAAACCGTTGGCCGTAATGTTCCAGCCGAGGTAGGTGCCAAGCGCTGCCTGCTGTAGCACCGTATGAATGCCACCCAGCTCATTCCCGTCAGCATCTACCTTTGGAGCCAGAGCGGGGATGACCGCAGTAATCTTCGATGGACGCGAGGCTGCGATACCGGAGAGATCGTTGTATCGAAATTCAGAGCCGAGGTCATAAACCAGAAGCGGGTTAGCCATTCCATCAGGCAAGGGCAATGCGGAAGTATGCGGATAGCCTAGATCCGCAGCATTTGCGGGAGCGAGCGTGTTGGTTGCAAGTGATGGATATTCGCTGTCTGGTGGTTGTGTGCCGTGTAGCACCCACTGCTCAAGTGCGAGAAGAAGTGCTTTGGTGATTTGGCCCATGGGATTAGGGTTGGGGAGGAAGATGCAGGGCATGCTCAGAATTGGGTCCGAGGATGAGACCTTGCCTCCGTTGCTGGGCGGAAAATTTATCTCTGTACGAAATCCACCGCTCCCGCCTCCATGTTGCGTGCTCGCCACATAATATCGCCGCACATTCGGCGGCAAAGGGATGTCCTGCTTGCCTGAGGTTCCCACAAAGTCAGGAGTCGCGCGGAGAGCCCAGAACTCCGAAGATCCCAGCACTTCAATGATCTTCGGGCAAGTGTTGGAAGCTGTGCAGCGGTCAAGCAAGCCGCCGGGCGTATGACCTCGCAGCTCGTCTGGCCAATGGCTCCACCATACAACTCCATCGCTTCCGAGCTCCTGCAATCCACTGGCACCTCCGGGAACAGCGAAACGGAAATTCACAGGGTTTTGCCGTGCTGCGATAACTGGCATGGCGCCTTCAAACACTATGCTGCCATCTTCTGCCTGGTTGAAGCCGAGATTGATAAAGGTGCGGAGCGTGTTACCCGCCTGTGAAGCGCCCCGGCCGATAGCTGTAATCTTGCCTACTTCCAGCAGGGGATTTGTCCATCCGCTGTCATCATGTTGGGAGTTCTTGAAGAACGTGACCACATCCCGTATCGCTGCCAGGCCTATGCCAAGCACTAGTGGGTCTTTACCCGTGTACGAAAGCTGGTAAAGCATCAACGGATTGAATCCACCTTTTAGGCAAATCTTATTGTTGGTCGGCGTACCCGGAAACGGTTGGTGAGTGCAATCGCCCCAGGTCCAGTCCTTTGCGATAATCACTTGTGTCCCGCTGGTTGTGCCCGCAGGGCTTGCGAAAACGGTCTTGGTTAGCGTTGCCTGCCCGCTATCCAGAGTGAGAGGCTGCGGTGGAGGTCCGGAGGTTGCATAACCAACGGCTGAGTGCAACGCAAGCGTCGTCTGTCCTGGAGCAACATTCATGAAGGTTGCGAGAATTGGACCAGTGACCGGGCTGCCGTCGGGGTGCTGTGCGATTGGGACTTGAACCGTTTCTCCTGGCGAACCATAAACGCTCTCGCCTTCAAATGGCAGATCGCCCTGCCAGCCACTCATCAGAAATGCATCCCCGCTCTCGAAACGCTTCGGTTCGATGGAAGCGCCGCGATTGACAACTTCATAGACCAGTACCTTGCTCCAGCGGCTCTTGTCGCTTGGCATAAGCAGTGTAAACGTGGCCTTGTACTCTACTTTCCCTTCTGAGTTGCGCGGAGCAAGCTCAATATCCTGTATCAAGCTGTTATGTGAATCGCTGGGATCAATCTCACCGTACGCTATGCCATGAATCCGTACATATGTACCGATATTGCCAAATCTTCTGTCCGCTAGTGCCCATGGAGTCACTGAGCCCTGTTCCAGCACGATTTTCTTGATCCGTGCGTGCGCGACAACAGGATTGGCAAGCGAATAAATGACGAGTGCGATGAGTAGGGTGGATCCGGCACAGAAACGAGTCCGGCTTCGTCGGTTAGCGGCTTGCTTTCGCGAGCATTCGGTCTTGGATAGGGCTGAGAAAAACCGGCGAAGTGTCATCGACGGGAATTATAGCTATACCAGGCTATGCGTCCATCAAAACTTTTGCATAGTAACCATCGGATTTGCAAATGCTATATCTTGTCCCGCTATCGGCGGCCGAAACGACTCTTCGCAATCTCGCGAATAATTTCCAGCATCTTCAATGCCGCAGGCGATAGTGTGCGATCGCGGCGTTGCAAGACCTCTACCTTCCGGCTAAGTTCCGGCTGCCGGATGGGAAGGCACTTGATCTTGCTGGAGCATTCACTTCCAGTCGCTATCTCTGGCAGCACTGCGACACCTGCGCCTATCTCCACCAGTCCCAGAGCCGTCGACATATAGTTGGCTTCGTAGGCATAGGTAAACGGATAGTTTTCCCTCTTAAACGCTGCCTCTACGATCTCCCGAACACTGCTATCATGACGGGGCAGAATCAGGGAGGTCTCCGAGAGCTGTTTGAGCGTGACGAATGGATGCTTTGCAAGCGGATGTGATTCCGATACAAACGCTCCCATCCGGTCGGTGAACAGGGTTGCTCCGAGCAATTCACGCTCAGTAGCCGATCGGCCACCAATGCCGAAGTCGACCTCTTCGGCTTTAACCGCTTCGGTAATCTTGGCTGTGACCACATCGCGAATCTGCACTACGATGCCCGGATGAAGTTTCGTAAAGCGCTGTACGGCTGCAGGGATCAGGCCAGCTGCGATGGACGGCAGCACGGCCATTGAAACAAGGCCACGTCGCAGACCGGCAATGTCCCGAGTACGGCTAACAACTTCTTCTGAATCAATGATGAGACGTTCAAGTGGCCCGTAGAGATCCTGGCCAACCTGGGTAAGCGAGACACGTCGCTTGCCGCGGTCAAAGAGGGTAGCCCCAAGGTCGCTTTCAAGCTGCCTGATCTGCACTGTCAGCGCCGACTGTGACATGTGCATTTCCGCTGCGGCGCGTGTAAAGTTGCCGACACGTGCAAGGGTGAGAAATGCTCGTATGTGGCGTAGATTTTCTATCATCGTTAATTTTGATTATTACGTCCCGATAATTGTATTTCACTAATCTCATTCCGGGCACATATACTTCGCATCGATTGGAAAAGTTTGTCTATGTGGATCACGGGCTTAGCATTTCTCACTATCGCTGCTGTCCTGCTCTCGATCCTGAGTAAGCGTTTTTCCCCGCTGCTCGCTCTGTTTCTATTTCCCGTGGCTAGTTCCTTGGCGCTTGGCAAGGGTTGGCAGACGGGAAGTTTTGTCGTGGCTGGCATTCGTGATATTGCGCCGGTCATTGGAACATTTGTATTTGCAATTTTGTTTTTTGGGATGCTTCGCGATGCCGGATTGCTGGACCAGCCGATTGCCTGGCTCATACATCATATGGGGTCACGACCATCCCGGATCGTCCCTTGTTCTGCGCTACTGGCGTTGTGTATACATCTGGATGGGTCGGGCGCGGTGGTCTTTTTGATCGCAATTCCAGCGCTCCTGCCGATATATGAGCAACTACATATAGACCGTCGATTGTTAGCATGCAGTACCTCCCTGGCCGCAGGCGTGAATTTCCTGCCCTGGACCGGTCCCACACTTCGTGCGGCTGCCGCACTGCATGTAACTCCGTTTGCGCTCTTTCGTCCTCTTGTTGGAGTGCAGATTGTCGGGTTGGTCTATGTGCTGGTTGTTTCGTGGTTGCTGGGGCTGCGCGAGGAGCGGCGACTGGCCTGTCAGGGCATTGTGTATACCGCGGAATTGACACGCAATAAGCCAGTTGCGAGCCGTACAAAGTTTGTATTGAATATGCTCCTTGCCCTCCTTGTTTTGGCGCTCGCAATCAGTGGAAAAGTAGAACCGGCAATTGCATTCATGGCAGGAACGACGCTGGTATTGCTTCTCAACTTTCCTGACCTGAAGCAGCAGCATGAGCGCCTTGCTGCGCACGCCCCAGCCGCCTTACTGATGTGTGCAATTCTTTTCAGCGCAGGCGCATTTTCTGGAATTATGAAGGGCACAGGGATGTTTGCCGCGATGGCGGCTGCGTTCGGACGGCATGTTCCCGTGGCCTCAGCCCACCATATTCCATTTCTGCTTGGTTTGATCGCAATGCCGTTGAGCCTTGTCTTTGATCCGGACTCGTTCTACTTCGGTGCGCTTCCGATCCTTGCCGGCGTAGCCGGGGCAGCATCAGTGCCCGCAATGCAAGTTGGGCAAGCTGCATTGCTTGGGCAGATGACTACCGGCTTTCCAATTAGTCCGCTTACACCAGCTACGTTTCTTGTAGTCGGGCTCTCTGGGATCTCGCTAGGGGAACATCAGCGATTTACTGGTCCGTATTTGTTTCTGGCTTCTGTTGTGATGACGTTTGCAGCAGTGTTGTTCGGGGTTATTTCATTTTGAGTGGAAAAATGTTGAAGAAGATCAGAATCGGATCAGGCGCAGGCTATTCGGGGGATCGTATCGATCCTGCGGTCGAGCTTGCGCGATGTGCGAGGCTCGACTATCTCGTGTTTGAGTGTCTCGCAGAACGCACCTTAGCACTTGCGCAGCAGAGTCGCGATGCAGGCCGTAACGATGGATATGATCCGCTGCTGATTGAGCGAATGACCGCAGTGCTGCCAGAGTGCCACCGGCAAGGAATCAAAATAATTTCCAACATGGGAGCGGCAAATCCCTTGGCTGCGGCTCATAAGACCGCCGAACTCGCTCGGTCGATGGGGCTGCGAAACATGAAAATCGCCGCGGTGCTAGGAGACGATGTTCTGTCATGGGTAAGGTCGTCTGCTAAAGAGCATGTGATTCATGATGGCCGTACGGTAGGAAGCGTTATGGACCGTGTAATTTCGGCGAATGCCTACTTGGGTGCTGCTCCCTTGGTGGAGGCGCTTGCTGACGGCGCTGATGTCGTGATTACTGGTCGCGTGGCCGATCCCTCCTTATTTGTGGCGCCCATGATGCATGAGTTTTGTTGGTCAGCGAACAACTGGAGTGAGATGGGGCAGGCGACGGTCATCGGGCATCTGCTGGAATGTGCCGGACAGCTAACTGGCGGCTACTTTGCCGATCCCGGTTACAAAGATGTGCCGAATCTTGCACACCTCGGATTTCCCTATGCCGAGGTCTCCGCTGATGGCTCCGCGGTATTTAGCAAGGTAGATGGCTCCGGTGGTCTATTGAACCGTGAGACCTGCATTGAGCAGCTCCTGTATGAGATTCAGGACCCATGCTCATACCTGACCCCTGACGTAATCGCTGATTTCTCCCGCGTGACGATTGAGGAAATGGGAGAGAACAGCATTGCTGTATGCGGAGGCGGCGGTAGAGAGCGGCCGCCGACACTCAAGGTCACGATCGCATTTCGCGATGGATTTATTGGCGAGGGGCAGATCTCTTATGGCGGACTGGGCGCTCTGGACCGTGCCCGCCTTGCAATCTCTGTACTGGAGGAGCGCTTACAGAATCATAATCTGGACGAAACCAGATTCGATCTGATTGGCGTGAACTCTATCCACGGCGAGCAACTGTCGGCCGCTGCTCCTGAACCATACGAAGTACGCGTGCGCGCTGTAGGTCGTGCGCAAAGCCGGGCAGTGGCAAGCATCGTTGCTCGTGAAGTCGAGTCACTATACACAAATGGGCCTGCGGGCGGTGGAGGCGTTACGACGTCAACGCGCGAGACTGTGAATCTGGCCACTACGCTGATCCCATCGAATTGTGTAAGGGCCTCCGTTCAATATGAGGTGTCTTAATATGCAGCTTAGAGAGTTGGCGCATTCTCGTACAGGAGACAAAGGCAATCTGATCACAATATCCGTGATCGCATACCGCCCCGAGAGTTTCCCCTTGCTGGTAAGGGAATTGACTGTCGATCGCGTGACGGAACATTTTCGTGGATTGGTCGACCGGCCGGTAGAGTTGTATGTTCTGCCAGGTCTTTCCGCGTTGACATTCGTGCTGCATCGTCCGTTGAACCAGGGGGTAACTCGCTCGCTAGCACTCGACGCGCATGGCAAATGTCTTGGATCGGCAATCCTCTCGATCGAGCTTGCTGAGCCGGTAGATGCAGATGTCCGCCCTGTGGCTGGTGCTGACCGATCCCGCGCATACTCTGAGATTTGATCCGTCTTACAAGAAAAGCAAGTAGCTCCGCATAGTTATCTGCCTTCGATTCCGCAGCACCCACCTTCCTTAACTCGCTTTTACTAGCGCCTCTGGCTACTGATATTCAAGTTAAGAACATCAGCTGAGCTCATACAGAGCTCGGCTGATGTGGCTGCCTTTGGCTGGAGCTAGAAGAGGAGCTTCAGCGCAAATTGCATCTGACGGGGAACGGACCCTTGACGTGTTGCACTGATGGTACCGAAATTCCCATCGCCAACTTCCGAATCTGGCTGTGAGAAATTCGGCGTATTTGTCACATTGAAGGCCTCAGTGCGGAATTGCAGTTTGAGCTTGCGTGTCACTTGAAAAGTTTTGAAGAGGGAGAAGTTCACAACGCGATAATGCGGGCCATAGAGGGCGTTTCGGTGCGACGGGTTGTATGTTCCAAAGGCCTGGTACGTAAACGCGCAGGGATTGAAGTACATCTTCAGTGTGTTCACCTGTCCCGAAGGCGGTGTGCAAGTAGAGTTGGCGGGGACGCTCAGCGGAGATAGTGGATTACCAACCTGCAGCGCTCGCTCCTGGCCTCCTAGGGCACCAGTATTTGTGAATGGTGTTCCGTCAATGATGCTGAATGGTAAGCCGGTTGAGAGCACTGTAATCACATTGGTCTGCCAGCCGCCGATTACGGCACGCTTCAGGCCGCGCGAGCGATCACCGAAGGGCAATGCATAGTTCAGAAGCAGGCCAAAGCGATTGCTGACGTTAAGGTCGGAGTCGCCGTAATCAATCGTTGAGATCTTGCTGGGAATCACGCCGTTAGCCGCAGAGCCAAGCGCATAGTTTGAGGCGTCATTCAGTCCATGGGCCCATGTGTAGTTAGCATTAATGCCCAGACGTTTGCTGAAGCGCTCTGAGAAGACTACTTGCAGGGAGTTGTAGTTGGAATAGCCTTCACTCACCATCATGCGGGCGGTCGTCAGGTTCGGAAAGACACTGTAGAACGGTAGCGAGGTCTGGTAGCACGCTGATGACGGGCTCGCTGTGTTGGAAGGACAGGAGTGGCTTCCTGGCGTGGTGAGGTTGACGTTTGGATTCAGCAGTAGATGTTTGCCCAATTCGCCAACGTACGTAATAGTCAGAGAAGCCTTCTTCATCTGCTGCTGTAGCGTCAGGTTATATTGCTCTATATATGTAGAGCGGAAGTGCGTATCCATTCCCGCGAGCGTAAACGAAGGGATGGTTGTTGAGGTCAGATCGGAGAATGACTGTACCGTTGGGATCGGGAGTCCCTGGGAAAGTGTCGTGGAATTGAGCTGCGACTGGTAATTGTAGGTATAGGGCACGTTATTAAGTGCCGTCTTTGCACCCGTCGTCACAGGGATATAGGTCATCCCAAATCCGCCACGAACTACGGTTCCTTCATGCAGCACAGCGGCAAAGCCAACGCGTGGTGCGATGTTGGAATAATCGGTCTGTACGCCGGCTGTATTGCCTACGCCATTCACTCCAGCTACGAGAAGCGTGGCATGAACTGGATCAAAGTTGGAGAGTCGGTTGTGTGATTCCGTGAAGGGCGTGAACACGTCGTAGCGAACACCAAGATTCAGCGTGAGCCTCGGGAACACTCGCCAGTCGTCCTGTGCGTAGACACTTGGCTCCCACGTGCGGAAGCCCGGTACGCTTAGTTGGTTGGAACGGAGACCCACAAACACGATGCCGCGCAGCAGGCATGCCAGTGCGCCACAGGATATGCCGTTCTGAATGTAGGTATTAGTCTCGATCATCCCGGCCGGATAGGGACTCTGCTGGCTTGACGCCTGGCGGCGTATCAGGCCAGCTCCGAATTTTACGCTATGAAGTCCGTGATTCCAGACAATCTGGCCATTTTCCTGAAACGTGTTATCGAGATTACGCAGAGGCAGAAAGATGCCGTCCCCTACTGCTCCCCATCCCAGTGGCATGATGGGTGTGAGTGCGGACGTACCGAGGTCTCCTAGGTTGGCGTTTACCAGACCGAACTGGGATGCGAGGTTCTGTCCATAGTTCAGCGGGTAGGATCCATTATCGATTCGGGTGTAGCCGAATTTGAATTCTCCCAAAACATTGGGACTGAAGATATGAACGTAGTTAAGTTGAGCATTTTGCGCATGCTGATCGGAAGTGCCGGCATACGCATAGGGATTTCCGCCTGCGGCTATGCCATTAACAACGGGGTAGATGCCCGGTGCGGAGGTCCAGGTCTGATTCATTGTGTACCGCAGAAAGAAGTGGTCACCATGGGGAAGTGAGTAATCGAGCCGACCGTCTCCGACGTGGGAGTTCTGCACTTTCCCTGGACTATTCGTAAAATTATTAGCCGTGCCGGGTTTGTTGGGTGCGGGATAGAGCTTGAAATACGCAACCCCAATCTGATCGAGCGACGCCTGCGGCACGCTTGTTTTGTTGACGTCGGAGAAGTTTCCGATGTTCTGCTCTTCAAAGAGTGTAGGCACGGATGTGGTTTGCGTTATACCGCGGACATTGCGAAACCCTTCATAATCCGCGAAAAAGAAAAGCCTGTTATGAATAATGGGGCCACCCACCGACGCGCCATACTGGTTCTGGCGAAGTTCGGTGTGGGTTAGTGCGAAGTAATCAGTAGCATCGAAGATGTCATTACGGAAGAATTCGTATACAGAGCCGTGAACCTTGTTTGTTCCGGTCTTTGTGATGATGTTGACGACCGCTCCTGCGGTGCGGCCCACTTCAGCGGTGTAGAGATTGCTTTGCACCCGGAATTCAGCGATAGCATCGACAGACGGCCGAACTCCGATGGTGCTGATGACGCGCTCATTATTGTCGAGCCCGTCAATCAGTTGGTTGTTTACTGTCTCGTCCTGGCCATTTACCGAAAGCGAAGAAGTTGCGCGCCGGTCATCAGGACGCGTGCCACTGTTAAGTGCATTCGGTGGCCCTTCGTTGGCTCCAGCCAGAACCTGAGCTAGCTCCATAAAATTGCGGCCATCCAGCGGTAGATCTTCCACTTCCTTCTCGGTTACAACCGTCCCAACCACAGAACTATCGGTTTGTATCTCTGGTGAGGCAGTGACTTCGACGACGACTTGCTCGGAGCCCACGACGAGCGAAGCCTCAACGCGGGCTCGATCACCCTGCGACAAGGTCATCTCCGGAACGGAATAGGACTCAAAGCCGGAAGCTGCCACAGACACGGTATACCGGCCAATGGGCAGCGTGCTAAAGATAAATTCGCCAGCATGGTTAGATTTGGTGTGGCGGCTTACTCCCGTGTCAAGGTTCGTAATCGTGACTTCCGCCCCTGTGATGCGAGCCTTGCTCACGTCGCTGACCGTGCCGATCACATCTGCTGTTTCCACCTGCGCGAAGAGATGACCTGTGCCGCACAGTGCTAACACCGTGATCAGGAAAATCCTGAATAGCTTCGGCAGCATATCGCTTAGCGCCTCATTGTTTCCGATGACTGTATTGGGCGTATTGCGGAATTTCATGCTTTATCTCCTGGCTGTAAGTGCTCGCTCACGCATACGTGAACATTGAGGTTCGACTGCGGAGGTTTGTGCGTACACCTAGCGCAGGTTGGTAATAGTTGGCGTTGTGCTCGAACCCGCTGGTATTGCAATCGCGTGCAGCGGAGTGATCACATACACAATGCTTTGTGGCGTAGAACTTCCTGATGGGCCAATCAGCATGCGGCTACTGCTGTCTTCAAGAAAGAGCAGAGAACTCGTCGTCCCGTAACTGAGTGAACCGCTGGTAGAACTGCTGTCGAGTGTGGTGACCACCTGACCGGTCACTCCAGAATCGACACCGCCCATGCTGAGTGCGAAAAAATACATCCCCGATGTGTTGGTCCCTGGCGCAGCCGTAAAAGCAGTTCCAGCTTCGATGGCCCCGGAGAAGACGACAGGGCTAGATGCCTGCTGCTCATACGTGATCAGTCCGGGATATGCTGTAGTGGCAGCTTGATCGAGCGCAAAACCAGCAGCTGCGCTGTACGGATAGAAGACCTGGTTAGACGTGCCTCCGGTAATAACCGAGCGCCCGCTGGTGGCTGTAGTGTAGGTGACGGAAGTAGAAGTTGTGCTCAGAACTCCCGCGCGGTTTGAGTCCTGTGATAATGTAGCTGTTCCGCTGCCTGTGATAGCGATGCGCATCAGCATCGCATTCAATGTGGTGGGAAATTGTGTCGTGCTCCCACCCGCCGCCTGCGATTCATAGCCGGTCAGTGTGCCACTTAAACTTACCGTTGTGTATGTTGACAGCTGTTGCAAGCGTGCGTCGCCGGAAAGCAGCGCGGTTATTGCGTGACTGTTATTAGAGAGCAGTAGTAGCTCGCTAGAATTGACCACGACATATGTGTAATCCGTGGGCGCAGCATTGAATAAGGTTCCACTATTGACGAAGTGGAGCGTCCCCATGCCCGTGCTGGCAGCGGGAGGGGTGAAGCTACCAGTGAAGGTTACGCCAGAGTAGTTTGTGCCATAGTCAGCGGCATCTTCCTGTCCGCCGGAGATCGCCGAGACGCCATCCCCAGTAAATGCCCCTACCTCTGCAATCGGACCCAAATGCGGCGCTGGCGTAGAGCAGGAGGAGCAAGGCGATTCCCCATCGAGTCCGAATACAAATGTTCCATTCAGGGTAGAAGCAGTGAACGCCGTGACTGTCTGGTGCTTGGCGAATCCCGTTGCGATGGCTGTTCCTGCGACTCCGTTACTGTTGTCGAACTCGGTGACTGCGATCGATTGAGCGATGCCGGCCGAGAGTTCACCCGCTGAGATCGCATACACCATCGTCTTTGTTCCTGCAGTAAGCACCATGAAGCCGCGGTCGTCACTGCCTAGCGTGTAGGTTCCAGTTACGGTCAGAGAGCGTTGCACACCGCTGGCGCTGTTCAGGTCTTCCGTCCCCGTTAGGTTTCCGGCCCCATCGGCCGTCAGACTACCCAACGCGGCAAAGCCATATACCGTACCACTACTGCTACCGGTATTGAATCCTTTAATAAGGAAGGCATAAGGCCCGGAGAGCTGCGCATTTGCAACGCCCAGAGGCAATGTCGTGCCAACCGAGAGCGTGAGTGCACGGCTTGCGGTGGCCGGGGTAGACTGTGAATCCTTTACTTGCACCGTAAAACTATAAGATCCCGCAATATAGGGTGTACCTGAGAGAACTCCCGCACTTGAAAGTTTGAACCCAGCGGGCATCGCTCCCGCAGTCAGGGACCAGGTATAAGGTGTAGCCCCGCCCGTAGCCATCAGGGTAGTTGAGTAACTCGTGGCGATGTTGCCTGCCGGTAAACTACTCGTTGTGACCGTTAGGGTTCCAAGCGGCACTACTGTGAGCGTCAATGCCTGGCTGACCGTAACTGGTGTGGTATCGGTAGCCTGAACCGTAAAAGTAAAGCTACCTGCGCTCGCTGCTGTGCCACTGATAACACCGGCACTTGAGAGAGTCAGCCCAGAAGGCAGGCTGCTTCCGCTTGCGAGAGACCAAGTCACTGCAGGATGCCCCCCACTGTACTGCAGGGTGGTGCTGTAAGTTATCGACGCAGTCGCCTGTGGTATCGATGTAGTAGTAATTGCCAATGTGCTCAACACAACCTGAAGGTTGAGTGTAGTCGTAGCTGTTTGTTGGGGCACACTCGTATCAGTCGCCTTGATGGTGAGCGTGCTACTGCTGGTTGCGGTCGGAGTGCCGCTGATAACTCCAGCACTTGAGAGCGTAAGGCCTGCCGGCATAGTTCCGCTTACGAGCGAGAAGACGATTGGTGCTGTGCCTCCGCTTGTCTGGATTGTGGCGCTATAGGCGTCTTTAACAGCCCGTGGTGCAAGTCCTGATGCGTCATGCGCAAGGATTTATCAGGATGCACAGGTATGTTTCGTAAACTTTGTTCATGGCGATGGGCAAGCGGCAGCATCGAGAGCGGCAAGAGGATTTG
>Ga0302270_10001742_pt1 | contig 21794 bp, 19 predicted proteins | sample III_Bog_E2_3_FD_198773 | JGI IMG/M metagenome (GOLD analysis project Ga0302270, IMG submission 198773) | Peat permafrost microbial communities from Stordalen Mire near Abisko, Sweden - III_Bog_E2_3 | ecosystem: Environmental > Terrestrial > Soil > Wetlands > Peat | place: Sweden: Abisko... | reverse complement strand
ATCTACCTGTATCCCTGTATCCCTCTCGTCAACGCTGCCCGCTACGCCTTCGCCTTTTCTTCATGCGATGGCCCTGCCGAGCAGTTTGAGAGGCGTCAGTAGGTGATTCGAGTCTGGAAGCGGGGGCGCAACCGGTGCCAGATCGCAGTCGAAATCGGTTTGAGTTATTCGACGGTACGCGCCACCGTTAATAACTATAAGAAACATGGTGCGAATCGAAGCCTGCGCAATCGAGCACTTCGCTCGGACGTGCATAGAACGGATGGCCCGGACCGACAGCTACATCCGAGTACGCCATCCATAAATTCAGTTGCCGCTCTCGACCCTTGCACGTGCCCATCGCCATAGCCCGATTTTACGAATTCTGCTTGTGGAAACTGTCACGATCAGGCCAAGCAGGAATCAATACTTTCACCGCGGACTGTTGATCGTGATCACCGATGAGCAGTCACACGATTGTGTTCCTGCACCTCGCAGCAACCAGATTCGGGGCCTTCTCTTGGAGCGCGGCATCACTCTTCGTAAAGGGCGGCGACATGTAGATGCGGCGTTGCCGGAGATCTTGGCAGATACTACAGTAGGGCTTTCCGGATGCCTCCGTGCGCCGCTCTCGCAGCTAAAGCTGGAGTTGGATCAGTTGGCACCACGCATCACCGAGGCAGATTGCGCGCTGGCACGGACGTCTCGAGAGAACGAGGCCTGCCAGCGGCTGATTGCGATTCCCGGCATTGGACCAGTGACGGCCACTGCGCTCATAACGGCTATTGGTAATGGAGCAGCTTTCCGCAAGGGACGCGAGTTCTCAGCCTGGGTAGGGATGGTTCCGAAAGAACACTCAAGCAGCGGCTTCTCGGAATAAGCAAGCGTGGCAATTCCTACCTCCGGAGACTGTTTGTGCATGGCGCGCGTGCCGTTATGATGCGTAGGGCCAATCAAGCTCCTGGCCTCCGCCAGTGGTTGGAAAAGCTTGCCCTCTGCAAACATCACAATGTCGCCATTGTCGCGCTAGCCAATAAACTGGCCCGTATTGCATGGCAGTACTCGCCGGAAACGAGTCTTATCGGCCACCCGTGCTAGCCACTGCGTCATTTGCCGAACTGGCCTGCAGATGACGCCTGGCTAAAGCCAGGCTTGGAAATCGCATTCGCGATTCCCACATCCGCAGCCCAGCGATTACGACTACTGAGAAGTTTATGATTTTCTGCCAGGTCTGCTGGCGAACAATGAGATGGCACAACGGTCGAACCCGGCGTTCTCCAAACCTGATGTGGGTAAGAGCCTTCCAAGGCTGCTCAATTAAATAGGAAGAGAACGCAGCGCATTCCATCTTGGCCAGGGATCACTGATCCCACAGAAGGTCGTGTACATATGCGCAGACCACCTGTCACCTTCATTTTTCGCTTGCAGCAAGGCGGCGGACCATACATACCCACAACTCTGGTAGGCCAGAGCCTGTGTTGATGGAACAGAATCGGTCTCAAGAGAGGGACTTTGCAGAGCGGCATGACGTGCAGTGAACTGTCGTTATGGAAGAAGCAGCGAAGTGGCCTGATGCCCGGCTGGAGAAGCAGTTGCAGCATCAAGTGGAGCAGATGGCCGCAGGCTTGGGTCGCAGTATTCCCTTGGCCTGTCAGGACTGGGCCGCCACCAAGGCCTCAGACATTTTGTTCGTCATCACCTGGAAGTGATAACCCATTACAGCCAGCGTCATCGCTGTTCCGACGCAATGGCGATAACGGGTCGCCACTGCCAAAAGAAACTTCCAGTAGCTCCAGCGATGCTTGCCAAACACTCCCTGCCTAATAATTGACGTGACGAAGGCGCGGGCGTTGCCTTTGGTCAACCACCTTTGTCTGGTTCTTCGCGTCTTATGATTTCCTTCACAGGTCTGCAACTGGGTGCGACTCAAATAGAGTTTGACACGTTCGTAGTAGGCCTCGCAAGAGTAAATCCTCCTCAACACTGAGCGGTATCCCTCCACCAGTTGCGTCGCGTCCATCGCGGGAAGAAAGTTGAGTTTGTCATCCGTGTTATCCCCGTGACCCGCATCCAGAATCCTTCCCTCCTTGTGCAAACGTCGAAAGAGCTGAGTTCCTGGCATGGCTTGCAAAAGCCCTACCATGGCTATCGGGATGCCGCTCTTTTGGATAAACTCCACCATGCGGTCAAAGATGTCCTCGCGGTCGGTATCGAACCCGAGGATGAACCCTCCCATCACCTGCATCCCATAGCTCTGAATCGTGGCCACACTGTCGAGGAGGCTGCGCCGGGTATTCTGCAGCTTGTTGGCCGCGATCAATCCAGATTCATCCGGAGTCTCAATGCCCAAAAAGACGGAGATAAAGCCGGCGTCTCTCATCAACTGCATCAACTCTGGGTCGTCGGCGAGATTGAGCGAAGCTTCGGTATTGAAATCGAAGCTGGTCTTGTACTGGCTGCGCCATTCGGCCAGGGTCACGCATAGCTCTTTGGCGCGCGCCTTGTTGCCTATGAAGTTGTCGTCAACGATGAACACAGCTTCCCGCCAGCCCGCTGCGCGCAGTTGGTCTAGTTCAGCCAGCACCTGTGCTACCGCCTTTGTGCGCGGGCGCCTGCCGTAAATCTCGATGATGTCGCAGAATTCACAGTTGAACGGACAGCCGCGCGAATACTGCACGGCCATGGTTGAGTAGCGATGCATCTTTATCAGGCTCAAGTCCGGCAGCGGACTGGAACTCATTTCCGGTCTTTCCATGGCCTGATAGATGGGTCTTGCTGTTCCCTGTTCCAGATCTCGCGCAAGACCGGCAATGATGCCCTCTGCCTCTCCGACGACAACATGATCGGCTTTGAGATCTTCCGCTGAAAGGCTACTCGCGATCGGTCCGCCTACTACCGTTCGCAGCCCACGCGCGCGGCATTGTTCAACGATAGCCACCAGCGAATTGCGCTGGATGTGCATCCCGCTCACAAGAGCTACATCGGCCCAGGCGAGATCGCAGTCACGCAATCGCTCAACGTTCGTGTCCACCAACCGCTTCTTCCAGGCTTCAGGCAAGAGCGCGGCAACTGTCATCAGACCCAAGGGGGGCTGTGCTGCTCGCTTGCCCAGGAACTTTAGCGCGTGCTTGAAGCTCCAAAACGTATCAGGGAATTCCGGGTAGATCAGCAGGGCATTCATGGGCCACCTCTTGGGGAAGAAGGGCCTTGGTGATCAACGAGATCCCCACTGAACGTGGCACTGGGGCTCGGCTCATCGGAAGCTGGTGCCGCTGCCCTTGGAACTGCGCACTGCTTCGACATAAGATTGCCCTAGCTTGCGGCGAAAAGCTGTGCAAAATGAAACACTTCGCCAGAAGCAATCCTCGAATGAACCTGCGACGTAGAAGGGGGAACAAAACTGACCAGAACTTGATGGAAACACGGTTCATCGTGGTGACAGGAGCGGCCAGCCATGCCGGAACAATTTGAGAATCCAGAAGCAACAAAGCTCGAAGACGAGACAGTGTCAGACGCTTCCGCACAAGAGATGATCGAGCGTGTTGCCGAAAAGGCAGCGGAGAAGGCCTCGCGCACGGAGCAGCGTTACGACCAGGATCACCCGATCATTTCCAAATAGAAAAATCAAGTCCTTTGAATATTCAATGAAAAGGCCAGAGCAATAGCATCGGCCCGAGTTCCCCGACCGATTCGATTCCATCGAGGACGCACGTGCCTTTTGTCAGCGCTTCTTTCCTTGGTACAACCACGAACACCATCACAGAGGAATCGCTCTGCTGACGCCGGATATGCTGCACTATGGCATGGCATCAGAGATCATCGAGCAGCGACAACATGTGCTCGATCAAGCCTATGCGCGTAACCCGGAACGATTCACCCACCACAACCCACTGCGGCCTGGATCAACCCGCCAATAACAACCGCGACAGAGAGTAATCTACACTAAACTCTCGCACCACCTGTCTCAATGCCGTTGACACGCTCTTGGCGGCTGAATTTCACATACCCATGCGCAACAGCGAAGCGGCAGCTCTGCTTGATCTTCTGCAGCGCACGCTTGGCGATATCAATGGACCCGCGACCCTGGATCTTCTTGATGAGCTCAACGATCTGCACCCTTTCAATCTCATCCACAGGTTTGTCGCCGAGTTCCGGGAGGATATGTACACGGTGGTTCGAGAAGTTAAGCCAGACTTACGGAATACCGTGCCAGTCCTCGACCCGACCAAACGACATAAACTATGTAGCTGGAAAAACATCGGACAAGCCATTCATCGATGCAGTAATTGACCAACAGAAGTCCAATTATATCTTCCTTAAAGGTTCGCAACGGCGAAGTTCGCCATCATGGCTTCGAACTGCGAGACGGGTGCCGGCCGGCCAATAAGGTATCCCTGGAAAAAATGACATCCCATCCGGGCAAGAGAGTTGCGCTGTTCTTCACACTCGACGCCTTCGGCGATGACCTCCAGATCCAGGGCGCGTGCAAGCGAGACGATCGCATTTGCGATGGCGCTGCTGCTTGGATCGATGAGCAGCCTCCGGACGAAGGAGATATCGATCTTGAGCTTGTCGATTGGCAGCCGCTGCAGGTAAGAAAGCGACGAATAGCCAGTTCCGAAATCATCGACCGAGAATCGCAGCCCATAGGTCTTCAGCTCGGACATGCGCGCGACGACTTGCTCCACATCGCTCACCAGCGTGCTCTCGGTAAGCTCAAGCACAATGTTGTGCGGATTGGCTCCGGTACGCGACAAAGTCTCCAGAACATCCCTGACGAAATTGGGCTCGCGAAACTGACGGGCGCTGACGTTGATGCTGATGCTGATTTGAGCATATTTCCGCGATGCGGCCCATGTAGATGTCTGCCGGCAGGCCTCCTCTAGCACCCAGGCACCCAACGGCACGATCAGGCCTGTCTCCTCGGCCAAAGAAATGAACTCACCCGGTGCTAGCAGACCGCGAGTCGGGTGCTGCCATCGCACCAAAGCTTCAGCACCGATCAACTCATTGCCATGAACCTGGGGTTGGTAGTAGAGGATGAATTGGCCGTTTTCGATAGCTGCCCGAAGATCGATCTCGATTGAGTTGCGTTGGTTGATGGCAGCTTGCAGGGCGGGAGCGAAGAAGCGCATCGTATTGCAGCCAGCTTCTTTGGCATGGTCGACCGCAATATCGCTCTGTTGCAGAATGTCCTCGGCGCTAAGGCCCTGGCTGTCGAAGATCGTGATCCCGATGCTGGCCGTGCACCGGCAATCGCGGCCTTCCAGAGAATAGGGTTCTTCCAGTGCCGTAAGGATTCTTTGTGCGATGCTCCGGGCTTTGGCAGCTGCCTGTTCCGCAGTCATGCTCAGGTGGGCGAGGATTACGGAAAACTCATCGCCGCTAGATCGGGCCACTAAATCGCCGTCCCGGACACAGCTTAGAATGCGACGAGCCGATTCTTGCAGAACCTGATCCCCGATCGCGGAGCCGTAGGATTCGTTTACGGTCCGGAACGCATCCAAATTGATGGACAGCAGCGCACTATTGCCGTGCTCCGCTTTGGAGACGCTGTAGGTCTGCAAGCGCTCCAGTAGTTGCCGCCGGTTGGGCAGGCAGGTGAGCCCGTCGTACATCGACAGATTGTGAATTGCCTCCGCTGCGGCCCTTGACGAAGAGATATCACGGGTGACAAAGAGAACGCAGGGAACGGCCTCGAGCTCAATCACCGACGCCGAGATCTCCGCCCAGATAAGATCTCCATTCTTTTTGCGAAGCTTAATCTCCAGATGGCGGCAGACAGATTCATTGCGAAGCGTTGCCGTAAGCTGCTCCCAATCGCGCGGGTTCTCCCAGATGTTCAAGTCGTGAGAGGATTTTCCAGAAATGTCGAGGAACTCTCCTGAATGGTTCTCGCCATCTGTGTCCGTCCAGGTGTAGGACTCCTCCGATGTCTGTCCGACGAGTTCTTCGCGGCAATACCCGAGGATGGAGAAGAACTGCCGGTTGACATCGACAAACATGCCGTCATCCATGCGGCAGATCGCAATGGCATCTAGGCTGGTCTCGAACGCGGCGCGATAGCGTTGTTCGCTGACACGAAGGACCTCTTGCGCAGCCGCCAATTGTTCGTTGGCTAATTCATGTTTGGTAGACGTCTCGGACATTTCGAAAAAGTCACACTGGTCGATCGTACACATTGTGATGTGATAGAGCGACGGGCCCGGTCATACTTGCCAGCGTGATCCTCCCTCGTCGAGTTGAGAAAACACCAGACTTGGATATTATCGGCTGATGCAAGACGAGTGTGAGCTTGTGTTCGCACTATTGATCAGGCCCTTAAATAGCGTGTAGGATTCCCATCCATTTCGCGATAAATCCTACGAATTGGATGGAGCACGGTGCTTCTACTTGAGGGTAGGGCCCATAGCATTCTGAATCGAAGCTCAGATGCCCATCGATCATAACGAACCGGAGGCGACTCCAGCCAGGAAGGCATCCGTGAGTCGGAACCCCAGCAGCGAGTTATCACTTTAGCGCGCTCATTGATCCTATCTCCCACGGTAAGGGCTCGGGTTGTGGCTGAACAATTCCGCAGCGCCTGCGAATCGACCATTCCCTAAACTGTGTCAAAACCAGACACTCCGGCCGATCTCTGCAATATCGACGCGCCACGATCTTCGCCCGCATATTCTTCCTTCATTGAAATCCGCTTGCGCCTCGCAATGTCAAGGAGGGTTTGCCGGCGGTACGAATCTTGTCTGAGAAAATCCTCAAAAAGCAGAGTTTCTCCGGAAATCGATGCATCGCACATTGTATTTCTATTGAGACGAGGCCCGACAAAACGACCTCATAGCTCTCTACGAAAACGAACAGACTGTCATTTCCCATTAAGAGATTCAAATTACGGCTTGACAGACTGAAAGAACGTCCGATGGCTATTGAAGATCCCCATCCTGTCCGATAATCCTTTTGAATGCAACCGTGGTTTTGGGCCTGGCCTTCCGTTAACCACGACTGGAGATCTTTGCTCTGAAAGGGTTAGTCGCAGGTCCTGTGTTGCGAATGCGAGGTATTTGCCGATGTCAGGTTGCGTTCCAAATGAAAGCGGCGGTAGAAACAAAGGAAAGCGCTCACGTGCCGTCAAGGCGCAAGCTGAGCCGGTGCGGGCATGTACCTGTATCGATGTCGAGCAAACGGGAGACTGGATACCTGTCGACGAGCTATGTGCATCCGCGTTGGCTGCCGTGAGTGCGGGCAACGATGTGAGCATCAATCTTGACCGGGTTGAGCATCTGGATGCGAGCGCGTTGCAAGTACTGCTGGCGCTCAATGCCGAGCAGAAGAGGCAGGGAAGGAATCTCGAACTCAGCAAGGTTTCACCGCATCTGCGGCAGTGGTTTGACTATGCCGGAGCGGCAGATCAGTTTTCGATGACGGACCGGAAAAAATGAATAGGACTATCCAGAGTCAACGCTGTGATGAGGCGTCTAATCCGTCTCTGCGGATTGCCGGCGGAGGGGCTGCGGCGAGTCCGGAGGTGGAGGCGCAGTTGGCTCAGTATCTGCCGCACATCAGTCGGATGAGCGAGCAACTGAAGCAGACTTCATCGCAAATCGAGAGTTCCGTCGTGGAGGTCTGCAATAGCTTCCAAGGGATTGCTTCGCGGGCTAAAGAAACGGTGGAGCGCACAACGGGCTTTCTTAGCCGGGAGAGCGGGGCTCCGTCCGGTCAGCGGTCGTTTGAAGGGCTCATCGAGAATTGCAGCGAGACTCTGGTGAAGATTCTCAATGTGACCGAGGAGGCCGGTACGGTGTCACGCCGGGCCATCGAACGCATTCGGCAGATGGACAATGTTTCGCAATCGATCAGCTCGGCACTGGTTCAGTTGGAACAAATTGCCGGGGGCAACAAGATACTTGCCCTGAACGCGCGCATCGAGGCGGCACGCGCCGGCAGTTATGGTGCTGGATTTGCCGTGGTTGCAATGGAGGTGATCTCTCAGACCGAAAAGTCGCAAAAGGTGAACGCGCAGGTCAACGAACTGATCACCAATCTTCGGAAACTGGCGGAGTCTACTCTGCACGATCTGCAGAAGATGAACGACCAGGACCGGCAACGCGTGGAGCAATGCAAGCGCGAGGTGGATGAATCGCTCAGAGAGATGCAAGGCGCACATGGCGAGATGAAGAACATGCTGACTGGAATGACGGAAGAAGGGGCGTTGCTGGCCAGCGACATTGGAGCGGCGGTGCGCGGCTTGCAGTTTCAGGATCGGACCAGCCAGCGGATTGCTCATGTGGTTGAGGATCTGGACACCTTGCGCACGAGGCTGGTAACTCGCTTCGGCGACGGTTCGGCGGTGGAAGTTGCTTCCGATGAAGGCTTCAGTTCCTACACGATGCGTGAAGAACGCGTGGTCGCCGGTAGTAACGAAGCCGAAGCCGTGGCTGGCGAAGTCGAATTGTTTTGATGGTAAAGAAGAGACTGCGGCGCGAGGTCTTTTGGAGGAATAACCGTTGCGAAGAGTACTGATTGTCGACGATGCGGTTTCAATGCGGCAAATGGTCAGCTTCACGCTGCGGCAGGGTGGCTACGAGGTGATCGAAGCAGAGCACGGGCAGGATGCGCTCAACAAGCTGCAAGGCATCATGGTTGACCTGATCCTGACCGATCTCAATATGCCTGTGATGGACGGCATTACTTTGATCCAGAATGTACGCAAGATTCCTGCCATGAAGAACAAGCCCATCCTGATGCTGACCACCGAAGGGCTTGCCTCAAAGAAGGAACAGGGCAAGGCCGCCGGAGCGACAGGCTGGATCGTCAAGCCCTTTGACCCCGACAAACTACTGCAAACCCTGGCCAAGGTGCTGCCATAACGCCATGAAAATCGATCTGAGCCAATTTCGCCAAACGTTCATCCAGGAAAGCGCGGATCATATCGCTTCGATGGAGACTGAGCTTCTCCAGCTTCGAACAGCTCCGGACGATGTCGAATTGCTGAACAGCATCTTCCGGTCTGCCCACTCAATCAAGGGCGGAGCCGGCTCGTTCGGGATGAAGAACCTCGCCCATTTTACGCACTCGCTGGAGAATCTGCTGGACCGGATGCGGTCGCTGGAAATGGTTGCCACCGACGAGGTCATCGATATCCTGCTTCGATCGGTGGACGTGCTGCGCAACCTGCTGAACGCGGACCCGAATGCGAATCCAGGGGCAGACATGCCTGCGGATGCGGTGGAACTCGATGGGCTTATCGCCGCATTGATGGCTGAAAAACCTGCGCAGCCGGAAGCCGCAACGAAGGATGCTCAGCAGCCTGTTTCTTGGCCGCAGGAGTATCCGCAATCTTTGCAAGACGGGCGCGAGATCAAGCTCTACAAGGTGGAATTTCGCCCCGATCGCGAACTGTTCTCAAGCGGTACGAACCCGATTACGCTCCTGCGCAATCTTGCCTCATTGGGAACAGTCAGCTGCTGTCATCTGCATGAGGAGGAGTTACCCGCACTGGCCGATCTCGACCCATCGCAGTGCTATCTGAGCTGGACGGTGGAGTTAGCCAGCGTATGCGCGGAAGAAGAGTTGCGCGAGGTCTTCGAGTTTGTCGAGCATCTGGCTGAGACACGCATTCACTGCGCAGATGACCCCGAGCCAACCGCCGAGAGTCCTGCTCAGAGTTCAACGGAAGCAGCAGTCCCTGCAAAGTTGCCCGGATCGGATGGCCAGTCTGCGTTGGTTGAACGCCGCAAGGCGCCGTCTGTGGATAGGCGGCAATCTTCCGTGGTTGATCGGCGTCAGTCCAACACTAGGCCCGCGGGCAGTGGGGAGTCGAGCTCGATTCGGGTAGCAATCGACAAGGTCGACAGGCTGATCGATCTGGTGGGCGAACTGGTCATCGCACATGTGATGACGGCACAGATGGTCGAGGCTTTCGAACCCTCCTGCCTGCCCAAGCTGCGCGAAGCTGTTGCAGCGATGGAACGCAATACACGCGAGTTGCATGAACGGGTGATGGGAATTCGAATGCTGCCGGTCGGGACATTGTTTCAGCGGTACACGCGCACGGTCTACGACATCGCGCAGTCCACCGGCAAGCAGATCGGGCTGGAGACTATTGGAGAAGAGACCGAGATCGACAAAAGCATGCTGGAATTGCTTGGCGATCCGTTGACGCATCTAATTCGCAACTCCGCCGACCATGGCATCGAGGCACCCGCGGCGCGTCTGGCGGCGGGCAAGCCGGAAGAGGGCCAAATCACGCTGAAGGCCTTCCATCGTTCGGGCAGAATTGTCGTTGAGATCTCCGACGATGGAGCCGGCATTGATCCGGAGCGCGTGCGGCGCAAGGCCATAGAGCGCGGACTGATAAGCGCCGAGGTGCAGATGAGCGATGAGCAGCTGATCGCGCTGATCTTCGAGCCAGGTTTTTCCACGCAGGAGCAGATCAGCGATCTCTCCGGTCGCGGAGTCGGTATGGACGTCGTCAAGCGCAACGTTCAGCAGTTGAATGGCACAATAACGGTGGAGAGCGAAAAGGGACACGGCATGACGGTGACCATCGAACTGCCGTTGACGCTGGCCGTTATGGAAGGTCTGCTGGTGGGCGTAGGCGACCGGACGCTGGTGCTGCCGCTATTGTCGGTGATCGAGTCCGTGCCGTTGCGGAACAGCCAGATTGTGCGGGTTGCGGAACGCGGCGAGGTGGTGGTGATCCGTGAGGAATCCATTCCGCTTCTGCGCTTGTCCAGGTTCCTGGGATTGGCCCAGGAGACGACGGACAGTGAGAACTCTGCGGAGGGTAACAATCGTCGGCGTCTCGCAGTAATTGTTGAAGTTGGACGGCGCAAGGTTGGCTTGGTGGTCGATGAACTTCTTGGGCAGCAGCAGGTTGTCGTCAAGAGCCTGGAACGGAATTTGCATAGGATCGACGGACTGATGGGCGCAACCATATTGGGTGACGGCTGTGTCGCACCGATCGTCGATGTGACTGGCATTGGCGCATTGGATCTGTTCTCGCTTCAAACTCCAGTCAAGAATTTCCCGCAGGTTGTGCCACCGGCCCAGTCTGTCAGGGCAGCATCATCGAACTAAGGAACACGAGGAGGAACAGCACATGAACTGGTTCAAAAATCTTAATGCCACGCCCCGGCTGATGAGCAGCTTCGGAGTCCTGCTGGTGCTGACCCTGGGTATCAGCTATCTGGCCATCAGCAACCTGGGCGGCGCCAATGATCGCGTCGATTTTCTGTACCACAAGGATATGGTTGGTTCAACCCACGCAGACGGAATCACGATCGATGTGACCACGATCAGAGGAGACGACCTGAACGCGATCTATCGCGCTGCCGATCCTGTCGCTGTTACAACCTCCGAGAAGGATGAGCTTGCCACGATGGCTGAATTGCATGCCAACCTCGATGAAGCGGACAAGCTTTTCTTGACCAAGAAAGGGGTGGAGCAACTGGCCATCATCCGCAAGGCTCTGCCCGATTATGAGCGGGCACAGGCTGACCTGTTTCGTGCGCTCAAAGTTAAGGATATAGCTGCCGCCGATCTTGCACTCGCAGCGGCAGTGCAGAATCGGTCGATCATTCTTGGAGCCAGCGACGTGGCCAGAACCCTCAAGACAGATCATGCGGAAGAGGAGTTTCAGGCGAACGACCAAGCCTATCGATCAGCACGCACCTTGATGCTCAGCGCTTGCGCCATCTCTCTCGTCTTGGGAATCATCCTGAGCATCTTCATTGCCCGCGGGTTCTCTCTGCCCCTGGGACAGGCAGTGGCTGTGCTGGAGAGAGTTGCTGACGGTGATCTGACTGTTGCGCTCGACGTGAATACCAAAGATGAAGTGGGAAGGATGGCTGAGGCGCTTAACCGAGCACTGGAGAAGTTGAACAGCACCTTGCAGGCAGTGGCTGACAGCGCCGTGAATGCAAGCTCTTCCTCTCAGCAACTGGCGGCGGCGGCCGAGGCAATTGCTTCCGGTGCGCAGGAACAGGCAGCCAGTCTCGAAGAGACTTCGGCCAGCCTGGAGGAGATTACCGCAACGGTGCGCCAGAGCGCAGACAACGCCAACCAGGCCAGCCAACTGGCATCCAGCTCGAAGGACTCGGCACTGCAGGGGCAGGCTGTGGTCTCGAATGCGATCACTGCAATGTCGGAGATCAACTCCGCCTCGGCCAAGATCTCTGACATCATCTCGACGATCGACGAAATCGCCTTCCAAACCAATCTTCTGGCGGTAAATGCGGCTGTGGAAGCGGCGCGTGCCGGCGATGAGGGGCGAGGCTTTGCCGTGGTTGCTTCCGAGGTGCGAAGCCTGGCGCAGAGGAGCGCCGTAGCGGCCAAGGAGATCAAGGTGCTGATCCAGGATACGCTGCGGAAGGTGGACGTGGGATCGGGACTGGTAAACCGCTCAGGTGAAACACTGCAAGGCATTGTCGGCTCGGTCAAGCGGGTAACCGACATCGTCAGTGAGATTGCCGCGGCTAGTGGAGAACAGAGCACCGGCATCGAGCAGGTGAACACTGCGATGATGCAGATGGACCAGGTGACGCAGTCGAACTCAGCGCAGACCGAAGAGCTCTCGGCGACGGCACAGGCGCTCTCCGAGCAGGCCTCGCACCTGATGCAGTTGGTCGGCACGTTCACTCTCAGCCAAGACGACAGAAGCGCGCGCGAGCGTCAAGCCTCACAGCCGCGCGAAACGAATGCCGGCCATCCATTGGGGGAGACGCTTGTGCATTCCGTGAAGTCAAATCTCGCGCACTCCGCGTTGCGTCCGAGTTCTGTTGCGCAATCGGGCCAAGCCGGACCACGTGGTGCCAAGGCGGCTCGGAGCACTGCGTCGACAAAGGCGACTCCACGTTCTCGAAGCAGCAAGGCTCTTATCAGCGAGCAACCGGCCTTGGCTGTGGCTGCAGGCGGGAACGACGCCAGCTTCGAGGAGTTCTAAAGAGTCTCTGAATGAACAGGTGCATTGAAGGAGCGTGGTTGGCAGGGACGGTTTGGTCCTCAACAGATCCGCGCCGCAGCGAGCACCGAACCTCCGTGGCCTTGGCCTCGAGGGAAAGGAACGACAATGAAACCATCGGTTGAGAAACAAGCTCCAGCATCGAAGCAGTTTCTTACCTTCCTGCTCGACGATCAGGAGTACGGGTTGGAAATCTTCAAGATCCGGGAGATTCGGGGTTATGCGCCGATTACTCCGATTCCAAATGTTCCACCGCACGTGCGCGGCGTGATGAATCTGCGCGGCACGGTTCTTCCGGTCGTCGACCTACGGATGAAGTTCCGTCTACCGGCAGTCGAATACAACAAGTACACGGTTATCGTGATTGCTACGGTGGGCGAGAAAACTGTCGGACTACTGGTGGATGCGGTCTCCGATGTTCTGATGGTCTCGAACGATGCCATGCGCGAAGCTCCCGACTTTGGTTCCGCGGTAGATACGCGATTCATCAACGGCGTCTTTGAGTCACGGGAGCACCTGACGGTTGCACTGAACCTGGAGGAACTGCTCACTGAGTGCGAGTTGGCTATCCCGCAATCGGTTGCGGCCTAGCCCCTATCGCGTACGGACGATAAGTGGCCAGTGAAACCTGCTGAAGTGTCGAGGCAGCTTGCTTTGAGGAACGGCCACCTAAGACAGGTCCAATCACTCATCTGCCCTCGTGCAAATGAGTGATTGGAGAGGAGAACCGACCTTGCCGGGAGCCGCATTCGAAAACTCGCTGTATCCCATGGAGTTGCGTGAGTTCAAGCTGTTTCGCACCTTGATCCACCAGCGCACGGGCATCTGGCTGCGCGACGGCAAGCAGATCATGCTGGCTTCACGACTCTCTCGCCGGCTTCGCCATCACGGCATAGCTACCTTTGTCGAGTACTATGCGTACATTCAAAGAGCTCCCGAAAACGGCGACGAGATACGCGAATTGATCAATTGTGTAACAACCAACAAGACGTCTTTCTTTCGCGAACGTCATCACTTTCAGTTTCTTGCTAACACTGTCGTTCAGGAGATTCAATCCGCAGTTCGGCAAGGCGCTCCCAGAACCATTCGCATCTGGAGTGCGGCTTGTTCAACCGGTGAGGAACCTTACTCGATTGCCATCACTCTGCTTGAGGCTTTGAAGATTTCTCAGAATGGCAGAGTTTCCTCGTCCGGACCGCAGGAGCCAGGGCGCGCTACGCTTCCCGGATTTAGCGCTTCGCCCGGTTCCTGGAAGATCGAGATAGTCGCCTCTGACATCGATACTAACGTCCTGGATAGGGCTTCGCACGGAATCTATCCTATGGACTCCCTTGCGAGTGTGGACGCACCTTTGCAGAAGAAGTATTTTCTGCGCGGTAAAGACGACATGCAGGGATGGGCCAAAGTAAAACCGGATATTGCCCGGCTTGTAAAGTTTAAGCGCATCAATCTGAAAGATTCCAAATGGCCGCTCGAAGGCCGCTTCGATGTCATCTTCTTTCGGAACGCTCTGATCTATTTCAATCAAGATACGCAGGATGTTTTCTTGCGCAAGATGGCAAGCTACTTGAAACCCAAAGGATATCTATTCCTGGGTAACTCCGAACATATTCCTTGGCTGCAGGATATTCTCGCGCCGTTGAAGCAGACAATGTATCAATTGCGGGAGTTTGAGGAATGAAGACTCTCATTGCCTCTCGTCCTCGTTCGGAAGAGCACTGCGGTGCCGTCCACAACTTGCGGATCAGGGGTGATCTGCCACAGGCAACCGCGGCATGTGGATCGGTTTCGAGGGCGGGGCGCTCGCCCAGCGGAAGCCGGAAGAGGCTCCACATCGGGGACGTCGCTGCCAGCCTGATACCCGTTGTTCTAGACACGTTGCTCGGTTCCTGCGTTGCCGTGTGCATGTACGACCCGATTCTGCTTGCTGGCGGGATGAATCATATCCTGCTGCCGAAGTGCAGTGGAAGAGACAAAACTGCGCGATGTGGGGTCCATGCGATGGAGTTGCTCATCAATGAGTTGATGAAACTCGGAGGGGATCGAAAGAGATTCATTGCCAAGGCATTTGGGGGAGCGAACGTCCTGAAGGGAATAACGACGCTTCCCATCGGAGAAGCGAATGCAAGGTTCGTGCGTGAGTTCCTTGCCACGGAACACATACCCCTGGTGGCCGAGCGGTTGGGAGGAAATCACGCAGTCCATTTGTATTTCCATACCGACACAGGTAAAGCGACGGTGCATACTGTCGATGGTTCGAACCTACCTAAGATTATCGACGCCGAAGGCTCCTACTCAAAATTGCCCTGTCCCGATAAACCTTATTACGGTGAGATCACATTGTTTTGACCGATCCTGCATGGAAGTGGATCGACTGGCTTTCGGGATAGTTTTCAATTCTGCATTCTTGGCTGGATGGAGCAGCCCCGCATATGGCGACTCGAGCGAAGGTACTCATCGTGGATGACTCGGCGCTGATGCGCCAACTGCTCACGCAAATCATTAGTTCCGATCCAGCGCTTGAAGTGATAGGAACGGCGGGAGATCCCTATGTTGCGCGAGAGAAGATCAAGGCTCTGAATCCGGACGTTCTGACACTCGACATCGAGATGCCGCGGATGGATGGATTGACCTTCCTGGAAAAATTGATGCGCGGGCATCCAATGCCGGTGGTGATGATCTCTTCGCTCACCAGCAAAGGCGCGGATACAACGTTTCGCGCGTTGAGCCTGGGTGCAATCGACTATGTTTCAAAGCCCAAGTTGGACGTTTCCAACGGTACCATCGAGCAGGGTGAAGAGATTGTCGCCAAGGTGAAGGCGGCTGCGCGTGCCAGGGTGCATCGAGCAGCCGATCCGCCTACGCTGTCCACCACTGCGAGCGAGAAGAAGTATCAGTTTTCAGCAACCCACAAGGTTGTAGCCATAGGAGCTTCAACAGGAGGGACGGAAGCCCTAAAGGAACTCCTAGTGCCGCTGCCAGCGGACTTTCCGGGAATCGTCATCGTGCAGCATATGCCGGAAACTTTCACCCGCCAATTTGCGCAACGTCTCGATTCACTTTGCAAGATCCGCGTTAAGGAGGCACAGGACGGCGACCGCATTCTTCCCGGACATGCACTGCTGGCTCCAGGCGGACATCATATGACCGTGGTCCGAAGAGGCATGGAATATGACGTTCACGTCTATAGAGGAGAGAGGGTGAATCGCCATATCCCTTCTGTGGACGTATTGTTTTCCTCCTGTGCGCGCAGCCTGGGAAAGAACTCTCTCGGTGTCTTGCTGACAGGGATGGGCGCAGACGGAGCGAAAGGCATGTTGGAGATGAAGCAAGCATCGGCCTTTACTATTGCGCAGGATGAGTCAACATCTGTTGTCTTCGGGATGCCGCGCGAGGCTATCCTGCTGAATGCTGTCGATCAAGTGCTTCCACTGAACCACATGCCGGATGCGTTGCTACAAAAGCTCGCCGGTGTTTAGCATCGACCGATGTTCAGGTGGCGCGAGACGAATCGCCCAGCATTTTGTACTGCCGTAAGTATGAGTACAACCTGCGGTTGAAGTATCAAGTGGTACGTGTGCTTATAGACGTGAAGGGGATTCATGAGGCCCCAATTCGAAGAAGTGATGGTAGAGTTCTGCGATAGGACCTCAAGCCGGATTCTCAATTCCAGATCTACCTCGGATTGCCTTCGTTACACCAACAATCTACCCTGTACAAACAATTCGGCAGGTCATTAGATCGAAATGATCGTGGCTGCATTCGGAAGCACTGTAACTTTCCACTCAATCGATCTGCTCTCGGTTCCATTTGAAAGTACAAGTCTCTCAATTTGCATTTCGCCTTCGATCATTTGTATGCTTAGACACTTGTCGCCAAGCAGGATCGTACCAAACCCTGAGGCGATGGAAAAGAAACACTTGAATGCCTTGATGTTCAGCTTGGGACCAAACCAAAGCGTCCGTTCGACCGCAGAATAACGAAAACCAGAGAGAGCTCCTAGAAGCGCATAGCTCGCCATCGCGCGCGCATACCAGTTACCGCACTCATACTCATTCCACGGATTGCGAGTCCTGCCGTCATAACGGCTCCGCACTGCCTTGACAATCGTCAAGCCTTCCTTCACAAAACCTTCTGAAATCAGATGTGAGGCAACTTGATATTCTATGCCAGTCCAAACCTCATCGGAGTATACAAAGGGCAAAGTGGGTTTGTTGCCACGCGGCCAACTACACAAGAGCAGCCCCGGTTCCATCCCCATGGCGTACCCCGGCCGTTGCGTATTTACATGCATACTGAGATCGGTCTTAAAATTGTGTTCGAAGATTGCTTGTAACGTGGATCGTACTTTCTTGCTGTCAAGTGGGATATCGATCCCGTAGGTTCGGGCCATCCATATGCCGATTACGCCATCGGAGAGACATCCGGTACCATATTGATATTTTGGGCCCTCCCGCTTTAATAGCCGCTGCATTTCGCTGCTTTTGTAGTCAACTTGAGCTACTGTGTTGGCGAAGGACACATTGCGCAAGCCAAGATACTGTACTTTCTGTTGATAGTACTCGCCATTGAATAGCTCTTCGTCCATGAAACGCGCGCAACGCTTTGTCAAGTCTGCATAGAACTTCGCATCTGCCGATTCACCGAGGACCTGCGCCATCTTGGCCATCGCCGAAAGCGCGCCCAGATAGATGCTGGTGCACATGCCATCGGCGCCCCAGAACTCGATGTCGTAGGTATTGTGGTGAGGCTCAAACAAGCCTCCCCGACGATCTGGATCCCATGTGTTGATGCAGTAGTCCAAGCTGTGTTTCGCAAGAGGATAGATTCTGCGGAGCCAATTTTTATCTCCTGAGATTTGCCAGTCGCGGAAGACCTTCATAATCCCGCCTAACTGGCCGTCCGCAGCTGCCGGTCCCTGATGGTTGACCGGTCCGTCCGGTATAGCTCCGCGGAAGTTTACGTGGCCGAGCTCATCCATGGAGCGCGTAAGTTCCATGTCTCGCAGTGTCCGCTCCAATTGAGGAAAGAGATTGGGGAATGCCTGGGCGTAGTTCCAGACATGAGTGCAGGAGCCTTCGCAGCATCCATTGTCCGGGAAGCAGCCTTCCCAACCCCAAAGATTGCCATTTTCTTCGCGTAGAACCGTAGGAGATTTGAGGATAGCCAGGTTTGCGGAAACGGCGTCAAGCACATATGAAGGCAACGTAGAAGAGAATAGCGCTTCTTTAAAGCTCACGGTTCGCGCCCGCAAGGTGTCATATTCCCTTTCCACATACAAAGCTATTTCGCGCGCGTCTTTCCACAGTGTTGCATAATACGGACGCCACGGTGGTGGCATTTCTCCTTCCATGACGCGGCAGCCCGTTGTACCCCTCATGTTGCGGACCGTGCCAATTCCGCCGGCCTGAAGATAACAGTTTGGGAAATACCAGGTAATAAGAATCGGGTATGTGCGCGATTCGCCCGGCGCCAATCTTCCCTCCAATAAGAGGGACCCTCCGTTACGGCCTTTTGTGTCGATGCTGTTCGACCCATCATTGGGAGTGAATGTTCCAGTAGAAACCTCACGCCACAAGGCCGACATGGCATCGAATTCCCAGCCGGGGCTGCGAAGCCACATCCCTTTGATGTGAGGAGTAGCGCCGACAACCGTGACACTGGCACTGCCATAAGCTTCTGCATTTTGTGCTTCGGTATTGTGAAAGAAAACCCCTTTCCCTGGGATAACAGTGTTTACGGACCCCGATAATCCCGGCGAGCAACCCGGCGCCAAATGCGACAGATGGTACGAAAACTCATAATCGACCGGCTTTGAAGAGGAATTGGAGAGCGTATATTCCAGCAGGACGCATGGTATTCCGGAGTGTTTGTCGTCAAGAGGAATGAACGGATTCCAAGCCGTCAACACTACATCGAGTGGAACTTTCGAGTCAGAAAAATTAACTTCTCCGAACGGATATTCTCCTTTGAATGTGCATCTTTCGAAGCGTGGAAAACCCTCGAATCCGCCCCTGCGCAGTCCCTGCCCCTGGAGCCCCTGGTCAAATATCTTGAAGACCGGAAACGGTCCTTCGATAAGTCTGGTAGTTCCCGTCTCTCCCTTGATATTCAAGACAGCGAAGGCTGCTTCAGGTGAGTTACTGCTAAAGCCCGACGGCAACGCCGAAGTCTCTGGACGCGTGTGGATGGAATAGTCCTGCAATCCGCCATGGCCATTCAGGCAAATCGAACCCGTGCCGATTCCTCCTAGGGGCATAGCAATTTGAGTTGCTCTATCGCCATTGAATATCCGCTGGCCTGCCTTCTCAAACAAATCCTTTTCTTTATAGGGAAGTGAGTCAGGAGGCGTCTCGGCTAAAGCCCTTGAAAGAACCGAGTCGGTTTGTGGGCTGACTGGCGAAGTTGCGGTTGCCAGAACAGCCGAAGATCCGGCCAGTAGGAATTTCCTGCGCGATGTCCGTCCTGAGAAACCCATAATTCCTCCACGCACAATTGTAATGCCGCATCAACAAAGATGTTCTCTGTTGCTATTGATGGATGGCACTGCCATTCGCGGTTATCAACAAGCAATGATGTAAACGCCCAGCATCGCATGATCGCGATTCTTCGACTCTTGGACGTACCAGTGCACGTAGCAGCTGTGCATGGTACCGAAAATGATTATTCCAGTACTTTGACAAGTGAAATCGCTCGCGCCATCGCATCGATGCAGCGTTGGTTCTGTTTTGCGATCTCTGTGGGCGTCAGGTTGGCAGTGTGTCGTGTTGGATCGTACAACTTCTGGAGCAGCTTTGCGTTGAGCTCAACTGTAGCTACTCTCGCTTTATCTAGAGCAGCGCGAAAGCCAGCCATCTCTGTCAGCGCATTCTCGGGATAGTAGCTCAACCGGTCACCAGTTTGCATGGCCATTACCAGCTCGTTAGGTGGTGTGGCGAAGGGATGAGCTCCCCACGCGGCATCGTAGGCCGCGCGTAGCAGCGCCAGATCTCCGACAAAGCCATCGAGTTCTACGCGGTGCTCCAGCAGACCCTTGGCGCGGCGCACTTCAATTAGAGCATTTGACACTGTACTCATTGACGCGACAGGAACGATTGTTGTCAACGTACCGCCTTCAAACCGCCAGCCATTTTTGTTCGCATTAGTGGCTTGCTTTACCGCCGCGCCATTCACTGTGACCGTCTCGGGCGGCCAGTCCGCGGGAAGGCGAAGCTCATAGGCGCGCGTCTTCAACATGCCTGGATAGCTGCCTTCAACCGGGCCGATCTCAACGCGCAGCACGTCGCCGGTCTCGTTTGCCTTGATCGGAGTCCGCGTGAAAACGCCCTTCTGGTAATCGACGGCTACGCCCGAGTCCTCGTAGACGGAATAGCTCGAGCTCGAGCCAGGCTTCATTGGCCATACATTCACAATCAGCGGATCAACGGGCTTCTCGCCGGTGTACTGCATAGGAGGTTGCATGGGCACAATCGCACCGGCCTTCACGTAGATCGGTGTTTGTGCGATAGTGAAGCTGCGCTCTACCTGTGCGGGGCCGTTGATGTGTTTTCCGGTAGGCCATTCAATCCACTCACCAGTAGGCAGCCATACGGTTTCGGTAGCGAGGCCTGTTGCTTTGTCGGCCGGCGCAGTAATGGGCGCCACGATCATCTGATCGCCGAAGAGGTATTCGCCCTTCGATGTATAGGCAGCATCGTCAGCCGGCCAGTCATAGTAGAGCGGCCGCATAAATGCGACACCGGTATCGTAGGTGCGCCTCGCCTCAGTGTAGATATAAGGCTGCAATGCGTAGCGCATCTGGAACGCCGCACGCATAATCGATGCATACGGCTCTGGATAGGCCCAGATGCGGCGTTCGGTGTCAGGGTTGTTGCCGGTGTGTGTGCGCAAAATCGGCGAGAATGCTCCGAACTGCACCCAGCGCGTGTAGAGATCGGGTTCCACCGCGCCCGGCATGTGGCCGCCGATGTCGTGGCTCCAGTACGCATAGCCCACGTTGGCCGCCGTCGCCGTGAACCACGGCTGAAAAGCCAACGACTCCCACACTGAGATCGTGTCGCCGGAGAAGCCAATCTGGTAGCGATGATTGCCCAACCCACCCCAACGATGGAAGAGCATCGGCCGCTTGCCCTCGCGCTGCTGATCGGTGAAGTGCACGTAGTTCAGCCACCAGGTCGGCATCACGCCGGCCAGCGCCGTCTTCTGCTCCTGCTGCCAATCGAGCCACCAGAAGTCGATGCCCTGCTTCTCCAGCGGATGATGCAGCAGGTTCATGTAGTTGCTGGCGTATTATGCCGTGTCCGAGATTATGCCGACTGTTGCCATCAGGTCCGTGGGCGAAACGGAATAGCTCCATTGGATTGGGCTGTTACGGAGGTGACAATGTGAAGAGGTGAGCTTCAAGTCGGCATAATTCGCACGTCTTATCCTTATTGGCTGAGTACCAGAAAGGATAAGGCATGTTGGAACAGTACTTCGAATCTCGCGTAGTTCAGGAACTACAAGCAAGTCTCCTCAGTAGTTCTCTGGAGTCATTTGTACAAACGCTGGCGGAAGCTGGATATAGTCGCACATCCGTCCAGATAAAGGTCCGGCTTCTCGCCCACTTGGGCGCATGGCTAAGATCTACTCACCGAACTGTTGCCGGTATCGATCCTCGTGCTGTCGAGGTGTTTTTAAGAGACTACCACCGCCGATTCAAATCGAAAAAGGGCGATTGTGCGACGCTGCGTGATTTTCTTGAGCACCTGCAGCACAATAAGCCGACGGCAATTGGCTTAGTGGTACGGTCAGTCGAGAGCCCGCGGGACAAACTCTTACAGAGTTACGAGAAACATCTGCAAGATGAGCGTGGGCT